>Ga0136846_1226804_pt1 | contig 13176 bp, 11 predicted proteins | sample HopSoiMetagenom2_FD_96841 | JGI IMG/M metagenome (GOLD analysis project Ga0136846, IMG submission 96841) | Grasslands soil microbial communities from Hopland, California, USA - 2 Assembly 2016 (version 4) | ecosystem: Environmental > Terrestrial > Soil > Grasslands | place: USA: Hopland... | reverse complement strand
ATTGCATTCAAGCTCCGGCAGGATATAATACCCTTGCAAAAGGTACAGGTGCTGAATAACCTGGGCCGCCTGGTATTGATAGCCAGTATGCTCACCATTTTTCCATGGGCTTTTATTGCCATCCTGGCTGCGGGCATTCCGCAATTATGGGCCAACCGCCGGTTAAAAGAGAGCTCCATGGCGCATGTTAACTGGCAGCAGGAGCCCGATCCGCTTGTAAGAAAAGAAATACTATTCATCGTAAAAAGAGCGCTGCCGGGAGCTGTTTATTATTGTCTGTCCGGACAGATCACCATCTGGCTGATCTCCCTGTTTGGCAACGATACAGCTATTGCACAAATGGGGGCCCTGGGCCGCCTGGCAATGGCGCTGAGTATTTTTAGCGTCTTGTTCAGCACACTGGTTTCACCAAGGTTTGCCAGGTTGCCATCGAGTAAGGAAGTCCTGCTGAAACTGTTTATAAACATCATGTCATGTTTACTACTGCTAACGATTTTAATTATTTGTTTCACCTGGTTGTTTCCTGCAGAAATGCTATGGATCCTGGGCAAAAACTATTCCGGGCTGAACAGGGAACTGCTGCTATATGTAACCGATAGTTGTTTGGGTTTGTTATGGGGTTCAGCCTATATATTGGGAGCCACCAGGGGCTGGAACATTCACCCGGGATTTTCTATCACGGTAAGTATTTGCGCTATTGTCGCAGGCATTGTCCTGATAGATGTTTCTACAGTAAAAGGCGTATTGCTGCTGAATTTGTTTGTTTCCATTATCCAGGTACTCATGTACGGCAGCTATACCCTTCTAAAAATAATAAAAATGGGCCCACAAAAACCCTGATTAATATGGAAAACCTAACCACGCAACTCAAAACAAAAATTAAAAAAATTGGCAGAACGGTCGGTTTGTATATAAGCCGCACCACTACTGAACGCACCTTGCTGGAAGAGATCGTACTCAAATTCAAAGCCATCGATAGCGGCATTTCGCTCATTCGCCTGGGCGGCGATCATGACGGCGGTTACCTGGTGCCCGATGACCTGGAAGGGATCCAATATAGTTTCTCCCCGGGCGTGAGCAACATTGCCAATTTTGAGTTCGATTGCCTGCAAAGAGGCATCATTTCCTTTCTGGCTGATTATTCTGTTGATAAGCCCCCGCTGAATTTACCGGGTTGCCAGTTTGTGAAAAAGTTTGTAGGCGCTTACAACAATGACACAACCATAACCCTTGAAAAATGGATCAGGGAATCCTTGCCTCCCGGCCATAAAGAAGACCTGATGATGCAGATGGACATAGAAGGCGCCGAATATGAAACCCTGCTGGCTACACCGGATTCCATCTTGGAAAAATTCCGCATCCTCCTGGTTGAGTTTCACAATTTTCATCATCTCGACAATAAACCACATTACAACCTGGTAAATGCCACCATAGAAAAAATAAGAGAACGGTTTGAGCCCGTACACCTGCATGCCAATAATTATGAAAAGGTAGCAAATGTAAATGGGGTACTCATGCCCAATGTCATTGAAGTTACCTTCCTGCGCAAAGACAGGGTAAAAGAAAATAAAGGTTTACGGGCATTGCCTCATGTACTTGACCTGCCAAACAATCCTGAATGGGCCGATGTGGAACTTCCGCCGATATGGAAATAAGCAGAACGTCTTTACAGGGATCGCGCTAACGGCTGCTCATTACTAAACAATCAAATTGTACAACGTGAAAAAATTACTGGTGACCGGTTCATCCGGTTTAATAGGTTCTGAAGTATGCACTTATTTTGCCGAAAACGGCTGGATGGTCTATGGCATAGACAGCAACCAACGGGCTGTTTTTTTCGGTCCCCAGGGAGACACGCGCTGGAACCAGAAAAGACTTTCGGAAAAACTGGGCAACAATTTTCAGCACGTAGAACTGGATATCCGAGACCGTACCGGTATTATTGACTTTGTAAAAGAGACCGCGCCTGATGCAATCGTTCACACGGCCGCACAACCTTCGCACGACAGAGCAGCTGCCATTCCTTTCGACGATTTTGACACCAATGCAGTGGGTACGATCAATCTGCTTGAGGCTGCACGAAGAGCCTGCCCGGAATCTCCTTTTGTACATATGTCAACCAACAAAGTATATGGCGATAAACCAAACTCAATAGCACTGGTAGAATTGCCAACACGCTGGGATTATGCCGACCCTTTGTACTCGAATGGTATCGCAGAAGATTTCTCTATCGATCAATCAAAGCATTCCCTTTTTGGCGCATCCAAAGTAGCAGCGGATATAATGGTGCAGGAGTATGGCCGTTATTTCGGTATGCCTACCTGCTGCCTGCGCGGCGGATGCCTTACCGGGCCTAATCATGCAGGTGTTGAGTTGCACGGCTTTCTGAACTACCTGGTAAAATGCAATCTGGAAGAGAAAGAATACAAAGTATTTGGTTATAAAGGCAAACAGGTAAGGGATAATATTCATTCCTACGATGTAGCGCGCTTCATTCATGCATTTATTAATTCGCCCCGCAAAGCGGAGGTTTACAATATAGGTGGCGGACGCAATAATTCCTGTTCAATCTGGGAAGCATTTTCCATTACCGAAACATTTTCGGGCAAAGCCATGATGTATAGTTATATAGAAGAAAACCGCATCGGTGATCACATCTGTTACATTTCCAATCTGAACAAAATGAAAACGCATTACCCTGAATGGGATATCAGTATTTCACTGGAAGAAACTATCTGGCAGATAGTAACGGCGCAAACGAAGAAAAGCAACCAATCCATTTATAACAACCCCGAATACATTTCCCAATAACATGAAGATCCTTTCTTATCAAAGCTTTTCCCTGTATGCAAATGGAGGTGGGAACCGGATACTAAGAAGATTGTACCAGGGACATGAACACGATGTTGTTTCGCTTGCGATAGAAGCAGGCTACTACAAGTCCATAACGGGCGCCATCGAGGAAAAAATCATTCCTGCCAGCCCGCGCAGGCGGCCCTGGATGAAATGGCGCTCAAGGGACATCGCTACCTGGATCAGGGAAAAACCGCTCAAACAATACACCATGAACCGCATCAGGCAGGAGTTTCGTGCCATCGACTGCGATGTAGTTCATATAATGAGTTGCGGGCCCTGGTCAACAGCACTTTGCAATGAGGAGGTCCTTGACGGCAGGGAATTGTGGATCTCTGCCCATGACCATTTTTCTACCACGCAATGCCCTTTCAAAGATGCCTCACTGTTATGGAACAGGGCCGACAGAAGGCTGGTCATTTCGCCGGAACTGGGCAATGAATACCAGCATTTATTCGGCCATCTGCCTTATGAATTGGTCACCGATGGCGTTCTGGAAAACGAGATTTCCGCACCTGCCGATGCCCTGCACGAGCCCTTTATCATCTACTTTGCGGGGCTGCTGCATATTGAATACATACCCTTGTTCAGGGTCTTGGCCGATGCGCTGGACCTGCTTACAAAAAAAGGGCTTTCTTTTAACCTTGTCTTTCGTGGCACCCAACAACTTCCCTTCCTGAAAGACCGCTCCTTTAAAACAACTTACCTTCCGGTTAGCCTGGATAATGTTGTGTTGAAAAAAGACCTGGACGCAGCGTCCATTCTTTACCTGCCGATAAAATTTGTTGATCCCGATTTTTATCGCTTCAGTTTATCAACTAAAATGGTGGGTTACCTGGGCGCACCCGGTTCTATCTTATACCATGGGCCACATGACAGCGCCGCCGGCCGGTTGCTGCGCGAAACCCGTTCAGCCATAAGTTGTAACTCATTAGAGGCAGCTGAGATGGTTACATCCATACTTTACCTGATCAATGAAAAAAACTCAATTTCCTCCAATGCAAAAGAACTTGTCCGCAATAGATTTAGCCTCGAAGGCATTCAAAAACGCTTCTGGCAGGAAGGAACCGGGCAGCCCGGGAAAAAGAAGCATGAAGATATTGTCCCTCTCGGCATCGGTTTTCCTTGACCCCCACCTCGGCTCAGGCAAAACAAGGCTACACTGGACGAACGGCTTAAAAGAACTTGGTCATGAAGTAGACATCTTGCAACCTGCAGATGTTGAATGGTGGCCCGGTTTAAAAATAGGCAGGCGGTACCGCCTGGCATTGGGAACGTTTTTAAAAGCAAGAAAATTGATCAATAAAAGCAGGTACGACCTCATAGAATTTTATGGCGATGAATACTGGTTGTTACTATGGTGGTTGAAAAAAATAAAAAAAAGCGCCCCCCTGCTGGTGGCGCATGTTGATGGCCTGGAATTATATGACAAGGAAAAAGAACGCCGTTTCTGGGCAAAACCCGCCGGGATAAAAAAAATGTTATCCCGCTTTAATGAAAACCTCTCTGCCATGAATTTCAGGCTGGCAGATAAATTCGTTTGTGGCTGCGATGACGAATTAAAATATGTTACAAAAGAAAATCTGTTCGAGGCAGACAATGCAGCCTGCGTTTCCCCCGGTATAGATGACGAATACCATCAACTGCCATTTACAGAGGAAAAAATAAAGAACATCATTTTTTTCGGCTCATGGATAAGCAGGAAAGGCGTGCGCATTATACCCGAAGTGATAACACCCATACTGAATAAACATCCTGACTTCTGTTTCGAAGTATTGGGCGCCTGGTCATCGAGGGAAATTATCTTATCAGAGTTTCATGAATCATTACATCCAAGAATTAAAATTTATAACAAACTACCCGTTGAAAAGCTGATAGACAAACTATGCCATTCGTCAATTTTTTTCTTCCCTACTTACTCCGAAGGCTTTGGCCTTGCTACCCTGGAAGCAATGAGTTGCAGCATTGCGGTGGTTACCACCCCTACCGGCATTGGCTGCAACCTTAAAAACAACATCCAGGCGAAGATCTGTGGCTTTAACCAGGTAGGTGAAATGTACAACGCCATCGACAATTTGATAAGCGATGAAGCATTGAGAACCAGGATGGCTTTTAACGGTCACTGCTTTGCAAAAAAATTTACCTGGAAAAGACAGGTTATGTTACTGGAAGAAAAGTACCAGCAATGGTTATCCTGAAAATGTAAACCCTGCTTATATGGAAAGCGTATCAGTTGTAATACCCGTTTATGGACAATGGCACCTGCTGAAGCGTAATATAGATGCATTGTTGCAGTATGACCGGGACCGAATTGCGGAAATAATTGTTGTTGATGATTGTTCACCAGACATCAATCCTTATTTCTTCCCCAATGAAGTGGTTACAATTGTCAGGAACACAAAAAACCTGGGCTATACAGGTACGGTAAACAATGGGCTCAAAAAAGCAGGTTCACGGATAATTGTATTGCTCGACTCGGATGCCTATCCCCTGGGGCCGTTCATTGAAAAACTCCTCAGCATGTATAATGCCGATAACACCATCGGTTGTATCGGTTTTGGAACATTAGACGAAAAGGGAAGAGATACCGGCAATTACCAGTACGAGCCATCAGCAGGCGAACTGATAGTAGGTCAGCAGCTGGCATCCAAACTGGGCTTTCTGCGCTTCTGGAGAAATAAAAACAAATTGCCGTATTCCTGCGCCGTAAGTTTTACCAGGCAGTGCATGGAAGATCTGAATTACCTGGATAGCAACTTCCCTGTGTTGGATGCCGACAATGACATCAGCATGCGTATACACCGGTCAAAATGGGAACTGGTTTTTACCAAAGAGATCATGATCTGCCACGGCGGCGGAAATTCTTACAAAATAAATTTTAAAAGGGTGCTGTTATTCCATGAAAGCCGGTGGAAACTGCTAAAAAAACACCACTTGCTGCTGTTTCCGCGGGTAACGAAATTTCTGCTCAGAACAAGAATAATACTGGAATGCCTGGTATTCAAAATATTGATCCATTTACAACCAGGCAACGAAAGGCATTCCGAAAAAATGCACGGACGCAGGTTGTTGATGCATGCAATAAAAAGATATCAGTAATAATTCGGGACTTCATATGAAAATGCTAATTACCCATGCTACAGGCAACCAGAATGTACGGGCGGTTATTGCAGCCATGGCAGGTGCAGGCTACCTGCATGAATTCAATACCACCCTTTCATTCAATCCCCAGGCTGCCTGGTTGCGAATGTTACCTAAAGGGATCAGGGCAGAATGCTTAAGACGAAGTTTTCCGGCCCGGCAGCATCAGGTTCACACCCATCCCTGGCGGGAAATAGCGCGCATGCTATTTCCCAAGGTAGGCCTGCATCATTTTCTTCGTCATGAAACTGGGTGGGCAAGCATAGACAGTGTATACAGGGAATTTGATAAAGCGGTGGCGGCACGACTCCAAAGATCGGCACACAAGCATGGTGTTTCCCTTGTGTATGCGTATGAAGATGGCGCCCTTGCTACTTTCAAGCAGGCCAAAGCACTTGGCCTTACCTGTGTCTATGATCTGCCCATTGCCTATTGGAAAACCGCCCGGAGGCTATTAAAGGAAGAAGCGCTCCGGCTGCCGGGCTGGGCCCTTACACTAAAAGGCGGCATACAGGATTCGCCTGAAAAACTGGAAAGGAAAACACAGGAACTTCAATTAGCTGATGTTATAGTAGGGCCCAGCTCTTTTGTGGAAAATTCTTTGCCCGACTGGGCAAAAAATAAAAAGATAATCATGGCTCCATTTGGATCGCCCATGCCGGTAACAGACAAAGAAGAACCAACACGTAAAAATTTTAAAAAACCGCTGCGTGTACTTTTCGCGGGCTCTATGAGCCAGCGGAAAGGCCTGGGGGATCTGTTTACAGCCATGCGCCTGCTTAACAGGCGGGATATTGAACTGGTAGTGATGGGATCGCCTGAAGCGCCTATGGAATTTTACAGGAAAGAATGCCCCCACTTCATTTATGAAGCAGGCAGGCCTAACCCACAGGTACTGGCGCTCATGAGATCCTGCGACGTATTTTGCCTTCCTTCTATTGTGGAAGGCCGGGCCCTGGTAATGCAGGAAGCTATGAGCCAGGGGCTACCGCTGATCATTACGCCCAACACCGGCGGGGAAGACCTGATAAAGCAGGATGGCAGTACCGGTTTTCTGATCCCTATCCGATCACCCGAAACGATAGCCGAAAAACTGAACTGGCTGCTCGATAACCGTGCAGCAATTATAGAAATGGGGATAAAAGCCAAACTACATGCAGCAGCATATACCTGGAAAAAATATGGCGATAGCATTATCAGCACCATACACACCTGCTTTTGCTGAATTTGAAATACATGCACAACAACGCAAAAGGGGCCGCGTATTACAGTGGTTGAAGACCGGCATCTGGCTGTATTATTTTCTTTTGATCTTTGAAGGTGCGATCAGGAAATGGGTGATGCCGGGATTGGCCATGCCACTGCTGATAGTGCGTGATCCTGTGGCCCTATGGCTGGTTTTATTATGCTGGCGAGAAAGACGCTTACCCAGGAACGGGTTCCTGACAGCCATGGTATTTGTAGCCGTCCTGGGTATCATCACCACCATTTTTTGGGGGCATGGCAATGCAATGGTTGCCCTGTTCGGCGCCCGCATCCTGCTTTTTCATTTTCCACTGATCTTTGTTTTTGCAGCTGTATTTACCCGGGAAGATGTCATTCAAATGGGAAAGATAACCCTGCTGATCTCCCTGCCGATGACCCTGTTGATCGCATTGCAATTCTTTAGTCCGGAAACTGCTACAGTAAACAAAGGCATGGCCGGCGACACCGACGGCGGGGGATTTCCGGGCGCACTTAATTTCATGCGTCCGCCCGGCACCTTCTCCTTTACAAACGGGGTAACGCTCTTTTACAACCTCGTGGGCGCCTTTGTCTTTTTTTTCTGGCTCAATCCCAAACTCATTAACCGCCTGCTGCTGGTAGGCGCCACCCTGGCCCTGTTCGCGTCCATTCCGCTTTCCATAAGCCGGGGTTTATTCTTTCAGGTAGCCCTGACGCTGGCATTTACTTTACTGGCAGTTTCACGCATGCCAAAATATATGAGCAAAATGATCGTAGCACTGATAGGCGGAACTATTGTGTTGGCGCTGATAAGCAATACTTCTCTTTTCCAGACCGCGTTCGGCGCGTTCAGTGCCCGTTTTGATACTGCCAATGAAGTGGAAGGCGGGCTGCATGGGGTGCTCATTGATCGCTATATGGGCGGGATGTTCGGAGCGCTTGCCCAGTCGGGTGACCAGCCTTTTTTTGGGTATGGACTGGGAATGGGCACCAACGTAGGCGCCCAGCTGTTAACCGGCAAACAAATATTCCTGATTTCTGAGGGGGAATGGGGAAGGCTCATTGGCGAAATGGGACCTTTACCCGGACTGTCAGTAATACTCATCCGGGTTTTATTAACTGCCCGGATGGCAATAGCTGCCTACCAAAAAATGACTGCCGGCGATCTGTTGCCCTGGATGCTGGCAAGCTTTGGTTTAATGAATCTGGCGCAAGGCGGTTGGGCGCAACCGACAGCACTCGGTTTTTCAATACTGATCAGCGGATTGATGGCGGCTTCGTTCGGAACAAGAAAAACATCCCAGCCATGCGTTTCATTTTAATTGGTAATTATGTACAAGATAAACAGCAAAGCATGGAACGCTTTGCGAATATGTTGGCTACCGGTTTATCAAAAGAAGGGCATACTGCAACCATCTGGCGGCCCGTTGTTTTCTTTGGTAAACTGTTTAGATCAACCACCACGGGCCCGGGTAAATGGATGGGGTATATAGACAAATGGATCCTGTTTCCTGTTATCCTCCATATTCGCATGCTGCATAAAAAATATCATTCGGCAAATATTCATTTTCATATTTGCGATCACTCCAACTCCTATTACCTGAAGCCGTTGCCGGTTCACAGAACTGTTATCACCTGCCATGATGTATTGGCCATTCGCGGTGCGCTCGGCTATGCAGACGCCTGTGTAAGCGCCTCAAAAACCGGCAGAATTTTGCAGAACTGGATCCTCAACAACCTTACCAATGCACACAAGCTGGCAGCTGTTTCCTGGACTACTTACCAGCAATTGTGCGCACTTGACAATATTCATCCGAAAGATCATTCAAAGAACTGGATGGTGATCTATAATGCATTCAATGCTAACTTTTGGCCCCTTCCCAAAGAAGAAGCCGGCGCACTAGTCAGGAAGGCAGGAATTGATCCGGTGCATCCATATCTGCTGCATGTGGGCTCGGGTTTACCGCGTAAGAACCGTAAGTTGCTTATTGATATGCTGATGGTGCTGGGCAGCCGTTGGAATGGAATGATCTGTTTCGCCGGTGAGCCATTGGAAAAAGAGTTGATTACCTATGCGGGCACCTTAGGTTTAAAGCACCGGATCGCCTCTGTTGTAAGCCCTGACCATATTACCCTCGTAGCGCTTTACAGCACCTGCGCCGCATTCGTATTTCCATCCCTGTCAGAAGGTTTTGGCTGGCCTGTCATTGAAGCCCAGGCATGCGGCGCTCCGGTTATAGCCAGTTCGTTGAACCCGCTGCCCGAAGTAAGCGGCGGTTCTGCTTTACACGCCGACCCGGTAAGACCAGCAGATTTTGCCGACGCATTCCTATCGCTCCAAAACAAAAAAACGCGGGAGGAACTGATCGGAAAAGGATTTGAGAACGCAAGACGTTTCAATGTATCAAGAATGACCCACGCCTATTTGAATTTGCACCTGTCATAATAAAAACTACCCGGCATGCTGTTAAAGATTGTCAGCTTTTTTCTTCCCTGGCCCTTAAGAAGAAGGTGGCTGAACAGGTTGTTTGGTTTTGAAATTCACCCGGCCGCAAGGATCGGGCTGGCCTGGGTATTTCCCGGCAAGCTGATAATGAAAGCAGGCGCTTCCATAGGTCATTTTACAGTGGCCATCCACCTCGATCAGATATCGATGGGCGCTCATTCAGGCATCGGCCGGGGAAACTGGATCACCGGTCTTTCCACCAAATGCAACAACCGTCATCAGCACTTCGGCCACCAACCCACCCGCAAGGCGGCGCTGGATGTAGGCGAATACGCTTTTATTACAAAGAACCACCATATCGATTGCACCAACCTGATTACAATAGGCCGGTTTGCAACAATTGCCGGCTACCAGTCGCAATTGCTCACACATTCCATTGATCTGTTCGAGAACCGGCAGCACAGTGCGCCTATCCATATAGGCGAGTACACATTTGTAGGTACAAACGCTGTAATACTGGGAGGTTGTAACCTGCCTCCCTACTCGGTGCTGGGCGCCAAATCGCTGCTGAATAAACCTTATACCGAACCATGGAAATTATATGGAGGTGTACCGGCAACTATGTTGTCAGACATTCCTAAAGAAGCAAAATATTTCAGTCGGTCAGACGGGTTTGTCGTTTAATACACATTGCCCGCACATGAACACGACTTCAACAGGCATTACAACCACCACCCGCATGAATATACTTCACATAGCAGGTAAATTAGATCCCCGGCTTGGCGGGGTGGCACAGGCCATCCGCACCATTGTTGGTGGACTGCAGGATCTGGGCTTTTACAATGAAGTGATTACCCTGGATAATCCACAGGCGCCATTCCTTAAAGAAGAAGCATTCGTTATTCATACCCCTGGCGAAGGGAGAAGCGCCTGGTATTATTCCCCTCAATTAAAACCCTGGCTGAAATTAAATTATCTCCGCTTTGATATAGTGATTGTTCACGGGCTATGGCAATATCATGGTTACGCCGTGCAGACATTATTCAGGGAACTTAAAAAAAGAGTAGCCTGGGTACCGGCAGTGTATGTAATGCCACATGGCATGCTTGATCCCTGGTTTCAGGCCGTACAGGCAAGAAGGTTAAAAGCCATCCGGAACTGGTGTTATTGGAAATTCATTGAAAATAAACTCGTGAATGGAGCTAATGGTATCCTGTTCACCAGCCTTGAAGAACAAACCCGGGCAAGCCAGCCTTTCAGGCCCTATAAACCCAGGCATACGGCAGTAGTAGGGTTGGGTGTACAGGAACCTCCGCTTTTTACTGAAAATATGCAAAAGGCTTTCCTGAACAGATGCCCCGAAGTAATAAACAGAAATTACCTGCTTTTTTTGGGAAGAATAGATGAAAAGAAAGGTGTTGACCTGTTGCTTGAAGCATATGATAAAATTGCCATTGATTATTCAGAAGACAATACTTCGGAAAACTATCCATTCCCCATGCTGGTAATTGCCGGACCCGGATTGGATACACCCTATGGTAAGAAAATAAAAAAAATTATTGCCACCTCCCGGTTGTTAAAATTCCTGGTTGCATTTCCCGGGATGCTCAATAGCGATGCCAGGTGGGGTGCTTTTTATTGTGCAGATGCCTTTATCCTGCCCAGCCACCAGGAAAACTTTGGGATGGCGCTGGTAGAAGCCCTGGCCTGTGGCACGCCTGCACTCATCTCCAACAAAGTGAATATCTGGCGCGAAGTAATTGAAATGCAGGGAGGGCTGGCAGAAGATGATACAGCAACAGGGACCCTGTCATTACTGAACAGGTGGATGTCGCTGCGTACTGAACAACAGCAGCTGATGGGGGTAAGGGCCAAACAATGTTATGAAAGACAATTTTCAGTTGAAATGGCCACCAAGCGAATGTTGCGGGCATTAGGCATCGATCACAAACCGGCTAAACAGCCGTCTAATATACCATTATGATAACATTGCTTTCGAACCACGATGTAAATAGCCCTGATCCTTATTTACGCCCGGTGTTCCCTTTTACGAATAAACTGAGGCGGTATTGCTGGAGCACGGTATGGTTCATTTTCTGTAAATGGACACCCAACCCCATGCATAAATGGCGGATCTGGTTCCTGCGGTTGTTTGGCGCCAGAATAGGCCCCAACAATTTCATTTACCCAACGTGCAAAATATGGGCGCCCTGGTTGCTTGAAACAGGCGAAGCGGTGGCAATAGGACCCGGTGCAGAGATCTATAACCCGGGTGGCCTTCGCCTGGGCCATCATACCGTACTATCACAACAGGCCTTTATCTGCGGCGCCACGCACGACTATAACAGCGAAGCTTTTACCTATATTAAAAAAGAAATAGTAATGGAACCTTATGTTTGGATTGGAGCAAAAGCAATCGTACTGCCCGGCATTCATTGTGGAGAAGGCAGTGTATTGGGCGCTGCCGGTTTGGCAACCAGGCAGCTGGAGCCCTGGACCGTATATGCCGGCAACCCGGCGCGAATGGTGAAAAAGCGCAAAAACTTTCTTGAGGTAATTTGATTTTACAGGTCAATGAATTAAATTTATGTCAGTCGTAATCGAAACATTAACCGGATCAAGTAAAATACTCCGCAAAATGCCTGTTTTCCGGAGCAAAAAAAGCATCATACATTATATAAAGAGACCTGAATACTATTTCAGTTTGCACTCGGTTGTTAAGAAGTTATTTAACAAACCCGGGCAGGGCATCATTAACCAAAAAACACCGTGGGGCCATTCAATAGAGATCGACACCCAGGAAACCATTGGCAATTCCATTTACAACACCAGGATCTATGATCTGGCATTAAGCGAAACACTGTGGCGCCTGATCGAGCCTGGTAATTTTGTGCTGGATGTAGGCGCCAATATCGGGTTCATCACCAGTCTCTGTTCCTATAGATCAGGTTCGCAGGGTAAAGTATGGGCATTTGAGCCCAACCCCATCATTCTTAAGAGGCTCAACAGGAATATCCGGAACAACCATTATCCCAACACAACGCTCTACCCTTTCGCCTTATCAGATTCAAATAAAGAAGGCTACCTGGAATTGCCTGAATCATTTACTTATAACCAGGGCGTGGCCTATGTAAAAAATGGCACTCATTCAACCAATGCCATCAAAATAGATCTGCGTAAACTGGATGATATGGTTGAGCCTGGCGCTACCATCAATGTGCTTAAGATAGATGTAGAGGGGCATGAACTAACCGTTCTTAAAGGAGCTGAGCAGATCATTGAAAATAAAAAGATCACCAATATTGTTTACGAGGACCATGAGCCCTATCCCTCTGAGATAGCTGCATTTTTAACCAGAAAAGGGTATACCATTTTCAGAATGGAAAAAGGCTGGCTGAACCTGAATCTCACCAATCCTTTTATTGAACCTTCCGGCAATGGTTGGGAGCCTACCAACTACCTGGCTACCCTTGACACGGATACGTTAAAAAAGAAAATGAAAGGTATTTTCT
>Ga0136846_1232411_pt1 | contig 13178 bp, 9 predicted proteins | sample HopSoiMetagenom2_FD_96841 | JGI IMG/M metagenome (GOLD analysis project Ga0136846, IMG submission 96841) | Grasslands soil microbial communities from Hopland, California, USA - 2 Assembly 2016 (version 4) | ecosystem: Environmental > Terrestrial > Soil > Grasslands | place: USA: Hopland... | reverse complement strand
TCTTTGCTTAGTCTGTTCCCAACTACCTCGACTGGCGTTCTGAATGTCGGATTCCCCAACCGCAATCGCAACGACAATTTCGTCATCAAGTCTGACCTTGTGATCAACGAACACAATAACGTCACGGGTCGTTATTTCTTCGGTGACAGCCTCCAGACCGAACGAGATGTTCCCGTGCTCCGCGAAGAATGGATGTCGCAATCCAAACTGCGCGCTCAGGTGGTGGGATTCAACTGGACCTGGGCCCCGAATTCTCACCTGGTGAACGAAGCTCGCTTCGGCTACAACCGTTTCTGGCAAACCATTCTCACCGCGGATCATGACAAGGAACCGTTCGCCACTTATGGCATCAACACGGGTATAACCGATCCCGTGAACTTCGGAATGCCTGAGGTTCTGATCGACGGGTTCAGTTCGCTAGGTGGTAACCATTCGTGGCCGCTCTACACCACCCCGAACACAACCTGGCAGGTTGTGGATAACGTCTCCTGGGTACACAACCGCCACACACTACGTTTCGGTGGTGAGGCCCGGTTCGGCAAGACGCAGAACCTGCGCGATCGCTACGGGAAGACGCAGATCCGCTTCCGCGGTTGCTTTGCTTCTTGTACTCCGACCTTCGAGAGCACGCCTCTCGAAGATTTCCTTGCCGGCGACCCCGGACGCGGCCGCCTCTTCCTTGGGAATTCGCGCCGCGAGGTCAGCATCAAGTCTTTCGGCGCCTTTGTGCAGGACGAATGGCGCATCAGCCCTCGCCTCACGATCAATGCCGGTGTTCGCTACGACCTGAACACGGTGATCAAGGAAGCACATGACCTGTTGGGGAATTTCGATCCCAACGTCGGTTTGATCCAGGTTGGAGTCAATGGTGTGCACGACCCCTACAACGGTGACCACAACAACTTTGCACCGCGGGCCGGATTCATTTGGGACCCATGGGGTACGGGCAAGACAGTGATCCGCTCCGGATTTGGCATGACCTACGAAATCCCTCACCTGGCGATCTTCCTCGGCCAGAACGGGGTGAACAATGCGTCAACCGCCGGCTTGAACGTGATTCCTACCGGTGCGGTGGGAGTATCCCCTTCAGGCGGAAACATCCTCGCGAGTTCCACCAACGTCTCCGGAGGAACCCTCAATTGGTCGCCCGCTGGGCCGATATTCAACACAACCACCATCGATTGCTCAGTCTCCCCCTGCGACATCCTTGGGGTTGACCGTCACCTGCGCACACCGTACGTGTTCAATTGGAACGTGAATGTGCAGCGCGAGCTTTGGAAAGATGCTTCCGTTCAGGTCGGGTACGTGGGCAGCAGCGGACACAAGCAATACAGCGTCTACGACATCAACCAGGTCGATCCGAATTCGGCCGCCGAGAACGCCTGCGGACACTGCGAGCAGGATGGCCGCCCGTTCAACGGAGCATATCCATTCCTGGAGTTCATCAACTTCATGTCCAACGGCTACGGCTCGAACTATCACGGTCTGCAGGCGACGCTGACCCAGCGTACATATAAAGGTCTGAATTTTGTGATGGGTTACACGTGGTCGCATTCCATCGATAGCGCCTCGTTGAACCGGGCCGCTCAACCGCAAAACAGCTTCAATCCTGCAGCTGAACGTGGCAATAGCGACCTCGACATCCGTCATCGCTTAACTCTCTCTAGCACCTGGGACCTCCCGGGCAAGAAAGGTTTTGCGCAGATGATGGAAGGCTGGACGATCAATAACATCCTGACCTTCCAAACCGGGCTCCCCTACACCGGCACCGATTTCGAGAACGATACCAGTCTGACGGGAGAATTCAGCGATCGGTGGAACATCTTCGGTAGCCCAAGTAATTTCCAGTGGTCGACCGCAGCCCCCGGGACACCTGGCAGCAACTTCACGTTCGTCGATTATGCGAACGGCCAGAGCGATCCTCGCTGTGACGCGGTTGCGAACGCTGGGCAGCTGGCGAGTTTCGGTTGCTACATCGGAAGAAACAACGCGGTTCTCGCTCCGCCGGATGCCGGCACCTTCGGAAACCTTGGTCGCAATACCTTCCGCGCCAAGGGTATAGGAAATTGGGACTTCTCCATCGTGAAACGCTTCAGGATCACTGAGAAGATGGGTATGCAGTTCCGCGCTGAGTTCTTCAACCTGCTCAATACCCCGCAGTTTGCGAATCCAGCTATCCTCTTCAACAACGACTTGGGGATTCCCGGCACCTTCGGAGTGGCAGCATCCACGCCGGACGTCGCCGCCGCTAACCCCGTTATCGGCACCGGCGGACCGCGCAACATCAACTTGGTTTGAAGTTCAACTGGTAAACGTTTCGGCAGAAATGGCCCCGGTTCGCCGGGGCTTTTTCTTTTCCCAAAAGCTGACGGCGAGCGCCCGGCGGTGCTAAGGTATTGCCCACCCTCGCTGCGAGGAGGCTGAATGCGGATAGGGGTCCCGGTTGAAACGGCTGCGGCCGAGCGCCGCGTCGCGCTGGTTCCGGACAGCGTGGCGCGGTTGGTCAAGGCCGGGCACCAGGTGCGTGTGCAGCGTGGCGCCGGAGCAGGCGCATTCCATTCCGACGCCGAATATCAGAAAGCCGGCGCGACCCTCGTCGACGGCGCCGCGGTTTTCAGTGACGTCGATCTAGTTTCGAAAGTCCGCGCACCGTCCGCGCAGGAAGCCTCCGCGCTACTGTCCGGAACTGCTCTGGTTGCGTTGCTGCAGCCGGCCGCAAATGTCGAGCTTTTTTCTTCGCTTGCTTCCCGCAACGTGACCGCATTCGCCCTCGAGCTGGTGCCGCGCATCACGCGCGCGCAATCCATGGACGTACTTTCATCCCAGGCCACCGTCGCTGGATATAAAGCCGTGCTGCTCGGGGCGGCAGAGCTGCCCAAACTTCTTCCCATGCTCACCACCGCCGCGGGCACGCTCGCACCGTCAAAAGTTTTCGTTATCGGAGCAGGCGTCGCAGGACTTCAGGCGATTGCCACTGCTCGACGTCTCGGTGCTTCTGTTTCAGGTTTCGATATCCGCGCCGCAGCCGGCGAGCAGGTAAAAAGCTTGGGAGCGAGTTTTCTTTCGTCCGAAGTGGTGAGCCAGTCCGCCGAAGACAAAGGCGGATACGCCAAAGCTCAAGCTGAAGACGAGCGCCAGCGCACGCTCGATACCATCCATAAGCACATCGTGTCGCAGGATATGGTGATCACCACCGCTCAGATCCCGAACCGACCCGCGCCCAAGCTGATCACCGACGAAATGGTCGCGGCCATGCGGCCGGGTTCGGTGATCGTCGATATTGCTGCCGACACAGGCGGCAACACCACTCTTACGAAACCGGGCGAGACGGTGCGCTCCAATGGGGTCACTGTTATTGCACCGCTCAACCTCGCCGCTACCGAGCCCGTCCATGCTAGCCAGATGTTCAGCAAGAACGTCGAAACGTTTATCAATCACATCGCAAGAGAAGGTTCTCTGAAGGTCGATCTCGCGGACGAGATCACCAAAGCGATGGCAATCACCCATGACGGGGAACTGCTGCGGAAGTAGGGAGGCATATGTCGCAACTCGAGATCATTCAGCTCTACGTCTTCATCCTGGCCGCGTTCGTCGGATATCAGGTGATCACGCGCGTTCCTCCGCTGTTGCATACGCCGCTGATGTCCGCGACCAATGCTATCTCCGGCATCTCGCTGGTCGGGTCGCTCGTCGCGGCGGGAGCGAATGAAGGGCAAGCTGCCACCATCCTAGGCTTCGTCGCGGTCATATCTGCCACCATCAACGTCGTCGGCGGATTCATCATCACCGATCGCATGCTTCGCATGTTCAAGCGCACCGACCGCGTCGTGGAGAAAGACAGCAAGTGAGGACCTACTTCATCGAGACGATGTACCTGGCCTCGTCGGTGCTCTTTATCCTTGGGCTGAAGGGGCTTACGTCGCCGGAAAAGGCGCGCCGCGGGATGAACTATGCCGCCTTCGGCATGTTGCTCGCGATCGTCGGCACGCTGGTGCAGCAGGACATTGTTCGCTATGACTGGATCATTGGCGGCCTGATCATCGGCTCGATCATCGGCATTCCTATCGGACTTCTCGTTCCGATGACGGCCATGCCGCAACGCATCGCGATCTCGCACATGTTCGGCGCGTTGGCGGCAACGCTGGTCGGCGTCGCGCATTACTACGTGCACGGTTCGAGCCACGGCAACATGGTCGCGCTGGGCTTCGAAGTCCTCTTCGGCTCGCTCACTATAACCGGCAGCTTCATGGCTTTCGCCAAGCTGCAGGAATTGATTCCCGGCCGGCCGATGACTTACACAGGACAGAACATCGTCAACATCGCCTGCTTCTTCTGCGCTGTTGCGATTTTTATTTACCTCATCATCTTTCCTGCCAACGTTCATCTCTTCTACGCGATGATCGGGCTTGGGTTGCTGATCGGCGTGATGATGGTGCTGCCCATCGGCGGCGCGGACATGCCGGTGGTGGTTTCGCTGCTCAACTCCTACGCCGGACTCGCCGCATCAGCGACCGGATTCGCCATCGGCAACAACGTCCTCATCATCGCGGGCGCGCTCGACGGCGCCTCCGGATTCCTGCTCTCCGTCCTGATGAGCAAAGCGATGAACCGCTCCTTCGGTAACGTTCTCTTCGGAGCGTTCGGGGCCGCGGCCGTGAAGTCCACCAAGACTGCCGCCGGACTAACGGTACATTCCATCTCTGCCGAAGATGCAGCCATGCGTCTCGCCTACGCGCGAAGCGTGATCGTTGTCCCCGGCTACGGCATGGCGGTGGCGCAGGCGCAGCACGTGGTGCGCGAGCTTGCCGAGTTGATCGAGAAGAAGGGCGGGGAAGTGAAGTACGCCATCCACCCTGTCGCCGGGCGCATGCCGGGGCACATGAACGTTCTGCTCGCGGAAGCGAATGTCCCGTATGACAAGCTCTACGACATGGAGCAGATCAACCCCGAGTTCCCACGCGCCGATGTTGCGCTCGTAATCGGCGCCAATGACGTCGTGAATCCTGCCGCGCACGATGATCCCAGCAGCCCTATCTACGGAATGCCGATCCTCGAGGCTGAAAAAGCGCAGAGCATAATCGTTCTGAAACGAAGTATGAATCCCGGCTTCTCCGGCATAGAGAACGAACTCTTCTACAACGACAAGACTTCGCTGCTCTTCGGCGACGCCAAGAGCTCCTTGACGAAGGTCGTCGGCGAAGTGAAAAATCTTTAGAGATGAGTCACTTCAGCACCCAGGCCAAGCTGTACGCCGAATTCCGCCCCGATTATCCGCAAGAGTTGTTTGAGTTCATCGCATCTTCGGTGCGTGAACAGGAGCTTGCATGGGATTGCGCAACTGGAAGCGGCCAGGCAGCACTTGGATTGGCCAAGCGTTTCGATCGCGTTATCGCAACCGACATCAGCGCCGAGCAGATCGCCAACGCCAAGCTGCACAAGGGCGTCGAATACCGCGTCGCCCCCGCTGAGCGGAGTGGCCTCCCGAATAGCTCGGTGGACGCCGTCACCATCACCCAGGCGCTGCACTGGCTCGACATGCCGCGCTTTTATGACGAGGTGCGGCGAGTCGCGAAGCCCGGCGCCGTCTTCGTTGCCACCGTTTACAGTGACCCCGTGCTGGGCGACGCGGCCGCTGACCGGATCCTTCACAACTACAACAAAATGATTGTCGGGCCTTACTGGCCGCCGGAACGCAAGATCGTGGATGAAGCCTATGCACACATCGAGTTTCCATTCGAAGAACTCGCCACCCCAGAGCTAAAGATGGAGCGCGAGTGGTCGCTCTCGGAGCTGGCTGGCTATCTTCGCAGCTGGTCAGCTACGAACCGCTACGTCAAGCAGAATGGGATCGACCCGGTTATTCAATTTGAAGCTGAGATGTCGCGGGTCTGGGGAGACGCTTCTGAGAAGCGGCCCCTTCATTGGCCGTTCACGATTCGTGCCGGTCGCGTCAACTGAGGAACGTTTTCCAAAGTTCGCTGAACAACTGCCCTGATTTTAAAGAATCTAAGCTGGGGTGAGGGTACTCTCGCTCGTTCCAGCTCTGTTGCTGCTCGTCGCCTCTCTTCAGGCGCAACGCAGGGCCGTTCCCGCCACCACTCTGGGGCTTCTGATCACCGTCAGCGATGAGTATAGCGCGGCGGTTCCTGATGCGCTCGTATCCGTCTCAATGCCCGGCGCGCGAGCTACATCTCAGGCGATGACGGACGCTCTCGGAAAAGTCCGGTTTTTCGGCCCAGCGTCCGGCAGCTACCAAGTGACCGTGCGCAAGGTTGGTTTTTACGAACTCCGGCAGGATGTGCAGCTGTCGGGCGCGGCCCATCTGCAAGTGAGCCTGCACCACGTGGAGGAGTACCACGAAACCGTGGAGGTGAACGATTCGCCTCCGCAGATCGATCCTGCGAAGACCGAATCCAGCGAGACGCTGACCAACCGCGAGATATTCAGCTTGCCTTATCCCTCCTCGCGGGATTTTCGCAACGTGCTCCCGTTCCTGCCTTCGGTCGTGCAGGAGCCCAGCGGAGAGATACACATCGCCGGCGGTGGAGCATCAGACAATTTCGAGCAGCTCGATGGCTTCAACATCACGCATCCGGTCACCGGCTCGCTGGCATTTCGCATCAGTCCGGACGCGATTCGGACCATTAACGTTCTCACCAGCCGCTACTCCGCCGAATATGGGAAGGGGACCGGCGGCGTTCTTCGCCTGGAAGGCAAGACGGGCGACGACCACTTCCGCTTCAGTGCCACCAACTTTCTTCCAGGATTCGAACTCACGCAAGGGTTCACACCCTCGAACATCACTCCTCGCGTGAATTTCTCCGGGCCGATTCTTCGCGGCAAAGCTTGGTGGTTTGAAGGCCTGGGTGCCGAATACGACTTCAACATCAATAAGGACCTGCCGTTCCATCCAAACTCCACCCCCGTGTGGAGGATCAATAGCCTTTCGCGAATCCAAGTGAATGTGAGCAGCAGCAACGTGCTCACGGGGGACCTGCTGTTGAACCAGGAGAGCGCGCAACGAGTCGGGCTGGGCTCGACAACGTTGCCCGGCAGCACTGTCGATCAGAACCAGTTTTCTTATTTAGCAGGTGTGAAGAATTCGCTCGCCATCAGCACGCATACTCTACTCGAAGCCGGCGTGGGATACGTCTCATTCATCAACCGGTCACTCCCGCGCGGCGATCTGCCGTACTTGCTCACTCCACAGGGTGTCAATGGCAGCTTCTTCGAGACCACACACTCCGATTCGCACCGGCTGGAGGGTTTTGCACGGATTGTACGCAGCACCAGTGACCGCAAACATGAATTCACGATTGGCACTGACGTGGATGGGATCAACTACCACCAGACTTTTCAGCGGAAGCCTATTTTCATCATCGGATCCGCCGGGACTCTGGTTCACGAAACCACTTTCACTCCCAATGGAGCTTTTACTCAGCACAATTCCGAGGTCTCGCTCTATGCGCAGGACCGCTGGAGCGTTTCGAAGGCGTTCCTAGCCGAATATGGTGTTCGCGCTGATTGGGACAGCATCATTCACGACTGGACGGTCCAACCCCGCTTCGCCGGTACCTACACCTTCTCCGACAACAAAACGAAGTTCACTGGTGGAGTTGGCCTAGTGAGTGATCAAACGAACCTGACGGCTTTGACGCAATCACTTCAGGGGCAGCGCCTCGATCAGGATTTCGCGGCAGACGGTGTCACGCCGCTTGGGCCTCCCCGGCAGACTGCATTCATAACCGACACCCGCGCTCTTCAGACGCCCCGGTCGCTGACCTGGAGCGTCAGTTTCGAACGCATGCTGCCCCTAGAGATCTACTTTAAGACGGAGTACCAGCAGAAACGGGGCGAGAGTGCCTTTAACTTCTTCAATATCCATCCCAATCCGAACAGTTCAGGCACCTACCTTTTGCGCAGCGGGGAAAAGCGAAATTACGATGCCGCTTCGTTCAGCCTCCATAAAAAACTCACAACTAACCACGAGCTCTTTCTCTCGTACGTACGTTCGTCCGCCTGGTCAAATGCGGTGGTGCCGTTCACGCTATCGAGTCCCTTGTTCGGCCAGCAAGCCGAGGGGCCGCTACCCTGGGATGCGCCGCACCACATCGTTTCCTGGGGATGGCTCCCGCTTACCTCGAAATTTGATTTTGCTTATGCACTCGATTGGCGGACCGGGTTCCCGTTTCTGGTCGTTAACCAATCACAGCAGGTTGTTTTGCCGGCAGACCGCGCCCGCTTTCCTGCGTACATGAACCTGAACCTTCATATCGAGCGGCGATTCCACTTTCACGGACATGAATGGGCGGTGCGCCTTGGGGTAAACAACGTCACAGGCAGGCGCAACCCTGCGTCGGTGAACAACAATATAGATTCACCTGACTTCTTCACCTTCACGCAAAATCAGCACCGCGCGCTCACAGCACGCATCCGGCTAGTCGGCCGGAAGTAACTCTTACCACCGCAGCCCGATCGTCACCGGCACGATCTGGATCGGTCTACCGGCCGTATCTGCCCAGTGATAGCGCGCCTCGGTGTAGAGCTTTGCTCCCATACTGCCGAGGCCGAAGATCAGTCCGCCACCTGCGTTCCATCCAGCGGCGTGACGTGTCACTGAGCCGATCACCTGATCGGCGGGTACGAACGCCGTGCCGAATCCGAAGAATGGGTCGAAGAAATCAACCGCCGCCGCCGATCAGATATCCACCGAACCTGCCGCTGGGATTGATACGCAGCGTCGGGTTCGCTGTGAGAGACCAGATAGTGGCCGAACCGCCCGGTACATTCAATTGCCGCAGAACGCGGTCGCTCACGCCCGACTGATTCACCATGTATTCGCCGACGATTCCCAGGGCGTGGGTGAAGTTGTACCCGCCGCCGGCAACGAAATTCCAGCCGGTATTCAGGCGGCTGGTGTCAGCGCCCACCATCGGAGTGACGCCACCGCCAACGTTGAAGTTGTAGTGATGCCACTGCGTGTTCTCCTGCGCGAAACTAGTGAGCGTTAGAGTAGAGAGAAGAAATGCAAAGACTAGCCGATAACGTTTCATGAATAATGAGATGAAATTCGACGCGCTCCGTCTTACGAGTGCTCGCGGCCATGTAACGTCAGGAATGAAAAACTATCGGGATGAGCCGTTTACTGCCAGCTCAGGATTTCTTTGTCACCTCTTTCGATACTGCCGCGTCTAACTCAATACGCATACTCGTCTCCTTTGGAACCAGGGAAAACAAACGCTAGCGTTCTCCCTGGTTCCCTCGGTAAGAATTGAGCGACAAAATCAAAAACCCCGCCCGAAGCGGGGTTTTTATTTGCTTCAACCTTTATGCAGCCCGATTGTCCTTGTCCAGCTGCTCTTGCTGCTGCTTCTCTTTCTCTCGCTTCACCTTTCTCGACCGCGCTACCAGAGCTGCTGTCAATCCTGCAGCAGCGGCAGCCACTCCGATTCCCGCCGCAACCTTCGGCAACGGATCAGAGACGGGGGGAGGAAGATACGTGATGCCACTCTCGTCGGCGCGTACCGGCTCGTTGACGTAGCGTCCCTTCTCGGGAACTGGGAACTGCTCAGCCAGGGCGTTCAGCTGCTCGCCAGCTTCGGCGCCAGACATCGGCAGCCCGTGCCCGGCAGCGAGTACTCTCGGAGCAAGGTCAGCCAGGTGCTCCACTGAGTGATGCGCAGCTTCCCAGTCAGATGTGAAGTAGGCAGGCGGGCGCGACACCTCTTGCTTTTTCGTCGCCATCGCCGAAAAGGAATCGAGGTCCACGGTGGTGAACGCGTCCCCGGCGATCAGCGTCCGGTCTTTCGGGCGAAAGAAGGAGATGTGGCCGGGCGTGTGGCCGGGTGTGTAGTGCACCTGCCACTCGTCGAAGTTCGGCAGCGAGTCACCCAGCTCTTCCACAAGGCCATTCAAATGGACCTTACGGTTCGGGAAAAAGCGCCCCAGCAGAGACATGGCTCCGCCCACCGTCGGGTCTGGCGGCGGGTAATCCGATTTTCCGGTCAGAAACGGGATCTCCATCTTGTGAGCGTAGATGGGCACGCGCCAGCGCTTGGCGAGCGCCGCAGCCGAGCCGGCGTGATCAAAATGTCCGTGAGTCAGAACGATGTACAGGGGAGCAGCGCCGGCCCCGAATTTAGACTCGGCGGCCTTCATGACGGTGTCGAAGTAGCCGTGCATGCCGGCATCCACCAGGATCCACCGGCTCGCGTCTTCACCTACAAAATAGAGATTTGCGATCCCCGCAGAGAGAAAGCTGACGCCCGTCGCGACCTCGTGCACCTGCGTATCCATGGCCCACCCCGTTTTCTGTTGGGATGCGCTTCGTCAAAACGCAGTTGGCGTTGTTTATGCCTGCTGATTTCAGGATTGTGGTACTTCGGCCTTCGCCTTCGCGCACGCCTTCTGGATGCGTTGCTGCTGCTCGGCAGCTAGGTCGGTGAACACGAACCAGTAGCGGAAACCGGTCCGGTTCGCCAGTTTCGCATTCACTTTCATGGGAGAGGTCGAATTCGGCAGCGTAAATTCCAGCACTGCAACATCGCCCTTCTTCAGGTTTGCGGGAATGAAGATTCCGATGCCGGTCTCATCCAGGTGGCCCACCCGGCTCGAGCCTTCATATGGCTTTTTGTTGACCTCGATCGAGCCCAGGCGGACGTCGAGTGAGAACTTCAGCCAGCGTACAGTTTCCTGTCCAGGTTCCATCGCCCCAGCCCAATCCTTCGTTTCTTCAGCTTTTATTAAGTGTAGCCCGTACGGCAGGTAGTGTCACCCGCCGCCTCATACCGAGCGCAGTCTTTCCCTAACTGAATCTAACGCGGGTTCTGTGCGCCTGCGCTAGGATCGGCTACAGTCACCGGAGAGGGTACGCTCTCAGCCTGGGGCGGATTCTCCGCGGGACCGATCTTGGTGCCGATCACTTCGCCTGAAACGATCAGCTCCACGCGGCGGTTCTGTTGCCGACCCTTCGCGGTTTTGTTGTCAGCGACAGGATCGGTTTTGCCCAGCCCCACAGACGTGATCGCATCGGCAGGAACGCTTTGGCTCACCAGATAATCCTGTACCGATGCCGCGCGCCGTTCACTCAGCTTTTGATTGTAGGCATCGCTCCCCACGCTGTCAGTGTGGCCTTCGGCCTCAAGTTTTAGACCTGGGTACGCAAGCACGATTCCCGAGATTTTCGCCAGCTTTTCGCGTGCTAGAGGACGCAACGTGTGTTTGCCCGAGTCGAAAAGAACGTCCGACATGTTCACCACTAGCCCGCGTGGTGTGTCACGCGTCTCCAGAATGGTGTTGAGCTGCTGCAGCAACCGCGCTCGCAGTTCCTCTTTCTCATGTTCTGCTTTTAAACGCGCCTGCTCGGAAGCCGCTGCTGCCTGTCGCTGGCGCTCCGCCTCTTCATTCAAGGCACGTTGTCGTGCCTCAGCTTCGGCCCGGGCCTTGTCGGCCGCCGCCATCTGTTCGAGCCGCTGCCGCTCTGCCGCCTCACGTTCAGCTTCGGCCTGCAGGCGTGCACGGGTTTGAGCTTCGGTCTCCGCGCGTGCTTTGGCCTCGCGCTCGGCAGCCGCTGCACGCTCATCCGCAAGCCGCTCTTCTTGCTGGCGTCGAAGCGAGATGGCGCGTGCATCTTCCGCCGTCTGAACCGCCTGGCGGGCGTTCATCACCACCACCTTTTTGTCGAACTTCTTGGCAGCCGCAGTCTGCTCCGCTTGTTTCAATAACCCGGCTGCGCGTTCAAAGCTGGGGGGTGCGTAGCGGTCTGCTTTGGCGAGACGGGCGATGCGGACTGCGTTTTTCGCCTCATAAAGCTCCAGCGGCAGATCGTAGTTGACGACTACAGGCTCCACGTCCGTATGATTTTTGGTGTACCCGCCTCGCTCGAGAAGTTCGTAGCGTGCCTCTATGGTTTCGACCCGCCCTCGCGTGTCGGGCCTGATCACGTTCTCCATAACGACCAGATTGCTGGGCTCTGTGACGGCAAAATAAGGCTCGGCAGTGATGATGAGCCCAAAGGCCTGCAAGTCTGTCGTGACGTCCAGTTTGCTACGGGTGCCGTTCAGCAATACCTCGCCCAGGTTGATGGCCCGCCCTTCGGGCGTCACCGCCCACAGGACGTACGTCATGTACTCAGCGCCGAACTGATCGGGCTTCGAAAGGTTGTCAAACTCTACTTCGATCTCTATGTACCCCTGTTTGCTCTCGACCTTAGCTTCGCCGCGCGCCTTCGGCATTAAGGGCGTTCCAGCGAAGTTGATTTTGGTGGCTCCGCCACGATGGCGATAGTTCACCGCTTTAGCAGTACGTTCAACGACATTCACTTTAAAGACGTACTCGGGCTCCGCTTCGTCTTGTTGGGTTTGCGCGGCCTTCGGTTGTGCCGCTGGGTCTTGCGGGGCCGCTGGAATGGAGGTCTCCTGTGCAGCAGCTGGGATGATCAAGCTCAAGAGCAGACACCAACGGATCACGGACACACGGGCTCCTTCGAGGATCAGGCAATTTGTGACTTGCTGGCCTCAATAGAGACGAGGCATTGATCAGGAAGGGTTCATTTTACGACAATTCTTGCGAGTCCGAAATCAGAACTGGAACATGTCGAGCATGTTGTTGCTCTGCGTGTTGCGCGTATTCAGGCTGCCGAGATTCCAGTTCCACTGGATAAACCTCAGTACCGAGACGTGGTCCATCTGCACGTGGGAGATGTATCCTCGCTTCGCATAAGGTGATATCACCAGCATGGGCACCCGTGCTCCTAGCCCTTGAGTATCTACTTGCGGTGGCGAAACGTGGTCCCACCAGCCGCCGCTCTCGTCCCAAAGAATTACGATCGCGGTCGAAGTCCACTGAGGAGAATTCTGGATCCGCGTCAGCAATCCATCGACCCAGTTCGCGGCCGTAGTAATCGATCCCGAGCCGGGATGCATGCTGTGGCTCGGGTTCGGCTGCACATAGGAGAGCGCCGGGAGCGATCCGCTATCCAGCAGCGTGTACAAGTTCGTCAATGCCTGGATGTGCGAAGTGTTGTTCGTGCTGGTGAAGTATTGGAATGGATTCTGTACCTGGAGGTATCCGCCACCGCATGCACCGTAGTTTTCGGCGAACCAATCCCATGAGAAGTTCATGTTGCTCATCTGGTCGCCGACGTTTGGAAAGGTATACGGTTTCGCGGCCGAGTCGGT
>Ga0136846_1236463_pt1 | contig 13181 bp, 10 predicted proteins | sample HopSoiMetagenom2_FD_96841 | JGI IMG/M metagenome (GOLD analysis project Ga0136846, IMG submission 96841) | Grasslands soil microbial communities from Hopland, California, USA - 2 Assembly 2016 (version 4) | ecosystem: Environmental > Terrestrial > Soil > Grasslands | place: USA: Hopland... | reverse complement strand
TAATCCTGATCCAAATCTGTTTTGCGGATACAATTACTGCCGTTACTTGTCTCATAAATTGGTCTTTCTTGAAATTATTAGTCTATTATTTTAGTATAGTAATAGTGCAAAAAAAGGGGTGATGCTAAAGCCATCCCATTAAACGGGGATCACAACAACATCGCATGGATGGCAGGCAGGTTATATTGAATGCGTTATGCATATTACTCTACAAACTTAGTAGGATTATGTTAGTCCACCAAATACATAGACTTATTTATTCCAAGAGGTAACTAACAGATGGTAGGGTTTCCCTGCCTAACTATATGATCTTGATGAGGATCTTAATGCTCCAGAAGATAACAAGTGCGCCCAGTAACATAAAAGCAGTACGCCGGGGAAGTTTTCCTGCCAGTTTCGCAGCTATTGGTGCAGCAATTAAACCGCCAATTATGAGTGCCAATATGGTTTGCCAGTGACTTACACCAATGAGGGTGAAGAAGGTAAAGGCGCTTGCAAGGGTTACAAAAAATTCTGTCAGACTGACCGAACCCACTACGTATTTATGGCTGCGACCATTATTTACCAGTGTACTGGTTACGATTGGTCCCCATCCTCCACCGCCAAATGAATCAAAGAATCCACCAACAGCGGCAAGCAAACGATAATGTTTGAATTTCTTCTGTGGCTTTATTTCGCGGAAGGCATTCATTATAAATTTCACGCCGAGAATAAGCGTATACACCGCTATGCAGGGACGGATCAGCTTACCGTATTTGTCTCCTATGAAGACCAGCATCAAAGCTCCGGCTATTGCCCCCAATACCCCAGGTATCAATAAAGCCTTGAATAATTTCTTGTTTACATTTCCAAATTTATAGTGGCTATAGCCAGAAGCACCACTTGCAAACATTTCCGCAGTGTGTATACTGCCACTCATGGCTGCAGGACTAACACCAGCTGATAACAGTATGGTTGCGCTTGTTACACCATAACCCATTCCCAATGCACCATCTACCAATTGCGCAATAAATCCTGCCAGCAACATGATCGGAAATGCCGGATCCAGGGTACGGTACCATTTTACAGTACCGTTGGCAATGCTTTGAAAAGGGATATAAGAAAAAATAAAATAGCCGATCAGCATGAATGCAAAAGCAAGCAGTGAATAAGTGGCTACTTTTCTCCACCTGACTTCTCTCTCACCATTTCCATTCTTCTGTACAAGTGTTTTGGTGATCTCATTCATCCGTTTCACCTTGTACTCAAAATCACCATTGAGGCTATTCCTTACTTTATGAAGATTTTCAATTACCTCATCCAGTTCACCTGGCAATGCATCATTCAAAACTTCTCTGATCCTTTTTGCTGCAGTAGGAGATTTTCCATTAGTGGAGATAGCGATCTTTAATTGCCCTTTTTGAACAATACTTCCCAAATAAAAATCACAGAGATCGGGAGTATCTGCCACATTTACCAGGATACCTTTTTCACCAGCAAGATATTTAATGCTAATATGAAGATCTTTATCATCAGTAGCACAGATCACAAGGTCCTTCTCATCAAGATCAGCTTCTTCAAATTTTCTTTCTATCAGTTCACAATGAGGATGACGTGCCACCAACTCTTTAACCTCCTCCCGGATGGATGGAGCCACGATAGTTATAGGCGTATCAGGAGAATTGGATAAAAGCGAATTCAGCTTTTCCAATGCTACATTCCCACCTCCTACCAGCAAAAGCTTCAACTCCTGCAGCTTCAGGAAAACCGGGTAAAGCTGGTTCTTACTCACTTCCTTGATCATGTCGGCCATAAGCTGAAAAAATTTTTCGGATGGTTACCTGTAAAATATGTTGGGTAAATGTTTTTCTCACTGCCCAGATATAAGCACCCTGCACCTGGAACTTCCTGCTTATTTTATATATCCCGATCCCCATCAATCTATTCTGGCTAAAAACAAATTTCCTTTCAATTACCTGTTCAAAATATTCATCTGCAAACTGCAGGTCCCAGTTTTTATTAAGATTTTTTGTGAACGACACTCTATCACTCAATTGCAGGATATGTGATGACGGTTTGGTTGCTGTTGCCTGTAAGAACCGCTCTTCTACTCTCACCCTGTCCTGGAACTGCCAGTCATTTTTCATCGGATTCTGATAGATCATCTCCTGCCATACCCTGAATTCCTTTCCAAACTCATCATCTTTCTTGTTGGTCGATGCCTGTGTCGCCAAAAAGCCAACACCCCCTGCCACATTGAATTTCCCCGAGATCCGGTATCGCAATCCCGTCCGGTACCAACGCTGATAGGTTTTAAAGGTTACACCATTCGATTTATAGGCCAGGTCATTATGCCATTGCCAGCGTGGAGATACATCAACAGGTAACTGGGCAGACAACCAGAAAGAAGCACCTTTCGGCTGAGCCTTAGCTACTATTACTGTCCCCAAAAGGATAATTATTAAGCCTGTCGTCTTAAGCATGAAAGTTTTGGCAGTCGTCAAAAATAGCCTTTTGTTTTTAGTCTATGAAATTTATAGACTTATCCTTTGAGAATTTATTATTCTCTTTCGGTATAAATATAGCGTTCAGAATCCCGAGATCAGCGATAAACTAGAATTCCATATTCTCAATCCATTCCCTGGCTTCAGCGGCTGCATAGGAGATAATAATATCAGCTCCACTTCGCTGGAGAGCGGTCCAGACCTCAAGATGTGCAGCATCCCTTTTCAATAAGCCCTGAGCAGCAAGGAGTTCCACCGCTGCATATTCACCGCTCACGTGGTAGGCGGCAACCGGGCGAAGAGTCTGCGCTTTTACTTTGGCGATAATATCAGTATAAAGTGCGGCTGGTTTTACCATTATTATATCAGCTCCTTCCTTTTCATCACGGAGAGCACTGGCCAGAGCATCATTCATATTGCCGGGCGAAAGCTGATAGGTTTTCCGGTTTTGTAAACCCCGGCTCTTCGGTGAGGAATGACAGGCATCACGGAACGGTCCATAAAACTGGGAGCTAAACTTGGCCGCATAGCTCATGATGCTCACCTCTTCCATATTCAGGCTATTGAGCCGGCTGCGGATAGCGCCGATCCTTCCATCTGTCATATCACTGGGTGCAATACAATCAACACCTGCATTGGCCAATAAGGAAGAATAATGTGCCAGCACTTCTGCTGTCTTGCTATTCTCCAGGCGCGAATGATCATCATTTAATATACCGCAATGTCCATGCGTTGTATAACTGCAAAGGCATAGATCAGAAGCCAGCCATACATCCTCTCCAAAATTTGATTTAATGGCTTTTACCACAGAAACGGCATAACCAAAATCAAACTGGGTTTCCTGCTGCTTTGCAGGAACAGGAAACAACAGGAATTTATGTATCCCGCTTTTTATACTATGCTCAATGGACTGCAATACAGTTTCAATTGTTTCTACCTTCACACCATTCAGTCCATTCACTTCACGAGGAGATTGAATAGCCTCATCCACAAATAGGGGTTGAATAAAGCTCCTGTGTGATAATTTCACACCTGCACTTAACTCACGGATATGCCGGTCGGCTCTTAGCCGGCGCTGGTTTATCGGAAAGAAGTTTTTTTCCATTGCTGAAATGCTTTAATGTTTGGAAATACTACAGGTTCAACTCCGGCCGAACGCAACAATACTGCCGTTTCACCAGAAGAACATACATGCTGCACATCCTTCTTCAACACATCCCTGTATAATTCATATTGATGATAGCTGGTCCAGAAAATTATATCGGCTCCTGCTATTTTATTGGCCAGCTCTTTCTTTGGCTCAGCCTTTGTTTCATACGTTCCACTTGTCTTCCATCCCTTCTGTTTCCAATTTGCTGCGCCATTCCCGTTGGTTATAATCTGTACATCCTCTTTTTTATACTTCAATAAGGGCATTCCCCAGGCCTTTTCAATAAACTCCAGTCCAAAGGCATCTGCACATCCTTCCACCCACACTCCCTGTTTGGCCAGTTCATACCAGGTCTTTGTTCCGGAAGCCCATACTTTCAATTCCTTCAACGATTGAATTAATTGAGGGGATTGCACCGCCTTATAATTGGAAACATATACAACAGCTGAATCAACCCTGATCTCCGGCCTCGAAAATTCATATTCAAAGAAGCTGCCCATATGGTCAGTAGCCGTGAAAAAATATTTATTATCTATATCAAGCGCCGGGATATTATACCAGGAATTGAATTCTCTTTCCTCCTCGTCCCTTCCTGCCGCATACAAAGTAGATGTATTCTCAAATGGCAAGGTAGTCACTCCAAATTTTTGCAAACATCCTTTTCCATAAGCTGCGGCTGCTTTCTTCTCCGCCATGCAATCATTATAATGCTGCTGGTTATTGATTGCATCCAATACCCTTAATGCTTTTTGATTTCCTGGATGCGCTTCACAAACAATCGCACCCTGACAGGGAGCAGGCACACATTCTATCAAAGGAAGAAACATCAGTTTCTTATCCTGCAATAATTGCCTTAACAAAGGCGCATCCACCTCACTCGCTAATAAACGGTTCAATCCTGCTGCTGCCAGTATCGTGGCATCATATTCTCCACTATTCAGTTTCCGCAGGCGGGTTTCTACATTACCTCGTATTGGTTTAGTCTCAATGACTATATTCTCATTTAATTGAGGAAGGGCTTTTTGCAGGAACACAGTTGCCATTTCTTCCCTTCGGGGAGAGCAGGTACCTATAATTATATTTTGACCTGAACGGATCTTTTCAATGATATCCTGATTAAAAATAGCCACATCCCTGGTATCATCGCGGTCAATCACCGCAAACCGGTTTCCTCCAAAGAAATGTTCGCTACTCATATCTTTTAAGGAATGAACAGCAATATCAGCTTCCCCATTCTGCAGGGCATCGAATATATCGCGGGTAAAAAAATCGGTTCCTTCTACTGTATGGAGAGGGATATTTTGCAAGGCATCTCCCTTGCTACTTCGGGCAATGATCTCCACACGAACGCCATGGAATGCAGCTTCTATCTTTTGTCTGGCTATTTCAATCTGCAACAGAGACAGCCGGGAACTTCTTCCAATCAGTCGTATCGCCTCCATGTAACACTTTTTGCAGGCTGTGAGCCAGGTGATTAATATGCTTGGGCTGGTGTTTGGCAGTGATTATGATACGGAGGCACTCTTCACCTTTCGGTACTGTTGGATAATTGATAGGCTGAAGATATACGCCCTGTCCGTGGAGTAATTGCAATGCCACTTCGCGACAATGCTGTGCTCCGGCTACAGGAACGCTGGTTATATGTGAATCGTTAATTCTAAATTCAATACCTGCCTGCTGTAAGGCTGCGCGCAGCTGCTGAACATTGGTATGAAAATCCCTGCGAATTGATTTGTCTTCCTGGATCACCTGTATGCTCTTATTGGCTGCACTGCATATTGCTGGCGGTATGGAAGTAGTAAATATAAATCCACTGCCATAGCTGCGGATAAAATCTACAATGGTCCGCGAAGCAGCAATATACCCTCCAAACACACCGATCGCTTTTGATAACGTTCCATTGATCACATCCACTTCGTTTTGCAATCCTAACTGTCGCAGCATACCTGCTCCCGTATCACCATATAAGCCAACCGCATGCACCTCATCAACATAAGTCAGTGCATTGTATTTTTTTGCCAGCGCAATGATCTCCTTTAAAGGTGCTACTGTTCCTGTAATGGAGTAAATAGATTCAAAGGCAACCAGCTTGGGTGATTCCAACGGTAATGATTGTAACACTTCTTCCAAATGCGCAAGGTCATTGTGCCGGAATATGATCTTATTATTTCCTGAGGCACGAATTCCCTCGATCATGGAAGCATGGTTTCCTTCATCGGAAATAAAAACTAGTTCGGGAATATGACGGCCGATAGTTTGTAATGCTGTAACATTTGCCAGGTAAGCGCCTGCAAATAAAAGTGCGCTTTCCTTCTCATGCCAGCTTGCCAGCGTTTGTTCCAGTTCCCGGTGATGAATGGTAGTACCAGAAATATTACGCGTACCCCCACTTCCTGCACCACTTCTATGAGAGGTGAAACTCAGCTTGGCAATGACATCCTCATGGGTGCTCATACATAAATAATCATTGCTGCACCAGTTGATTGCTGATCGCTGCACACCTTCATCATTGCCATAATAAAAATGCGGGAAATGCTGGGCACTTTTGTTGACCTCTAAAAAGTACCGGTAAGAGCCTGCTTCCTTAAGCTGCTGCAGCTTTGAAGAGAGGTATTCATTGTAATCAAACATCACGAGGATCTTTTAATTGTGGACCACAAATTTACTGATTCCTACTGTTTCTGTAGACTTGACAACCGTCAATTCCCTGTCAAAAAGAAGAAAATCAGGAGTTTCGCATAAACAGACAACTGTTCATTTTAAAGTACCCTTTCCTTTCTGCGGGTAATTTCCACGCGGTCAGCTACTTTAAGGCTTACACCCCCACTTGAATAGACCACATTCTGTCCAAACCAGATATGATTTCCTTTCTGTCGATAGGTTGCCAGGGTTTTTGTAGGTTCTTTTGATCTTTCAAGCGTATCCTGGTTAATTGTAGGTATTGAGCAACGGGCACAAAGCTTGACTCCAAAGAACTGTATCCCCCTGATCCTAAACTCCGCCATCTCATCTTCTTCATACGGATCTGCCCCGGCCAAAACAATATTGGGACGAAAACGGTTCATGGGAACAGGTGATTCAAGTCGACTGTTCAAATCATCCAGTGAAGATTGGGATAGCAGCAAAATGGGATATCCATCTGACAGGCTGGTGATATGGGATTGATCAACAGAATAAACCGGATCAACCTTTCGTATTGAATCATCAGGCATATAAACAAGTCTGCAGGTAACATTCAGTTTCCGGGACAGCCATTCATCTATCTTCCGGTCTACAAAGATCGCTTCACAGTAATCGTTCCACACCTGTACTGTTAACCGTGTACCCGATGAAACACAAAAAGGAACCATGATTCGCTCATGAATATCATCCATATGAAAAAGGGATATCCCGCTTTCAGTAATATTCGTTTGTAACAGCGCCATTTGCGGGTAATCCCGCTGTGTCATGAATATATTCTGTTCATTGAGGAGCATCCATCGCCTGTCGTGCTGAAAACCACGATCTGTAAGTAAGGCAGAGGATACACTTATCCCTCCCAGGGATTTGACCGGATATACGAACAGGCGACTTATCTGTAACATTCTACAAATTTAATATGTCTTTCCGAGCATCAGTGAATTGGCTCAAAGCTTATTCGTAATTTGCACGAAATCAAAGCATCCCTGCATGAAACCAACCGTTATCATCGAATATTGTCCCCGTTGCCACTGGCTCCTTCGTGCCGCTTATATGGCCCAGGAGTTCCTGACCACTTTTGAGAGCGAACTGAAATCAGTGGCTCTTCAACCCAGCGAAACGAATGGGGATTTCCATATTAGCATCGATGGCAAAAAGATATTCGACCGTAAAGACTATGGAGGATTTCCGGAGATCAAGGAACTCAAGCAACTGGTGAGAGATATCGTTGCTCCTGGTAAAAGCCTGGGGCATGCGGACACAAAGCCCCACCATGATTTGTAACTTCCTTTCAGGGAACGTAAGTTCCGCTTTAGCGAAGGACCCCATCTTAGTGTGATATAATTTTTTGCAGTATGATTGGAGCGATACTTTGTGGTGGACAAAGTTCCCGAATGGGAAAAGACAAAGGTCTGCTGAAACTGGAGGCAAAGACCTGGGCTCAAACCGCTATCGATAAAATGGCGGTACTCTCCTTGCCAGTTGTATTATCAGTGAATTCCACCCAGTATAGCGAATATGCTGCCATCTTTCCTTCATCCCAATTAGTTAAAGACGATGAATCCCTTTTATTAAAAGGCCCGCTCTGCGGAGTGCTAAGCATTCATCTGCAATATCCTTCTGAGGATCTCTTTGTATTCGCCTGCGATATGCCCTTACTGGACCCTGTTCTGCTCAAAGAACTTTATACACATTATACCAGTGAGTCTTCCTTTGACGCGTTCGTTTATACTAACGAAAAAGAACCCGAACCGCTCTGTGGTATTTACAAAGCAAACGGATTAGCGCAAATACTGAATCTTTATCGAATGGGTCAGCTAGCCAGGCATAGCATGAAATTCATGCTGGAGCATATTAATTCTTCTTTTATCGCCCTTTCACCAGATCAAAAAACTTCTTTCCGGAATTTCAATGCTCATTCAGAATTAAATGGGTTGTAGAACCTATCCTGTATTTTCAGCAATCAATTCCAAAGCCGATTTCTCTATCTTTTGAAAATCCTCCTTCGACGCCTCACACAAAGAACAGTTATAGGTTGAAGGTAAATCGTCAAATGAAGTACCTGCTGCTATATTATTATCCGGCTCGCCAGTTAATGGATCATAAATACTTAGGCAATGTTTGCACTGGTGCAAATACTCTTTTTTCTTCGCCTTCGATATTTCTTTCTTTGGTTTTACAACTGGGGTTTCAATCTGTTTTAACTGATGAGAATAGAAGGAAAGTATAGCCCGGTGTAATTGCTCTTTTAATACCAGCTTAAGATTCCCTTTACTGAATACAAAACCAGTTCGCTCATTGGGATTAAAATCTTTGGCACAAAGAATGTCATAGACATGCAATAATTCCAGACTGCCAATCCTAAATAATGGTCTCCTTCTGACCAGTATGCTACTAAACACCTCGGTTTTTCTTCGTGTTTTTATGCCAATGCAAATACCAAAGGTTCGCATATCATCTTTGCTGAGATAGTTAACCAGGTATTTCTTTAGCGCCAAACCATCACTACTATTATCCTCTACCTGGAAATTGAGTTCGTTGGCCGCATGACGCACATTTACCTGGTATCTCGCAAGCAGGCTTGTCCAAAGCTGTTTATCCTTTTCCTCAATACCCTTTATCATAATCGTTTTCCAGGGAGAGGAACATAATTGCCCGATTTTGGTTTGTAAACAAAGCAGGCAAACTTCTTTCAGGAAATTCACGGCAAACAATTCATCCCTCCGGTATATGCCCAACCAGTATTTATCATTATACCGGTTCAATCCTTCATAATAAGGCAGGTTAAAAACAGGCAACTTCAATGGTTGCTCCACCGGTTTGGTGATATATGTATCTTCTTTCGCAAGCGCATACAAAAATTCACCATTTACCTCCGGATTATCGATAAACATATCCGGATGTTGAAAAATAATGGATTCTACCTGCCGGGACATTCGCGCAACATCATTAGTATATACCAGTTCCTTCCACTCATAGATCACATTGGTTTTAGGGAAACGAATAAACAGATGCCAGAAATGCTGGGAAGATGGAGAAGCTACCCAATTAATATTTCCTGTCAGTAATGGTGTAAAACTCTGATTGCTATCGCTCACATTGATCTTTAAACGCGGGCGGTAATCCATCAGGTCAAATATATCCTTGTAAACTCCTTCACTAAGCCAGGTATTGGTAATAAAAACTTCTTCTGCAGGATAAGAGCTTACCACATTCGGATAATCGTCTAGATTATTTTCATAAGGTATCCCCAATAGATCAAGTTCAGCTGCCAATTGCCTTATACCAGGTTCATCAGCTTCTATCAATAACTGCTGGCGCAAACCAAACCGCACCTGCACAATACCAATTTTGCCTGCTGCCACCAGTATATTATACAGATCTCCGGGAGAGATAATACCTCCACGGAAATTAATCTTTATGGTATTTATTGTAATCATTGTTTGTTGTTCTTCTACGCCGGGGTTCGTGTCTCACGAACCACTAATATCATTTGTCTCGATATGGTTCGTGAGACACGAACCATAGCATTGCCTCATACTTTGATCCCAAACTCCATTAAGGCCTTTACAAAATTCCTGCTCTCATGCCCCGGCCTGCTCAACTTGATCAGGGCAAAACGTTGTAAGTTGGTTAGCTGTCGCCATTGTGATAAACTGATCCCAACACCTAAGTCCCCTGCTCTATCATCCAGCATACGAGGTATCTCATAGAGGTTTGCCCATGCAGGATCGTTATCAATATCCATATAAGCAGGTCCGATTCCTGTATATTTTACTACCAACTGGGCCAGGCAATTTCTATAATCACTCAATTCTTCAATGGTTGAACAATTACTTACTGCCAGTTTTCTTCGCTCTGTTACACTGAACCTGCTCCATTCAGCAAGTTTCAGTTTAATGCCCACTGCATCCATTTTAAATCGTACGATCATAGGAATACACCGAACATTCTGCTCTATGAAATCCTCTTCAAACCGGAAATATTCAATTCCCGAAAGACCCACAAACTCAGATGGCTGCCTTTGCAATAGCTGAATCATTTGTATCAAGATTTATTACTTCAAATTCTCCCCTTACTACTTCAGGCTTGCTGGCGGTGGAGGCGGGTTGGTAGAACCGGGGATTCAATGTTTTTTCCAATATGCCTTTGACTTCAGGCCTGCAACTTCCACAACCCATTCCCGCACCTGATAGTTGACAAAGCTGTACCAGGTCCTTGCAACCTTCCTTTATCTTATTGATAATATTACCCTCCCCTACATTACCACAGCTACAAACCAGTTTGCCAATAACAGGTTCTGCTTTATTTCCACTTCTCAGCAATTGCAATCTTTTCTCACTCAACTCCATCCTTCCCTGTATCAGGTCCCTGAACTCCAAAAACTCCGTTTTATCGCCAATGAGAATGGCCCCGATCAGCCTGTCGTTATGAACAATACATTTTTTATAATAGCGTCTTGCCTTATCAATAAATACGATCTCTTCAAAAGCCGGATCATCCGGACATTCCACTGCTCCCAATGAACAAAGGTCGGTACCATGTATCTTAAGGATATTCATCAGTAATGAACCGTCGTAGTATTTTGCAATATCTCCATAGAGATACCTGGCCACAATTTCCGCCTGCTGTTCAGCTGCAGCTGTTATACCATACAGAAACCCTTTAAATTCTGCGATCTCACCAATCGCGAAAACAGAAGGATCACTGGTTTGCAGGTATTCATCCACCATCACTCCTCTCTTGCAATTAATCCCTGCTGCTTTAGCTAGTTCAATATTTGGTGTGGTGCCAATGGCGATCACGATTGCCTGGCAATCCAGCATCAAACCACTTTTTAAGCGGATACCTGTTACCTGTTGCTCACCAAGGAAGCGTTCAATCTCATCATTATAATATATATCAATCCCCTTGTCCACCAGTTCTTCGTGTAATAACTGGCTACCCAATGGATCCAGTTGACGATCCATCAGCCTGGAGATCCGTTGTACGATCGTCACCTTCACATTCACTTCCTTTAAAGAAGCTGCCAGTTCAATTCCCAATAATCCACCTCCTACAATGATCACCTGGCCTTTTGCGGGATCAACATAGTTCCTGAAATTATCTGCATCAACCCTGCTGCGCATGGTGAAGATCCCTTCTAATGCAGGAATATCACGGAGGAGTATGGCACGACTTCCCGTAGCCATAATTAGAATATCATAACTGTGAACTTTACCGTTACCATCAGTAACAGTTTTGTTTTCCCTGTCGATCTTTTCAATGCTGAGGCCCCGGTGAAGACGGATATTGTAGGCTTGCTCCTCCTCATCTGTCATTTTTACCAGGTTATTCCAGGGCAGCGCTCCGTTGATATAATCTGGCAATAAAACCCTGTTGTAAAATGGAAAATTCTCTTTGCTGAATACTTCAATCTCATCTTCCGTATTCAGTGCACGATAACTTTTCACAAACCCACAGGCACCCGCTCCAGCGCCAATAACGATGATCTTCTGCTTTGCTTTTTTATATAATCTTACTTCCACTGCGCTGAATTTAAAATCTGGTTCCTTGCTTATCGGATCAACCAGGTTATTGGTAAGATTATTCGCTCTGTTAAGATCACTCTGCAGCACCTTACCCCAGTGCATCGGAAGAAACACAACTCCCCTCTTAATATTGTCTGAATATTTTGCTTTAACTCTTACCTGTCCACGCGGGTTGAATATCTCAACCAGATCGTTATCCTTTATTCTTCTGATTGCAGCATCCTCCGGATGTATTTCAAGGAATGATTCACTGATGTGCTGCTTCAGCTTATTCACCTTACCCGTCTTGCTCATAGTATGCCACTGATCGCGGATCCTACCCGTTGTCAATATCAACGGATGATTGGCATCTGGTTGCTCACTTTCGTTCCTGTCAGGGAAAGAACGGATAATAGCTCTTTGGGACGGAGTATGGAATTTATTATCGGAAAACAGTCTTGCAGTACCTCTGCCATTCATGGCGGCAGTATAAGGCCATTGTACTGATCTTTTTTGCTGGAGAATAGCATAATTCAGGTCACTGATATCGATATGGGTTCCTGCAGTACTCGCTGCATGCTCGGAATATATTTCACCTGCGTCTTTATAATCAAATCCACTGAATCCCATTTTCTGTGCAAAACGATAAAGAATTTCAGCATCAGGCAAAGCTTCTCCTGGTGGCTCTATCACTTTATTCAACAGACTGATCCTGCGTTCAGCATTCGTCATGGTACCCTCTTTCTCCGCCCACGATGCTGCTGGTAATACTACATCAGCATATTTCAGAGTCTCCAGCTTATTGGTGACATCCTGTACCACCACAAATTTTGCCTTCTTCAACCCTTCTTCTGCCATGCGCACATCCGGCATACTGATTAATGGATTGGTGCATAGTATCCACACTGCCTTTAATCTTCCATCATTCAGCGCCTCAAACATTTGGGTGGCAGTAAGTCCAGCCTTCGGCTGTATAGTACCTAACGGAATTTGCCAGAATCTTTCCATTTCGTTGCGATGGGATTCATTGGCCAGATCACGATGTGCCGATAATAAATTAGCCAAACCTCCCACTTCTCTGCCTCCCATTGCATTGGGCTGGCCTGTTAAGGAGAACGGACCTGACCCAGGTTTTCCAATATGTCCTGTGATCAGGTTTAAGTTGATCAACGATAAATTCTTATTTACTCCGATCACACTCTGGTTTAATCCCATGGTCCACAGAGTTAGAAAACCTTTTGCATTGCCGATATAGGAAGCCGCAAGGCGAATGTCATCTTCCTCAACACCGCAAATTGCAGCTGCTTCTTCCAGTGTTCTGGCAAACACGGTTTGCTTATACTTTTCAAATCCTTCCGT
>Ga0136846_1227886_pt1 | contig 13182 bp, 9 predicted proteins | sample HopSoiMetagenom2_FD_96841 | JGI IMG/M metagenome (GOLD analysis project Ga0136846, IMG submission 96841) | Grasslands soil microbial communities from Hopland, California, USA - 2 Assembly 2016 (version 4) | ecosystem: Environmental > Terrestrial > Soil > Grasslands | place: USA: Hopland... | reverse complement strand
TCATGGGTTTATTAATGACTAGTCCTTCGTTTGAAGCCTTAAGAAACCGGCTGTTTTTTTTCCGAATGACCTTATTTCGAGAATCAACTAACCGACAAATCCGTAGCCCAGGTGATTCGCTGCCTCCCTCTCGCCAAAATGGGATGAATCTTCTCATGCAGCTTTTTTCTTATTCAGGGCGCAGCGAAGCCAATTTCCATCAAGGCAAGGGGGTAAATAAGGGGGAAGAGGAGTTGTCACGATAGAAAAGAGAAATGACTATAAGGAACCAACGATTCTCTCTTCTTAAACAACCTATATACTCCACACTTAACCAGCATTTAATAGATTATCCAACCCCGAGCAATCTTAGTTATTGGTGGGGGTTCGGTTCGTTAGCAGGTATTTGTTTAGTCATTCAGATAGTGACTGGCGTTTTTTTAGCTATGCATCACACACCTCATGTGGATCTAGCTTTCAACAGCGTAGAACACATTATGAGAGATGTTGAAGGGGGCTGGTTGCTCCGTTATATGCATGCTAATGGGGCAAGTATGTTTCTCATTGTGGTTCACCTTCATATTTTTCGTGGTCTATATCATGCGAGTTATAGCAGTCCTAGGGAATTTGTTCGGTGTCTCGGAGTTGTCATATTCCTATTAATGATTGTGACAGCTTTTATAGGATACGTACCACCTTGGGGTCAGATGAGCTTTTGGGGAGCAACAGTAATTACAAGCTTAGCTAGCGCCATACCAGTAGTAGGAGATACCATAGTGACTTGGCTTTGGGGTGGTTTCTCCGTGGACAATGCCACCTTAAATCGTTTTTTTAGTCTCCATCATTTACTCCCCCTTATTTTAGTAGGCGCCAGTCTTCTTCATCTGGCCGCATTGCATCAATATGGATCAAATAATCCATTGGGTGTACATTCTGAGATGGATAAAATTGCTTCTTACCCTTATTTTTATGTAAAGGATCTTGTAGGTCGGGTAGCTTCTGCTATCTTTTTTTCCATTTGGATTTTTTTTGCTCCTAATGTTTTGGGGCATCCCGACAATTATATACCTGCTAATCCGATGCCCACCCCGCCTCATATTGTGCCGGAATGGTATTTCCTACCGATCCATGCCATTCTTCGCAGTATACCTGACAAAGCGGGAGGTGTAGCCGCAATAGCACCAGTTTTTATATCTCTCTTGGCTTTACCTTTTTTTAAAGAAATGTATGTGCGTAGTTCAAGTTTTCGACCGATTCACCAAGGAATATTTTGGTTGCTTTTGGCGGATTGCTTACTACTAGGTTGGATCGGATGTCAACCTGTGGAGGCACCATTTGTTACTATTGGACAAATTCCTTCTGTCTTTTTCTTCTTGTTCTTTGCCATAACGCCCATTCCGGGACGAGTTGGAAGAGGAATTCCCAAATATTACACGGATGAGACTCATCGCACCGGATCAGTCTCTTAGACGGATGAGACTGATCACACCTGATCAGTGATCAATTCTGGCACAATGAATTTACGAGTTATTTTACACAATGAATTTACAAGCAGATGAGTTTGCAACGGTAGACCTATCTCCTGAAAAGAGTTCAGTAAACAAGGGAACGAAGCGACCGATAACGTCCCCTCGGGGAGGAGTGTTTTAAGGGATTGACTTCGGCTCCTATTATCTTTTGTTTACCAATCTTCAAATTGGTTAATAGGAAGTGCGCACTAGCACGCTTCATATTTCTATACACAAGGGCCCTTAGAAAAGCTTGTTTGGCCGTCCGAAAGCAGATACAGATATCGGGGAGCTATATATCTCTTTAGATGGTCGATCTCGGTTATTTGAATTGATCCTGGCCTATCTCCATAGCGCTCACCCAGAGGGAATTCACTCAGCTCTGGGCCGCATCCATCTGGTTGGCATGTTGAATAATCAAATTCCTTCCTTGGGTCAGATCTCCGTTCCGGGATTCCAGATCAAAATGATCCCAAACGAATGGATTTAGCTTGCCGAAATCATTCAATCGGTACAACCCAGGAATATTTGGACAATGTTATCTTATTAAAAAGAAAGGAAATGTTTGTTCGGTAGATCGCCTTGCTTTTCTTTCACATTGGGGTTTAGTGGCAGCAAGAGGCAAGCAACTCTCTTCCGGCAGAAGCTAGCTTTGTTTACACGCTTACCTTTCTCTCCATGAATGTAATCTAAAAATGGAGTAAGTGGGGCAAGTCAGGCAGTAGATAGCTAATATGAACGGATCTTGCAATTTCATATGCCAGAGTGAACTATTTCATCTTTTTATTGTAATTCAAAAAGCATTGGAAATACGCATCATCGATGTGAAAAGCCATTTAAAGTGACTCGCACAAGTCCTTTCTTTTTGAATGAGGAAAAGAGGCGCATAATCGATTCCGGATTTAAGGTGCCGACTTCCTTTCTTAAGCCAATGCACGCGGGACAGCTGCGCGAGCTCGAGGGCTTTCCCTTTCCTACTCCGACGATGCATCAACAGCGGGTACTTGCCTGTTTACATTCTGTGCTCCTTGAGTCGCAACTCATCCTTGCCGTCCTCATGCGCCGCACTCGCCGTCTGAAGCGCCTACTCATTTATTGATAACAGAGGGGACCCCAGGCACATGGAATGGAATTGAATTGATGGAAGCTCAGGATTTGCTTCCTAATTTTTTTAGGAGTTTTCTTTTCCGTAAGCCAATATCGGCCTAGAAGATCGCACAATCAGTGGGGTAACAAAGATCGAACCCTGGGCTGCCGTTCCAGTACAAGTTTTTACCGTTAGAATAGGAAAAGCCGGGTCAAGAGGGAAAAGGAACCGTGGCACTTCACGTAAAGAGAAGCTTTGTCTGAGCTGAGAAACGCTCTGGCTAAACACCTTCCTCCGAGCAAACGCAGACCTATGAATTCGCGTGGCTTAAGAAACAGGAAAAGCACGACCAATTGGGGTGGGGTAGGCACGGCAGCTTCTCTAAAGCACGGCAGCACTGAAGCACATTTCTCGCGGGTTCACATATAATATTTGTAGGGTCACCAGACCTAACGAGTGGAGTCATGGTTCCGCTTGACCTGAAAGAATGGTTGAGAGCCCCTAGCCGAATGAAACAGATCGCGCATTCTTTTCCAACTTCAGGTGCACTTTTGGCTGTTAAAGTATCAATTCACCACTGGCCATATGAAAAACTTCACTATCTTGAGCTTGAGCTCGACAAAGACTATTTCTAGGAGATAGACGCTGTTTTGCCTCACTTTGATCCAGTTGGTTCCTGAACAGGAAGGGGGATAGGTAGGTGGAGGATGCAACGAAAGGTCTCACTGGCTGGCGCCAGGAGGAGATATTGAAGGAAGAAGTGGTGATTAGAGAAGAATGGCAATGGCGTAGATCATTCTGAATTCCATCTTTGAACCCTTCCGCACCCCCTATTTAGTAAGTGGAGAGAAATACGAATTTCTATCCGGTAAGCGCTAAGAAAGTAAGAGCGACCTAAACCCTATCATTTCTTTTTTCGAGTAAGAAACACCGGTTTTGAAAGAATCAATGGTTTCGCAATCCATTTCCGCTTAGGTCAAGTTTCCTCAACATTATGGGTGAGGTGGAAGACCAGCAGCATCAAGCTCGGTGACAATCAGGTAACAAACAGCTCGCAGTCATGTCTCTAAGCAGGGATCACCTGATAGTATTATGAATATGGTACCTACCCCTATTTAATGCAGTCTACAGAGAGATCGGAGAAAGCTAGCACTAGAGCTGGTAGAAGAAAAGACTGGACTGCCGGGACTTGATTTATCTCTCCATGTTTCTCTATGTCAATTCGATAGCGCTTAGTACTGGATTAGAGGAAAAGGGGCTGCTGAGGCTGGTGGATAAGATCAAGCCTTGCCTTTTCCCTTTTTAAAGTGGGCATCCTCTTTGGAAAGTAACTAGACAAGACCTGGCGAAAAAGAAGGGTTGGTTCGGTGAAGTTCGCTATTCTAATTGTGAAGATCAAAATGATGGTTTGGATGAGCAATTGGGAAACACACACGGGGTCATGGACTAATGTTAGATGCATGCATTTCGGATAGAATGTCACACTGGCTCTGGAGTGCCCGGGTAATATAGAAGGAAGGGAACATCGTCTGCGAGCTCTCTATAATAATCCACTTGATTATTGCAAAGGCTCCAACAGAGCAAAGTTGTACAAAAAGAAGTATGCATATTAAAGGTCCCCTTCGAATTCAAATGGAAAGCAAGGGTCCCGAATGAAATGATAGAGAAATCCTTGTTATTCACGGAAATAGGATCGGAACAAGAAGGAAGAACACGACAAAGCTGGTTGACAGCTGTGCTCTATCAACTATCCAAGTGGAAGATTTTCTTACAAGGCAGCTGGAATGCTAATTGGATGATCGGGCCGAGGGATAATTAGTTGGTATGGCCCAGCTATCATAATTCCCACTGGAATAGGAGAGTAATGGCGCGGCGCGTACTAAGGTTTGGTGCGTGGCCAGGTTGTATAATTCGAGCTGACACGAGTGGGGCGTTCAAGACTAAGGAAAGCAATCGTGGTACGATTCTATCAATGCTTTTAGCGTGCTAGAACCCGAGTTAGGGTAGGTCGACGAGAGATTGTACACAAAGACTACCTAAGCCAGTCCTGGCGCTAAGAATTGATTGAGCAAAAGAAGTTTTGTAAGCTGCTATCATAGCATTCCCTCAATAAGGTATTTTAAGGTTGTTTTCACCTTTGTTAGAAGGCCACTACTCTTTTCCAAAGGTCCACGAGTCGAATCAGTAAGATTTCATCTTAAAGATTTCTCACCACAGTGGCGTGCTATTTCATTGTTTTGTTATCTAGCCGGGCTATATTTTAGCTATCTAAATCATCAAACAAAGAAGCCAAGGACTGGTCAAAAGAGAGGAGGGACCTTGTGTATAGAATCCACTCATTCCAAATGCCCCACCTCTATCAAATTGGTATTCATCTCGAAGGAAAATAAGAGAGTTTTGTTTTGCCACAATGAGTAAACAACTAGTTTGATTTTGAAAAAGCCCATTTTCACAAGGAAAGTCGTACGAAGGCAAAGCGGACAACGGGAAAAGCTTTCAACCTCGTTTCAGTTGATTTCTACCAATGAACCTTCCCTAAAGACATGTATTTCTCCTTCCAATTCACCTTCATGTTCCCCAGCGGAGTATTCAACCAATCCATTCCTAGCACCATGTCATAGGCAACCAGTGGCAACAGCCTCAGTTTAGCTTCCAATTCCACTCCTTGCACCTTCCAGGTACCCCCTCCGATACACTGCTTTACTGATTATGTTCTGACCATTAGCAACCATAACCACTATGGGAAATGTTTGTACCAGCTTGGCTTTGATTTCTTAACCTAAAGTTTCCTTCCCTCAGAAACCAGCAATTCCCAGATCAGAAATCCTATTTCCAGCTCCTCTAGTTTTCTTAAACCAGGACTTTTTATTTATCCAGCAGGGATATTACCGAAAAAAGGGCTTCCGTTCAAAGCTGAAAGAAAGAGACTGGTCCTCCCTCTTTGCCTAGCGGTTAAGTAGATAGTAGGTCCCCCCCTGGCCCCGCAACCAAGAGTCACTCGTCGAAAGCTGACCAGGAAGACAATAACAGCTATTTCAAGATAGCAGAAAGACAAGGCAATAGGAAAACAATCATACCTTGGATAAAAAGGGCTTTTCTATGTGTTATGCCCTACGTTACATTCACCTTATTTATCTGCATTCTCTTCCGCAGCGAGCTAGTATGCCCAAAGCCGGCAGTGCGTAGGAGGTCACTGATCGAGCACTCTTGCGCCGACGAATCCGGTCTTAGATAGAATGAATAGGCGAAGAAAGGACAACCTGCTAGTAAGAAGGTTTCTTTCTGACTTATGGAAAGCCTTACCTCTTTCTTGGACACGTTTTCGCTGCGCGCCTCTATGATAAACGAAATGGCAGACATGAACAAAGCATATAGTTGGTATGACGAGATATTCTTCTTTCCCGACGGAACTACCTTTCGGCTTCGCTAAAAACACCTGGGCTATGCCTCAAAGTCTCAACACTGGCCCGGAGGAGAACACTAATCTACGCATAAATCAAATCTCTGTTCATTTTTGATTCAACTGACCGAGACTAGCAAATCAATCCTTTTGAAGCACTCAGCTTTCAGACAAGTCTTCAGACTGCCATGTTTTAGCTTACTTACCTTTGCCTGCCAACGCTAGAAAAGCTAGCTTCCTTGTTTGTGGTACCAGGAATGTGTCATCTTGATCAAGGAGTCTGGAACTCCATGCTGGGGATGTAGGAAATGCTATTCGTGCCGGTGAATCGACGAAACTATGTCCTTTGCAGCTTTTTGTGCAATGTCATATGTCGTAAAAGAAAATGTTGGTGCAGGCTGTCTTCGTATGCTTTTTCAAAAGCAAGAATTACTACTATTTATTGACTTTATGAAAAGAAAGTAAATTGACACTTTATGTCTCTCTTTCGAAATTGAAACTTGAAAATAGTAGGAAACGGAAAGCAAGAACGAAGTAGGCGAGGAAAGGCATACATAGGTCAGAAAAGTATGCATGGTCGTCACGGGTAAGGATTCTCATTCCAGCATTCTTGGGTCTAGTTTTGTTTGGACTTGGGCTTAGATGTAGTGGGTTCTTGGGCCACTGCTTTACCTTTATCAACCTTAGAAGGAGCATTAGTCTTTGACACATCAATCAACCTTAGTAGGAGCATGGGATTTGGACACATCAGCACCAAACCTGTTGTTGAAGTCGAGTATGAGCTTCTATCCAATCGAAAGAAGAAGCAAAGGCTTTTCGCCTTATCTTTGCATTTAAGTTCTCGAAAGGAGAATCGGAGGCTTTACACCTATCTTTTCTACTTGCTTTTCGTTTTCTAAAAACAAGAGATCTAGGAAATGAAAGGAATTCATTATCGATAAGCTGTGGGTAGAACAGCACAACGATAGAAACATGAGGAAAATCGTCTTCATCAATTGATATTTAGCAATTTTGTCTATTTTCTAGGCTGGGAAGAGATAAGATATTGTTACTGGGCTAGGATGTTCATTTGGGAAGGATCTCGGATGAAGCTCCAGAGTTCTTGACCAGTGGAGTCAAGTGGAGAAGGCGTTACTTGATAGGAAAGCAGATTTTTTTTGCAGGAATTGTTGTTGTTTCAGCGCGGTAACGAAGGATGTCTTTCTACCTGCACTTGACCCCGGAAAGTTGTGGTGTTTTCTATCTTAGAGGATGAACCACGCCTTTATGCAAAGGCGATGCCGAAGAACATAAGCGGTTGTTTAAAGCAGTGGCGGCGCATCCGCCTCCAGAGTCTTTCTAGGTTTGTTCAATATCATTTATATGTCATATGCCAAGGGCTAAATATACGGTAGCCGATTATATACTCCGCGTAGGGCGAAGTTTGTCCCAGTTGGTAGTTATATATAGGTATAGCTGGAGCCCTAGACAGTCTAGCCATATATCAGAATATCATATCATGGGTTGTGGGCTACTCTGGAAGGAGTGGTGACCCAGCGCGATAGGTTGCTTTTACTATTACAAGACTGGCTTCCTGGTCAAGTCAGCCTCCTTGAGTTTGTCTTACGGACGGAGTGGGCTTTTCCCCAGGGGGTCTAGTTTTAAGGCAAGTAGGCCTATTGAGATGCATATAACTACCTTTTTCATCTTATCACCCCGCCTAGCGACTTTGCAAGCATTAAAGGCTAGGCACCTAACAGCGGTTATTCCTCCAACAGGTTATTCTGGGTTACGCTAAACCTTCAAGCCTTCTACCAGCAGATGAATACTTAATCTATCCCCTCTGCGCACGGAAAGGGAAAGCTACTCTGGAAGAGTATATGCCGAAAATCCTATGTTTGGAGTGACCATGAACACACTGCTTGAGACCCTTCTTTCGTGAGACAGTTGTGATTCCGCTTTCATGTTTTGGATTGAGCTTTGTCACTCTTTCTATGCCTCTTTATTTTTCTTGGAGGACAACACACACGCGGCGCTAAGGTTCCCGTGGCAACTGAACTAGGATTCGAAGCCAGGATGAGCGGATCTACCGCTCCAGGTCCTTTCCTATTCTTATACTAATATGTGCAAGTTCCTTGCGTTTAGAACTAGAACGTGAGGCATAGTAATGGCGCATGTGTGATATTCTATTGATCCTGTTTATATTTAGGAAAGCACTCAAGCAGGAATGGAGAAAATGTCTTCTGCTGCTATCTTATCTGCTAAAATGGAAAAAATCTTCTCTTCTTCTCTATGTCACTAATCAGAGTCGGAGAGACCCATGAGACTTTCTTTTCTCCCGGCAGGCTCTAGCGCTACGGCAACGCTTATGGCTGCAATCCTAACTGCAATGGCCCTCGCGGATTTAGTGCACCCAATCCATTAGGGGTTCCTGATAGTGAGATTCCTCTAGTCAAGTCTAAGGATTGAGTATGAGGGATTTCATCCAGTCTGTTTCCATTGCGGAATGTATGGTCACAGAATAGACTCATGCCCCGGCTTATAGTATGCTGCTTGGAAGGCCTTGGATTCACACGTCTGGTGCTGCCCCGTCTTCTCTGCATCAAAGAGTCAAGTATGCTGTTGAGGGCCATGTGGTAACTGTAAAAAAGAAACTTTGTTCTATCTACTGGATCATTCCCGTATATTGAAGCCGCTGAAGAAGCTATTGAGACTTCCTTCCAGTCACTCGAAATTTGGAATGCTAATTCTGTTTCTGAGGGTTCCACTATGCCCAAAGATGTCTGAAGCTTCGAAGATGGTAGCAAGATTTATGCTGAACAGCCCATATCAGAAAGGCAAGGGATTGGGCAAGAACTTGCAACGAATATTCGCCCCAGTGGAACTCCCTTCTGCTGATGAGAGATTCGGGCTAGGATATGAGCCCAAGAAAGGAGACAAAGAGAGAATCATTCAGGAAAGAAGAGATAAGCGATTGGCCCATCTAGAGGGGAAGGGAACCCCAACACCAGCTACATCTGCAAACAATAAGGTCCTGAGAGGTGGAGGAGGGCCATCCCAAACATGCAACATATCCTCCATTTTAAGGTCAAAGAAAGGGTTCAGGTTTGTAAAAAGGACTGTTCGCCGGTCGGGCTATCTTATAGGCTGGTTTCTCATTATACTACACGATTACTCCTTTCACAATAGAAAAGAAAAAGAAGGCTCGGGTTTCATAACTGAATCCGAATCGGGATCAGGTTTAGCAGATGTTGTGGTAAAGTCAAAAGATAGGAATTAGTTCACAACCTCAATATAATAAGGATCGGGCTCGGGAACAGCTTATCTAGCAGCGGATGCAAAGGAAGAAAGCAAAGACGTGGCCCAGACCGAAGCTGAAAGGAACTTGATCACCCGGAGAAGATTTCTTTTCTTTGCTGATTCCTCTCAATGAAATTTGCCATGTTGCACTAAGTTACTTACGGATGTATGCATGCAGTCCGGGAACACTTTGGGGTGAACACCCATCCGAACAAGTAGGGTCAATAGTTCAGCATTTAGGCCGTAACATTTAGCAAAAAACGAATCTTAAACCCAACAAGTGCTCTCCGAACCAAGCTAGATAGTCTCCTATCACTAGGCTCACCAACCAACCTGGACTTTGATTCTTTCTTATTATTCTAACCAGATATAAAAACCATAAGGATTGTTTCCAGCCAAGAGTTCCCATATGACATAAGCGCTCTTGGGTGAGGTGGGCCCTCATTCGCCAGGTCTTTGAGTGCCCGTCGTACCACGTGGTTGGTACACTAGGCTGATAGATACTTTACTTTCAGGATCTGGCACCTTCGCTAGACGGAGAGTAAGCGACTTCTATTAGCACCGGACCGTCGAGTCGAATTTCTCGTGTCATGTGCAACGTCCATCAATGGTGGTTCATTAATGTCCATAGATTTAGACTCCTTCCCCCTTCCCTTATACGCAAAAGATCGAGAGGGGCCCGAACCAAACCGAGAACGTAAACAGAATTCGACTCACTCTCGTATGGCTCGCCCTCGAGCCCTGGGCGAGTCGGCCGGGTCTTTCCCTCTTGTTCTGTTTCCGCCACGATAAAGACGCACGGAAGAACTATGGTATGCCCAGCGCGTGGAGGATCCGTTGAGAGTGTCCCTTGTCTCGGTAGGGAACAGTACCTATTGTCTTGAAAAAAAAAGTAAGTGCTACGGTCCCCTATTGTTTGATCCAATATTGACCGGTGCGGATCACGTTCTACTACCTCCGGTCCGTGGTTCGACCTCCCGTAGTGGTCCTTGCTTTTCTTTTTGAAAGCTCCGCGGGGCCAATTTTGCGTACTTGCTCAGCGTGCCCCCCTTTCGTCGAGTGCCCCGCCCGGTTCACAGGGCTGTTGGCCTACCAAGCAAGCACTTGCCCGCTGCTCCTGCCGCCTGCCAAGTGGGCTCCGCGCTCGTTATCCTGACTGTTCTCTCTGCTGGGCCCTTTCCTATTGCTCTAACCATAAGCTATGGCAATTCCAGCTCGCACCCACTCTGGCCCGCCCAGCGAGGCCTGAGTGAGCTCAGTGGTCAGCCCCTGACGTTAGGGGTCTTTCGCTTTTGCCAGATCTATAGAGATATTACGAGTCCTCCGTCCCAGATTCCCTCGCCGCGGCCATCTGGTTCACCGGTACTACCAAAAAGTCTCATGCTTACGTTACTGTGACTGATATATAAGTATGATCTCGGACTACGAAGACCCAGTCGTGCTTCTGGTTTCCATTCTCATCATCATATTGAAGGAAACTCCTCGTGCTCTGCCATAAGAACTTGGAGTCCGTATCATGGTGAAGGTAAGGTAACGCTGTGATTCTTGCTCAAAAAACTGACCGAACACGTTCGAGTTATTGGCTCGTCCGACCCGGCAGCATTCATGAGTCGCTCGTTCAACTGTCCCTCGGAGACACGGTCGAGAAGTGCCATGCATGGTCGCCCCCCCGTCCTTTCTTTCTCTCGGTCCCACCAGGGCGGGCCCCTCTGGGGTAATAAAGAAATGGATCAAAAAAGGGGACTTCTGCTACGGGCTATGCCACCCATTACTTATGAGGGAAGTCGCATCCGTCCCATCGCAAGCACCTACAATGTCATGATCACATTGGTTTACCCTTTTTTGGTAGTTCAACGGACGGTCGCCCCTCCAACAAGAAAAGGTAGAAATATGGAAACTTCTCTGCCATTTAGATCGGAGAATTTATAGAGGAAATCGGGTTTTAAATTTCCAGAAACCACACGATTATATAGCCAAAGGGAATACGCCGCGCCTAAAATCATCCCAAGCGCAGCTAATGTGGCTACTAAGCTATTTCTTTGGAAAGCTCCTACTAAGATTAGAAATTCCCCGATAAAGCTGCTAGTGCCGGGTAAACTCATATTGGCTAAAGTGAAAAAGAAGAAAATGGTAGAGAAATTCGGCATGGTGCTCACTAAACCTCCATAATATCTAACAAGTCGAGTCTTATGTCGGTCATATAGAACACCAACACATAGAAAAAGGGCTGAAGAAACCAGTCCATGACTTAACATAAGTAAAATGCTACCTCCAATTCCCTGTATGTTCGATAGAGCCTAATATTCCCCCAGAGTACGCCGCTTACCCCCCGAACCGTACAAGATAGTTACCACCTATCATACGGCTTTCTAACTCCACTTCTTTTTCTGGTCGTTCCGCTCTGTCGGATCGATGGTAGTCTCAGAGATCTGGTAACCTCCGACATTTTTGACAACACGCTTCCTGCTTCCGTTTTGAGTTGCGCATCTTTCTCCCCGGGGCATACTATAGTATCACATCGTAGACCCCCACCCCAACTCTATCTTCCTTATCAGTGAACCGGAACATAGTGCATAGGTACTCTTCGATGCTGCGAGGACGAGACGAGGTGACATACTACGATCACGCACTGAAGTTCTGCCCTTCGGCTTTAATATGGAACCTCTCAGCTGCTCCCTCGGGATAGGTAGGCCCATCCCCCACCCCCCCCTTTCCCGAGAGGCGGCCGGGCTGTGTTTCCCCTGCGGCCACCCAGCGGCGGCAGAAAACGAAAAAGGGTGGGCTCCGCGCGGTTCGCGTTTTATTGTCAAGAGAGAGCTTTTCATTCTCTTATAGAAGCCCACGCGGGTAAAGCCCAGCGAAACTGCAGGGAGCACTGAGCAATGGGGGGATGAGGGCGACTCCGCCCACGGGTTGGACCACACCACAGGCAAAAGTCCTTCCACGGCAAGAGAAGGGTGACCGGAACAAGAAAAGGGAGCTAGTCGTTGGAGGGAAGACAAGGCTCGTTCCGTGCGACTCCACAGAAGAGTACGCGCGCTAGAAAAGGCAGCCAGCTTAAAAACGCTAGCTAGTTTTGTAGCCTTATTTAGTTTGGTTGCCTACGCTTGCTCTCCGGCGCGCTACGGCAACACCCCCTGCTTGCTTCTTTCTGTTCGACGCGGAGCTCGCAGCCTCCCCACCCTTGCTTAGCGTTCCACTTGTGATCCTGGAGGATTTGGAGAAATGCGCCCGACCATGAAGAATGGATTTTGGATTTTCTTTTATGTGAACGGCCCTATCTTGTAAAGAATGGTTTTTCGTGCTATAGACCACGTTGAGAAAGACCAACCAACAACACAAATAAAGACCGTTCCATTTGGGTACCTCGAAAGGGAGGTGCTCTTTATGATGCTACGGACGGCTGTCCGAAGTGCATGCAATGACGGGCTCGGATAGGATAGGATTGTGCGCGCCGGGCCCTTCGGGTGTCCATATTTTGGCCGACCTTAGCGTAGGCCCCTATGTTATGCGGCCGTAATATTTTGATACCCTCCACCGCTGTTACGCCAGAAATCCAAGGTTCCACACGAGCTCCTGTTCTGCGGCGTGGTGGCAGGACCGCTAGGGGATTGGCTCCGGGTGTAGGTAGGGTCAAATCCGCAGGGGTCATGCAAATACATAGGCCCCTTCCCTTCTGCCGAGTTGTTTAGAAGGCGCTTTCCGTTCTACGGTCCCTCGGAGCGAAGGGTTAGGCAGGTAGTACGGGCCCTCTGACTTCCAGCTATGTGCTGTGTGCGACTCCCGCGAAGCGAATGAAGGGAAGCTCTTCGAGCTTTCTCCGCCAGCGGCTTATGTAGTGGTCGGCATTCCTACGTGCTCCGACTGATCCCCACTGGAGTCCCTGCCGAATGGAAACTGTCGTGACGCTTTGGTGACGAAGGTCACCG
>Ga0136846_1243891_pt1 | contig 13187 bp, 12 predicted proteins | sample HopSoiMetagenom2_FD_96841 | JGI IMG/M metagenome (GOLD analysis project Ga0136846, IMG submission 96841) | Grasslands soil microbial communities from Hopland, California, USA - 2 Assembly 2016 (version 4) | ecosystem: Environmental > Terrestrial > Soil > Grasslands | place: USA: Hopland... | reverse complement strand
AGGCGATTAAAGAGCCATACATGATCGATCAGATCGAGATCCTGATCGGCGTCTCGATCGGTTGCGCGTTCGGCCCGATCGACGGCGCTACGGTGGACGATCTGATCCTCAAGGCCGACCTGGCGCTGTACCAGGCGAAGGACGCCGGCCGCGGCTGTGCCCGCTATTTCTCCTCTGAGCTTCAGTCGGAGCAGGAGGACCGCGTCCGCATGGAAGCGGACCTGCGCTCGGCGATCGCGTCGAAGCAGTTCCACCTGAACTTCCAGCCGCTGGTCAACGCCAAGACGCAGAAACTCGTCGGCTTCGAGGCCCTGATCCGCTGGAACCACCCGCAGCGTGGCTTCGTCCCGCCCAACATTTTCATCCCGGTCGCCGAGGAAACCGGCCTGATGCCGGCAATCGGCGAGTGGGTGATCCACGAAGCCACGCGCGCCGCCGCCACCTGGCCGGAGCCGATCACGGTCGCGCTGAACATCAGCCCGAAGCAGATCGTCCAGCCGAACCTGCCCAACGTCGTCAGCGAAGCGCTCGCCCGGCATAAGCTCCCCGGCAACCGGTTGGAGCTTGAGGTTACGGAGGGCGTGTTCCTTGGCGACAATGGCTCGACGCTGGACACGCTGAAGCGCCTCCGTGCGCTCGGCGTCGGCATCGCCCTCGACGACTTCGGCACCGGCTATTCGTCGATCGGCTATCTGAACAAGGCTGTCTTCCACAAGCTGAAGATCGATGGCAGCTTCGTCCGCGAAGCGGGCTCGCGGCCCGAGAACGTCGCGATCATCCAGTCGATCGTTCAGCTCGCGAAGAGCTTCCGCATGTCGGTAACCGCGGAAGGCGTCGAGACCGCCGAGGATTTCGAGCGCATGCGCGACCTCGGCTGCGACACCATCCAGGGCTACCTGTTCGGCAAGCCCCTCTCATATGAGCGTGCGAACCAGATGGTGGTCGGCCTCGGCGCCAAGCGAATGGCTGGCTAAAACAGGACGGACACGCCGCCGTAGAGCTCGATATCGGCGGTCGCGCGGTTCAACCCGAAATTCGCGCCCGCATCCAGCTGCAGGCGGTTGCTTGCCAGATAGGCAGCGGACGCATCGGCTGACCACAGATGCTGAGTTCCGCCCGGATCGAAGTTCGTGTTGTTCCACAACTCGGCAGACAAGCTAAGCTTGGGGACAGCGCTCCACCCCAGGTTGATGAGGTTGGTGATCGCTGCGTGATAGCCATGGCCATCCCCATCGGCGAGCATGTCGACCTCAGGACCCAACGTCAGCGTCATTGACTTTCCGACCGCTGTGCTGAGCGGAACGGCGAGACCACCTTCAACCTTTCCATTGCCAATCGAATGGGCCGCCGTAGGCAGTTTCACGAAGGGAATCAGAGCAGCCTGGACCGGCGCGTCGGCGGTGGTCAGCCGCTGCTTATAGCGAACGACGGCATCGCCCACGCCAGATGCATCCGATCCCGGCTGCTTGATGCTGACGTAGGGCGTGAAGCCAACCTCGACGTCCGAGCTGCTGCTTAGCCCCAGCTTCGCAAAGGTCTGTCCGATGCTCGCCACGTCGGTGTCGCTCGAATGCGTCCAGTCGATGGCCGAGGCTTCGATTTGCCAATGTCCGACGGGAGCGGTGCACGCGCCGTTGGCTTTCGAAGGCCGGTCGGCGCAGATCGTCAGGTCAGGCGCCGCAGCGGCTGCGGCAAGCAATATGGCGAGCATCACAGGTGCAACTGGCTGCCGAGCTCGACCACTCGGTTGGTCGGGAGCTTGAAGAATTCCATCGCGCTTTCGCTGCTCTTCAGCATCCACGCAAACATCCGCTCGCGCCACAGCGCCATGCCAGGGACTTTCTTCGATGCGATCAGCTTCTGTCGTCCGAGGAAGAAGCTGGTGCTCATCATGTTGAACGGCTCGCCGCAGGTCTTGATGAAGGCAAGGTCCTTCGGGACGTCGACGTCCTCCATGAATCCGTAGTGGAGGATGACGCGATAGAATCCCTGCCCTGCGTCGTGGAATTCGACCCGCCGCTCGTCTGCGACATAGGGCACGTCCTCGACCTTCACGTTGAGGATGATCACCCGTTCGTGGAGCACCTGGTTGTGCTTGAGATTATGGAGAAGCGCGGCCGGCACCGCATCGGCCGAGGTAGACAGGAAAACCGACGTTCCCTTCACGCGGTGCACGGATGCTGCGGCCGACTTGATGAAGATCGGCAGCGGGATCGCGTTATCCGCCAGCCGTGCACGCATCATGGCCCGGCCCTTTGCCCATGTTGTCAGAACCGTGAAGATCACGATGCCGACCAGGATCGGGAACCACGCGCCTTCGAACAGCTTGGCAAGACCGGATGCCAGGAAGACCGCGTCCACCGTGACGAAAACCGCAAAACCAACACCCGCCTGCCACAGCGGACGCTTCCAGATTTTGAAGATTACCACATACTGCATCAGCGTCGTGATCAGCATCGTGCCGACAACCGCGAGGCCGTAGGCGGGAAGCATCTTCGACGAATGCTGGAACGTGACGACGAGCAGGGCGACCATTGCCGCCAGCGCCCAGTTCACTGCCGAGATATAAATCTGCCCCTTCTCGCGGGAGGACGTGTGCGCGGTCCGCATCCGTGGGATGAAACCGAGCTGGATTGCCTGATGCGTGACCGAATAGGCGCCGGAGATCACCGCCTGGCTGGCGATGATGGTCGCCAGCGTCGCGATCACGAGCAGCGGAATGGTGAGCCAGGGCGGCACCATCCGGAAGAAGGGATTATCGACGAACTGCGGATGCTCCATCAGCATCGCCGCCTGCCCCATGTAGTTGAGCATGAGGGCGGGGAAGACGAGATAGAGCCAGGCGTAGGTGATCGGCCTGCGCCCGAAGTGGCCCATGTCAGCGTACAGCGCCTCGGTCCCCGTGACTGCGTAGATCACCGCACCCAATGACAGAAACGAATAGAGCGGGTGGGCGGCGAAGAAGCCCCAAATGTAAGCCGGATTGAGCGCCTGCAGTACCTGCGGATGACCGGCGATATGGTAGACGCCCATGGCCGAGATCGCTGCGAAGTAGATCAGCATGATCGGACCGAACAGCTTCCCGACGCGCTCCGTGCCATGGCGCTGGATTGCGAACAGGCTGATCAGGATCGTGAGCGCGATCCACACGATGTACGGCTGGAACTCACTGCTGACGACGCCCAGGCCCTCGACCGCCGATATGACCGAAATCGCGGGCGTCAGCATCGCGTCCGCGTAGAACAGGGCGGTCGCGAACAATGCGCCGATCAGGAGCCAGCGTTGCGGCGAAAGAGCGCCAAGCCGCCGCTGGATAAGCGCGTACAGCGCCAGACTGCCACCCTCGCCGTCATTGTCGCACCGCATAACGATGAAGACGTATTTCACCGTGATGACGAAGACGAACGACCAGAAGATCAGGCTGACGATCCCGTAAAGATCGGTGACGTTGATCCCGAGATGGTAGCGCGGGTCGAGCGTCGCCTGTAGCGCGTAGAGCGGCGATGTACCGATATCGCCATAAACGACGCCGATAGCGCCCAGCATCAGCAGCGGGAGCTTCTGCTTCCCTTCATGAGTCGTAGCGCCGCTAGCGGGCAGCGCATTGTCAGCTGTGATCGTTGCCATGCCCGCGAATGTGCGGTCGCACCGCGTAAAGATTCTATGTGGAAAGGCTGTTTCCCCCGTAGGGAACTTATGAGGAATGCCGGGCGCGCCTATGGACGGCGGGCTGCTCAAAGCTGATTTAACGGCCATGGCAGACTCGACTCTTACGGCCGATGGGCCCGGGCGCTCGTTGCTGGACGCGATCGAACATTATGTCGGCGCCGTCGCAATGGTGGCGGTGTGCACGCTCGTCGGCATGTGGATTGCGCCGCGCTGGGGCACTGCGCCAGTAGACATGGTGTACTTGCCGGCAGTGCTGGCAGCGGCGGCCTTGTGGGGTTTCGGCCCCGCCCTGGTCGCCGGCATCGCAGCGGCGCTCGCTTACAATTTCTTCTTCACGGTGCCGGTGCACACGTTGCGGATGGATCGCGTCACGGACGTAGTGACCGTCGCAGTCCTGCTGATCGTTGCCCTCGTCACCAGTCAGCTTGCGGCCGCCATCCGCGCTCAGGCGCGGGTAGCGGCAGCGCACGCGGCGCGAAACGCAACGATCGCCGGATTTGCGAGGCAGCTTCTGTCGTGCGGAGCAGAGCGGGACATTGCCGACACAGCCGCAGCCGAATTAGGCCAGTTGTTCGACTGCAACGCCATGCTCGTCGCGGGCTTGCCAGAGCCCCGCATCATTGCCGCCAGGCCGGAAAATAGCCGGCTGACGCCGAGCGACATAGCAGCGGCGGTGTTCACTCTCGAAAGCGGTGAGGCGGCCGGCCGCGGAACGCGGCACCTCCAGCCCGCGGAATGGGTCTTCTATCCCGTGAAGTCGACCCAGACTGTGATCGCAGCGGCAGGGCTCGCCCGCGACGATGGCGCACGGCCGGTCGATGAGGACCGCGTGGAGTTGATCACCAGCCTGCTCGACCAGGTCGCCCTCGCGCTTGAGCGCGCGCGGCTCGAACGTGAGGCACGGACGCTTGCCGGACTTCACGAGCGGGACCGGCTGCGTTCAGTCCTGCTGTCGTCGATCGGCACCGACCTTAACCCGCGCCTCGACGCGCTCGTCGGGGCTGCGCGCGAGCAACGCCGCAACCGATCGAGCGACAAGGAATTCGTATCCACGGTGGAATCCGAAGCGGGCAAACTGCAGCGTTACGTTGCCAATTTGCTCGACTTCGATCCCGTTGCGGAACAGCAGCCGATCGAGGCGGGCGGCGTATCGATCGACCTGTTCCGCCGCACGGTCACAAGAGAAGGCCACGAGGTTCACCTGACGCCAAAGGAATATGCGGTCCTGGCCGAGCTCGCGAAGCATCCAGGGCGCGTGCTAACCCACGGGCACCTGCTTCGTGTTGGATGGGGCCCCGCGCAGGAATCGCAGACGGAATACCTTCGCGTCGCGATCCGCGCGCTTCGCCAGAAGCTCGAGTCCGACCCCGCGCACCCCCGGCTGATCCTCAACGAGCCGGCCGTCGGTTATCGACTCGCCGTTTCCTAGGCGGCGGCGCGTTGCTCCTGCGTGAGCAGCCGCCAGTTCATCCGCGGATAGGAATTCAGCTGCTGTCCAAGGCTGCTGGTGATGAAGGTCAGCCGCTCTACCGTCCGGCTGTTGATGAGCGGCCCGGCATCCAAATAGCGAAACGGCGTGCCTTGGGTCAGTGCCAGGAACTCGGCCTTTGCGCGCTGATCGTCGCCCGTGATCAGGACGTCACTCAGCTCCTCGCCGAATTGCGGATGATCGAACACTTCCCAAAACACGTTCTTGAACGCGCCGACCACGCGGGTCTGGCAGAAGCGGTGCTGGATTTCCTCCGCACCGCTGGTGTCCCACGGAGTGACAAAGTCGCTGTAATCGGCGTTGAAAGGGTTGCTGATGTCGATCAGCAGCTTACCTGACAGCTTCTTGCACTGGCGATCGAGCAGGTCGAATAGCCCGTCGCGGATAAACACCGCAGGCAGCACTGCCGGCGCTTCAAGCGCTTCCGAATAACTTCCGCCATGCAGGTTCGGCAGGCCGACCTCGGCGACCACTTCGGCTGCGCGCTCCCTGTCCCGTGAACCGAGCATCACCCGACGACCCGCTTTCGCGAACATCGTCGCCAGCCGCGACCCCATTCTCCCCGTTCCAAGAACGCCGATTTCGGGCGCCCAACTGGAAGACTTGCTCATCAATTCAGATCCTTGCCGTTGCTCCAACCTTGGCGCGGTGCCTTACGCCGATGCAGAGCGGCTGGATAACGAAAGCGCGGGCGCGGGCGATAAGCCCCGTTTATCGACTCAGCTTTTGTGGAAGCTCTCGGCGAGGAACTCGTCGGCGCGGATCGCAAGCTCTGTCCGGTTCTTGATCCCGAGCTTTTCAAAGATTGCGTGCAGGTAGACTTTCACTGTGCCTTCGGTGACCCCCAGCTCCTTTGCGATCTCGCGATTGCGGAGCCCCCGCCGCACGTAGCGGATCAATTGACGCTCGCGCGGAGCCAGCGCCACGCCTTCGCCGCTGAAGCTCTCGGCGAGCTGATCGACCCGTGCCTGCAGCTCCGGGTCCATCCACGTCCGTCCGGCGGCTACCGCTTCGAGGCAGTCGAGCAGATATGCCGGGTCGGAATTCTTCAGCACCATCCCGTTCACGCGAAGCGATCGCGCTTCCATCAGCGAGCTGTCGTCGATCGCGGCGGTGAGGATGACCAGCTTCGAGGTCATCCGGTCGGCTTTGAGCTTGCGGATCACGTCCATTCCGCCGACCTCGGGCATCTCAAGGTCGACGAGCAGGATGTCAGGCTTCAACCGGCTCACCTCGCTCAGCGCTTCGGCGCCATTCTTCGCCGTTGCGGCCAGCTCGAACTGCGTATCGCGAAGCAGGACCTCGATGGCGGTCCGGATCATCGGGTGATCGTCGGCTAGCAGGATACGAATCATGCGCGGCGGCCCTCGACTGGAAGCGAAATGGAAAGCTTGGTGACACCCATGCCACGGGACAGGTCAATCACGCCGCCGGCAAGCTCCACCCGCTCGCGCAGGGACTTGGGCAGGTCGATCTGATCGCCCCGCTTGGGGTAAGCGGCACCGTCATTGACCATCTCGAGGCGAACGGCCTCGCGGCTCCCGCTGAGCCCCACGCGGACCGACTTGGCGCCCGCATGGCGCACCGCGTTGGCAACCGCTTCGCGGACCAGCTGGTGGGCGTCGAGGTGCACATCGGTCGACATCATCACCTCGGCCTCTTCAGCGGCGAAGTCGCAATCAATCGCCCACTGTCGGGACAAGCGATCGGCGAGCGAACCGAGATCGCGTGACAGGTCGGCGAACGCCACGCGCCCGCCGGTTCGAAGGGCGGTGATGAAAGCCCGAAGCTCTCCTTGCTCCTGAAGCATCAGCTTTTTCAGTTCGTTGAGCTCGGGCTCGATTCTCCGGCCGGCACCCTCCGACCGGCGCATGGCCTCCAGGCGAAAAGCGGCCCCGGCCAGGAACTGGACGACGCTGTCGTGCAGGTCGCGGGCGAGGGCGATGCGTGACTGGGCGGCGGCGCTTTCAGCAGCCGCCTGCAGCAGCTCATGCCGCTGGATATGACCTGCGAGGTCCACTGCCAGTTGCTCGCCGATGTCGAGGTGATCCGTCGACAGGTGGACGCCCTGCAGGAACAACTGCCCCTCACCCGTCCCGGTCCGAACGGGCACTGCGAGTCCCTCGCTGAGGTCGAACGCCTGGGCGAGGTCGCCGCCGATCAACTCGGCAGGCTCCTGCGTTACGAGGTTGCGGTCGGAATCGCGGCTGAGGGCACGATGACGCCCGATGTCGTAGAGAAATGGTGCGGAGCCAACCTGCCCCTCCTCGATCGGGATCGTGGTGATTTGCCCCTCGCGTGCGGAGAGGCCAACCGGATTGCTCCCGGCTTCGGTCCACAGGATCGCTCCCGAGGAAGCGCCGAGGGCCAGCATCGAAGCGCTCAAGCCCGTCTCGAGCGGCGACTTGTCGAGCCGGGGCTCGGCGTAGAGCTCCTCCGCGCTGGATGGCATCCGCGCCCGCCACTGGTGGATGCCGAACCAGATGAGGATCAGCGACATGATCACCAATTGTCCGGCGCGAACGATGAAACGGTAGAAATGGAAGTCCATGGAGGTCCGCGCAGCGACGAGCCCGGCGAACAGGTACAGGATGGCGACTAGGATCGCCGTCAGCGTCGTCTCCCGCCAGCCCCAGCGGATCGCTGCCGACAGGAGCACGAAGACCGAGAAAATGAAGAACGGGCTGGTGTAGCCCTCGGTCAGGTAGACCAACACCGTGAACATGATGACGTCCACGGCGTGCGCTGGCCCCGCCAGCCTCGCATCCAGCCACCAATTGTTCCACGTCAGTGCAACGATCACCGCAGCGAAAGCTTGGTATCCGAACAACAGGGTATAGGTCTCGACGGGGGCAAGCGCCGGCTGGCTGATGTCGATGCCGATCGCCGCCATGAACAGCATGGCCAGGAGCAGCCGGCCAAGCGCGATGACCCGCCCCGAATAGAGTTTAAATCCCCGCCCCACCGCCAATGGATAACCGATAGCAACGCACAACACTAACTTTCGATATCTTCGACTCGAAAGGACGTGCTGCTAATCCGTCCCCACTACCATTACCTTCCCAGAAGAGCGTCGGCCCCATCCGGCGCTCTTCGCTTTTGTGGACCATGCCAAGCCGCTGTCGGCGCGGCTCAAATGTCACATCTAGCGGCTAGCTCACCTTGGCGCTTGATTTGCTGCTCACTGTCGTTTGAATGACAGCGCCAGAACGCCGGGCGGGGATATAATTGTGATTGTAGGCATAGACTTGGGCACGACGAACTGTGCCGTGGGCGTTTGGCGTGACGGCACGTCACAGCTTATCCCCAACGCGCTGGGTAGCCTGCTGACCCCTTCTGCCGTCAGCGTTGCGGATAACGGCGACATACTCACGGGCCAGGCGGCGCTCGATCGCCGGACGGTGGCGCCCGACCGGACGGCAACCGCATTCAAGCGCTACATCGGCACCCAGCACAAGGTGAAGCTTGGGCGCCACAACTTCACCGCGGAAGACCTCTCCGCGATGGTGCTCCGTAGCCTGAAGGCCGATGCCGAGGCCTTCCTTGGCGAGGACGTGACCCAGGCCGTCGTCACCGTCCCGGCCTATTTCAACGATCGCCAGCGCAAGGCGACGCGCCGCGCGGCCGAGCTGGCCGGCCTCCAGGTCAACCGCCTGCTCAACGAGCCGACCGCTGCCGCACTGGCATTCGGAATGCACGACAAGAACGACCGCGAGCCGTTCCTGGTGTTCGATCTCGGCGGCGGGACGTTCGACGTATCCATCGTCGAGATGTTCGAAGGCGTGGTCGAGGTTCGCGCGTCGGCCGGCGACAACCGCCTCGGCGGCGAGGATTTCAACGAAGCCCTGGTCATGCTCGTTCGGGAGCGGCTGAACTCGGACCGCGTGCTCGACAAGGCCGATCCCCTGATCGTTCGCGAGAAGCTCAACGCCGCTGCGGAGCAGTGCCGCCGGACGCTGAGCGACAAGGAGGAGGCCGAGTTCACGCTGACGATCAACGATCGCCAGCTCACGACCACCGTCACCGCGGCGGAGTTTGAGGCGCAATGCGCGGGCCTGATCTCACGACTCCGCGATCCCGTCCTCCGCGCCCATCCGCGTCGAATCCCTCAGCGACATAGTGCTGGTCGGCGGCGCTACGCGAATGCCGATCGTCCGGCGAGCGATCACCAAGATGTTCGGCCGCTTCCCGAACCATCTCGTCCACCCCGACCACGCCGTTGCCTTGGGCGCCAGCGTCCAGGCCGGCTTGCTGGCCAAGGACTCGGCGCTCGACGAAATCCGGATGACGGACATCTGCCCCTTCACTTTGGGTATCGAACATATCGAGTTCGACCAGCAGGGGCGGATGCATCACGGTCTGTTCTCGCCAATCATCGAGCGAAACACGCCCATCCCCGCAAGCCGAATGGGCATCTACTCTACGGTCCAGGACAACCAGCGCAAGATCCAGGTCAACATCTACCAGGGCGAAGCGCGCCTGGTCGCCGACAACGTCAAGCTCGGGGAGATCATGGTCCCGCTCCCGGCCAAGCCGCGCGGTGAGGTCTGGATCGAATGCCGCTTCAGCTACGACACCAGCGGGCTGCTTGAGGTCGACGTCAGCGTTCCCGCTTCAGGCACCGCCCATAATCTGGTCATCGTGGACGACGCCGACGCTCCCTCCGCAGCGGACATCGAAAAGCGCCGCCAAGCGCTTGCCGCGCTCAAGGTGCATCCGCGCGACCAGGCCGAGAATGTCGCGCTGATGGCCCGCGCCGCACGCTGTTACGAAGGCTTCATCGGCGAGACTCGCGAAGCCGTCGGCCAGTGGATCACCGCGTTCCAGGCCGCCCTCGAAAGCCAGGACCCGCGCACCATCTCCGACGCCCGGGTGGAAGTGGCCAAGCGCCTCGATGAGCTGGAAGGCGAGCGGATTCTGTGACGGTCCATTGGGCGTTCAAGCAGCTCGGAATCGATCCGACGACCGAGACGTCCGATATTCGCCGCGCTTACGCTCAGCGCCTCAAGGCGATGGACCTCGACGCCGACGTCGACGGTTATGCCCGGCTGCGAAATGCCCGGGACGTCGCCTTGGCCCACGCCCAGGGAACTTACGTCGAACCGGCCTATGACGGATATGATGATGAGGCGTTCGGCGATTTAACGGAAGAAGCCGTCGCGGACGCCGTTGCACAGCCGCAACCCGAGCCACTTCCCGATGAAGCTGCGCCCAGCTCATCCCAACCGACGGATGAATATGGTGCGGCCCAGCACCGCCTCATCCAGCTCCTCTTCACCGGAGAGGAGCAGCTCTATTTCTTCACTCCCGAGGAGGCGCGCGAGGCCCTCGATTGCTTCGAGTTCCTGAAGACCGACCCTCGCCTGGACCAGATCGACGTCGCGTCTTCGGCGAGCGACTGGTTCGCTCAGATCCTCGCGCAATCCTCGCCTCGCTCCGACCCTCTGGTGCGCCCGGTTGCAGCCTATTTCGGCTGGAAGCGCGACCAGGAGGTCGGCGTCTCGCCGGCCGTCGCCGCCGTCGTCGCCCGGGCCAACGCACTCGACTGGCGCGACCGGCTCGAACAACGCTCGCACCGCTTGCACCGTGCGTGGAAGGAGCTGACCAAGCCCGCCACCGAGAACAGCAAGCGGGGCTGGGTATCGTCGAAGCGCGTTGGCGAGCTGTTGCGTGAGATTCGCACTCGCCACCCAACCTTGGAGCATGACCTCGACTGGTACCGGGTGAGCCTGTGGGAAAGCGGTGGCCCCAGTCTCGAGGCGAATTGGCGCATCGCTATCTTCGTGGTCATTTTCCTCATCCAGATCGCGCGCTTTGCTTCTCCGAACAGCTCCAACGGGACGGACGACACGACGGTTGCGGCTCCGCAGACCATCATCTCCGCGCCTTTGTCGGACCCCGATTCCGACATTACCTCAGCGCTCCACAACGTTACGGGCGGCTCGCTCGACTCCGCCTCGTTGCACCTCGGCAATCCCAAGCTCTACAATCTTCTCCGCGCCGACTGGAGCCGCCTCAAGGGCGACGAGCTCAATGGCCGCGAGATGTTCATGCGTTCCGAAACTTCCCTGCTGGTCAATTTGATAGATCGCGGCTGGACGAAGGCGCCATATGCAGTCCTGCGTGAGAAGATGACCACGGATGTTCGCATCGCCGAAGCTCTGCCGCCTCAGGGATGCGCTGACTTCCTGTCTGGCGCGGGAGACGCTGCTGGCTTGGACGAAGATCAGATCGACCAGCGCCAGCGGGTGGCGGGACAATTGTTGCTCACCATCGACCCCGATAAACTAGGCCCCGAGCCGAAGGGCGATTTCAGCTATCGAATCCCCGGCCCGGTGATCGAGGTCGCCGCCAAACGGATGGGCATCCCTCCCGAACAGTTTGGTGACGTGCTCCACAATTCCGACAAGAAGCCCGAGAGGCTATGCAAGGCGCGCCTTGCTGTTCGTCAGGCAATCCTTGCTCAACCGGAGCGCGCTGGTCTCGCGATCATGCGGGATATGGAGGATTAGTAGCGGGCGAGAATGAACGCGCGCGCTGAGCTATACTCGTCCGTGGTCACCCGGCCGTCGTGATTGGCGTCGGCCATGTCGCGGAATGCGGACGCAGCCGATTGGGCTTCATTGGGTTCAAGCAGGATGTCGCGGTCGGCGTCGTAGAATTTGAGCGCCCAGTTCATCAGCACCCAGTCTTTCTCGAAGATCATCTTGGCCTGCGAAGCGACGGACGCGCTCGCCGGTGTCGCCGGAGCTGCCGGAGGTGCCGGCTGGGCCGCGGCGGCGGCTAAGCTAATCAGCAGTGGAACAACCATTTCTCACACTCCTGGCCACCCGCGCGTCCCACAACGCGCGAACAGCAGCAGCGTTCAGCGACTGAGTGCTCCAGTCCCACCGCGACGTTGGATTGAAATGCCGAGTCAGTCCGTAGCGATCGGATAAGCCGTGGTGCTCTTCACGCGTTCCATGGCGAAGTGTGACGAGACGTTCTTGAGCGGCACGGCGGCGATCAGCTCGCGATAGAAGGTATCGAACGCAGTCATGTCTGGCACAGCGACGCGCAGCAAATAGTCGACGTCGCCCGCCATTCTATGAACGTCCAGCACCTCGGGGCGATCGACGACGGCCGACGTGAACCGCTCGAGCCATTCGGGCGAATGGTCCCACGCCTCGACCTCGATGAACACGGTCAGCCCGCAGCCTACCGCTTCCGGTTTCACCAATGCCACGGTCGCTTCGATGACGCCGTCCGCTCGCAGGCGCTGGATGCGGCGCCAGCACGGAGTCTGCGACAGGCCGACCCGCGAAGCGACCTCGGCAACGGCGAGCGAAGCATCCTCCTGGAGGATCGCGAGAATCCGGCGATCGACACGATCGAGCTGTTTCATCGCTCCTGATTAGAAGAAACTTGCAGATCGGCCAAGCTTGCTCGCAAGAAGCTCGCTTTCTTCGATAACCCTCTTGCTCCTCTTGCGCCTGAGTGGAAAATGGCTCTGGCTTGGTTGTGTCCACCGGACGCGATTCTGGAAGAATATTCTAAGGCGCGCCAGCGACGGGATCGAGCACGTACACTCCCTAAGTACGTGGCCCCGGCAGCGATGCCGGGGCCTATCGTTCGAAGCGCCGAAAGAGCGTTGGGGGCAGAAATTGGGTTTCGGAGGAAAGGAAGAAGAATGAAATCGATCAGGATTCTGGCAGTCGCGGCGTCGCTCGCGACCCTGGCTGCGTGTGGCAGCAAGGACGCGAACAATGCAGCGGACGCCAATGCGGCGGTCGAAAACGCTGACGTCAATGCCGACGTCAACGCTGTCGATCTGAACGCGCCGGCGGCTGACGCCAATGCGGCCGATGCGAACGCGGCCAATGCGGCGGACGCCAATGCGTCGAACGCGGCTGACGCCAACGCAGCGAGCAACAACGCTCAATAAAGGACGGTCTCTACCTGTCCCCGGAGCGGGCGCCTGAGCGATCGGGCGCCCGTTTTCTTTAGAGTTGGCGCAGCTCGCTCCGCCGGAGCTTGCCTGTGGCGGTCT
>Ga0136846_1227739_pt1 | contig 13187 bp, 12 predicted proteins | sample HopSoiMetagenom2_FD_96841 | JGI IMG/M metagenome (GOLD analysis project Ga0136846, IMG submission 96841) | Grasslands soil microbial communities from Hopland, California, USA - 2 Assembly 2016 (version 4) | ecosystem: Environmental > Terrestrial > Soil > Grasslands | place: USA: Hopland... | reverse complement strand
TCCGGAGGGGTGTGGGCTCTAGGAGCTTCATGAGGTCTTCCGCTGCGTGGGTACGTCGTGTGCTGTCTGCCGTCTGCGTACTGGTGATGCTGCCGCTTGTCGTGACCGAGTCGGCACAGGCCGCAGTCACACCGACCGGATTCAGTGAGCAGGCGGTGTTCAGCGGGCTCACCAACCCGACGAACGTCGCGTTCTCGCCGGACGGCCGGGTGTTCGTGGCCGAGAAGAGCGGGCTGATCAAGGTCTTCGACTCGCTCGACGATCCCACGCCGAGTGTGTACGCCGACCTGCGGACCGAGGTCTACAACTACTGGGACCGCGGCCTGCTCGGACTCGCGCTGCATCCAGATTTCCCTGCGGATCCGCGCATCTACGTGCTCTACACGCACGATGGGCTGATCGGCGGGCCGACTCCCAAGTGGGGTACGCCGAAAGTCAACGACGACCCGTGCCCGACGCCGCCCGGGCCGACCGGTGACGGTTGTCAGGCCAGTGCGCGACTGTCGGTGATCAACGGCAACGGTGCGGAGCAGGTGCTGGTCGAGGACTGGTGCCAGGTGTACCCGAGCCACTCGATCGGCTCGATCGAGTTCGGTCCGGACAGGATGCTCTACGCCGGCGGTGGAGACGGCGCCAGCTTCAACTACGTCGACTACGGCCAGGACAGCTACCCGTCGTCCGACACGACTCCGGACAACCCCTGCGGTGACGGTACGGCGTCGGTCGGTGCAACGCTCACTCCGCCGACAGCTGAGGGCGGAGCGCTCCGAGCGCAAGACGTCCGTACTCCTGCCGACCCCACCGGCCTCGACGGCTCGATCATCCGCATCGACCCGGACACCGGTCAGGCGGCGCCCGGCAACCCAGCCTCGAGCAGTGCGGACCTCAACACCCGCCGGATCGTGGCGCACGGTCTGCGCAACCCGATGCGCTTCGCGTTCCGACCGGGGACGAACGAGCTGTGGATCGGGGACGTCGGCTACTCGACCTGGGAGGAGATCGACCGGGTCGTCAGCCCAACTGCGGGTGTCACGAACTTCGGCTGGCCCTGCTACGAAGGCGCCGGCCGACAACCCGGCTACGACGCGATCAACGTGAACCTGTGCGAGAACTTGTACGCCGCCGGCTCCTCGGCGGTCGCGACGCCGTACTACACCTACAAGCACAGCGATCATCTCGTGTCGGGCGAGCCCTGCACGGTGGGCAGCTCGTCGATCTCGGGGATGTCCTTCTACCGCGGCGGCAACTACCCGGCCACGTACGACGGAGCGTTGTTCTTCTCGGACTACAGCCGTCGCTGCGTGTGGGCGATGATGCCGGGGTCCAACGGTTTGCCTGATCCTGCAAAGGTCGAGGTCTTCGCCTCCGGGTACGGATCGACGCGGCTGCAGACCGGTCCGGGTGGGGATCTGTTCGCGGTCGACTACGACAACGGGCGAATCATGCGGTACGTCTACGACGCGACCAACAACCCGCCGACGGCCGTGATCCACGCGGACCCCTCGAGCGGCCCGACGCCGTTGACGGTGACCTTCGACGGGACCGCCTCCAACGATGCCGACGGTGACGCGCTGACGTACGCGTGGGACCTCGACGGCGACGGGCAGTACGACGACTCGACCGCGGCGACCGTGCAGCAGACCTACACCACCAGCGGTACGGTGATCGCCCGCTTGAGGGTGTCCGACGGCCACGCCAGTGGTACGACGTCGACGCAGATCAACGTCGCTAACACTGCGCCGACTGCCCTGATCACGTCACCTGGTCCGGCAACGACGTGGAAGGTCGGCGACACGATCAACTTCTCCGGTTCGGCGACCGATCCGGAGCAGGGCACGTTGCCGGGGTCGGCGCTGAACTGGACGCTGATCATGCACCACTGTCCCAGCGATTGCCACTCGCACACGATCACGTCGTTGACCGGGGCAAGCGGTTCGTTCACGGCGCCGGATCACGAGTATCCGTCGTACCTCGAACTGAGACTGACCGCGACCGACGCTCAGGGACTGACCGACACCAAGAGCGTGCGGCTGGATCCGAAAACGGTCGGACTGACGTTCGCGACGCAGCCGGCCGGGCTGCCGGTGACCTTCCTCGACAAGACGGTGAAGAGTCCGGGGAGCGGTACGACGATCGTCGGGTCGAGCGTGTCGGTGTCCGCGGATCCGGTGCAGACGTCGTCGAATCTGCTGTACCGGTTCGCGACCTGGTCCGATGGCGGGGCGCGGAACCATAACTTCGCCGCGCCCCCGACTGCTGCGAAGTACACGGCGACGTACGGGGTGAAACGGAACCTTGCGCGCGGCCGGGCCGCGGTGGCGTCGAGCGTCTACCTGGCCGGCCGCGAGGCGTCGAAGGCCGTCGACGGGTCGATGTCGACGGCGTGGTCGAGTGCGCGAACCGATCCGCAGTGGCTCCGGGTCGACCTGGGGTCTGTGCAACTCGTGAACCGCGTGCTGCTCAACTGGCTGTCTACGTCGTACGCGAAGGCCTACCAGATCCAGGTGTCAGGCAGCGGGCGGACGTGGAAGACCGTGTCCTCGACGACCGTCGGGGACGGCGGAACGGACAGCATCCTGTTCAGTCCGAACTATGCGCGGTACGTGCGGATCTCGGCGACGAAGCGTGCTGTCGCGGGGAGCTACTACGCGCTGTGGGAGTTCGGGGTGTTCCAGGACACCGGGCCGGTGACCGGGATCGGCGGGAAGTGCGTCGACGTGTACCAGGCCGCGACCGCGGACGGTACGCCGACGACCTTGTACACGTGCAAGGGATCGGTGAACCAGCAGTGGACACCGTCCCAGAACGACGGAACCGTGCGGACGATGGGCAAGTGCCTGTCGGCGCGCGGGACCGCCGTCTCCACGGCGGCGGTGCTGTGGACGTGCGATGGTGGCGCTGGGCAACGATGGACACCGCGGGCTGACGGGGCGCTGATCAATGCTGCATCCGGACTGTGCCTCGAGGCCGCCGGTGCGGCCGTGAACGGCACGAAACTGGTCCTCAACACCTGCAGCGGGGCGACGAACCAGAGGTGGGCGCTGCCGTAATTCAGTCGTGTCCGCAGGTGTGCGACACCTATCGTCGTGCTCATGGACCAAGGCTGGGCGGACGAGGGATTCGGTGCGGTCGCGGACACCTTCGCGGAGAACTTCAAGCTGTTCCCGGAGCTCGGCGCGGCGGTGACGGTGTACGCCGGTGGTCGCAAAGTGGTCGAGCTCTGGGACGGGAATGCCGCTCCGGGTCGTGCGTGGGCCGCGGACACGGTGGTGCCGGTCTTCTCGTGTGCCAAGGGACTGGTGAGCATCGTCGTACACCTGTTGGCGCAATCCGGCAGGCTTGACCTGGACGCGCCGATCGGGACCTACTGGCCTTCGTTTGTCGCTGAGGGCAAGGACGCGATCACGTGCCGGATGGTGTTGGGGCATCGGGCCGGGATTCCGGTGCTGGACAGGACGCTGTCCTTTGACGAGATTGCTGCTTGGACGCCGGTGGTCGAGGCGATCGAGGAGCAGAAGCCGTTGTGGGAGCCGGGTACGACGTACGAGTACCACGGGCATGTTTTCGGTTTTGTGCTTGGTGAGGTGGTGCGGCGGATCACCGGGCAGTTGCCTGGTGAGTATTTCCGTTCTGTGATTGGGGATCCGTTCGGATTGCGCGCGTGGATCGGGTTTCCCGCCGCCGAATTGGGGACGCTTGCGCGGCTGGAGGAGGCTGAGGGGCGGCCGCCGATGCCGGGACCCGAGCACTTGCTGACCCGGATCGTGACGATGAACGGCGCGCTGGTGTTTCCCGGTCTCGACGTACCCCACGGCTGGAACGATCCCGCCTTGCTCGCGATGGAACTCCCGGGTGCCGGTGCGGTCGGCTCCGCGACCGGCCTGGCCGGGCTGTACGCAGCCGCAATCACCGGAATCGACGGGTCCGACCGTCTGCTGAGCGCGGACACCGTCTCGGACGCCGTGCGCGAAGTCTCCTCTGGCCAAGGGTTCCTGGGCTTCGATGCCGGTGCCCGCTGGGGCTCCGGCTTCCTGCTCGACTCCCCCGCCTTCCGCCCGATGCTCGGCCCCCGCAGCTTCGGCAACGACGGCGCCGGCGGCCAGTTCTGCTTCGGCGACGACGAGTACGGCATCGGCTTCGCCTACACCGCCAACCGCATGGTCGGCCACGGCGACGCCCGAGCCACCCGCCTCATCGCCGCACTCCGCAATTGCCTGGAGTAGCCGGCAAGCTCGCTGACTGAAAGTTCGTCAAATGCTCAGCGAGCGGCGAGTCTTCACTGTCCGAACGCCCACGCCACCATCAGCGGGAGTTCGTCCCGCCAGAAGATGCCACCATGTTCCCCGGTCCGTTCGGTCATGACGACGTCGGCATCGGCAGCTCGCAGCGCCTCCGCCCAAGCGACCGCGTTCTCGCGGAAGAACGGTTCCTCGGTGCCTGCGACGAAGTACGCGCGCGGCAGCGAGCTCCCCATGTCGCCAGGCGGCTTGTAGCCCCCGCCGGGCGACGCGCAGAAGATCGCGCCGTAGACGTCCGGATGGCGCAGCCCCATCGCCAACGCCAGTTCGCCACTCGCCGAGACACCGAGCACGGCAGTACGTTCGGCGGGCAGCGCGACCTCGAAGCGCGACCGCGCCCACTCGCGGACGTCCTCGACGAAGAACTTCTCGTGCGCCGCGAACCGGTCCGCGTCGAAGACCGGGGAGTACTCGTTCAGCCGCTCCATCTCGTCGTCCAGGCGGTGTGCGGCGACGATCATCGTCGGCGGCACGTCGGCCACCTCGTTGAGGAACGGGCCCCACTGCGAGATCAGCTGACCGTCGCCGGCGAACACGACCGCCTGGGGCGTTTCGGGTGGAACGTAGGCCGTCACCTGGCGACCACCGTCGTACTCGAACGATTCGGTGACGAAGTCTCCGACGCTGAATGACACCGTTACGACCTCCCTGTCAGTAGCGGCAACCACCTGCTGCGCTTCGGGGCTCAACGTGTCGATGGCAAAAAGAAAAGCAAGGAGTGTCACACTCCCTGCATTTTCAATCTATAGCAAAGAGGGGGACTTGCCGCAAGGCCCCGGTTGTGCCGGATGATTGCCGATCGCACCGGAAATCTACGGGACTTGGGGGATGCGAATGCGTGTGCTGTTGGCGACGTGGGGGTCGCGCGGGGACGTCGAACCGCTCGCCGGGCTTGCAGTGACCTTGCGGGAACTGGGCGTGGATGCTCAGGTGTGCGCGCCACCGGACGACGAGTTCATGGAGATGCTGCAGCGGGTCGGCGTACCGATGGTTCCGCTGGGGCCGTCGGTGCAGTCGGTCGTCAAACGGACCAAGCCGCCCACCGCAGGGGACGCCTTCAAGCTGGCCGCTGAACTGGTCGCTGCGCGGTTCGAAACGCTGACCAGAGCGGCGGCCGACGGGTGTGATGCGCTGGTGGCGTCGGGTCTGATGCCGGCCGGCGTGCGGGACGTGGCCGACAAGCTTGATGTCCCTTATGTGCTCGCGGCCCTTCACATCCTCGGACTGCCGTCGCAGCATCGTGCTCCGGGGAGGCGGCCGGGTACGCAGTCCGCGGAGGGCGAGACCGACAATCGCGTGCTCTGGCAACAGGATGCCCAACGGGTGAACGAGTTGTACGGCGAAGCGCTCAACACCCATCGCGCCGCGATCGGGCTGCCGCCGGTCGACAATGTGCGCGACTACGTCCTGACCGACCATCCGTGGCTCGCGGCCGATGCGTTGTTGTGCCCGGCGGAGGGCATGACGGACCTCGACGTCGTACAGACCGGTTCGTGGATCCTGCCCGACGACCGTCCACTCCCGGAAGATCTCGATGCGTTCCTCGACGCCGGTGAACCATCGGTGTACGTCGGTTTCGGCAGCATGGCTTCCCATGCGCCGAAGGACGTCGCCCAGGCGGCGATCGCTGCGAGCCGCGCCCACGGTCGGCGGGTCGTCCTCGCGAGCGGCTGGGGCGGGTTGTCGGCGATCGACGACCAGGACGACTGCTTCGTCGTCGGGGAGGTCAACCAACAGGCGCTGTTCCAGCGCGTCGCGACTGTCATCCACCACGGCGGCGCCGGCACCACCTCCACTGCTGCCCGTGCCGGCGTGCCCCAGATCGTGGTACCCCTGATCGCTGATCAGCCCCTCTGGGCCAACCGCGTCGCGGCCCTGGGCATCGGCGTCGCCCACAACGGCCAATCCCCCACGCCAGACAGCCTCACGGCCGCCCTGGCCACCACTCTGTCTCCGGAAACCCAAGCCCGGGCCAAGGACGTCGCCGCCACCCTTCGAACCGACGGCACAACAGTCGCCGCCAACCTGCTCGTCCAAACCATCAACAACCACCGCGCCGCGCGCCGACCGTAGAGCACGGCGGTCAAGGAATTGGATGCCACGTGAAGGTCGTCCCCTTGCGTTGGATGTGACCCAGACCCGGGAAGGGGAGGTGGTAGGCGTGGATGAGGAGGCGGTCGTCGGCGGCCCAATCAAGGATGTGTCGGCGGCTGGCGATCGAGGCGGGTTGGTCCAGGTCCCAGGGGGTTGCCCAGGTGGGGTTGGTCAGTTGGACAGGGTCGTAGAACAGGTCGCCCACGCACAGCAGGCGCTCACCTTGGGACTGAACAAGGAAAGTGGTGTGGCCCGGGGTGTGACCGGGCGCCGGGCGGGTGTGGACGCCTGCGAGAAGTTCCTCGTCGTGGTCGAATGACCGGAGGCGATCGCCGAAGAGGCGGATGGTTTCTCGCGCCGTCTCCAGGTGCGGCTGGGCGGAGGGGTGATCGACCGGGCCCGACCAGAACGCGACCTCTGAAGCGTGCGCGTACGCCGTGGCGGCCGGGAAGGAGAGGTCGCCTGACCAGATGGCGCCGCGGGAGTGGTCCTGGTGGAGGTGCGTGAAGACCACGGCGGCCAGGTTCGAGCGGGACAGGCCCGCGGTCGCCATGCCCTCTTCGAGTTTTCCGACCAGCGGCTCGATGTACTCGCCGTACCCGAGGAAGCTAGGGCCGAGGCCGGTGTCGACGACCGCCATACCGTCGGGAGTGCCAACGAAGAGGCAGTTGTAACCGCAGGTCAGGGTGGAGCGGCCCGCGCGCCTTGCTGCAGCCTGCAGCTCATCGGCGGGTACGCCGGAAGCGGGCGTGAAGAAGTCGCTCAGCGATGGCTCCCACGGCGGCGCGGGCTGTCCGTCGCTGACGACCGCGCAGGTCAACTGCCCCACCGAGAACTCGTAGATCATCGCTCGCGCTCCTTCTCGCGGGCTCAGTATGCATTCAGCCGCCCCGCGCTAGGTATCTCAGGGTTGCGCGTGGCAGACGAAATAGGCCGCTCGAGTGTGATGTGGGGTTGGTCACGTCACATCAGCGGTGTGCGCAGCGTCAGGTGTTTGTTCCGTGAGGGCAAACGCAAAGGATCATCATGAGCACAGTGGTTGAGGGATTCGGTGGGGCGATCGTCGGCCCGGACGACGAGGGATACGACGTGGTCAGCCGGACGGTGCTGGTGGGCGGCAGCCCGGAGTACGTCCTGCAGCCGGTCAGCGTTGACGATGCGCAGAAGGCCGTGCGGTTCGCCGCTGCAACCGGGCTGGCGTTGAGCGTGCGGGGCGGCGGGCACGCGTTCGCGGGGTTCGGGACCAACGACGGCGGAGTGGTCATCGACCTCAGCAAGCTTGCCGCCGTCGAGGTGATCGACAAGGAGCGCCACCTGGTGCGGATCGGCGGCGGCGCCACCTGGGGCCAGGTCGCGACGGCCCTCGCACCGCACGGGCTGGCGATCTCGTCCGGTGACACGCGAAGTGTCGGCGTCGGCGGACTGACGCTGAGCGGCTGCATCGGGTGGAAGGTCCGTAAGTACGGGCTCGCGCTGGACAGTCTGGTCGCGGTGGATGTCGTGACCGCCGCAGGTGACGTCGTACGGGCGTCGGCGGACGACAACCCCGAGCTGTTCTGGGCGATCCGCGGCGGTGGCGGCAACCTCGGAATCGTGACCGCGTTCGAGTTCGCGGCTCACCCCACGACCGACGTGTACTTCGGCAAGGTCGTGTTCCCCGCGAGCGAGATCGGTGACGTACTGCAGGGCTGGGCCGACTACCTGCGCACCGCGCCTGAGGAACTTACCTCCATCGCCTCGTTCGCCAACCCGTTCCTCGGCGGTCCGGACGCGCCACTCGAGATCGAGGTCGCGTACGACGGTGACGACGCCGACCTCGCTGCACAGGCGATCGACCCGATCCGCCGGCTCGGCACGGTGCTCGCCGACGACGTCACGCTGAGGCCGTACGCCGACGTGCTCGTCGACGGCGTGGTACCGCCGCCCGGCATCCAACTGGTCACCCGAAGTGCCTTTGTCGACAAGGATTCCGTCGCGGAGGTACTGCGTATCCTTGCCGAGACCGGCAGCAAACAAGGCTCGCCGATCATCGCCATCCGCAGCCTGGGTGGCGCGACGGCGCGGGTCGCGGCGGACGCCACGGCGTACGCGCATCGGCAAGCAGAGCTGATGATCATCCTCACCACCATCGGTCCGCCGCCGGTGGTTGCGGCCGCAAGGCCCGCGCTGCAAGGGATCTGGGACCAGCTCAGCCCGCACGTCACCGGCGCCTACGCGAACTTCCTCTCGGAAGCCGCGGACGTCGACGTCGCCGCGGTCTACCCGGCAGCGACGTACGAACGGCTCGCCGCTGTGAAGCGCGAGTACGACACGGGCAACCTGTTCGCGAGCAACCACAACGTCCGTCCGGCCGCATGAGCAAGGTCTGGTTCGTCAAGACCTGGCCGGAGCTCGGTCCCGAGGCGATGTAGGTTCCCGGTGCAGCCCGACCGCGACGACGATGATCGCGACCGCCGCCACCTCGGCAACCTGCGGGATCTGCCGGAGTACGACGGCTCCGATCACCGTCGCCGTGGCGGGTAGCAACGACAGCATCAGTGCGAACGTCGACCGCTTCAGCCGTGCCATCGCGAGCTGATCGGCCACATACGGAATCACCGATGAACACACGCCGATCGCAACGGCCGCGGCCAGCAAGCCGGGATCGGCGAACGCCGGCACGGCCTCCCGAAAGCCCACCGGCAGTGCCAGCACAGTGGCAACCCCCATCGCGAGCGCGAGCCCGTCGATCCGCCGTACGCCGTCCGCGCGGGACACCCGGTGGCCGAGTACGACGTACGCGGCGAAGAGGACCGCATTCAACGCGGTGAACACCAGACCGATCCAGTCGTGCGACAAACGGATGTCGGTGAGCACGTAGACCCCGGCCACGGCGAGGACCAGCGCGAACAGGTTGCGCATGCTCCGGACCGCGATCGCAGCCAGCACGATCACCGGCGCGAACTCCGCTGCAGCGACCGTTCCGAGCGGGATCCGGTCGATCGCGAGGTAGAAGCAGCAGTTCATCACCGCGAGCACCGCGCCCCACGCCACCACCAGCCGTCGCGTGGCCCCGTCCAGCAACCGCCAGGCTCGTAACGGCCGTCGCCACACCCAGAAGATCACTCCGGCCGCCGCGATCCGGAGCCAGGCCACTCCAAGTGGCTCGATCCGCGCGAACAACAGCACCGCCAGCGCGGGCCCCAGGTAATGGAAGACCGCGCTCACCACGAAGTAGAGCTGCGGCGGAACAGTCCTGCGCACCACCTCACCGTACGAACCACGACGCCGGACGACCATGCCGTTCCGGCAAGCCTGAAGCGCTCAGCCTTGCCGGAACGAAAAGTGACCCAGCGGCTTCCAAGCTCAGTGGACGGGAACCGCACCCGTCGAAGCCTTGACCACCGGTACGACGGCCAGCGCCAAGACGGCCGCGACCGCGGCGGTGATCGCGGCGAACGTGAACCCGCGGGCGAACCCGCTGGTCACGGTCCCGGCGAGGCTCGCGGCCGCGACGCTCGACACCACCGCGACCCCCAGCGACGCGCCGAACTCGTGGAACGTGCTCAGGATCCCCGACGCCAGCCCTGCTTCCCGGTGGTCGACCTGGGCGAAGGTCGTCGTCGACGCGGCGACGAACGACGCGCCGATCCCGATCGTCCCCACCGTCATCCCGATCACGATCACGGCAGCGCCTTCCCAGATCGCGGGGAGAGCGACACCGATGGCCGCAGTCGCGAACCCGAGCACTGCGACGGTCCGCGCGCCGGCCGTGCCGACCAGTCGTCCAGCCAGGTGGGCACCGACGATCGCGGCGAGAGCGACCGGCAGGAAGAGCAGGCCGGTGCGCAGTGCGCCGTACTGCTTGAAGTGCTGGAGGTAGAACGAGCCGAGGAAGAACATCGAGATCATCAGCGCGGTCGAGACCAGGATCAGGAAGGTGCCTGCGGCAACAGGCCGGCGGGTGAGGATCCGTAGGTCCATCAGCGGTGACCGGACCGTGCGCTGAACCCAGGCGAACACGCCGTACAGCAGTACCGCTCCGGCCAGCGTGCCGAGCGTGGCGGCGGAGAGCCAGCCGCGGTCGCCGGCGTTGATCAGTGCGTAGATCGCGGTGCCGGTGCCTGCGGTGACGAACAAGGCACCAGGTACGTCGAGGCGGCCCTGGCTCTCGCTCGGGCGATCGGCCGGCAGCATCCGGAACAGGAGGCTGAAGACGACGAGACCGATGGGCAGGTTGATGTAGAAGACCCATTGCCATCCGGGGCCGGCGGTGAGCAGACCGCCGAGCAGTACGCCGATGGCCGAGCCGCCGCCACCCATCGCGGACCAGATGCCGAGGGCCTTGTTGCGTTCGGCGCCGTCGAAGGTCTTGGTCACGACCGACAGCGCGGCCGGTGAGAGCATCGCGGCGCCGATACCTTGCGCGACCCGACCGCCGAGCAGCACCTCCGGGCCATTGGCCAAGCCGGTCACCAGCGAGGCCAGTGTGAAGACGAACAGGCCGGTCAGTACGACGCGGCGCGAGCCGAACAGGTCCGCCGCGCGACCGCCGAGCAGCATCAGACCGCCGAACATCAGCGTGTACGCACTGACGACCCACGTCAGCGTCTCGCGCGGGAGCTGGAGGTCGGTCTCGATGTTCGGCAGCGCGATCGCGACCACGGTCACATCCAGGATCAGCATGAACTGCGCAACAGCAAGCAGCCCCAGCAACCGCCACCGCCGGGGATTGGGTTGGTCCATCACAGACATCCTTAACTCGAACAGCTATGTACAGGTTAAGACACTACCGTAACTCGTACACTGGTGTTCAACAAGAGCAGCAGGCTGAGGAGGATGCATGGGCACGACGACGGGCGGCGCCGTGGGCAAGCGCGCCGATGCGCAGCGGAACATCGCGGCGATCCTGGCCGCGGCGGGCGACTGCCTGAGTCGCGATCCGGCGGCGAGTACGTCGGACATCGCAAAGGCGGCCGGCGTCGGGCGAGTCACCCTGTACGGCCACTTCCCGTCCCGGGCCGAGCTCATCGACGCGGTGTTCGTGCAGGCGATCGAGGACGGTGAGGCGACGCTCGGGCAGGTGGAGCTGACCGGCGACCCGCGGGAGGCCTTGGCCCGGTTGATCGAGTCGAGCTGGCAGCTGGTCGACCGCTACCGCGCGCTCCTGCTCGCAGCAGAGGAGGCTCTACCGCCCGGGCGCGTTCGCGAGTTGCACGCGGACCCGATGGCGCGCGTGGAGCGACTGCTCGAGCGCGGTCGCGACGAGGGGGCGTTCCGGAAGGACCAGCCGACGTCCTGGCTGGTCAGCGTCATGCACAACGTGATGCACGGCGCGGCCGGGGAGATTCACGCCGGCCGCATCACCTCCGGCGAAGCCGCGCCGTACATCACCGCGACCCTGCTCGCCGCCTTCACCCCACCAGGCGAACGCGTCCCGCAGTAGGTCGCGGCCGTCCTGACTACTCGAGCCAGATGGTTTCGAAGGTCGGGTTGGCGTGGATGTGGACGGCCTCGTAGCCGCCCGGGCCGGTGCGGAACTTGTGCGGTGTGTCCGCCGGGACCACCAGGATCTGACCGGCCCTGCCGACGATCTCCTCGGTGTCGACGGTGAACGTCGCCGAGCCCCGCCGGATGATGAACGTCTCGGCGTACGGATGCTTGTGCAACCGCGGCCCGACACCCTCCTGCGTGGTGGCCTCGAGGATCAGGGAAACCCCGGCACCACCTGGAAGCTCGGTGTAGTTCTCGGTCCAGTCCTCGCCGTCATCCCGCCCGTCCGCGCGGTTGATCACCGCGGCCCCGGACTTCGCGATCTCGGTCATAAGAACCCCTCCTCAATCTGCCAGCCACCGTAGCCTCGCTCGGTGTCCTTGCAAATCGTTTTCCGTCAGTTCGCACGGCTCTGGTGACCGACCATGCGGTTAGCTCGTGGCCCGGCGACGCGCGCTGCCAACGGGGCCAGCGCGGCGACGATAACGGCGAGTACGGCGACTGCGCCCAGCGCGATCGGGAGAGACCACGCGGACGACACCGCGCCGACGGCCGCCGGACCGACGAGGAAGCCGAGGTAGGCGATGGTCGTGACGATCGAGATGGCTCCGGCGCGGCGTTCGGGGCCGGCCCAGGCGCCGGTCATGCCGATGATCGTCGGTGCGCAGACCGACGTACCGAGGCCCGCGACGGCGATTCCGGCGAGCGCTGCCCACGGGTTGCCGGCGACGGCCGCGGCCAGCGACCCGACGGCGGCGATCAGGCCGCCCGCGACCAGGAGTTGCACCGGCCGCATGCGCTTAGGTTCATCACCGGCCGTCCGCCGGTGGCTTCGGCGTGTGAACCGGTCGCGTTGATCGCCACGTCCATCGCACCGGAGGTTGCCCCTAGCAACAACAGCGCCGCGCTGAGCGTGACCACCGAGCCGGCGAGCGCGGGCAGTACGCCGCAGATGCCGAACAACACCGCGACTACGGGCAGCACCACACCGCCGTACCTGTCGATCAGGTGCCCGGTGAACCGCATCGAGGCCAACGCACCGAGGCCGATCATCAGCAGCGCGACGCCGAGCTCGCCGTCGTTGACTCCCGCACCGGTACGGATCGCGGGCAGGACCGCACCCCACGCGCCCCAGAACAGACCGAACGCTGCGAAACCCACGACCGTTTTGAGCATCCACTCAACCCTAGTACCGGCTCAGGGCCGAATACTGTCGACAACCGCTGGGCTCAATCGCACAAGGACTTGAATGAATCGCTTTCGCGGCTTCGGGTACCTCAGTTGGGACGGGTTGAGCAGCTAGCCCAAGCGGCCTCCGGCGCG
>Ga0136846_1240181_pt1 | contig 13188 bp, 14 predicted proteins | sample HopSoiMetagenom2_FD_96841 | JGI IMG/M metagenome (GOLD analysis project Ga0136846, IMG submission 96841) | Grasslands soil microbial communities from Hopland, California, USA - 2 Assembly 2016 (version 4) | ecosystem: Environmental > Terrestrial > Soil > Grasslands | place: USA: Hopland... | reverse complement strand
GATACTCCAGTTCGTACCCGTCCAGCCGTTTCACCAGTTCCTGGCGCGCGTGCACGATAATCTCGCTCGCGACCGGCACGCCTCTCATGCGTTCGAGGGTGCGGGGATCGAGCTCGAGCGTGCTCTGATACTGCAGCTCCCGCAGGATATTCTGTTCGACCTGCTCTATCGGCCCCTGGGCGTTCACGAGGTGGTAGTGAAAGATCTCCTCGAGGGATTGGAGCGCGTCCCACGTCTGTTCCTTGAACAGCTGGTAGCGCCGCCGCGCAAGGGCCTCGTCGTGGTCGGTCGGGCGGTCCTCGCTCAGCCGGCCCACTCCAGTGGCCACCACTTCGGCGTTGTGGGCGAGCGTCTCCCGGCCTCGCTTCAACTGACGGGCGATCGACTCCTTCTCCTCGACGAACAGCACCATGATGTGAATCGTGGGCTGGCGGAAGTAGATCGACAGGGGTGTGTTGAAGTACTGGCGCCTGAGCGCATGCATCTGGTCGACCAGCAGCTTCAGGCACTCGACCTGTACCTTCGTGCGGGGAAACCCATCGATGATCACGCCGTCCTGGTACTCGGGCTTGAGCAGTTCGCGAAGGAGCAGGCCGATGACCTCGCGATCGCCCACCATGTGGCCCGCGTCCTTCAGGGCCTTGGCCTCGGGCGAGTCGAGCAGGGCGCTCATGACGATCGGCGCGCAGGTGAGGCTGCGGGCCTTGGCGATAAACGCCGTATTTGTGCCCTTGCCGGCCCCGGGTGCGCCGCCGAGAAGAATGATCTCCTTGGGGAATCGGAGGTACTCGCGGCCGAAATCCGCCTCGAGATCCTGCCACACGGAGTCGAAGATCAAGTGCGCGTCGTTGATCGCGAGATCGGTCAGCGGATTCTGAACTGAATCGGCAGCTGGTTGTATGAGTCGGTCATCCATCGATAAGCAGCCTCGAGTCGGACCGTCCGGCGGAGTCCGGCAGCCGAGTCCCACCCCACAGGATAGCAAGCGAGCCGGTGGCTGTGCCTGGGAATGGTGCTGCGTGCGGTCGTTCTTTGGGCGGTTTGAGAGGCCCGGGGGCGGCGATTCGCCTGGTGGCTCAAAACTGCGCGATTTCGTCCCCGTGAGACGGCCTCGGCGACGTGAGGAACCGACGTCGTGCAGCGGAATACGCTGCACGATGTCGGTGTTCCGTCGCGAACGCCATCAGCTCGTGAATCGAAGGTTGTTCGGCGCCGAGGGCGCCACCGCCCCCAATTGGGTCACGGTGACGGTCTGGCCGCCCACTGTAACGGTCGCGCTGCGCGAGGATGTGGTTGTGTTGGCCGTCGCCGTCACGGTCACCGTACCGTTGCCCGACCCGCTTGCACCGCTCGCGATCGACAGCCACGACGAACTCTCCGTCGCTGTCCACGTGCAGCCAGTTGCCACCGTCACCGTCACGATGCTGTTACCGCCGGCAGCCGCGATAGTAGATCCGGCCGCGAGCGCCACCGTGCAAGACACCCCTAGCTGAGTCACTGTGACCGTCTGCGTGCCCACGGTCACCGTCGCGCTGCGGGACGATGTGGAGGTGTTGGCCGTCGCAGTAACGGTCACCGTGCCGTTACCCGAGCCGCTGCCGCCGCTCGAGATCGTCAGCCACGTCGCGCTGCTCGTGGCCGTCCACGTGCAGCCGGTGGCCACCGTCACGGCCACAGTGCCGTTACCGCCGGCGGCCGCGATGTTCGATCCCGCGGACAAGGCAATCGTGCATGTGACCCCCGACTGCGTCACGGTCACGGGCTGTCCGCCGACGGTCACTGTCGCACTGCGGGACGATGTGGAGGTGTTGGCCGTCGCGGTGACGGTCACCGTGCCGTTGCCCGAACCGCTGCCGCCACTCGCGATCGTCAGCCACGTCGCGCCGCTCGTTGCCGTCCACGTGCAGCCGGTTGCGACCGTCACAGTCACCGTGCCATTGCCGCCGGCAGCGACGATGTTCGATCCTGCCGCCAGCGCGAAGCTGCAGCCCACGCCCGACTGGCTGACGGTCACTGACTGACCGCCGGCACTCACCGTCGCACTCCGCGAGGCCGAACCCGTGTTTGCGGCGGCCGTGACCGTGATCGTACCGTTCCCGGAACCGCTGGCGCCGCTCATCGACAGCCATGTCTGGTTGTCGGATGCGGTCCATGTACAGCTCGCTGGCGCCGTCATGGTCACCGTGCCGTTGCCGCCGGCGGCCACGATGTTCTGTGTCGCCGGCGAGAGCGCGAAGCTGCATGGCACGCCCGCCTGGGTCACGGTGACCGGCTGACCGCCTACGGTGACTGTCGCACTACGCGACACGCTCGACGTATTGGCCGCCGCCGTCAGCGTGACCGTGCCGTTCCCCGTGCCGCTCGCTCCGCCCGTGACGGTCAACCACGTCGCATTACTCGACGCCGTCCACGCGCAGGCCGAACCGGCGGTTTCAGAGAGAGTGGCCGTCCCACCCCCGACCGCCACACTCGTCGTCAGCGGAGACACCGAAAACGAGCACGTCGTCCCGTATGCGAACGTATCAACGGACATGGCGCTGGTGCCGCGGCCGCCGGGACCTACCGCCGCAACGTCCGCGGTGTAAACCTGTCCAACAGGGAGAGGCGTACCAAGCAGGGACGTAAAATTTACAGTGATCGTGCCGGTCCCGTCGGGTGTTGGCTTGCCCAGAGACACAGTCTGAAAGGGCGCGGACGCGCCCGACAAATAGAACTCGAGATCGTAACGCGTCACGAGCGGATTACCCGAGGCGTCGTTGTTGTTGTGATCCGCTGACGCCGTAAAAGTCGCTGTCGTAGGGTTCATTACCGACTGTGCGCGCAGTGGTGCGGCGCCGAGGCCAAGGAGAAGAAGCGCGAGCAGCGATCGCGTGAACGCGGCGGAGCGGCGATGTCTTGTGAGCAACACGTAACGACCTTTCGCCTCATTCAGAACCGCGATCGCTGCGAGTTGCAGCGCCTCGGAACGAGGCCGGGGCCTCGCCTGTGCACAAACGGTACCCGCGGAAACGGTTGAGTCTGTACCCTGAATATGCGTCGAAATCAGCGGGAATTCGGCGGGTGCGTTCGGCGGCGAGACGTCATTTCGCGCGGCGTCTTTCATGTTCCGCGTCGCAGTCACAATCCTGGGCCGCACCTCATCGGAATACAGAAACGACTCGAGTCGGGAGGGACTCCCGAGGCGATTCGGGCCTGCGTCAGTGCACGATCTCGGTGTCCTCGACTTCGTCGAAGCGTTCCAGGTGAGGCAAATCGAGCGCCCGCACCGCTTTGATGGCCATGGCCAGCGCCTCGTCTGCGCGCGTCCGCCTGGGAACGCGTCGACGCGTTTCGCGTAATACGCGCAGCACCTGCGCCCGGTCGAACCGCTGCCCTTCGCAATGCTCGCAAAAGCTCATAGGCTGGAGTCTATACCGCGCCTGCATGTGCGGCTCAAACGAATTCGCATCTCGATCGGGCATCGCAGTCGACACGCAAATCGACAAAGGCCTGCCGGGATCTACGACGTCTCGGAGTCCGCTCCGAAACGTCACACCGTGTTCGGAGGAGCAGGCGAGGGCGGCGCGATTACGTTTCCGATATCCGCGTCAGCAACGCGCCGCGCTTCAGGACTGCAATGCCGGTACGAGTTCTGTTACGGCGGCCCGTCCGGCCGAACTGACTCGAACGGTCCAAATGATACTGCTCAGGTCAGTTACGACCGTGCCGGCCGGGGTACGGTCTTTGCCCCTGCTGTCCATCCAGAGGTGCACTGATGGAAACGTTTTTCGTGCGCAGGCAGATTGTCATCGGCGCCGTTCTGGCCGGGTGCCTGGAACTCGGCCTGCTTCTCGTCAAAGCGATCGCCCACTGACCATTCAACGCTCTTGGGCTGTGGCGGCCGCCGGCAGGGCGCCCGGTGATGTTGCCCTGCACGGCGCGGCGCCCCGGGACGCGCCGTCTCCCGCATCGGTGTAGAGGGCGCAATCTTCAGCGCGCCGGGGCCGAGCGCGTTCCGCGGGCGTCATCGCCCTGGTCACACGCCCCCTCTGCGACAACCCGCGTACCACGCGTGATTCGTGGTCTCCTGCCGCGAATATCGTGCAACACTTGGCCGATGCAGTCGGCCGCCGAATCCTGCTTCGCGATGCCTGCGGATCCGCCGGGACATCGAAGATGAAGCGAACCTCTATGTTTTGTTCTCGGCGTGCCTCGGCCTGATCGCCGAGTTCCCTCAACCGAAGATCGTCAAGGTCGTGCCGAGAACGGGGTCCTGATTCGCGCAGCGGCATGCTAGGATCCCGCGTCATTCGGGGCGCCACGGTCAGGAGTTGACATGAATTCGCGAACGTTCCTTCCGGTCTGCGCGGTCATTGCCCTCGCCTCCGGGGCATCCTGACGATGTCGATCGATCCGAAGACCGACGTCAACACGCTGTTCGAGCCGGCGAAGAAAAACGTCGAGGGCGAAGGCGTACATTAACCGTGTCGCGCGGGCGTGAAGCTCGTGCGAAAAAAAGCGAGAGTGTCCGGCTGGTGAGTGGAGGCGATATGCGAATGTGGTCGGCGATGCTTGGTCTTGTGGCACTCGGCGCCATGTTCACGCCTCGGGCTTCCGCGCAGAGGACGCCGGCCGCCGAAAAGTCCAACATGGAACTCGTCGGCTGGAGCGATCTCCAGGGACGCAGCGCGTATCAGCCGCTGGTGCACAAGCAGGGCGACAGATTCATCGCCTACGTCGGGCATCACGGCGGCAACGTGGTCAACCCCCTCAGCGGCAAGCAGGAGGACAACGGCACGTCGCTCGTCGACGTGACCAATCCCAGGCAGCCGAAATACCTCGCGCACATTCCCGGCGCCCCGGGGCAGGCCGAAGCCGGCGGCGCGCAGATGGTCCGCGTCTGCGACGGCAGCACCCTGCCTCGCGCTGACCGCAGCAAGGTTTATCTGCTGCGCAGTTTCGGCGGATCGGCGCATGAAATCTGGGACGTGACCGACCCGGCAAGGCCCAGCCGCCTCACGATTGTCGTGAGCGGACTGCGCGACACCCACAAGAGCTGGTGGGAATGCGACACGGGGATTGCGTACATCGTGGCCGGTGCACCCGAGTGGCGCACGCGCCGCATGACGATGATCTACGACCTGAGCGATCCGGCGCAGCCGGTGTTCATCCGCAACTTCGGGCTGCCGGGTCAGCAGCCGGGAGCGACCGGCCCCGTGCCGACGGATCTGCACGGCCCGATTTCGACCGGGCCGCGCGGCAATCGCGTCTATTTCGGCTACGGGACCGGCGGCAACGGCGTCCTGCAGATCGTCGATCGCAACAAACTGCTGACAGGGCCCAAAGAACCGAGCGATGCGAACCTCTTGTACCCGCAGATCGCCCGCGTTGATCTGCCGGCCGACGCCGGGGCGCATACCGCGTTCCCCATGCTGGGCATGACACTCCCCGAGTATGCGAACCAGAAATTGCGGCCGGGCACGGCAGCCGCGGCGGGCATCGAGCACGATCACGACGGCGCGGCGCCGGTCAGAACGCAGGCGGGCCGCGACTTCATCGCGGTCGTCGGCGAATCGCTGGCGAACGAATGCTTCGAAAACCGCCAGCTCGTGAGGATGGTGGACGTCACCGCGGAGTCGAAGCCGTTTGGCGTCTCCACGTGGACGGTCCCCGAAGCCAGCGGCCACTTCTGCGATCGCGGCGGCCGCTTCGGCACGCACTAGTCGAACGAGCACATGACGCCGACCTACTACAGTCCCGGGCTGTTCATCGCGCACTTCAACGCCGGCGTGCGCGCGCTCGACGTCCGGGATCCGTTCAACCCGAAGGAAATCGGGTTTTTTATCCCCGCGATCACGGACCGGACCGACAAGCGCTGCGTCGGCACGGGCGCGACCGAGAAATGCAAGGTCGCGATTCAGACCAACAACGTGGATGTGGACGACCGCGGATACATCTACATCGCCGACCGCGCCAACACCGGGCTGCACATTCTCGAATTGTCAGGTCCTGCTCGCAAGGTGGCGAACTTCCAGTGAACCCCGATCCTCGATCCTCACGAAGCCGCGAAGAGCACGAAGAACTTCCAGATTTGATCCGCTGAGCTTCGTGTCCTTTGTGTCTTCGTGATGAAAGGGAAGCCCAAGTGAGATCGATTTCTCTGACAGTGCTCGCCGGGCTCTTGCTGGCCATGGCGGCGTCGCTCGGTGCTCAGGGCGGCGCGAAGAACGGCGAGTGGCGAAGCTACGGCGGCGACACCGGCAGCACGCGGTACTCGGCCCTGGATCAAATCAACGCGGCCAATTTCGGCAAGCTCGAAGTGGCCTGGCGGTTCAAGACCGACAGTCTGGGCCCGCGCCCGGAATATCAGTACGAAGGGACGCCGCTGTTCGCGAACGGCATCCTGTACGCCACGGCCGGCAGCCGCCGCGCGGTCGTGGCGCTCGATCCCGCCACAGGCGAACAGCTCTGGATGCACAGCGAACGGGAAGGGCCGCGAGGAGCCGCCGCACCCCGCCAGTTATCGGGCCGCGGACTGGCGTATTGGACCGACGGCCGCGACGAACGCATCCTGTACGTGACGCCCGGATACCGGCTCGTGGCGCTCGACGCGAAGACCGGCGCACTCGCCGCCGACTTCGGCGTCAACGGCATCGTGGACCTGAAGCTGGACGATGATCAGTCGATCGATCCCCTGAACGGCGACATCGGACTTCATGCCACGCCCATGGTCGCGCGCAACGTCGTCATCGTCGGCGCCGCCGGGAAGACCGGCGCCAACCCGAGGAGCTTTCAGAATGTGAAGGGGTACGTTCGAGGTTTCGACGTGAAGACGGGCCGGCGTCTGTGGATTTTCCACACGATTCCGCAGCAGGGCGAGTTCGGGAACGAGACGTGGGAAAAAGAATCGTGGGTTTACACGGGCAATACGGGAGTCTGGGGGCAGATCTCGATAGACGAGGAGCTCGGCCTCGCGTATCTCCCCGTCGAGATGCCGACGGGCGACTATTACGGCGGCCATCGTCCAGGAAACGGGCTGTTCGGCGAGAGCCTCGTCGCGGTCGATCTGCAGACCGGCAAGAGAAAGTGGCACTACCAGCTCGTCCACCACGGCATCTGGGACATGGACATTCCCTGCGCGCCGATTCTCGCGGACATCACTGTCAACGGTCGGATGGTGAAAGCGGTCGCCCAGCCAACGAAGCAAGGCGTGCTGTATGTATTCGACCGTGTCACGGGCCAGCCGATCTGGCCTATCGAAGAGAAGCCGGTCCCGAAGGGTGATGTCCCGGGCGAGTGGTACGCGCCGACGCAGCCCTTCCCGACGAAGCCCCCGCCGTACGAACGCACCGGCGTCTCGCTCGACGACTTCATCGACTTCACGCCGGAACTTCACGCGGAAGCGATGGAGCTGGCGAAGAAGTACGCGATGGGGCCGATGTTCACGCCGCCCGTCGTCAGCAGGATCGAGGGTCCGCTGGCGCTCCTCACGCGGGCGCTCGCGGGTACAAACTGGAAAGGCGGCTCGTACGATCCCGAGACGCACATCGCGTACGTATACTCGACCGGCGCGATCGGGACCATGGGTCTGGTCCCGCCGCCGGCCGGATTTTCCGACATGCGCTATATCTCGGGCAACGCGATTGCGGGCGCACGTCTCACCGGCGGAAGTGGGTCCTCCGCAGGTGGTGGACGCTCCGTTGCGGGCGGCGCCGCACCGGCAGCTGCGGAGGCTGACGCGGGTGGCGGGTTGAGCATCAGGGGTTTGCCGCTCGGCAAGCCCCCGTACGGCCGCATCAGCGCAATTGACCTCGACAGGGGCGAAATCAAGTGGCAGGTCGCGCACGGCGAAACGCCTGACAACGTGAAGGAGCATCCAGCGCTCAAGGGCCTGAACATCCCGCGGACGGGCCAGGGCGGCATGGCCGCCACGCTCGTCACGAAGACGCTTCTTATCTCTGGCGAGCCGCGGCCGACCACCACGTCTACGGGGCGTCGGGGCGCGATGCTTCGGGCGTACGACAAGGCGACGGGCAAAGACGTCGGCGCCGTCTACATGCCGGCTCCCGAGGGCGGGGCGCCGATGACTTACATGCACAACGGTAAGCAGTACATCGTGCTCGCCGTCAGCGGCGGCGCATATTCAGGCGAACTGCTGGCCTTCAAATTGCCGGACTAAGAATTACGAACACGTAGCGGCCGGCCGATTTTCACGATGCTAAAATGGTCGGCCGTAGTGGATATCCGGCACCAGGGAGGGCAAGCGTGCGTGAACTGTTCGTAAGAGCGCTTTTCGTCGGACTCCTGCTGGCGCCCTTCGCCGGCCTGCGCGTCGCCGCTCAGGGCAACCCGGACGCGGCGAAACTCCAGAACCCCGTGCCGTCGTCGCCGGAGTCGATCGCCGCGGGCAAGCAGGCGTATACGCGATACTGCGCAAACTGCCATGGCCTGAATGCCGAAGGGAGTCCCGGCAACGACCTGACGCCGGAGGCGCCTGACCTGACCGACAAACAATGGAAACACGGATCGACGGACGGCGAGATCTTCAACTCGATCAAGAACGGCATCGGCCCCGAGTTCAACATGGGGGCGTTCGGCGATCAGTTGAAGGATGAGGACGTCTGGAAGGTCGTGAATTACCTGCGGAGTCTCGCGAAGAAATAACCGCTCGAAAATAGAGCGTAGAGGTTGGAGGATAGAGGTTAGGGACGACTAACCTCCATCTTCCAACCTCCAACCTCTCTATTTAGATGTCGGCGACGGCCGCACCTGGAACTTCACGAGCTTGCTGGTGTCGCCTTTTCCGCCTTCGCCATGGAACGGCGCACGGGTCGAGAGCGAGGTATAGATCGCCTTGCCCTTCCAGCCTGCGTTCGGATCGTCGATGCGCCCGTCCATACCCTTCGCGAAGAAGCCCATCGGATACGGCACTCGCAACGTCAGGAACTTGCCGTCGACCAATGCGAGCAGCGCCTCTGACTCGTTGCCGGTGGCAATCGGCACATCCTTCCCGACGCCGAGCATGTCGAACTGATCGACGAAGTTGTAATAGAGGGAATCCGCACTCGCTGAATCGACGGCGCCCTTATAGTTCGGCCCTGGCGCCGCATACAGCTTCCATCCCTCGGGACAGTGCGAGCCGGTGGCCGTCGGGCCGTTCAGCGGCCCTTTGCAGAGGCGACGGTCGAGGCTCGCGAGCTGACCGCTCGACAGCACCGTCCAGACGACACCCTTGCTGTCGATGTCCATTCCACGAGGCGCAAAGCCAGAGCCGGACGCTTTCGGATTGTTGAACGGCACCTCGTAATACTCCGAGAGCGCCGTTTCTGGCGGATTGGTTCCGGGAATCAGTCGCATGAGGCCGCCCGGCATGCCCTGCACGGTCCCCCAGACCGATCCGTCAGGCGCCGGCGACACGCCATAGAACGTACCGTTGATGCGGTGGTCCTTCGTCGGATCGATCGGCTGGTCGGGCTCCGTATAGGCGTCCCTCTTGCCGTTGCCGTTGGTGTCGAGGATGAACGCCGTCCAGCCCTGCGCCTTCTGCTCGTCGTGCGTCTTGTCCCAGATCTTCGTGTCGAACCAGCCTTCGACGCCGGCCGGGCCGAAGGAGGACCACAGGACGTCGTTCTTGTCGAGATTCACGTGCCCCGAGCTGAAGCAGGTGTCGATCGGGGTGGTCTGCTTCGTCTTTGGATCGTACAGCTCCAGCTGCCGGCCACTGGCCATGAGCGGAAACGCCTTGGCCGACGGATGATCCGAGCCAGCCTGGCACCACGGCAGCGTCGCGTTCTGGCGGATTCGCGATGCCGCCCAGATGCGGCCCTGGCGATCCATCGCGAAGCTGTGCGTGCTGGTCTGGCTGTTCCAGATCGTCTCCTCGCCCCAGTACGGCGACGGTTGCGGCGGCGGCGTGTTCGCGGCACTCGGCGTCTTCGGATCGCGCACCGTCAGCTTCACCTGGCCGGCGACATGGCGTGTCGGATCGACCGTCGGCATGTAGTCGGCGCTCTCTTCGAGGGCGCCGTAGATCGGGCCGTTGGCGTTCACCGTCGGATTGCGTTTATCGGTTGAGATCTCGTCGTGCGCATAGGTCTTCGCGTCGGCCCAGTCCCACATGCTGATGACGACGTTGCGCTCGCGCCCTTGCGGACGCGCGGGAACGGCGGTCGGCAGTTCGCCGCCCGTAATCCGGTCGGTCCAGTTCGCGTACATCCCGATTGCGCGCAAGCGGCCGACCTGGCTGAATCGATTGTTCATCCCGCCGCCAGCCTGCCCGGCCTGCAGGCGCTTCTCCCACGCCTCGGGCGTTTTCATGCCGGCATAAAAAGGATGCAGCTCGCGCGTGGCCTTGCTGCCCAACTGATGACAACCGCTGCAGCCGTCGGTGTTGACGACGTTGCGGATCCACTCACCCTGGCTCTTGATGCTGGGCGAAATCCCGTTGCCTTGCGGTCCCGTACCGGGAAAGTCGGACTTGGGCGGAACCTCGAGCAGCGAGAACCAGTACTGCGCGGGATAGTAGGCCGCGGCCGCCCGTGCATTCGGCGCCGCGACGGCTTTCAGGTTCAGCTTCTGGCCGGGTGACGCTTTGACTTTCTGCGAGTCGACGAGTCCGTAGCCGCGGACCCAGACGTCATAGCTTCCCTTCGGCAGGTCCGGCACCAGGTACCGGCCCTGGTCGTCGGTGACGACGCTTTTAATCAGGCGGGTTGGCGTATCCCTGGTCTCGGCAATCACCCAGACACCCGCCTCGGGCCCCTTCGGTCCCGTCACGATGCCGCCGATATCGTCTGCATCGACGGCGACCGTTCCCGCCGGGGCCTGACCGGCACGCAGGACGGTCAGCGAAGCCGCGGCCAGCAGAACCAACGCGGGAGCCACGGTCCGTGACAACAAGCCTCTCTTGCTCATGGGCGATCTCCTTCGGAGAGTGAAACGGCGGCCGCGAACGTTACCGGCCGGACGAAGCGATAATAGCCGTACAGAATCCTGGGGATTCTGATCACAGGACGGTAACCCCGGCCAAATGACTTGTCAACCACGCTGTACGCGCGCTTCAACACCTCTACCCGAGGCGTCGTGGGGATACTAGGCGGGGCCGTAAACGCACGCCGGGCCGTCCTTGCAGCCGTCGCGGTGGCGGCACTTGCGGCGGAACGCCCGGCGGCGCAAGGACACGGACAAGGACGAATTCCGCGCATCCGTCAGCGAGGCACGCTGGTTTGCGGCGTGTCGCCCGGGGTGGCGGGCTTCGCGCAGGTGGACGGGCAGGGACGCTATCGCGGACTCGACGTCGACGTCTGCCGGGCGGTGGCCGCGGCGATCTTCGGCACGGCGGACAAGGTGCGCTACTCGCTCGCGTCATCGGTCGACCAGTTCCAACGGGGGTCTGATGTCGACGTCGTATCGCGCCGGCTGACGTGGTCGCTGCAGCGCGAGGGCATGGGTCTGCTATTCGGCCCCGTTGTGTTTTACGACGGCCAGGGCTTCATGGTCCCGGCCCGGCAGCCCACGCAGCAGGTCCGTCAACTCTCGAACGCGCCGGTCTGCGTCGTCTCCGGCGGCGTAAACGAGTCCAATCTGACGGCCTACTTCCGGACGCACCAGCTCACGCTCGAGAAACGACGCATTCAACCCGCGCAGGCGGAAGCGGAGCTCTCGGCGGGACGCTGTGCCGCGTTCACCGCCGACGTTTCGGAACTCGGATCGCTGCGGAGCGAGATGCGGAAGCCCGGCGACTTCCGGATTCTGCCGGAGCAAATCTCCAAGGAGCCGCTCGCGCAGCTGGTGCGCGACACGGACGTGGATTTGTTCGACGTGTTGCGCTGGACGATTTTCGCCATGATCAACGCGGAAGAGCTCGGCGTCACATCCGCGAACGTGGCCCAGATGGCGAAGAGCGCGGACCCGGATGTGCGGCGACTGCTCGGCGTCACGCCCGGCAACGGCAAGGCGCTGGGACTGGACGAAGCGTGGGCGTACAACGTCGTCAAGGCAGTCGGCAACTACGGCGAAGTCTACGAGCGGAACGTCGGGATGGGAAGCGTCGTCAAACTGCCGCGAGGCGTCAACGCGTTGGGGTCGGCCGGCGGTTTGATGTTCGCGCCACCCTTGCGATGACCCACGCCGCGAGGCAGCCAATCAGGATGAGCCCCGTCCTCGTGTACGGCCGCGTATCGGAACCTCCCACGCCGGCGGCCAGGACTTCCGCCGAGACGACCGGCTCCAACTTCACGTCGAGCTCAATCGCGCCTTGCGCCTTCCGGGGCATTCGCGTGATTGTCGCCCGTTTGTAGCCGGCGACGTTGACGGTGATCACGAACGAGTTGACATCGATCTGCTCGCCGATCTCCTTGATCGCCGTCCCGACGTCGGGGGTTCTGAAGTGACCGGGCTTGTCGTTCGTGAAGGGAAAACTGAGTCCGGTCGCTTTATCGGTGAGGAGAAAGTACACGGAGTCGGTGACCGAACGGCCCGTCTGGCTGTCCTTGATCCGTCCGAAATACACGAGATCGATCTTGCTGTTCTTCGCGGGGGCGAAAAACTCCTCGCCGTTTGCCCAGGCGGCGGGTGCCAGAGCCGCAAAAAACGCAAGCACGGCGAACCCTAGAATGGCGGTGTGGCGGAATGCCGAGTCTCGTTTCATCACGGCCTCCAGCGTCAATCCTACACGAACCAGCGGCGCTCGTAGATCAGCAGCAGGATGACGATGATGAGCGGCACAGCCCAGGCCCAACCTGGACGCAGCCGTTCGGCCAATCGACGCGGCACCACCAGCGCCACCGCCGCGCTGACGACCGCGGCCGCGGTCAGCCACCCGTACCACAGGATGGCAGGACCATCCTGCGTCGTGATCCTGAGGTGAAACTTGCGCGCGTCGGGATAATACCGAAACGGAGCCCAGTCCATGTAGAAACACGCGAGGTACACGATGCCAAACAGCATCGAAAAGATCTCGATCGACGGGCGTCTGTGTGAAGCACTCACGGCAGGAGTCCTTTGATGTTGTTCAGCACATGTCCGACGAGGAAGCTCCACCAGACGATGAACGCCAGCAGCCACGTCAGGTACCGGCGTGCGGTTGCCTGCTCGGACACGAGAGGCGCTTCGCAGAAAAGCCAATAGGTCGCCAGCAGCCCCAGCCCGATCGCGACCAGATGCGCTATGATTTCAGAGACGCCGTTGGCGGCGCGCAACTGCAGGTCT
>Ga0136846_1241628_pt1 | contig 13190 bp, 13 predicted proteins | sample HopSoiMetagenom2_FD_96841 | JGI IMG/M metagenome (GOLD analysis project Ga0136846, IMG submission 96841) | Grasslands soil microbial communities from Hopland, California, USA - 2 Assembly 2016 (version 4) | ecosystem: Environmental > Terrestrial > Soil > Grasslands | place: USA: Hopland... | reverse complement strand
AGCGGGCACATCAAGCTCGTCCCGCAGTTTCTGGACTGGGTCGAGGAGGGCTATCGCGTGTACTGCGACACGACCTGGACGATCGGCTTCGGGGCACGCTGGCTCATGACCGAGATCGAGCGGCGGGGCGTAGGCGAAGACCGCGTTCTGTTTGCGTCCGACGAGCCGTGGAGTGATTTCTGGGGCGAGTACTGGAAGATCAACGGCGCTCCGGTCAGCGGCGAGCTCAAGCGACGGATCTTCTGTCAGAACTACGAGGAGCTGTACGGAAACGCCGGCTGAGCCGACCGGTTCCGTTGCCTCCAGGGCGCGGTCTAGGAGTCGCGCAAGGCCACCCAAAGTGCCCGCACCCGGGTCTTGCCTTCGTTGGCCCAATGATGCGGTTGATCGCCGAGGAAGTGCAGGGCATCGCCGCGCCCCACCTTGTACCGTGTCTCGGCGATCTCGAATGTCAGGGTTCCCGCCAGCACATAGACCAGCTCCTCGCCGGCATGGATGAGCGGCTTGCTACCGCTCTGCGCGCCCGGCTGGACCGACGCGACGGCCGCCGCGCTGCGAAACGGTGCATAGGGGCCGGACACGCCGGCAAGGGTCAGGCCGGCGTGCGGCGTGAACACGCCCGGCCGGGCGGACGCCGCGGTAAAGGCAACGGGTTCGGGTTGACCGACATCGTTGTCGACGAAGTGGCTCACCGGGCGCTCGAGCGCCGTCGCGATCTTGAGCAGTGTGGTGATGGTCGGCACCATGTCGTTTCGCTCGATCTTGTGGATCGCGGCGGCGGATACTTCTGCCTTGACTGCGAGTTGCTGCAGCGAGAGCCGTTGTTCCTGTCGGAGCTTCTTCAGCTTCGGTCCGATGGAGCTGACGATGCCGTCGACATGCTCGTCGATGCGGACTGCTCGTCCGGACCTGGGCTTGAGATCGGTCATCGTCTTGGTCCCTTGACGCTCGAGCGCTATCCAATATAGTAAACGAAAGTCAACCATGGTGGTCGGCATATCTGGCCGGGCTGATCCACCTCCCGGGCGGAGGTCTCGCGTGTCGCGCAGGGTCGTAGTCGTCGGCGGTGGGGCGGCCGGGATGGGCGCGGCGGGCGGAATCAAAGCTGCTGACCCGAACGCTGAGGTCGTGGTGTACACGGGCTTCGACGACGTTGCCTACAGCCCGTGCGGAATCCCTTATGTGCACGGCAAGGAGATCGACGATTTCCAGCGGCTGTTCCTCGCATCGAAGCAGGCGTACGTCGATGCCGGGATCGACGTGCACTACAACTCCGAGGTCACCAGCGTCGACCTGACCCGCAAGGTCGCATACGTCGCCGGAGCCGGCGAGATCTCCTGGGACGCACTCGTCCTCGCTACCGGGTTCAACTACGCAGATCCCGGCGTACCAGGGGGCACGCTGGGCGGGCTCTATTACGTCAAGAACATCCGCGAGGCGATGGAGTGGGACAAGGTACTGGACACGGTCGGACAAGCCGTCGTGGTGCAGGCGTCACCGTTGGGCGTGGAGATGGTGACCGCGCTCGCGCACCGCGGCATCGAGACCCATCTGGTTGACCCGAGCCCCTGGCCGATGTCCGAGATCGCCGACCCCGACATCATGGCGCCGGTCGAGGATTCCTGGCGCGAACTCGGCGTGAAAGTGCACTTCAACACCACGCTCGAGGCGTTCCTGGGCACGGACGAGGTGCGCGCCGTCCAGACGTCCGAGGGGGAGATCCCGGCGCAGCTCGCCGTCATCTGCACCCACAAGGAACCCAACAACGCCCTCGGTATCGCCGCCGGTCTGGAGGTCGGGTCGACCGGAGGCTTCATTGTCGACGAGCGCATGGCGACCTCCGCCCCAGGAGTGTTCGCCGCCGGCGACTGCACAGAGATCCCGAACGGCCTCACCGGCGTTCCGCTGCAGGGTCTCACCGGTAGTCACGCGTACGCGCAGGGCAAGACGGCCGGGATCAACGCAGGGGGCGGTTCCCGGACCTACAGTGCCGTCTATGTCCCCTGGGGCACCGCGGCCGGCAAATGGATCATCGGCGGCGCCTCTTTCGGTGAGACCACTGCGACGGCGCTCGGTGTTCCGTTCGTGGTCGGCAGCGCGCAGGGCATCTCGCGCGCCCGGTACTACCCGGGCGTGAAGCCGGTGAAGGTGAAACTGCTGGCGGAGCCGGACAGCTTGCGCCTCATCGGCGCGCAGATGGTCGGCGGCGAAGGCATCAAGGAACGCGCGGACTTCCTCGCGATGGCCGTGAAGTTCGGCTTCACGCTGGGCGACCTCGCCCGGATGGAGAACGTCTACTCGCCGGCGATCGGCGCATTGAACGAACCGATCGTCGTGGCCGCTCAAAACGGTCTCGACGCGGCGTAGCGGTCGACAGATGTCCTTTGCCCGGTGGTTGCGCGCCAACTCCGAACACTATCTCTTGGTCGCTGCGCAGGGCCGCGTCGCGCGCCGGTACGGCACCCTCGCGCCACAGCCACCGCGCGGCCTCAAGGAGTTGTTCTGGCTGCGGATCTTCGCACCGCTCTACCGGATGCTGCCGTGGCCGCTGCGCCGAAAGATCATGCTCGCAATGCCGGGCAGTCACCGGCGCACGTGGGCGCCGCCGCCGACAGCGCAAGGCTCGGCAGTGCAATCACTCCTACCGAGAAATCGCACCCCCCAACAAAAGGAGTCCAGCGATGGCACAGATCGTAGGTGAGCGGGTCACCAAGGGTGACGCGATCGTCGACTACGACGACAAAGTGTTCGAAGACATCCAGGCAGAACCGGGCGAGAGCGCCTACATCCTGATGCACACCGTGCCGTTCGAGGGCTCCGTCGGACTGGTCAACATGCTGACCGCCACCCGGATCAACCGGAAGGGCTTCGACACCCACCTCGTGCTGTACGGTCCCGGGTCACTGATGGCCGCAGCGACCCGCGGCTACCCGAAGGTCGGCGACGAGGCGTTCCCGGGCGCACTCGGCTACAACAAGCAGCTGCAGACCTTCATGGACGAGGGCGGTCACGTCTACGCATGTCGCTTCTCCGCCGCCGCGCTCTACGGCATGCGCGAGATCGACATGATGGAGGGCGTGAAGCCGATCAACCCGCTGGACGTCCTGGACTCGGTTCTCACGGCACGGCGACGCAACGCGTTGATCATGCAGACGTGGACCGTCTGAGCCTGTTCGCTGAACTGCGTCGCCGCGCTGTCGAGGACTGCCAGGACTCAAGGAGAAGCAGGTGTCGTCTCGTCCGCCGTTGCCGCCGTTCGATCGAGCGGCGGCGCTGCAGAAGGTACAGGCCGCAGAGGATGCGTGGAACACCTGTGATCCCGAGCGGGTCGCCGCCGCCTACAGCCTCGATTCGGTGTGGCGCAACCGCGACACCTTCCTGACCGGGCGGGCCGCGATAGTCGCGTTCCTCGTGACGAAGTGGAAGCGAGAACTCGACTACGCCTTGCGCAAACAGCTGTGGGCCTTCGGTGATGACCGGATCGCGGTGCGCTTCCAATACGAGTCGCATGACCGGGACGGAAACTGGTTCCGCAGCTACGGCAACGAACTGTGGGAGTTCGACGACGACGGCCTGATGCGGCGCCGAGAGGCCAGCATCAACGACGTGCCGATCGCCGAGGCCGAGCGGCGATATTTCGGTCCCCGGCCCGAGTCGGAGCGAGGCGCCGACATCCCCCTGCGTTGACTGTGGTGGCCGTACCGAACGTTCACGCCGTCTCGTTGTAGACGATGGCATGCTCCTGCGCCGCCCGCTGCCAGGTGAATTGCGGGAGGAGCGCGAGACCGCCATCGACCAATCTTGCGCGCAGCGTCGAATCGGTCATCACCCGCCGCAGGCCGGCGGCCAAGGATGCGGGATCGGCAGCCTTCGTCAGCACGGCCGTCTCGTCATCGGTGAGGTACTCGCGCAGGACCGCGATGTCGCTCGCCACCACGGGCAGTTCGGCCGCCATCGCTTCCAGCACCGCCAAGCCCCAACCCTCCTTGACCGACGGAAACGCCAGGGCGTCGGCGCTGCGATACCACTCATGCAAGGCGGTGTCGCTGATCGTGCCGGCCAGGACGATGTCGCGGCCGAGCCGCAGTCCGAACTCCGGCAACCTCGCCAGTGCTTCGTCCCGATACCTGGTGTAGTCCTGGAAAGAGTGACCGCCGACGATCACCAGCCCCGGTGCGGCGTCGGACTCGCGCGCCAGCAGTCCCATCGCCTCGAACAGGAATGTGCTGCCCTTGCGCGGTTCGATGCCACCGACGGACAGGAATACGAACCGATCGGCCAAGCCCGACGCGGCACGGACAGCGGCCCGCCTGATCGGCTCGATCGGCGGAAATCGGCTGCTGTCGACGCCGTTGTGGATCACGACGGCGTCCACGGCGAAGTCGGCCTTGAGCCGGTTTCGCCAGTCCTCGCTGACCACGATCAGGCGGTCGGGCTCCTCGATGGCTCGGCGCTGACAGTCGATCAGCGCCGCGGTGGTGAAGTCGTCGACGTGATGCACCGTGCGAATCACCCGCACGTCGGCGCCGGCGTCACGCACTCGGGCGGCGGCTCGAGCGGAGATGCAGTCCTGCGTGTGGAGGATGTCCACGTCGCCGGCGATTTCCGTCAACCCGATTTCCAGCGCGTCGATGGCGGCGGCCACCCGCCGCTCGAGGGTGTCCGCACGCGGCGGCGTCGGCACCAGGGAATGCGGCGCCCGCACCGGCCGGTAGAACCCGTCCCCGGGCTCGCCCAACGCGACGACGCGGACGCGCATCCCCTTCTCGGCCAGCGCCTCGGCCAACGACAGGGTATGGGCGACTCCACCTCGTGCCTTCGTCGAATAGGTCACCAGCGCCACGCGCGGTCCACCGGATCCGGCACCCGTCCGGCGCACCGGGCTCACAACGGCATCCGCGGCAAGCTGCCGTCGGCTGTGGCGATCGCCGCCGCGACCAAGCTCGCCCGGGCGGCTGTCTCGGTGACGATGCAGCCGGCGCTCAGCAGTCGATCACGCTGGGCGGAGTAGACCTGCGGATCGGCTTCGGTTCCCAAGACATAGGCGACGACCTGCGGCCCGCCGCCTGCCATCACCGATTCGCACACCGGCGCCAGCACCCCGGCCGGGTCGGGATTGGCGCCGTAGCCGAGAACGACGTCGAGGACGATCGCCGCCACCTCCGGGTCGGCGCCATGTTCGCGCACCATCTCGACGCGCGCCTGCGCGTCGATCATCGGATGCGGCCGACCCTTGGTGTACTCCTCCTCGCCGAGATCGAGGCACTGGTGTGAGCCGTGCGGCGCGGGCAGCCCCCATTCCTGGTTGATCGGCGTGTTCGACCGCACCTCACCGAGACACCGGCTCAACACGACGAGCGACTCGTAGCACAGTGTTCCGCCGGAAAACAGCCCGCGGACCAGCGAACGGCGCGGCGACATCCGCAGCCGAGCCTGCTCGACGGACGGCCCGTGCGTCTGGGTGGTATCCGGCGCGGACCTGCCGAGAACTCTGAGGGTGGCGACCACGCCGGCTTCGAGCGTGTCGGCGACAACTACCCCGGGTGGCGCCCGGAACCGCATATCCAGCCCAATGAACGCCGCGACCAGCGGTGTCTCGCCCGCCGTCGTGAGCACGGCCGCGGCGACGTCGGGGGAGGGTGGCTTGGATACCAGGAGGATCACATCCGTCCCGGGATCCTCGCGCAGCGCGGCAATGGCGGCGATCGCCATCCGGCCGCCCACCGCCGCCGACAGGTCTCGACCGCCGAGGCCGATGACCTGACTCGTCCCCACGCCCCATCGGTCCAGCAGCGACATCGCCTCCTGAGCGCCAGTGCCCGCGGCGGCAACGATGCCGACCCGACCCGGCCGCACCGCATTGGCGAAACCGAGGCCCGTGCCGGCAAGCATCGCCGTCCCCGCTCCAGGGCCCATCATCAGGCGCCCGCGACTGAGCGCGAAGTCCTTGAGCGCGATCTCCTTCTCCGGCGGCACATTGTCGCTGAACAGCAGGACGTGCAGGCCCTCGGACAGGGCCTGGTACGCGGCAAGCGCCGCGTAGTCGCCCGGCACCGAAATGACGGCGACGTTCGAGTCGGGCTCTGCGCCGACCGCATCCCGCAGGGTGCGAGGTGGCGAGGCGCCGGTGCCTGAGTCACGCTGGTCGGCCGGAGACACGACAGCGGATTCGCCAGCCGCCAGCGCCTGCGCGGCAACCGCGTCGTCGACCGCTTTCACGACCAGGAAGAAGTCGTTCGACGCGGCGTCGGAGAGGTGGCCCGCCTCGACGCCCTCCGCGCGCAACGTCGAGATGTTCGCAGGCGTGGCCATCGCCGCGCTGGCCCACGTCACTCCGTCGATCTCGCGCATCGCGCGGGTCCCGCGAAGCTGCACGACCGAATCGACATACGTGTCGCGATAGAACCTGACCGCCGTGCTCATGCCAGGGCGCCGGCGCGGTCCTCGACGGGCACGATCCGGGTACCGACCGTCTCGTCCGTGGGATCGATGCTCGCCAGCGTGGCAGTAGCGAGTCGGGCCGAGGTGATCACCGCGATTCTTCCGCCGTGTCCGATGAACCGCGTTGCGGCCCGGACCTTCGGCGCCATGCTGCCCTCCGCGAATTGACCGGCGGCCAAGTGACACTCGGCCTCGGCGGCATCCACCTGGGCAAGCCTGCGTTGGGTCCGCTTGCCGAAGTCCAGCAGCACCGCGTCGACACTGGTGACCAGTACGAGCGCGTCGGCACCGAGTTGATAGGCCAGTTCCGACGCTGCGTAGTCCTTGTCGATCACCGCGTCGACGCCGTCCCACACATCGCCGTGCTTACCGACCGGGATACCACCTCCGCCACCGGTGACCACGATCTGACCGGCATCGAGCAGGCACCGGATGGCCCCGATCTCGACGAAGCCCTTGGGTTCCGGTGAGGCGACCACTCGGCGATAACCGCGCCCGGCGTCCTCGGCGATGTCCCAACCACGCGTTCGGGCCAGTTCCGCCGCCTCCCGCTCGGACAAGAACGGTCCGATCGGCTTGGTCGGGCGGTCGAACGCGGGGTCGGCGAGGTCGACGATCACATGGCTGAGCAGCGCCGCGATGCGATGCCGCGCGCCACAGACCCGGTGCAGCGCGATGGCAATGAGGGAACCCAACTGCCCTTCGGTCATCGCCCCGAGGCTGAAGAGGGGCATCTCGGGCACCTCATCACGGCCCCGTACCTGCTGGATGGCGAGGTTGCCCACCTGCGGTCCGTTGCCATGGACCACGACCACACGCCACCCGGCATCGAGCAGTTCGCAGATCGAGTCAGCCATCGAGGCGGCGTTGGCCCGCTGCTGCTCATAGGAGCCGGCCTGGCCTTCAGCGATGAGCGCGTTGCCGCCGAGAGCGACCACCGCGGTTCTGGCCACGATCCCTCACTTCACCGATACTCACGCAGGCAGTGAGACTTCGACGCAGGAAATCGCTGTCGTTTATCATACTGCGTAGCTGTGAACGATAGTGAACACGCAGATCGGGCACAAGAAGTCCCGGACGGAGGTGGGTGGGCCGATGCCGGGCCGGAACGGAGCCGTACCCGTGGTGGCGATGAGCAGATTCACCGCCGCCGAGACGCGGCTGTACCCGATGGCCATGACCGACCCGATGGGCTACCAACACGCGACGACGCTCGTCGGCGTTGTCCTGACCGAACTGCGCACCCGCTTTCCGACCATCGATGCGGTGCTGGACGGGCGTACCGGTCTCATCGCCCGGCTGCCCGGCCTCGCCGAGGACGCCGGGCTCTCGCTCGGCGCGTTGCCCGCCGACGCCGTCGTGGACGCGGCGAGCGCGGTTCGGTGCCGGGAGTTGCAAGCCGCCGATACCGCCGCCGACCGTCGAGCGCGTATCGAGGCGGCTCGGGCGGCCGGCGAGGACTGGTTCGTCATCGAGCCGGATCCGGCCGAGGTCATGTCCGGCACCTATCGACGGTGCGAGCTACATCTGCCGACTGGTTCCACCCTGATCATGTCGATCCGAGCAGGGACGGGCGAGCCGGGGCAGCGCTACGCCATCGAGCTGGTGCGCGCCGGCCGGCACGGCGAACCCACCTCGTCCGGAGAGCGCGGGTACCCGGATCGGGACGCGTGGACGACGGCCGCCGAGGAGCTCCGAAGGCAGCTCACCGGTGAAGGTTGATGCGGCGGCGAGCAGCTCCGCGGCGCTGTCCTTGACAGGGTGCATCGGGATACGTTTGCTATAGGAGATGCATCGTGTCGGGCAATAAACGAAGTCCCCCGGGAGAGTGCAATGGACATGAGCCGCGGGTTCCCCGGTGCAGCGGCGGCACCGGACTCGCCCCAGGCTCGCCAGGTGGACGGGGCCGACGACGCGTCGCACCTGGCCAGCCTCGTCGTGGACCTGCAGGCTCGGGGGCTGAGGGTAGAGGTGCCGATAGAGCGGCGGCAGGGCGGCGCCGGTCCCAGCGACTCGGGCATGTTATGGGTCGGCGCGTTTCGGGTGACCGTCCCGACTGACAACGCGGCCGCGGCCGACTCGCCGTACGTGCTCAAGGCCGAAGACGATGGATTTGCGATATTCCGGGGCAACGAGCGGCTGGCCGGCGCATCGGCGCAGCAGCGCCCGCGGTTCTATGACCTCACTACTGCCGACGGTGTCCCGTACTGGAAGATCGGCCTGCTCCATTTGGACTCGTTTGCCAGCACGGTCGTCCAGACCTGTGCGTACTGGGGCAAGGACGACCAGTGCCGGTTCTGCGGGATCGGCGTTTCCTTGGCCGCCGGAAGCACGATCGTCAAGAAGACGCCGGAGCAGCTCGCCGAAGTGGCATCAGCAGCGAAAGAACTCGACGGCGCCGTCGACGCGACGCTCACCACCGGAAGTTCCAACGGTGTGGACCGTGGGGCCCGCTACGTGGCACGGTGCGGCCACGCCGTCAAGGCGGCCGCGGGCCTACCCGTCGAGGTGCAGTTCGAACCGCCCATGGATCTCGACGTCATCGACGAGGTGCACGACTTCGGTGTCGACTCGGTCGGCATCCACGTCGAATCGTTCGACCCGGCGGTGCTCGCGCACGTGGCACCGGCGAAGGCGCGCACCGGCATCGAGCACTACTTCCGAGCGTGGGAACGGGCAGTGTCGCGTTTCGGCGAAGGCCAGGTCTCGACGTACGTCATTCTCGGAATGGGTGAAGATCCGGACGTGACCGTCGCGGGCTGTCAGCGGGCCATCGACATCGGGGTGTTTCCGTTCGTGGTGCCGATCCGCCCGGTCGCGGGGAGTCTGATGGCCGACGTCATACCGCCCGGGCGTGAGTACACCGAACGTATCTACCGCAAGGTGGCCGCGTACATGAGCGCCCGGGGGATGCATGCGAACACCCCGAAGGCAGGGTGTACCCGTTGCCAGGCCTGTTCCGCCTTGGGCAGCGTGCAGTCCGCGCTGCAGATCGGCACGCGTCCGATGCAGCTCGCCGCCCGGCCGGCGGAGATCTCCAGTGCAGTCTGAACTCGAGACCGCCACCGCGTCGCGCAGCCGGGAACAGACCGCCGCCGAGTCACCGCCGGGTTCCCGAATCGTCTGCCGGCAGGCGATTTCGGCCGAGGAGACCATTGAGCACTTCGCTATCCGGCACGAGATATTCGTCGCGGAGCAGCACATCTTTCGCGGGTCCGACCGCGACGCGCACGACGAGCGTGACTCCGTCGTCCGGCTGCTCGGCTACTGCGACGGAGTAGCGGCGGGCAGCGTGCGACTGTACGAACTCGACCGACCTGCGGGCATCTGGCAAGGTGACCGGCTCGCGGTGCTTCCGGCGTTTCGGCTGCGCGGCGTCGGCGCTCCACTGGTCGGTTGCGCGGTCGCGGCTGCTGCGGTCCGCGGCGGGCGGCTCATGAAGGCCCACGTACAGCCGGCAAACGTGTCCTTCTTCCAACGGCTCGGCTGGACGTCGGCCGGGTCGGTCGAGTTGTACGCAGGGCTGATCCATCAGCCCATGCAGACGGCGCTGCCCACGCCGGACGAGGGCCTGGCAACCCTTGCCCGGTTCGCGAGCGGAGTCACCGTGCGAGGCCGGTGACCGGGTCGACGGCGAGATCGAGCACGGTCGCCTGCTGGTCTGCCGAGCGCACCGAAAGCATCCCCGATTCGTCGATCTGGCCGACGACGGCTGCCTCGAGGTTCCGTGCGTGAAATGCCGCAAGGCACTCGCTCTCGCGCCCCGGTGGGACGCACAGTAGGAACGCGTACGCGGGAAAGCAGGTCAGCCATTCCCGCATCGGCACGTCGCCGGGTCGCGGGACGGCGTCGAGGTTCACCGCTATGCCGAGCTTGCTCCACTCCAGCAGCATCGCCAGGGAGCCGACGAGGCCGGCCATGCTGACGTCCTTCGCCGCGACGCAAACGCCAGTTGCCGCGATCGAGGCAAGAATACGAACGTCGCCTGCCATCTCGTTGCCGCGCTCGGCAAAGGATGGGAAGAACGGAAAGTCGGTCCGCATCCTCCCCGCCGTGTTGGCCGCAACGATCAAGGACTGACCCACCGCGACGTTGGTGGTGGACAAGACGGCAGCGGCGCGCCCCACGCCGAACGCCGACAGCGCAGGTGGCCCGTCATGCAGTGTGAGATGCCCTCCGATCAATTCCACGTCGTACCAGCCGCACGCGTCTCGCATGCCGCGTAAGGCCTCGCGGGCCAGGTCTGCACTGCCCACGATGGTGTCGACGATCGCGACGGGCGTCGCGCCCATCGCTGCGATGTCGTTGACATTGGTCAGCACGGCGGCAATCCCGGCACCGTACGGATCGTGGGCCACGAAAGCAGGAAGCAGGGCTTCACCGCACGCGATGACATGCGGCGCCGCGCTCGCCTCGTCACTGCCCTCCGCGGACCGGCCGACCACGGCTCCGTCGTCGCCCGGGCCGTGCACCCAGCTCGCCGCGCCGAAGATGTCGCTGACGAGCTTGATGCCCTGTTTCGCCAGCAAGGCCGGATGCGAACGGAGGTGGGCGGCCAACTCCCGGACGGCGTCGCCGGGGATCGCATCGCTGACCATGGTGCCTCTCGTAGCTACCGGCCCGATCCGCATCGGCCGTCCTGTCGGAAAGTGGACGGCACACCTATCATAGGCAATGTGGTGCCGCCTGCCTTCCTCACCTTGCCAGAGCGCACGGTGAAGCCGAGGACGACCGGCCTCACGCACGTGCTGGACAAGGGGAGGACGATCGCGTCGATCTCGGCGGTGCTGGCCGGCGCTGGTGCCTACATCGACGTCTGGAAGTTCGGGTGGGGGACCGCATACCTGGACGAGGGGTTACCCGACAAACTCGCGCTGCTGTCCACGGCCGGCATCCGCAGTTGCCTGGGCGGCACGTTGCTCGAGATTGCCTGGATGCAGGGCAAGGTCGAGCAGTGTCTGGACTGGGCCGGACAGGCCGGCTTCGACTCGATCGAGGTCTCCCGCGGAGTGGCGCCGATGTCGATGGCCGACAAGCATGAGTTGCTCGCGCGGGCCGCGGCGCGCTTCGTGGTGCTGTCCGAGGTCGGCAGCAAGGATCCCGACGACTCCCGCACTGCGGACCAGTGGACGAAGGAGATAGCCGGCGATCTCGATGCGGGCGCGTCCTGGGTCATCACCGAGGGCAGGGAGAGCGGCACCGTCGGGATCTATCACAGCGATGGATCGGTGCGCGAGGACATCGTCGCGGCGGCGGTCCGTGGTGCCAGCGTGGACAAGCTCCTGTTCGAAGCCCCTCGCAAGGATCAACAGGCCTGGCTGATCCGCGCGTTCGGGCCGGACGTGAACCTCGCAAACATCCCTTGCGACGAGGCGATCGCGCTGGAAACGTTGCGGCTGGGGCTGCGTGCTGACACGTGCGCCGTGACGCGCCAACGGCAGCCGGTGTGAGGCGGCGCGGTAGCGCCGCGCGGCCCAACCTGGTGCCGGGCGAATATCGCGGGGTGGCGGTGGCCTTCGTCGACTGCGAGCTCGACGAAGCGTCGCTGCTGGAGCATTTCGTCGGCCGCGAGGCATATCGACGGACCCGCTTCATCGTCGTCCGCAACGGCACCCGGACCGCCATCGTCGCCGTGCAGAAGCGGTCGGACGACCCCCTCTTCGCGCCGATCACGGCTGTGCGCGTCCTGGCCGGTCCGGACGAGTGCGCGTATGTCTGTGACCCTGACACGGACACCGCCGTTCCGACCGCGCTCGCCCGGGTCGCACTGGAACGGGCGCCTGGCGCTCGCGGCGTGGCGGTGCAGGGTCGCTACAGCCATGTCAGCTTCATCATCGACCCCGCCCCGTTGCGGGTGACTGTCCGTGAGGTCGTACCTCCCTACCCGCCCAAGCTCGTCGACCAGATCCGGCGGGTGATCGACCTGGCCGAGCACCTGCCGCCGATGGAGCTGGTGCCCGACCTGGTCGATCTCGGTGAGCTGGCCGCGAGTGCTTCGGCGAGTTGCTATCTGCTGCCCTGTCGGGGCGGCGGCGTCTCGGTCGAACAGGCGCCGACCGCGTACCTCGACGAGCGACCAGCGCGCCGACCGTGGACGCTGATCGGTTGTGAGCGATCACAACAGATCCACGAATGGTGCTACGGCGACCGTGCGCCACAAGTCGACATCTGCCCACGGACGAGACCCGGCGGCTTTGGGCCGGTGCTGGCGAAATGCTGCTTGCTCGAGACGCACATCGAGATCCTCGAGGGCCGGGTCATCGTGCCCTGGGGGGCTTCCTACCTGCACATCTCCGAGGCGCTGTCGGCTCTGGCGCAGGCATGGGAGCCGGCGTGGGCACCCGCCTGAGCGACTCCGAGCAGTACGGGCACCAGTGGGGTACGGCTGAACTGGCGCGGGTGTTCGAAGAGCGAGCGCGGCTGCAGAGCTGGTTGGACATCCTGTCGGCTCTGGCGGCCGCGCAGGCCCGGCTGGGCATCGTCCCCGCTGAGGCGGCGGCGACGATCGCAACGCACGCCCGGGCGGAGTTGCTCGATCTGGACTATGTCGCGGGTCAGACCCGGTTGACCAATCACTCGACGTTGGGCCTGATCCGCGGACTGCAACAGATCCTGCCGGAGTCGGCGCGCGAGCACGTCTACGTCGGGGCAACAGTTCAGGACGTCACCGACACCTGGTTCTCGCTGGTCATGCGGCAGGTCGGAGCGATCGCGTGGCGGGATCTGCGGGCGATCGAGGACGCGCTGCT
>Ga0136846_1228820_pt1 | contig 13190 bp, 13 predicted proteins | sample HopSoiMetagenom2_FD_96841 | JGI IMG/M metagenome (GOLD analysis project Ga0136846, IMG submission 96841) | Grasslands soil microbial communities from Hopland, California, USA - 2 Assembly 2016 (version 4) | ecosystem: Environmental > Terrestrial > Soil > Grasslands | place: USA: Hopland... | reverse complement strand
TGCGAATCGGCATCGAACCGCAGCACCAGCACCGGCGTGGTGTTGGATGCGCGCACCAGTCCCCAGCCATCGCTCCAGTCGGCGCGCACGCCATCGAGCGTGGTCACGCGTGCGCCATCGAAGCCGCCGTTCGCCACCAGTTTCCCGACGAAGGCGTGCGGATCGGCGACCGGCACCTTGATCTCGGGCGTGGAGATCGATTCCGGGATCTCGGCGAACACGGCATCGGCGTCCTCGCTGCGGCGCGCGAGGATTTCCAGCAGGCGCGCCGCCGAATAGATGCCGTCGTCGAAGCCGTACCAGCGTTCCATGAAGAAGAAGTGGCCACTCATCTCGCCGGCCAGTTCGGCTTCCTCTTCGCGCATCTTCGACTTGATCAGCGAATGGCCGGTCTTCCACATCAGCGGACTGCCGCCGCGGCCCATGATGTAGGGCGCCAGCGCGCCGGTGCACTTCACGTCGTAGACGATGATCGCGCCAGGGTTGCGCTCCAGCACGTCCGCCGCGAACAGCATCAGCATGCGGTCGGGGAAGATGTTGTGGCCCGCCGGCGTGATCACGCCGAGGCGATCGCCATCGCCGTCGAAGGCAACGCCGAGATCGGCCTTGCGGGTCTGCACGATGTGGCGCAGGTCCTCGAGGTTGTGCGGCTCGCTGGGATCGGGGTGGTGGTTGGGGAAGGTGCCGTCGATCTCGCAGAACAGCGGGAACACGTTGGCGCCGATCGCTTCCAGCACGCGCGGGCCGAGGTCGCCGGCGACGCCGTTGCCGGCATCGACCACGACGTCGAGCGGACGCTCGAGGCGGATGTCGGAAGCGATGCGGTTGACGTAGTCGTCGGAGATGTCGCGCTCCTCGATGCGGCCGAGTTGTTCGGCTTCGTGCAAGGTGCCCTCGGCAATCCGCGTGTAGAGCCCGGTGATGGTGTCGCCGGACAAGGTCTCGCCGCCGACCACGATCTTGAAGCCGTTGTAGTCCGGGGGGTTGTGGCTGCCGGTCACCGCCACGCAGCAACCGGTGCGCAGGTGGTAGGCGCCGAAGTAGACCAGCGGCGTCGGAGCGAGTCCGATCGAGATCACGTTGCGGCCGGCGCGGCGCAGGCCTTCGGTCAGGCCGCCGACGAGATCGGGTCCGGAAAGGCGGCCATCGCGCCCGATCACGATGTCGTAGAGGCCGTGCTCGTGCATGAGCGTGCCGATCGACTGGCCGATCTGGCGCGCGACATCGACACTCAATGTCGTGCCGACCACGCCACGGATGTCATAGGCGCGGAAGATGCCGGGATCGGGCAACGCCGGGCCACCGGCCTTCGCGGCGTCTGCCTTGGTCGCCGCGGCTTCGGCGGCCGCAGTCTCGTTCTGCGCCGCGAGGTCACCGACGGTCGGTTCATCGCTGTGCTCCGGCGCGATGGTGCCTTCGTCTTCAACCACGGTTTCCTGTTTGGTTGAACGCCGGCGCAGCCACAGCAACGCGATTCCACCTGTCACCAGCAGCAATGCGAGGATCGCCGACATCACCCGGCCAAAACCGAGCGGGCCGGGTTCGACCGGTGCGGCGAATGCATTCAATGTCCAGTCACTGCCCTTGATCGTCGCCGAGGATTTGTCGCTCGAGTTTTCGAGACCCTTGTCGCCAGCCTGCGCCAGCGTCGCGTCGCCCTGCTTGAGCGCGAGATAGCCACCGCCGGCATTCGCTTTCGCCACCACGTCGGTCAGCGCCTTCGCCGGTTGTGCCGCCACGGCCACCGCGGCGCCATCGGCCAGTGGCACTGCGATCAACAATTTCGGTTGCCCGCCATCGCGCGCGATCACGACCGCCGGCTTGCCAGTGGCGAGGGCTGTCTGCGCCACACCGGCGCGGCCGTAACCACTTGCGGGCAATCCGGCCATCATCGCCTGCAGATCGGCCGCCACGACTTCGGCGTGATCGCTGCCCGGCCATGCGGCAGCCAATCCTTCCGACGCATTGGCGAAATTGCCGGCCTGCAATCCACCCACCACGGCCGGTGCCTGCGCCGCCTTCTGCGCGACTGCCAATTGCTTCGCCAGCGTGGAAGACATCGTGTTGGCGATGCCATCGCGCGTCGCGGCGAGTTGCGTCGATTGCCCGGATTCGCGCCATTGGCGCAGCGCCGACCACGCAGCCCACGCGCCGAGCAGCACCAGCACCACGGCCAGCAGCGGCACCATGCGCTTCATCGATCCGGTATCGCCCAGGCTCAGCGTTTTCATCGTTGTCGGTTCCTTGTGGCAGGCCTGCTTCAGCGCAGGCCCGTATGGCCAAATCCGCCCGCACCGCGAGCACTGTCTTCGAATGCATCCACGACATCCAGCGCCACGCGCACGATCGGCATGACCACCAGCTGCGCGATGCGATCCCCCGGCGCCATCGTAAAAGCCCCGCGCCCGCGATTCCACACGCTGATCATCAGTGGGCCCTGGTAATCGGCGTCGATCAATCCGGTGCCGTTGCCGAGCACCAGCCCGTGCTTGTGACCGAGCCCCGAGCGTGGCAGCACCAGCGCGCATAGCGTCGGATCGGCGAGATGGATGGCAATGCCCGACGGCACCAGTTCCGCCTGTCCCGGCGCGATCGTCAGCGGTGCATCGATGGCGGCGCGGAGATCGAGCGCGGCGCTGGACGCGGTGGCGTATTCCGGCAACGGCCACTCGCCGCCAAAACGCGGGTCGAGCAGCTTGATCTGCAAAACATGATTCATTGCGTCGCGATTCTCTCTTCGATGAGGTCGAGCAGGCCTTCGGCGACCACGCGCTTGCTCTCGGGACCAAGGCGGTGTTGGCCATCGGCCCAGATCACGTCGAGCGTGTTGTCGTCGGATTCGAAGCCGCAGCCGGCGATGCCGACGCGATTGGCGGCGATCATGTCGATGCGCTTGGCCGCGAGCTTGCCGCGCGCATAGGTTTCGACGTCGTCGGTTTCGGCGGCGAACCCGACGACAAGGCGCGGGCGATTCGCTGCGCGGGCGACATCGGCGAGGATGTCGGCGGTCTTCACCAGTTCCAGCACCAGCGTGTCCTGTCCCGGCACCTTCTTCAGCTTGTGGCCGGCAACGGCGCGGGGAGTGAAATCGGCGACCGCCGCGGTCCCGATATAGATGTCGGCCGGCAACGCCGAGAGCACGGCGTCGTGCATCTGCGCCGCCGAACGCACGTCGATCCGTTGCACGCCCCCCGGTGTCTGCAGATGCACCGGACCAGCGACCAGCACCACCTGCGCGCCGCGCGCGATCGCCGCTTCCGCGATGGCGAACCCCATGCGGCCGCTGCTGCGGTTGCCGATGAAGCGCACCGGATCGATGTCCTCGAAGGTCGGACCCGCGCTCACCACCACGCGCTTGCCGTTCAGTGCACTCATGCCTGGTGCTTTCCGGTCAGCGCCGCGACGATTTCCGCCGGCTCGCTCATCCGTCCCGGCCCGCTTTCGCCTTCGGCCAGCGGCCCGTCGTTCGGGCCGACCACCTGCACGCCGCGCACGCGCAACGTCGCGATGTTGGCCTGCGTCGCCGGATGCTCCAACATCACGTGGTTCATCGCCGGGCACACCGTCAGCGGCGCTTCCGATGCGAGGCACAACGTGCTCACCAGATCGTCGGCAAAACCGTGCGCCAGTTTCGCCAGCGTGTTGGCGGTCGCCGGCGCAATGACAATCCGGCCCGCCCAGCGCGCCAGTTCGAGATGGCCCATCGACGCTTCGGCGTGCTCGTCCCACAGCGAGGTGCGCACCGGACGATGACTGAGCGCCTGGAAGGTCTGCGCAGTCACGAAGCGCTGCGCGTTCTCCGTCATCGCCACCTGCACCTCGGCGCCGGTGTCGCGCAGGCGGCGCACCAGCTCGGCGGACTTGTAGGCGGCGATGCCTCCGCACACGCACAGCAGGATGTTGGAGGGGGCGGCCATTGCGGCGTTTTCCGACGCGATCACAGGCCGCCAGCTTACCCGATGGCCCCGGAATTCCGATGCCGCATCGCTCTTGCAAGCGCCAGAGTGGGTGGCAGATCAAGCTTCGAACCACCATGCACATCCGCGACTGGCCCGAACACGAACGTCCCCGCGAAAAGCTGCTGCGCCTCGGCGCGGCCACGCTCTCCGATGCCGAATTGCTGGCCCTGTTCCTCGGCTCCGGCGTGCGCGGGCAGGACGCGGTGGCGACCGCACGCAGCTTGTTGACCAATGCCGGTGGCGTCCGCGGCCTGCTCGATCGCGATGCCGCCGGGCTCACCGAGCTCCACGGCCTCGGCCCGGCCCGCGCCTGCCGATTGGCGGCTGCGCTCGAACTCGGCAGCCGTCACCTCGCCGGGCAACTGGAACGCGGCGAGGCCATGGCCAATCCCGACGTCGCCGCCCGCTATTTCAGCCGGCGCCTGCGCGGGCAGCGCCGCGAGGTCTTCGCCGCCCTTTTCCTCGATACCCGCCATCGCAGCCTCGCCTTCGAGGAACTGTTCCAGGGCAGCATCGACGGCTCGGAAGTGCACCCGCGCGAGGTGGTCCAGCGCGCGCTGGCCCACAACGCGGCGGCGGTGATCGTCGGCCACAACCACCCCAGCGGCAATCCCGAACCCAGCGCCGCCGATCGCGCCGTGACCCAGCGCCTCAAGCAGTCGCTGGCGCTGATGGACATCCGCCTGCTCGACCATTTCGTGGTCGGCGACGGCCCGGCAGTCTCGATGGCGGCACGCGGGATGATGTGAATGCAGGGGCGCGGCCCCCGAAGCCGTACAATGCCCGGCTATCAAGCCGTTGCCAGAAACCCCGTGAAATCCCAGCTCCGCGCCCTTGTTTCCCGGGGCATCGACGCCCTGGTCGCCGCCGGCACCCTGCCCGCCGACACTGTCGCCCCCGACTTCGTGATCGAACGCCCCAAGGAACACGCCCACGGCGATTTCTCCAGTAATGCCGCGATGCTGCTGGCCAAGGCCGCACGGACCAATCCGCGCGCGCTGGCGCAACAACTGGTCGAGGCGCTGCCGAAGAATGATGCGATCGCCCGCGTCGAGATCGCCGGACCGGGCTTCATCAACTTCCATCTCGCGCCGCAGGCATGGCAGCAGGTGGTGCGCGATGTCCACGCCCAAGGGGTCGACTACGGCCGCAACACCCGCCACGCCGGACAGACCGTGGGCGTCGAATACGTCTCGGCCAATCCGACCGGCCCGCTCCATGTCGGCCACGGCCGCGCCGCGGCGATCGGCGATTCGATCGCGCGCGTGCTTGCCGCCAACGGCTGGAACGTGATCCGCGAGTTCTACTACAACGACGCCGGCGTGCAGATCGAGAATCTCGCGCGTTCGGTGCAGGCGCGCGCACGGGGCCACAAGCCCGGCGATGCCGAATGGCCCGCCGACGCCTACAACGGCGACTACATCGCCGACGTCGCGCAGAGCTATCTGCACGGCGACAGCGTCGAGATCGAAGGCCATGTCGTCACCGGTGGGAACGACGCCGGCGACCTCGACGCCATCCGCAAGTTCGCCGTCGCCGCGTTGCGTCGCGAGCAGAACGCCGATCTCGCCGCCTATGGCGTCAGCTTCGACAACTACTTCCTCGAATCGTCGTTGTATGCCGACGGCAAGGTCGAGGAAACCGTGCAGCGCCTGACCGCCGCCGGCCACACCTACGAGGAAGGCGGCGCGCTGTGGCTGCGCACCACCGATTTCGGTGACGACAAGGACCGCGTGATGCGCAAGTCAGACGGCACCTATACCTACTTCCTGCCCGATGTCGCCTACCACCTCGGCAAGTGGCAGCGCGGCTGGCAGCGCGCGGTGACCGAACTCGGCGCCGACCACCACGGCTCGCTGATGCGGGTGAAGGCCGGCCTGCAGGCGCTCGATCTCGGGATCCCCAAGGGCTATCCCGACTACGTGCTGCACCAGATGGTCACGGTGATGCGTGGTGGCGAGGAGGTGAAGCTGTCCAAGCGCGCCGGCAGCTACCTCACCTTGCGCGATTTGATCGAGGAAGCCGGGCGCGACGCCGTGCGCTGGTTCCTGGTCGCCCGCAAGCCCGATTCGCAACTCACCTTCGACATCGATCTCGCGCGTTCGCAATCGAACGACAACCCGGTCTACTACGTGCAGTACGCCCACGCCCGCGTCTGCAGCCTGCTGCGGCAAGCAAAAGAGAAAGGCTTCGTGGTGGATGAAGCCTCGGGGCTGTCGCACCTCGACATCCTCGGCGACGACGCCAGTCGCGAACTGATGCGCGAACTCTCGCGTTTCCCGGAAGTGGTGGAACAGGCGGGCCACGATCTCGAACCGCACGCCATCGCCCAGTACCTGCGCGAACTGGCGACGGCCTTTCACACCGCCTATCACGCGCAACCGGTACTGGTGGAAGCTGAAGCCGAACGCAATGCGCGTCTGTCACTGTGCACCGCGACCGCGCAGGTGTTGAAGAATGGTCTGGATTTGCTCGGCATGACTGCCCCGGAGACGATGTAAATGGCGCAACAACGCGGACGCTCGCAGGCCCGGCGCAATGGCGGTGGTGGTGGTGGATCGGGCATGCCGGGCTGGGCCTGGCTGGTGATGGGCGTGCTGCTGACGCTGGTGGTGGTGATCGGCGCGCCGCGCCTGTTGAAGGCCAAGGGCGACGGTTTCTTCAAGCCGACGCCGAATCCGGATGCCAAGGCCGAACCGGCGGCGACAGAAGAAGTCGCACCGGCGCCGGCTGCCACCACGGCGAGCGCCGATGCCGTGGCCAAGCCTGATGCGAAGGCGGCCGCCAATGACGACTATTCCTTCTACGACGTGCTGCCCAAGAACGAGGTCCGCCTGTCCGACGCGCAACTCGCGGCGATGGCGCAGGCGGAAACCAAGCGCAAGGCCGACGCCGCCAAGGCCAGGCCGAATGCCGATGCCGCCCAGGGCAGCAACGGATTGCCCCAGCCAATCGATTCCACGCAGCAGGTCGCCAAGGCCGAAGCGGCGAAAACACAGGCCACGCCGCGTCCGTCCGCAGCATCGCCCGGCAAGGCCAATGACGATGACGACACGCCGGCGCCGGTGACCGTTGCCCACGCCAAGGCCGCCGACGGCGCCAGCGTACCGATCTCCAAGCCGGTCGAAGCCACCAATGCGACGCCCTACATCCTCCAGGCCGGCGCCTTCGGCGACGCCGGCCAAGCCGAGACGGTGAAGGCGAAGATCGCCATGCTCGGGCTGAACGCGCGGGTGGAATCGGCGGATGTCGGCGGCAAGACGGTCTATCGCGTGCGGATGGGGCCGTATGCCAGTGCCGGCGAACTGGCCGGCGCCAAGTCGAAGCTATCCGGCGGCGGCGTGGCGGCGGTCGCGGTCAAGGCCCGCTGAGACCGCATTCGCAGGGGTCGCGATCCCTGAGATGCCCGTGCGGCACACTGGCGACTCCCCCGATCCGGGCGTCGCCCAGGCCATCGATTCATGCCCATTGAATCCGCATTGATCAAACCCGTCGTCGATGCGCTGATGGCGTTGCTGCGTCGTGGCGAGAACGTGCATCTGCAGAACAACGCCGAAAAAGCCCTGCGCGAGGCCATTCGCGAATTGCTGCTGGCCAATCCCGACGAGAACAAGGCGGCGGCGCGCATCGCCATCGCCAAGGCCGCCGGCATCCTCAGCGAGGACGTGGTGCTGGCCGAGGACATGCTGCGCAAGCATCGCGCCACCAAATCGCGGACCAGTGGCAAGGCGGCGTCGGCGCATCGCAAGCGCAAGCCACCGGCTCCAGCGCCTGCACCTGAACCGCCGGCGACAAAGCCTGCCGCGCCCAAGCCGCGTGCGAAGAAGAAGACGAAGTGACGGTGATGTTTTCCACGCCACCGTTCTGGCTCATTCGCGACATCATGATCCTGTGGGGACTCGGCGAGTTCGCATTGGCGGTGACCCACCGCGCCACCATCGGCCAGTCGCGCGACCAGGGATCGTTGCGCTTGCTGATGTTCGTGGCGTGGAGTTCGACGGTGATGGCGATCTGCGCCGGCGTCATCCGCTGGCTGCCGTTCGCGGCGCTCGTCGCCGCGCCCGCGGCATGGCTCGGCCTGGGCCTGCTGATTGCAGGATTGCTGCTGCGCGCGTGGTCGGTCCGCGTGCTCGCGCGCTATTTCACCGTCGATGTCGCCATCCGCGACGACCACAAGCTGGTGCGCAGCGGGCCCTATGCGCTATTGCGTCATCCGTCCTATACCGGCGCGCTGATGTGCTTCTATGGCGCCGGGTTGGCGCTCGGCAGCTGGGCTTCGCTGTTCCTGCTGACGGTGCCGCCGACCCTCGCCTTCCTCTATCGCATCCGCATCGAGGAATCGGTGCTGTCGCTGGCGTTCCCGCGGGAATATCCCGAATACGCCCGCACCACCAGACGCCTGATTCCCTTCGTGTGGTGATCCGGTGCCGCACTGCGGCACAATCGCGGTTCCCCATCTGCACCACTCCCCATGCCGAACAGGATCGCTTTCGTCACCGGCGCCACCTCGGGCTTCGGCCGCGCCATCGCCACGCGCTTCGCCAGGCAAGGTTGGCAGATCATCGCCAGTGGCCGTCGCATGGATCGTCTCGAGGCCTTGCGCGACGAGCTGGGCGATGAGATCCATCCGCTTTGCTTCGACATCCGCGACAGCGATGCGATCCATGCCGCGATCGCCGACTTGCCGGAATCGTTGCAGACCATCGACCTGCTGGTGAACAACGCCGGACTCGCCCTCGGCACCGCGCCGGCACAGCAGGCCGATCCCGCGCAGTGGCGGCAGATGATCGAGACCAACGTGCTCGGCCTGGTCAATCTCACCCACGCACTGTTGCCGCGATTGATCCAAGCGCGCGGCGCCATCATCAACATCAGTTCGATCGCGGCGACCTATCCCTATGTCGGCGGCAATGTCTATGGCGGCACCAAGGCTTTCGTCAGCCAGTTCTCGCTGGGCCTGCGCAGCGACCTGCACGGCAGCGGCGTGCGCGTCACCAGCATCGAACCGGGCCTCGCCGAAACCGAGTTCACCCTGGTACGCACCGGCGGCAACCGGCAGGCGTCGGACGATCTCTATCGCGGCACCGATCCGATCACCGGCGACGACATCGCCGAAGCGGCGTGGTGGGTCGCCAACCTGCCGCCGCATCTCAACGTCAATCGCCTGGAAGTGATGCCGACAAGCCAGAGTTTCGCCGGCTTCCAGCTCCATCGCGGGGACAAGGCATGAGCGGCAACGCGTGGTGGATGATGGGCCTCGCCATCCTGGTCGGCGCGATGCTGCCGCTGCAGGGTCTGGTCAATGCGAAACTCGGCACACAGATCGGCGGGCCGATCGTCGCCGCGTTCGTGTCGTTCCTGGTCGGATCGATCGCACTGGGCGTGTATCTCCTCCTTGCACGTCACCAGATCGACCTCGGCGCGGCAGGCAGCATGCCCGCATGGGTTTGGCTGGGCGGATTGCTCGGCGCGGTCTACGTCGCCGTCGTCACCCTGCTGATCCCGCGCCTCGGTCCGGCAACGATGATGTGTCTCGTCATTTTCGGGCAGGTCGTTGCGGCATTGCTGCTCGACAAGTTCGGCGTGTTGCAGAGCGCGCCACGCACGGTGGATGCGGTGCGCATCCTCGGCGCGGCATTGGTCCTCGCGGGCGTGGTGCTGGTCGCGGCGCCGTGGCGGTCGGTCCCCTCCACCACTTCGCATTCCACTCGTGCACGCTGACCGCGGATGATCCGCTGGTGTGCACGGGATCGGAGAAAGCGATTCATTGGCTGTTTCCGGCACTGATCGAGGGCGTGATGATGCCTGCCGGGTCGCGCTGTCGCAGCATCCGCTCCCGCAAGCGCAACCCCGGCCGCTCCACCGCGTAGTGCAACATTGCACCTGCCGCGAGAATCGCAATGGCGTACAGCGCGAATGCGACGATGCCATGCACGCGACCATCGATCGCCGACTCGACACCATGCATCACCAGCTTGTGGCTGAGATACAGGCTGTAGGAAATCGCGGCGATCCAGCTCGCACCAGGAACATGCCGGCGTCCGATCCAGCCGTCGCGCTCGGCCGCTGCGAATACCAGGAATCCGAAGGAAATCGACAACACCGACCAACCGATGCTGTTGGCGAGCAGGCCACCGCGCTGCGCGTGCAGCCAGAATGACGCAACGACGCCGACGAGTCCGGTCAACAAGGCAAAATCCGCATGCCTGCGCAGGTGCTTCCACCACTGCGGACGGAACACGTTCATCGCTGCCAATGCGACGCCCACCAGCAGGCCATCGAGACGGCACCAGGTCGGGTAGTAGAGATCCTCGATGAACCAGTTGCGATCCGGCTTCAGGGCATCGTCATGCAGCCAGATCGCACTACGCAGCGCGATGCCGCCCAGCAGCACGAATGCGATCAACGCGATGGTCAGCAACATCGAATTGCGGCGGAACAACCACATCGCCAGCAACGGGAACACCAGGTAGAAATGTTCCTCCACGCACAACGACCATGCGTGCGAGAACGCTGCGTGCGCGCTGTAATCGACATCAAGGTTGTATATGAATGCCGCGAACTTCCACCATGGCTCCATCCCCTCGACTTCGCGCCACGACGGGAACAGCGCGTAGATCGCCAGCACCAGCCAGAACGCCGGCAGGATGCGCAAGGCGCGGCGCAGGTAGAAATCGCCGAAGCCGAGCCGTCCGTGATCACGCAGGCGCTGCAATACCTGGCCACCGATCAGGTAACCGCTGAGCACGAAGAAAATGTCGACGCCCATCCAGCCGCATTTCGACAGCCAGCTCCAATCGTCGCCGAGCCCACCGACGATGAAACTGTGGAACAGCATCACCCAGAGGATGGCGATGGCGCGCAACAGGTCTAGGCCGGGCATCCGTTGCATGTGGGCAGTCATCGCAGATTGTCGATGAATGTTGTTGTTTCCGCGATCAGGATATCGGGTCGATCGTATTGAATGTAATGTCCACTGTCGGTAGCGATCACGCGGCGAGTGCGCGTGGACAACCGAAGAAACGCCTCCTGATCCTTGTCATGGTTGGTGACGGACCAGATCCAGTCTTTCTGACTGACGCGGTTTTGCAGGAACACTGGCATCGCCCGCCTCGGATACTGTGAAAGAGCAAGAATGGGGAGGTCTCCGAGTGAACGCACAGCTGCGGCTTGCTTGAGCGATTCATCCAAGGCATGGGATTCGCGCACGTACGCATCCAGCTGCGGGTAGTGGCAGGCACTGGCCTTGATCCAGCCGGCATACGCTTCCAGCCCCGGCGGCACGGCATCGCACTGCCCCATCAACCGGGCAATTCCCAATGCCACGGTCGTTTTGACGAAGGCGAATTCCACATTGCCGTGGTGATCCAGCGCGACGCTGAAAGGGGGTTGTGGCAGTGGGTTCGGGGACGTGGCATCGACGAATACGAGACCGGCGACGTTCTTTGGAAACTTCGAAGCATAAATGCGCGCATACAGTCCGCCAGCAGAATGACCTTCGAGCACCACAGGCGTGGTGATGCCGGCCGCCGCCAGCAGGGCATGCAACTGGTCGGCGATGTTCGCTGCATCACGTGCGCCCGGTTGTTCCGCGCTCCAGCCAAATCCGGCGCGATCGTAGGAGCAGGTGCGAGTCACCTTGGAGAGGGCGGGTTGCACCTTGCCCCAGACGGTGAAGTCGTCGCCATGCCCGGATTCCAGCACCAGCGTCGGCGTCCCCGCGCCCGTGCAATACAGGTGCATGGCATGCCCATTCACAACATGGATATGCCCGGGGGGCGGGTTGGCGACACGAGCGTCGCGAACCGCCAGGTAATTCCAGGTGGCGCCTGCGCATCCCAGGAGTATCAATCCGGCAGTCAAGCCGATGATTGCTCGTCGGACTGCATGCAACCAACCACCGCGCCTTTCCCCACGCCGCTCCATATGCCTCCCCCGTCCGCCAGATCGTGGCATGCAGACTAAACGTTCATGTGCGCTGATTCCGAGATGGCGCGCCAAACCGTGTGCTGCATGCGCCGAATCGTCATGCCCGGGACAGGCGCAGGCGCGCACGCAGGGTGTCGACGTAGGTGCGGCTTGCGCGCAGCAACGTGCCATCGTGCAGGCGAACCAGCGCATCACGATTCGACAGCGACCGCATTTCCGCCACCCGATCGAGTCGGACGATCACGGAGCGATGGATGCGCAGGAAATGCCCTGCATTCAATCGTTCCTGCAATCGCTGCAACGATTCGCGGATCAGGTGACGCTTGCCATCGACGTGCAAGGCGACGTAATCACCATCCGCCTGCAGGTATTCGACATCTTCCACCGGGACGAACACGGCGCGACGTCCGACGCGAACCTCGAAGCGCTCCGGCTCCCGCATGGGCTGCCACAGTGTGTGCTCCGTCGGAAGCGACGACTTGCCCAACCGCCGCCGAGCGCGCGCAATCGCTTCGGAGAAACGCTCGTCGTCCAGCGGCTTGAGCAGATAGTCGATCGCATCCAGTTCGAATGCGGAGACGGCGAATGTTTCGTGCGCGGTCAGCAGAATTGCCAGCGGACGCTCTTCGAGCGGCAGACAGCGCAGCACGTCGAGACCATCCAAGTCGGGCATCTGCACATCGAGCACCACCACATCGGGACGCAACTGCCGTATCCCCGCGATCGCCGACTGTCCGTCGCCGCATTGCCCGACCACTTCGACATCGTCGAAAGCGGACAATTGCGCGATCACGCCATTGCGCGCCAATGGCTCGTCATCGACCACCAGCACGCGCATCATGTCGCCTCCATGGCTGCAGCGGTTTTTTCCATGGGAATTTCGATATTCACCTCGTATTCCCCGGATGCCAGCGCCATGGCGGAAAAGCGATGACGTTCCGGATACAGTCGCGCCAGCCGCTCACGCACGTTCGATTGGCCCAGCGCGCCGCCATCCATGGGGCCGTTTCCCGGCGCGTCCACGCCATCATTGCGTACCCGCAGGTGCATGCGGGCGCCGTGCGCCTGGATATCGATCCCGATCTTCCCCGGCGTGCTGCGTCTGGCAATGCCATGACGGATCGCGTTCTCCACCAGCGGTTGCAGCAACAGAGACGGCACCGCCGCATCCAGCACGCCGGCGCCGACATTCCACTGCACCTGCAAGCGTTCGCCCAATCGCGCCTGCTCGATCGACAAATAGGTTTCCGTCAGCGCCAACTCCTCGGCCAACGGGACTTCATGCCTGCGCCCATCCAGCGT
>Ga0136846_1224708_pt1 | contig 13190 bp, 11 predicted proteins | sample HopSoiMetagenom2_FD_96841 | JGI IMG/M metagenome (GOLD analysis project Ga0136846, IMG submission 96841) | Grasslands soil microbial communities from Hopland, California, USA - 2 Assembly 2016 (version 4) | ecosystem: Environmental > Terrestrial > Soil > Grasslands | place: USA: Hopland... | reverse complement strand
GCGCAATCGCCGACTACACCGCCTAACGCCGTGGCATCAACCGTCTAGGGGCGCACCGTCACGCGGCGCGAGGTGCTGCGTACCGTCGATCCGCCAAAACGCGCGGTGGCGACGACCGCGATCGAACTGCCGACGTACCCGGAGCGAAGTGCGAGGGTCGGTCGCGTTGCGCCGCGGATCGATTTGCATGTCTGGCCGTGGCAGAGCAGCCACTGCCACCTGACCGCACTCGGCTTGTGCGTCCATGTGGGCTTGGTGGCATGAACCGTTTGCCCTGCAACGGCAGCGCCCTTGATCGACGGTGACCGGGTCGCTGCAAAGCGCGGGGAGAAGGGTGTCTTCGGCGCCGTGGTCTGTGCCGGAGCCGGAGCCGGCACCCGTGGGTCGGAAGGCGAGGGCGGAGCCGGCGCCGGAGCCGGGGTTGGAGCCGGTGATGCCGGAGGATCGGGCGGCGGCGGCGGTGGCGGCGCGCTCGTCACGGCGAAGTCGGCGGAGGTCGTGCCGGCTCCGGTCGAGATCGAGATCGGCCCGCTCGCTGCGTCCTGCGGCACGGTCGCGTCGAGCTCCGTCGACGAGACGACGGCGAAGGTGGCACTGACCCCACCGAAGGTGACGGCCGTCGCGCCGGTGAAGTTACGGCCGCGGACCGTGACCGCAGTACCGGGCGCCCCAGACGAAGGCGCGACCGAGTCGATCGCCGGCGGTGAAGCGGACGGCGGCGGTGGCGCGGGCACAGGTGCATTCGAGAGCATCCAGGGCGCCGGCGACGTTGTGTCGCCGGCGCGGAAGGCGAACGTGCCTCGCAGCGAGGGTGTCGCTCCCTCACAGTGCTGGACGAAGCTGATCGACGCGGACCTGAGCGTTCCATCGGCGGCGAAGTCCGCTGCGTTGACGGTGAAGGCGCCGGTCAGCGTGTTGCAGCCGCGTCCGTTGCCCGACACGTCGAGCCCGGGCCCGTTGCCGTTGAACGGGTAGCGCGTCGCGTTCGCGTACGTGGAGCCGGCGACGAGGATGTCGCCATGCGCGGGGACGAAGTCGGCCGTCCACCAGTCGCCACTTGCGCCGTTGATGCCGTACGCCGCGTGCGATCGGCCGCCGCCCAACGAGATCTGGTCGGCCGCGAGTGTGTACGACTCGCTCTCACCTTGGCCGATGTAGTCGCCGGGGTCGCTCGTCATCGTGACCTGGGTCACGCCGCCGTACGCGAAGCCTTGTAGCGGTACGTCGTACGCGGCTCCGCTGCCATCGCTCAGCTGGAGCGTCGCCAGCCGCGTCCCCGCCGCGGATGGAACGAAGCGGAGCCACACCTGACAGGAGCCGCCGACAGCGAGCGACCTTCCGCTGCACTCGTCGCTTCGAATCACGTAGTCCGACGCGTTCGAGCCGGCGAGCTGCGCGACACCGATCGTGACCGGCCCGCCGAGGGCCTTGACCGTCACCGGGACCACGCTGCCCGAGGCGCCGACATCGCTCGCGGGCCAGCGAACAATGCCGGGCGCGACCAGAGGTGTGCCGGAGGCGTCCTCGCCGAGCTTCACCTCGCCCCACAAGGCAGCCCGCCCGCCCTCACAGTGCTGCTCGTACACGATCCAGAGCTTCGAGATCCCGCCGCCCGCGTTCGTCGCGATGTCCCTCACCTCGAACAGTCCGCTGTCGGTGTTGCAGCCGCGCCCGTCTCCGGAGATATCGATGCCGGGGTGGCCTGCCGTACGGAACGGGGCGCGCTGGGCAGCTGTGTAGATCCCGCCGGTGACGAGGACGTCGCCCGGCGGAGCGGCGAAATCCATGCCGAACGAATCACCAGCAGATCCTCCGCCGACATCCACGGTCAGGTACGACGACGTGCCGGAGACGCTGATCTGCCCGTTGCCGCTGTCGAACTCACGCGGAACGCCGCCGCCGATGTAGTCACCGGCGTCGCTGAACATCACGACGACCGATGACGGCGCCGTGGCGGAAACAGCCCCGGCGCCGCCCATGACCACGGCAGCCGCCGCCACGACCCCCAACGCTGCCGCGCGGACCCCTCCTTGCACGAACGGAGGATTTCCCGCCGTCGCGCGGATCGAAACGGGTGCCGGGCCGACTACGCAGGCTGGGACGGCCCTAACCGGAGCGGCCGTATCCGGTCGTCCGCGTTCGGGCGTTCTAACGAGAGCGAAGAGGGAGGTTGAAAAGTGAGCATCTTGTGGATCGTCCTGATCGTCGTACTCGTCCTCGTTGTGCTGGGGGCCGTCGGTCGCGGTCGTCGCGGACGCGTCTGAATCGCCCGCTGTGTAGACGCGGTGGCATCGCAACCGCGGTGGCCGCCGTGTCTCGCGGCGCGCGACAACTCGACGCGGACGGCGATGCGCCAGAGTCCCGGTGGGACGTGCCCGGCGTCGTCGATCTGGCCGTAGGACCTGCCGCCCGGCGTCTTCGATCCGGCCGACGCACGTGCGGATCTCCCGGCTGCGCTGCCAGACCCTCACCCTCCGATTGATCAGCGACGTCGTCGAGCGACGCTGCGGTCGGCGCGTCTAGCATCGCGCTCATGGCAGCTCCCGTCGCACTCGTCACCGGCGCCGGCCGAGGGATCGGCGAGGCTGTCGCTGCTCGACTCGCGGCTGACGGCTGGCAGGTGGCGATCGCCGCGCGCAGTGCCGAGCAGCTCGAACGCGTCGTCGAGCGCACGGGCGCACTCCCGCTGCCGCTCGACGTCGCCGACGCGGATGCGGTGGCCTCGGGCGTCGCGGCCGTCGAGCGAGAGCTCGGTCCCGTCGACCTTCTCGTGAGCAACGCGGGCACAGCCGGCGCGGGCGGGGTGTCGTGGGAGCACGATCCCGGCGCGTGGTGGCGCGTGTTCGAGGTGAACGTGCTCGGTGTGTTCCTCTGCGCTCGCGCAGTGCTTCCCGCCATGTGCGAGCGGCGCGCCGGGCGTATCGTCAACGTCTCGTCGGGCGCGGCCTACTTCCGGCTCGGCGACGACTGGGATGCGCGCATCGGCTCGGCCTACCAGGCGAGCAAGGCAGCCGTGTTGCGGCTGACCGAGGCGCTCGCCGCGGAAGCGCAGCCGTACGGGGTGTCGGCCTTTGCGATCTCGCCGGGAATGGTCAAGACGGAGATGACCGCGCCGATCTTCGCCGACTTGTGGGACGACGCCACGGTCTGGACGCCACCCGAGCGGACGGCGGAGCTCGTCGCCTTCCTGGCGAGCGGTGCGCTCGACGCGCTCTCGGGCCGCTACGTGCAGGCCGCCGCGAACGACTGGGAGACGATGCCGGAGCGCGCCGACGCAATCGTCGCCCGCGACTCGCACGTTCTGCGGCTGCGGCACGACGCGTAGTGCACGCGCTCGCCGTCCTGCTCGCGACCGCCGCGATATTGACGCCGCTGCAGAAGGCGCAGCTGATGGTCGTCACGACCGAGCGACCCGGCATCTTCTCCGGCGCCGCGCACATTCGCTTCGCCGACCAGGAGGGCGGGCTCGTGAAGGCACTGCCGAGCGCACCACCGGACCGCGCCGCCGCCGACTACGCCACGGCTGCCGAGGCGTTCGCCGCGGGCCGCGCAACGCGCGCCGGGCTGCGCGCGTCGGGCGTCGACCTCGCCTTCGGGCCGGTGCTGGACACCGCCGACGGCCCGCTCGGCTCGCGCCAGTTCCGGAGCGGTGCGATCGCCGTCGCGTTCGCGCGTGGCCTCGGCGACGCGGCGTGCGTCAAGCACTTCCCGGGACTCGGCTCGGCCGCGTACTCGACCGACGAGCGACCGCACGTCGACGCGCAGGTGCGCCCGAAGGACATCGCGCCATTCCGCGCCGCGATCCGCGCCGGTGTGCCGTGCGTGATGGTCGGCCACGCGTTCTACGGCACCCGCTACCGCGCATCTCTCGAGCCGTCGACGTACCGGCGGCTGCGTGGGCTCGGCTTCGACGGCGTCGCGGTCACGGACTCGCTCTCGCTCGTTCGCGACGCGCCCGTCGAGCGCTGGGCGCCACAGGCCGCCCGCGCCGGTGCCGACATGCTGCTCTTCACGAGCCCGGCGCACGCGGCGCGCGCCGTTCGCGCGCTGCTCCCGCTCGCGCGCCGCGGCAAGCTCGACCGGCATGTCGAGCGGATCCTGCGGCTGCGGCGCTGACCGGGCTCGTAACGTACGCATCGGTCCGCGGAGTCCCACGTGTGTTCGGTAATGACTGACGAATCAATCGCCCGGTAAAGGAGCCTTCCCATGGCACTGACCGCAGCCAACGGACCGTTCAGCGAGGAGCCGTTCGGACGCTTCAACGTCGAGATCGACCGCTCGGGCCCGATCCTCTTCTGGGATCCGGTGCCGCAGCGCGTGCGCGCGATCGTCGCCGACGAGACGCTCGTCGACAGCGACGCGGTGATGCTCCTCCACGAGACCGGGTCCCTGCCGATCTACCACTTCCCGGAGCATGACGTGCGCAGGAAGCTGCTCGAGCCGTCGGAGAAGACGGTCGAGTCGCCGGCAAAGGGCACGGCACGCTACTGGTCGATCCGGATCGGCGACCGGCTGATCCCGGATGCCGCGTGGAGCTATCCCGAGCCGCCGGGCGCGTCATCGTTCCTCGCCGATCACATCGCGCTCGAATGGGACGCAGTCGACGAGTGGTTCGTCGAGGGCGAGCAGGTGTTCGGGCACCCTCGCGACCCGTATGCGCGCATCGACGTCTACAACACGACACGGCACGTTCGCGTGTTGCGCGACGGCGTCGTCCTCGCGGACACGCGGCGCGCGAAGGTGCTGTTCGAGACGGTGCTCCCGCCGCGCTACTACATCCCGGCCGAGGACGTGCGCACCGACCTGCTCGAGCCGAGCCCGAAGATCTCGCGCTGCGCGTACAAGGGCGCCGCGTCGTACTGGCACGCCCGCGTCGGCGACCGGCTCGTCGACGACCTCGTCTGGAGCTACCCCAACCCACAACACGACGGCGAACCGGTGCGCGACCTCTTCTGCTTCTTCAACGAGCGCGTCGACCTCGAGCTCGACGGCGACGTGCAGGAGCGGCCGACGACGCAGTACTCACGCGACGACTGACCCGAGCCGCACGGACGTGGTCTGACCACATTGGCTCTCCGGAGCGGACACGTCCGATCTGCCGCCGATCACCGGGATGTGCAGGGACTGTGGACAGAACACGCGCGTTTCGCCGATCTTGGTCTGACCACGGAAGGTGTCTCGAAGAGCCTTGGCCGAAGCGCTACCCGCGGGCCAACCGTCCGAGCGCGTCCTGCAGCTTCGCGCGCGCGTTCGCCTCGTCGGCGAGCGAGCCCTCGAGCAGCGATACGTCGGCGCCCAGATGCGCCGCGAGGTCGAGCACCGTCGAGTACGCGGCTATCTCCCACTGCTCGGTCTGCAGCGCGGTCTGCGCGTGGAAGAGGTCGGCGAGCCGCGGATCGACGATCGTCGGCGCGAGCTCGTCGTGCTGCGCGACGGCGCTCTCGAAGGAGCGCACGAGGTGCGCCGAGGGCGCGACCTCCAGCTTCCGGAACGCCGTCTCGACGCGCTCGACGTGCTCGCGGGTCTCGTCGAGATGCGTGCGCAGCAGCGTGCCGAGCTCCTCGTCGCGCACCGCGTCGCTCAGCGAGCGCAGGACCTCGCCGGCGAGCCGGCGCTCGACGTGCAGCACCTCGCCGAGCAGCTGCACGAGCAGGTCGCGCGGGTTCGAGATCTTCGCCATCAGAGACGCTTGTCCGCGAGCAGGCCCGCGCAGCGGTCGGCGAGCGCCATGATCGCGAGCGCCGGGTTGGCCGCGCCCTGCGTCGGCAGCACGGAGCCGTCGACGACGAACAGGTTGTCGATCCCCCACACGCGGTGGGTCGCGTCGACGACCGAGTCGTCCGGAGAGAAGCCCATGCGCGCGCCGCCGACTAGGTGCGCGTAGCGGTCGATCGTGAGCGTGTCCTGCGCGTCCGCGCCGTCCCAGATCTCGGCGAGGATCCGCTTGCCGTAGGCGATCAGCGCCTTGTCGTTCTCGCAGAGGCTGTAGTTGAAGTGCGCGATCGGCATCCCGTTCGCGTCCTGCTCGTCGGCGAGCGTCACGCGGTTCTCCGGCAGCGGCAGGAGCTCGCCCAGCATGCCGAGCACCGTCCAGTGGTTGTAGTCGCGCATGTACGCGCGTAGCGACGGGCCCCAGTGCCCCTCGGCGAGCACGTGCTCGGCCCACCCGATCGGAAGCGGCGAGATCGTCTGGATCGAGAAGCCGCGTGCGAAGCCGCGCGCCTCGTCGGTCTCGTAGAACTGCTCCGACGAGATCTCCGGCGGCGGCGCCTTGTACATGCGCAGCATCTGCGGGAAGCGCGCGGCGGTCTGCGAGGCGCCCTGCACCATCACGTACCGGCCCACGACATCCGCGTCGTTGCCGAGCCCGTGCGGGTGCCGTGCGCAGGCCGAGTTGAGGAGCAGTCGCGGCGTCTCGATCGCATACCCGCAGACGGCCACCGCCTCCGCGCGCTGGAAGCGCTCGACGCCGTCCTGCACGTAGACCACTCCGGCTGCGCGCCCGCCGTCGTCGAGCTCGACCCGCGTCACCATGCAGCCCGGCCGGATCTCGCAACCGTGCTCGATCGCATCCGGGACATGCGTGATCAGCGGCGAGGCCTTCGCGTTCACCTTGCAACCCTCGAGGCAGAAGCCGCGGTAGATGCAGTGCGGTCGGTTGCCGAAGACGCCGTTCGTGATCGCGACCGGCCCAACCCTCATCTCGATCCCGTAGTTGCGCGCGCCCTGCCACGCGACCGCGGCCGCGCCCGCGACGGGGTGCGGCCCGTGCGGGTAGCCGTGCGGATCGCCCCACGGCCAGTACTCGCCTGCGACCGGCAGCTCGCGCTCGATCCGCTCGAAGGACTCCTTCAGGTCGAGGTACGAGATGGGCCAGTCGGCGCCGACGCGGTCGCGCGTCCTCACCTCGAAGTCGGACGGATGGAGACGCGGCACGTACCCGGCGAAGTGCGTCATCCCGCCGCCGACGCCGATGCCGGAGTTGTTCTTCCCCATCTCTATCGGGTCGCTGCCCGAGACGATCCGCTTCTCCGTCCAGTAGAGGTCGCCGGACCCTTTCTCGTCGCTGACCCAGTCGCGGTCGGGATCCCAGAGCGGGCCTTTCTCGAGCACGGCGACCCGCCAGCCCTTGCGGGCGAGCCGCTGAGCGAGCACGCCGCCGCCCGCTCCGGCGCCGACGACGACGAGGTCGACGACGTCTTCGTCGCGGTAGCGCGCCATACGGTCGAGGTTCTGCAGGCCGCGCCGGTGCGGGTGGAGCAGGAACGGCGAGTCGTTGTCCGCCGGCATGAGCAGCGAGCCCTTGCGCATCACTCCCAGCCCTCCTGCTCCGTCAGCAGGACGGGATCGTCGTGGATCGCCTCCTCCCCCTCCCAGCTCTCCCGCTCGCCGAGGTGCGGCGAGCCGAAGGCGCCATAGCCGCGGGGGTACGCGGGGCCGCCGAAGCCGATCTCGTTCCACGCCCACGGGTGCGAGTAGAACGCCTGCACGACGTAGCGCATGACGACCGTGAATGCGCGCGAGACGTTCAGCGTGTCCCACACGCCCCCGTGCAGCTCGGCCCGGGAGAACCGGTGCACGATTCCGTGCTGCTCCTCGTATGGCGCGGCCGCGAACGAGCCGAAGCTCTTCGCGCGCGCCTCGTCGTCGAGACCCCGCGCGACGCGTCGCCAGACCTCGTCGTCGTCCGGAACGTCGTGGTAATGCCAGCCGTCGCGCCTGCCGAGGTACAGCTTCTCGTCGACGTACGCAAGCACGGGGATGCGCGGCTCGTCGTCCTGTGCGGTCGCGACGTCGCAGAACGCGCTCAGCGTTTCCGCCTCGGCGTCCGTGAAGAAGCGGATCGGGGGCACGTTCTCGACACGGTCGAGGACGACGCGGCGCGTCACCTCGTCCCAGTGCGTCGTCTGCGAGAGCACGTCGTAGTCGGGGTAGCGCCCGACCATCTGCGGTGTCGTACCGTTGCGCTGCCGCGGGACCTTCATCGCTCGCGCTGGACCACCGCGGCCGCGATCCCGAGCGCGCCGACGAGGCAGAGCGACCCCGGCGCGAGCAGCGGCGGCCCCATCACGAGGTTGTAGTGCGCCTCGCCGAAGCCGCCCGGCCGTTTCCGCACGCCCTGGACGTGCGTGACGATCCCGGCGAGCCCGTCGAGGAAGTAGAGCGCCGAGACGACGGGGAGCGCGGTCCGTGCTGCGCGCTCGCTCACCACCCCTGCGACCCCGGCGGCGGTCAGCGGCGGCGTCAGCACGAGCGGCGTCCACATCCACTTGTCGCCGAACGAGCCCTTGTAGTGCTCGAGGTAGACCTCCAGCCCGAGCGCCGGCGCCGACAGCGCGGTCGTCGCCGCGAGCAGCTTCTGCACCCTCCCCCGGGCGACGTTGCGCAGCAACCGGCGGATCATGCGGCCCACCGCTGCGCGTCCGCGCGCTTCAACTCGAGGCCGTGGCCCGGCCGCGAACGATCCGGCACCAGAGCACCGCCGACCGGCTCGAGCACGCCGTCGAAGAGCATCGCCTCGACGCGGACGTGGTCGTGGAAGTACTCCAGGTGGCGCAGCCGGTCGACGCCGCAGAGCGCGTGCGCAGAGAGCTGCGGCGCACAGTGGCCCGAGACGTCGAGGCCGTGGGCGGACGCCAGGCCGTTCACACGCAGTACCCCCGTGATCCCGCCGCAGCGCGTGACGTCCGCCTGCAGGCAGTCGACGCAGCCGACGAGGTTGCGGAAGTCGGCGAGGACGTACGCGTACTCGCCGGCGGCGACCTCGAGGGGCGCGTGGTCACGGACGAGCTTCAGCCCGTCGAAGTCGGCAGAGGACACGGGCTCCTCGAACCACGTCACGTCCCACTCGGCGGCGTAGCGCGTCGCCCAGCGCAGCGCCTCCTTGGGGCCGAAGGCGCCGTTCGCGTCGACGTACAGCTGCGCGTCGTCACCGATTGCCTCGCGCGCGGCATCGAGACGCGCGGGATCGCGCTCGGGCTCGCGCCCGAGCTTCATCTTCACGCGCGGGATGCCGTCCGCGACCCAGCCGCCGAGCTGCTCACCGAGGCGGCCGACGTCGTACGAGCAGAAACCGCCGCTGCCGTACACCGCCACGCGGTCGCGCACCGCCGGTAGCAGCGACACGAGGGGAACGTCGAGAAGCCGCGCGCGCAAATCCCAGAGCGCGAGGTCGACCGCCGAGAGCGCGCAGAACCCGATCCCCGGCCGCCCCGCGTTGCGGAGCCGCTCGCCGCACTCGAGCCAGACCGCCGCGAGCTCGTCGATCCGGCGGCCGCGCACGACCGGCGCGAGCAGGTCCTCGACCACGACGCCTGCTGCTTCCGGCGCGTACGTCCAGCCGAGGCCGCGCGTCGTGCCCGACCGGGCCTCGACGACGACGATCGTCGTCGAGCCCCATTCGAGCGTGCCGTCGGACTCGGTTGCGTCAGTCGGGATCGTGAACGCCGAGACCTCGAGCCCCGCGATCGTCATCTCCCAGGCAAGAGCTCGAGCATCTTCTGCTTGAACGACTCGCTGATCACGTGACGCGCGTTCGGGTCCCCGCTCTTCAGCGCCGACATCAGCTTCTTCGCCTCCTCGAGCGTGATGTGCGGCGGCAGCGGCGGCACCTCCGGGTCGACGACCGCGTCGATCACGAACGGCCGGTCGGCGGCGAACGCCTCCTCCCATGCGGCGTCGATGCGGTCCGGCGACTCGATCCGAACGCCTTCGAGCCCGATCATGCGCGCGAAGTCCGCATAGCGCACGTCCGGGATCTCTTGCGTGGCGACGTTCTTCGGGTCGCCCTGCATCGCGCGCTGCTCCCACGTCACCTGGTTGAGGTCGCGGTTGTTGAGCACGAGCACGATCAGGCGCGGGTCCGCCCACCGCTCGTAGTACTTCGCCACGGTGATCAGCTCCGCCATGCCGTTCATCTGCATCGCGCCGTCGCCGACGAGCGCGAGCGCAGGCCGGTTCGGGTGCGCGAACTTCGCCGCGATCGCGTACGGCACACCCGGCCCCATGGTCGCGAGATTCCCGGAGAGCGACGCCATGTGCGACGTCTTCAGCTTCAGCGTGCGCCCGAACCAGTCCGCGGACGTGCCGGAGTCGGCGCTGATGATCGCGTCGTCGGGCAGGTGCTTGTTCAGCTCCCAGAACACCCGCTGCGGATTGATCGGGTCGGCGTCCTGCAACGCGCGGTCCTCGATCAGCCGCCACCAGTCTGCGACCTCTTCCTCGATCTCCGCGCGCCAGCTGCGGTCGGTCTTGTGGTGGACGAGCGGGATCAGCTCCTCGAGCGTCGCCTTCGCGTCGCCGATCAGCCCGAGCTCCATCGGGTAGCGGATGTTCAGCTGACGGCCGTCGAGGTCGATCTGCACGCCGCGCGCCTGGCCGGGCTCGGGCAGGAACTCGGAGTACGGGAACGACGAGCCGACCATGAGGAGCGTGTCGCACTCGTTCATGAGCGTCCAGCTCGGCTTGGTGCCGAGGAGCCCGATCGACCCGGTCACGTATGGCACGTCGTCGTCGAGCGCCGCGCGGCCGAGCAGGGCCTTCGCGACGCCGGCGCCGAGCTTGTCGGCGATCTGCATCACCTGCTCGTGGGCGCCGAGCGCGCCGCGGCCGACGAGGATCGCCACCTTCTCGCCGGCGTCGAGGATCTCCGCCGCGCGCTTCAGGTCGGCCTCCTGCGGCACGACGCGAGGCGCGCTCCAGCCGGGCGACGAGTGGATCGTGCCGTGCTTGAACGGCGGCTCCGGCACGGCCGGCTCCTCGCCGAGGTCGTTCGGGACGATGATGCAGGTGACCTGGCGCTGGTCGAGCGCGATCCGGTGCGCGCGGTCGACGAGGTGGCGGATCTGCGCGGCGTCGGTTGCCATCTCGCAGTACTCGTGCGCGACGTCCTTGAAGAGCGTCTGCAGGTCGACCTCCTGCTGGTAGCTGCCGCCGAGCGCCGCCCGCGCTTGCTGTCCGACGATCGCGAGCACCGGCTGGCGGTCGAGCTTCGCGTCGTAGAGGCCGTTCAGGAGGTGAATCGCACCCGGTCCGGAGGTCGCGAGACAGACGCCGACCTCGCCCGTCCATTTGGCGTGCGCGCAGGCCATGAACGCGGCCATCTCCTCGTGCCGCGCCTGGACGAACTCGATCCGGTCGCTGAAGGCTTCGAGCGCGCCGATGATCGCGTTGATCCCGTCTCCCGGGTAGCCGTAGATCCGGCGCACGCCGTTCGCGTGCAGGCGCTCGAGCAGGAATTCCGCGGTGCTCTGTCCCATCGGTGTCCTTTCGGCAGATCGTGTTCGATCCGCCGTGTACCCGGTCGGCGCGGTGCGAATCGCCGTCAGCGCACGTGACCACGTTCCTGCAAGACCCAGGTGTTGCCATCGGGATCGGCGAAGTCTGCGAACGAGTTGTAGTCGCCGCGCTCGGGGTGCGGGCCGGAGGCCCACTCGCCGCCCGCGATGTGGCGGACCTCCCCGACCGCCACACCGCGTCCGACGAGCTCGTCGCGAGCAGCGACGATGTCCGTGACGACCAGATGAAGCCCGCGTACCGAGCCGGGCGCCTCGCTGCTGATGCCGACGCCAAAGCTGACCGAGCACGCCGACCCCGGCGGGGTCAGCTGCACGACGCGGAAGTCGCTGCCGGCGCGGTGGTCGACGTCCACCCGGAAACCCGCCTGCTGCTCGTAGAAGGCCTTCGCGCGGTCGACGTCGGCGACCGGCAGCAACACGAGCTCGAGTCTCATCTCCATCGTCTCCCTCTCAGTCCGTCGCGGCGGCAGGCTCGAAGTGCGGCGCGGGCGCCGTGCGCGTGCGCAGGAGCACCGCGCCGGTGACGGCGGCCGCAACGGCGAACAGCGACCCGAGCGCGAAGGCGACGTGGTAGCCGCCGGTGAGCGCCACGGCCGGCGCGTCGCCGGCCGCGCGCAGCGCGCTCGTACGCGACGACGCGATGCTCGCGAGCAGTGCCAGACCGAGCGCGCCGCCCATCATGAACGCGGTGTTGACGACGCCCGACGCGAGGCCGGAGTCCTCGGGCGCGACATCGCTCATCGCGGCGAGCAGCACCGGGTTGAACGCCATGCCGGCGCCGAAGCCGAGCAGGATCATGCTGGGCAGCACGTCGACTATGAAGGTGCCGTCGACCGGCGCGCGCACGAAGAGCGCGAGCCCGGCGCCCGCGAGCAGGAGGCCGGTCGCGAGCGGGGCGCGGATGCCGTAGCGCATGACGAGCTTCGCGGACAGGCCGAGCGAGAAGACGGCCATGATCAGGTTGGCGGGCAGGAACGCCAGCCCGACCTTCAGCGGGCTGTAGCCAAGCACCAGCTGCAGGTAGAGAGCAGAGATGAAGAACCACGCGAACATCGCGGCCGCCCAGAGCACGCCGACCACGTTCGACGTCGCGACGTTGCGGAGCCGGAAGAGCGCCAGCGGGACGAGCGGCGTCTCGATGCGCGCCTCGCGGCGGACGAACAGCGCGAGCAGCGCCGCGGAGCCCCCAAGGAGGCCGAGCGTCTGCGTCGAGGTCCAACCGGCGTCGTTGCCGTTCACGACGGCGTAGACCGCGGAGACGAGCGCGGCGGTGACGAGGACGGCGCCGTTGACGTCGAGCCGGCGCTCGGTCGCCCGCGTGTGCGCGGTCGGCAGCAGACGCAGCGACAGCGCGAAGACGGCGATCCCGATCGGCAGGTTGACGAGGAAGATCCAGTGCCAGTCGAGCGTGCTCGTGAGCAGGCCTCCGAGCAGGACGCCGAGGCTGCCGCCGCCGGCCATCACGAAGCCGAAGACACCCATTGCCTTCGCGCGGTCGCCGCCGTCGGTGAAGAGCACCATGATCAGCGAGAACGCGACCGCCGACACGACCGCGCCGCCGAGACCTTGCACCGCCCGCGCGCCGATCAGCACGCCCTGCGAGCTCGACAGCCCGCAGGCGAGCGAGGCGAACGTGAAGAACGCGATGCCGCTCAGGAACAGCCGCCGGTGGCCGAAGAGATCGCCGAGCCGTCCGCCCAGCAGCAGGAAGCCGCCGAAGGTGAGGATGTACGCGTTCACGACCCACGCGAGCGAGGTCTGCGTGAAGCCGAGGTCGGCCCGGATCGACGGCAGTGCGACGTTCACGATCGTCGTGTCGAGCACGATCATCAGATCGCCGAGGCACAGCACGTAGAGCGCGAGCCAGCGGGTGCGTGTGGTCATGGCGGGCAT
>Ga0136846_1226417_pt1 | contig 13191 bp, 10 predicted proteins | sample HopSoiMetagenom2_FD_96841 | JGI IMG/M metagenome (GOLD analysis project Ga0136846, IMG submission 96841) | Grasslands soil microbial communities from Hopland, California, USA - 2 Assembly 2016 (version 4) | ecosystem: Environmental > Terrestrial > Soil > Grasslands | place: USA: Hopland... | reverse complement strand
CGTGAGGTGCACGCGCTCGGGCGAGAGGTACTCCATGTGGTCGAACTTGCCGCGACGGTCATTGTTCAGCTCCATCACGGTCCCGACGAACTCCTTCGGGACGATGATGGACGCCTTGATGTACGGCTCCTCGACCTCGTCGAACGCGTCAGGCAGGTCGGCCGGGGTGTGCACCTCGACCCACTGACCGTTCACCGGCTTCACGCGATAGGCGACGTTGGGCGCGGTCACCAGCAGGTCGAGGTCGAACTCGCGCTCCAGGCGCTCCCGGACGATCTCCATGTGCAGCAGGCCGAGGAACCCGCAGCGGAACCCGAAGCCGAGCGCCTGCGACGTCTCGGGCTCGTAGAAGAGCGCCGCGTCGTTCAGCTTGAGCTTCTCGAGCGCGTCGCGAAGCTCGGGATAGTCGTCGGACTCCGTCGGGAAGAGCCCGGCGAACACCATCGGCTTGACGTCCTTGTAGCCCGGGACCGGATCGCTCGCGCCGTGCTTGTCCGTCGTCAGGGTGTCGCCGACGCGCAGTTCGGAGACGTCCTTCAGCCCCGTGATCACGTAGCCGACCTCGCCGGCGGTGAGCTCGTTGACCGGCCGCATGGTGGGCGACATGAACCCGATCTCCTGCGCCTCGAACCGCGTCCCCAGCGCCATCGCGCGGAGCCACTGGCGCGGCCGGAAGACGCCGTCGACGACGCGCACGAACGCGACGACACCGCGGTACTGGTCGTACGACGAGTCGAAGATGAGCGCGCGGGCGGGCGCGTCCGGGTCGCCGGCGGGCGGCGGGATGCGCTCGACGATCGCGTCGAGCACCGCATCGACGCCCTGGCCCGTCTTGGCGGAGATGCGCAGGACGTGATCCGCGTCGTCGCCGATCAGGTCGGCGACCTCGCCCGCGGCGCGGTCGGGATCCGCCTGCGGCAGGTCGATCTTGTTCACGACCGGGACGATCTCGAGGTTGTTCTCGATTGCGAGGTACGCGTTCGCGAGCGTCTGAGCCTCGATCCCCTGCGCGGCATCGACGACGAGCAGCGCGCCCTCACACGCCTGCAGCGAGCGCGAGACCTCGTACGTGAAGTCCACGTGGCCCGGCGTGTCGATCAGGTTGAGCTCGTGACCCTTCCATTGGACACGGACGGCCTGTGCCTTGATCGTGATCCCCCGCTCCCGCTCCAGCTCCATCGAGTCGAGCAGCTGGTCGCGCATCTCGCGCGCCGAGACGGTGTCGGTGAGCTGCAGGATGCGATCGGCGAGCGTCGACTTGCCGTGGTCGATGTGCGCGATGATCGAGAAATTGCGGATGTGCTGCTGGTCCATGGCACCTAGCCGCGGCGGGAGCGGCTGCGCAAGGAGAGTAGCGCTTGCATCTCGCGCACCCGAAGCGCCCGGCAGGCGACGAGATAGGCGGCCGAGCCCGCCGTGAGCGCCGCTCCGAGCGAGACGATCTGCGCCGGCCAGGCCCGGCCGAGCGCATCGTCGAGGCCGCGCCAGACCGGATAGGCCACCGCCGCGAGGAACGCCGAGGCGGCGAGCACACGCAGGCCGACGGAAGCGATCTCCCAGACGGCGGGCCCTCCGAGCCGTCTGCGCAGAACGAAGAACAGCGCCAACGTGCCCACGATGTTCACGAGCGAGGTCGAGAGCGGGATTCCCCACACGCCCAAGTGGTAGAAGGCCGCGTCGAGGAGCGCGTTGACGAACAGGTTGGCGAGCGCGATCGTGGTGGGAATCCAGTTCGACTGAAGGCTGAAGAACGCGCGGTTGAGCATCAGCATCGTCCCGTTGAACATCAGTCCCAGGCTGAACGCCGCGAGCGCGCCGGCGACCACCTGGGTCGACTGGGCGTCGAAGGCGCCGCGCTGGTAGATCAGCCGCACGATCGGCTCGGCGAGGGCGGCGCAGACGACGCTCGCCGGAAGCAGCAAGAAGACGATCTGCCGCAGCCCGAGCGACACGGTGTCGCGGAAGCCGTCCATGTCGCCGCGAGAGGCGAACCGCGAGAGCGACGGGAACAGCACTGTCGCCACCGCGACCGAGAGCACTCCCTGCGGGAGCATGTAGATGCGGAAGGCCTTGTCGATGGCCGCCGGCGCGATGTCCGGGTCGATGTACCGCGAGGCGAAGAAGGTATCGATCAACGCGTTGACGTTGATCAGGCCGAGCCCGAGCGTCACCGGGATCATCAACTTGAAGGTCTGCAGGACGGCCGGGTCGCGCCAGTCGATCACCATCTGCAACCGGCCGTCGAGGCCGCGCAGCCAGGGCAGGGGAAGCAGCACCTGGATCAGCGTCGCGACGAGGATCGACCCCGCGTAGACGTAGAGCTTTCCGTCCGAGGTGCCGGCCTGCGGGACACCCAGGACCAGGCCGAGGATGATCGCGAGGTTCCAGAACACCGGCGTCAGCGCCGGGATCGTGAACTCGTCGTAGCTGTTGAGAATCCCCACGATGATCCCGGAGACACCGAGGAGCGCGACGATCGGGAACAGCACCCGCGACAGGCCGACAGCGAGGTCGAGGTCGACGGGGTGGAACGGCCGCAACAGGAGCGGCGCGATCAGCATGAGGAACGCCGAGAGGGCGCCGAGCCCGAGCAGCATCAGCCAGACGAGCGACGACGCGACGCGCCAGGCGCGCTTCCGCTCTCCTTTCTCCAGCAGGTCGCTGAAGACAGGGACGAACGCCGACGAGAGCGCGGCGTCCGCGAGGAGTGCGCGCACGAGGTTCGGGATCTGGAACGCGACGGTGAACGCGTTGATCGGGCCCTTGGCGCCGAAGTAGTAGGAGGCGACCATTTCCCGGACGAGCCCGAGGATCCGGGAAAGCCCGGTGGCGAGCGAGAAGATGGCCGTCGAGAGCGCGAGGCGGCGGCGTTGTGTCGTCTCGGATTCGGCCACGCCCACCGGCGGACACGTTACGCGCGAGGGCGGGCGGCGAGCAGGCTCTGCTACCCTTCGCGCGCCCGCTGAAGCGGGCATTTGTCCGCTTATGCCGAACATCAAGCAACAGAAGAAGCGCGTGCGTATCGCAGCCGAGGAGCGCCTCGAGAACCTGCGCTACCGCTCGTCGATCAAGACGCTCGCCAAGCGCCTCGCGACCACGGCCGAGTCCGGCGACGCGGCGGCGGTCGAGGAGGAGCACCGCGCGCTCGTCAGGCTGATCGACCGCGCTGTCGCGCGCGGCGCGCTGCACCGGAACGCCGGCGCCCGCAAGAAGTCGCAGGCCGCGCGGGCCGCCGCCCGGCCCACCGCCTGATCAGTCGCTCGCGAGTCTCGCGTAGAGCTCGACGTCGCGGCGCCCGACGCCCCACGCCGCGTATCCGCGGAGCAGCCCCTCGCGCTGGAAACCGGACTTCTCGAGCACGCGCTGCGACGCGCGGTTCCACGGCTCGACGGTCGCCTGCAGCCGTTCGACGTTCGTGGATTCGAAGATCCACCTCGACAGCTCGGTCGTCGCGTCGGTGGCCGCGTTCCGGCCACGGGCTCGCTCGAGGACCCAGTAACCGAGCTCGGCCACGCCGGGAACCGGCCGGCGAGCTGCCCCGATCCCGCCGACGGCGACACCGTCGAGCTCGATCACGCGCGCCAAGGTGTCTTCGATGTGCTGCTCGAGCCACCCCCCGCGCGCCAGGCCCTCGATCACTGCGGTGTAGTCGTCGGCGGCGGCCTCGGCGACGAGGGCGGCGTCGTCGGCACGCCACCGGCGGAGCGTGACGGTCATGCGTGTTCTGTGACGGCTGCCCGTGGCGCGGTGATGTCCACGAGCGCGCGCTCGAGCTCGAGCTCGTTCGTGAGCCGCGAGCCGCCCTTCAGCGCATGGTCGAGCTCGGCGAGCCGGATGACCGCGTCGTCGAGCTCGGAGCCGCTGAAGTTGCGGACCTGGCTGAACAGCTTCTGGGCGGGGAACGGCTTCATCCCGAGCCTGGAAGCCGCCTCCTGCGCCGACAGGCCCTGCTCCTCGAGCCGGTGCGCCGCACGCGCGCGCTGGAGGTGACGGGTCAGGCTGCCGACGAGCCTCGGGATCGTGCGCGAGACGGGATCGCCGGTGCGGTCGAGCATGCGCTCGGCCTCGCGCAGCACGCCGCCGACATCGCGCGCGCCCCACGCGTCCGTGAGGTTCCACGGCGGCGACTCGGCGCGCGGCGCGACGAGTGCCGCGACGTCGGCCTCCGTCACCTCCGCCCCGCCCGCCCACGTCGCAATCTTCTCGACCTCGCCCGCGAGCTCGTACAGGTCGTCGCCGACGAGCTCGGAGAGCAGACGGCACGCCTCCGGCTCCGCGCTCGTCCTGTGCAGCTTGAACTGGTCGGCGATCCAGCGCGGGATCGCGCGCGCGGTCACGTCCCAGAGCAGCACCTCGCCGGCGCCCGCGACAGCCTTCGCGATCGGCGCGTCCTTCTTCAGCTCGGCGGCGACGAGCGCGAGCGTCGTCCCGGGTGCCGGAGCCTTCAGGTAGGTCGCGACCGCCTTCGCGTCCGGGGCCTTCCACGCCTCGACGCCCTCGACCACGACGAGCCGGGTTCCCTCGCCGAAGAGCCCCATCACGTTGCAGGCGGCGACGGCGTCGTCGCCCGTCGACTCGGCGGCGTGCAGGACCTCGACCGCGTCCACGTCGAACCGGGCGCGGAGCCGCATCACGGCGCGATCGACCTTGGGCCGGTCGCCGCCCGCGATCAGGTAGGCCGGCTGGAGCTCGTCCGCCATCTGCGGCAAGCATAGGCAGCCGCCCCGCGGCCGCGGCCGCGCCTCGACTCAGTCGACGACGACGTCGCGTGACGGGATGGCGCTGCGCCGCTCGAGCGTCTCGAGCAGGCCGTCCTCGAGCCAGGTCGTCTCGCTGCCCGTCACGACGACGATCGTCTCGGCGGCGAACTCCCGCAAGCCGTCGGTGGCCGCTTGCAATGGGTCGTGCGCGCCGATCTGCGCCTGCGCGCCGATTCCGGCGGCCTCCAGCGCGACGACGAACGCCTCGGCCGGGCGGCCCGCAGCCGAGCGGACGAGCTCCTCGCGCAGCCGCGGCACTGCGCCGTCGGCGTCGATGATCACGAGCGGCCGGTAGACGCCGTCCGCCGACGTCCGCGGCATCGCTGCGCCGGCGGGCAAGGACGAGGGCCGGCGCCTGCGCGCCAGGAGCGCGAGGGCGAGCACGATGACGGCGGCGTTCACCAGGACGAACACGGTCCACCCGAAACCGGTGTCGGCGGTCACCGCCCAGAAGAGCACCGCCGCGTAGACGGCGGCCGCGACCATCGGGACCGCAAGGAACTCCGGCGACCGTTTCCGGCCAGCGGCGGAGCCTCCGACTGCGCGTTGTGGCGCGCATCGTCCCGTCGGGATGAAAGCGCGGCGCCGGCGTCGTTCTAGGCTCGTCGGCGGTGACGTGGAGCACCCGGTTCCGCCTGCGCCAGTGGCTGCGATCGAGTCTCTGGGTCGTGCCGCTCGCCGGCGCGCTGGTGGGGCTGCTCGCGAGCGCCGGGAGCGTCGCGGTCGACCGGCACGTGACGTTCCCGGCGGGCTGGCAGTACTCCGCGAGCACGGCCGCGACCCTGTTGTCGACGGTGACCGGCGCGATGGTCGGGCTGATCGGCTTCGTCGTGACGATCAGCGTGCTCGTCGTGCAGATGGCGACCGGGACGTTCTCCGCCCGCTACATGCGCCTCTGGTATCGCGACCCGGTGTTGAAGGCGGTGCTCGCGTGGCTCTTCGGCACGCTGACGTTCTCCTACTCGCTGCTGCGACGGGACGAGTCGGGCTCCGTCCCGGATCTCGGCGTCACGCTCGCGGGCCTGTTCGTCGGCATCGGCGTCGTGCTCTTCCTGCTCTTCCTCGACCGTTTCGTGCACCGGCTGCGGCCGGTCGCCGTCGCGGCCCTCGTCGCGTCGGCGGCCCGGCAGTCCGGCTCCCTGCCCGACCGCGAGATCTCGGCGCTCGACCTCGCGGCGCTCGGCGAGCCACCGGCGTTCGTCGTCGCGACGGACGCGCACGGCGCGATCCAGGCGGTCGACCACGAGGGGCTCGTAGCCTGGGCGGAACGGCAGGACGCCGTGCTCGTGTTCCTGGAGGGGGTCGGTGACTTCGTCTCGGCCGGAACGCCGCTCGTGGAGGTGCACGCCTCGGCGTTCCCGGATTCGACCGAAAGCGAGATCCGCGGGAAGATCGCGCTCGGCGTCGAGCGAACGATCGAGCAGGACGTCGCGTTCGCGATCCGAATCATGGTCGACATAGCGAACAAGGCACTCTCCGCGGCCGTCAACGACCCGACGACGGCGACGCAGGTCCTCAACCACCTGAGCGACACGCTGCACTCGCTCGGGCGGACGCGGCACCTCGACGGCGTGACCGCGCTCGCAGACGCGCCGGGCCGGGTCCGGGTCCTGATGCCCGCGCACCGCTTCGAGGACCTGCTCTCGCTCGCCGTCACCGAGATCAGGGAATACGGCGCGCAGTCGATCCAGGTCGTGCGCCGGCTGCGCGCCCTTTTCGAGGACCTGCGCGCGTCGGTGCTGCCCGAGTACGTCGACGCCGTCGAGGCGGAGCTCGCGCGCCTCGACGCGACGGTCGCCGACTCGTTCGGCGACGACGTCGATCTGGACCTCGCGCACGTCGCCGACCGGCAGGGGATCGGCGGCCCGCTGCGTCTGCACTCGCGCGTCATTGTGCGGGAGGCGAAGCGGCGATGACGTCAGCACTCGCACTCGGGGCGGCATTCCTGTTCGCGGTCGCGGCGACGCTCCAGCAGAAGGGCGCGCTCGCGCTGGGCGTCTCGCCCGACAGCTTCAAGTCGTTCGCACGGCTCGTCGGTCAGCGGTGGTGGCTCGCCGGGAGCGCGGCGCTGCTCGTCGGCTACGTCCTGCAGGCGATCGCGCTCGACCACGGACGTCTCTCGATCATCCAGCCGCTGCTCGTCACGACCGTGGTCTTCGCGCTGCCGCTCGGCTACTGGCTGACCGAGCAGTCGGTGTCGTCGCGCGAGATCGTCGGCGCGGTCGTCGTCGTGGCCGGGCTGGCGGTCTTCGCGGTCGTCGGCGACCCCGCGGGTGGCAAGGAGAACGCACCCAACGACGAGTGGGCGATCGCCCTGCTCCTGATAACCGTCGTCTGCGTCGCCGTCTTCCTCGCCGGTCGCGGCGGGACCGCCGCCAAGCAAGCGACGACGTACGGCGTCATCGCAGGGATCCTGTTCGGCGCATCGGCGTGCCTCGTCAAGCCCACGACGGAGTTCCTGCACCAGGGAATCAGCGAGGTGCTGAGCCACTGGGAGCTGTACGCGATGGCGATCGCCGGTGTGCTCGCGTTCGTGCTGCAGCAGGTGTCGCTGAGCCGGGGCTTCCTCGCCAAGTCGGTCGCGACCGTCTCGGTGGCAAACCCGGTCGTCTCGGTGCTGATCGGCTCGCTGCTCTTCGACGAGCGCCTGCAGCGCCCGCTCAGCCACGTGCTGCTCGCCGAGGCCGGGCTCGTGGTGGCGATGATCGGCGCGGTGATGATCTCGTCCTCGCACGAGACGGCGGTCGAGGCGGGCCAGGCCGAGCTCGTCCCGACCGGCTGAGGTCAGCGCAGCCGCCGCGCGGCAAGCGCAGCGAGCGCGACGCACGCGAGTGCCGCGATGCCGGCGGCGGCGCCGTGCACCTGCGCGCCCGGCAGCGCCGAGACGGCCCGTGCACAGACGACGACGTACGCAGCCACCCAGCCGTCCAACCAGGCGAGTGCCGCCGACACCGAAGGGGAGACGGGGTCGAGCGCAGCCGTCGCGAAAGAGAGGCCGAGCAATGGCGCGACCGCCGGCTCGACGAGCGCGTTGGCGAGGACGCCGAGCAGGGGCACCGCGCCGAACTGCAGCCAGAGCACGGGTGCGGTCGCTACACCGCACGCGGTGGAGACCGCGACCGTGGCGGCGACCGACGGCGGCAACGGGTAGCCCTCGAGCACGCGCAGCAGCGGACGCACCGCCAGGAAGATCGCAACCACGGCGGCGAACGAGAGCTGGAACCCGGCGTCGGCGAGGGTGTACGGGTTCCACGCGAGCAGCACCACCGCTGCGAGCAGGAGCACGTGCCACGGGTCACGCTCGCGCGCGACGAGCCACGCGACGGAGGTCGCGCCGCCTGCGACGGCAGCCCGGATGACCGACGGCTGCGGGCCGACGGCGAGCACGTACGCCGCGATCGCGACGAGGGCGGCGACGTGCGCCCACGTGCGCGGCACGCCGAGCCCCCACGCGAGCAGGAGCACGCCGCCCGCGAGCAGCACGACGTTCTGCCCCGAGACGGCCAGCAGGTGATAGAGGCCCGACCTGCGGAAGGCGAGCTTCAGCCCCGGCGAGAGGCCGCCGTCGTCCCCGAGCACGATGCCTTCGAGGACCGCGCGGCGTTCTCCCGCGAGCCCGGGCGCGCAGGCGGCGCGAAGCCACGCGCGGAGCCGATCGCCGGCTCCGGCGAGCCCGCCGCGGCGCCGGCCGGTGTCTTTCCAGTCGTCGACACGAAGGACGACGTGGATCCCTTGCCGGCGCAGCCAGGTGCGCTCGTCGAAGCCGCCGGAGGGCTCGCGCGGCAAGCGCACGACCGCCAGCAGGTCGATGAGGGCGCCCTGGGGCGGCGCGCGGCCGAGCGGCAGCTGGAGCTGGACGCGCTCGTCGAGCCGGCGGCCGGCGAAGACGACGACACGCCCCTGCTGCCGCTGGTCGAAGCGCCCGGCCCGGGCCTCGGAGGTCACCTCCACGAGCGCGCGGCCGGCGCGGTCGACCTCCGCGGCGAGCGGGCTGCGGTCGAGCGCGTCGAGCCGCAGCCCACCCCACCACCACCCCAGCAGCGCGAAGACGACGGCGGCCCCGGCGAGGCGAGCGCCGGGAGGCAGGAGCAGCGCGACCGCCGCCGCCGCGAGCAGCCCGATCGCACCCGGCCCGCGAGGCCGAACCGCGAGCGAGGCGACGAGGCCCGCGGCCGTCGCCGCGACCAGCACGTGGGCCGGAAGCAGCCTGCTCACGGCGTGACCAGCCCGCGAAGGTCGGCGAGACGCGCGGGGCCGATGCCGGGAATCGCGTCGAGCTCGTCGACGGAGCGAAAGGCGCCGTGCTCCTGGCGGTAGGCGACGATCTTCTGTGCGGTCACGGGGCCGACGCCGGGCAGCGAGTCGAGTTGCTCGACCGTCGCGGAGGCGAGCGAGACCGGCCCGGCCGCCGCCGGTGCGGCCCCGCCCGCCCCCGCGGGCGCCGCGGTGCTGCCGCGACGCGGGACGAGGACCTGCTCCCCGTCGGCGACCGGCGCCGCGAGGTTGACGGCGGTGCGTTCTGCGCCACGGGCGAAGCCGCCTGCGAGGGCGACCGCGTCGGCCACCCGATCGCCCTGGCGCAGTCGCACGAGCCCGGGCCGGCGCACGGCGCCGGCGACGTCGACGACGAGGCGCCGCGGCGCGGCGGCACCGGGCGTCGCCCGCGCCGGCGACGTCGACGGGACGACCGGCGCGACCCGGAGCGGCGCTGGCGCGCCCGCCGAGGACGCGTGCCGCCACGCGACGGCGACGACGATCACACCGAGGAGCGCAGCCGCCAGGAGGCGGCGCCCGCGCACACCGAGAGGGAAGCTGATCATCTCCCCAGGCTGCCGGGAGAACCGTGACGCGTGGGATACGCGTCCGTGCCGAAAGTGGAACTTCTACGCCGGCGGCGCGACGAGGAGCGACCGCTCGCCGTCCCAGCGCCAGACCGCGCCCGGAACCAGGTGCGTGCCGCCGACCCAGCGGTCGAGACCGAGCAGCGCGACGCGGTCGGCCTTGCCTGCCAGCACGCGCGCGCCGTTCCGCGTCGGCCGCAGCGGCAGTCGCCCGAACGTCTGCGCGTCCCCGAGCGGCGGCGGCAGCGGCAGCGCGTCGCCCGCCGCCGTCTCGACGAGGCGAGCCTCGCCGCTGCCGAGCGATGCCAGCGCGCGGAAGAACCACGCGTCGCCGAGGAAGGGCGTTTCCTCCGCCGACTGCGAGACGAGGAATGCGTCGACGGGCGTCGCAGCCCCCTGCGCGACCGCCGCCAGCGCACGACGCTCGGTGCCCGAGAGCCCGTCGCGCACCCCCGGCAGCTCGTCGAGCAGTCGTTGCAGCGCCGCCGCCGCGAACGGCAAGCCCTCGAGGCCCCTCGGCGCCGCCGCGAACAGCGCCACACCCTCCGGCGTCGGCGCGCGCACCGCCTCCCACACCTCGGCCGCGAGCGCGGCGACCGCTGCGGTCGCGGGCGCGCGCGCGCCCCAGAGCGACTCGAGCTCGGACGCACTCAGCTCGCCGAGCCCGCGAAACCCCGGCCGGCCGGGGAACGAGCCGACGACGATCAGCTCGAGCGTGTCGAAGGGAACGTCGCTCTCGGCGACGAGTGCGAGCACGTCGAGCAGCTGCAGCTGGTCGTACAGGTCGTGCTCGAACCACAGCACGACGCGGCGACCGTCGCGCAGCGCGTCGACGACCTGCCGGTCGCGCCGCTCGAGCTCGCCCGCGAGCGAGCGCTTGCTCCCCCACCCGCAGCCGGCGAGGAACGCCGCACGCGCGGTACGCAGTGATGCGCGCGAGCCCTCCGGGACCGGCCCCTCGTGCAGCACGTCCTGCCACGACAGGACCGCGCCGCCGAGCGTCGTCTGGCGAATCGTGTTGCCGGCGCTCTCGCCGTTCGTGACGTGCAGCAGCGAGCCGGCGACGACCGGCCCGCGTCCGCGGCGGGCGAGGTACGCGGCGCCGCATGTGCAGTGGTCGAGCGAGTCGCACGCGCAGCCGACGACACGCGCGAGTCCCTCGCGGACGCGGCGCAGGCCGGCGATGCGCGAGTCGACCTCGTCGATCTTCGCCGCCATCCGCACGCGCAGCGCCTCCGACGCGGCGACGCGCCCGCGGCCGACGACGCCGAGGAAGTCCTCGATCTCCGCGAGCGTGAAGCCGAGGCTCTGCGCCTCCTTGATCGCGCGCACGAAGCGGACCGTCTCCTCGTCGTAGTGGCGGTGGCCGCGCGGCGACCGTGCCGGCTCGGGCAGCAGCCCGCGCCGCTCGTAGTAGCGCAGCGTCTCGACGTTCACCCCCGCCCGCTCGGCGACCTCACCGACTCGCATCACCCGACTGTAAACCCGTACCTCGGTACGGATGTCAAGCGGCGTCTAGACGACGATGTTGACGAGCTTGTCCGGCACGACGATCACGCGCCGCTCCTCGCCGTTCAGGTGCGCCTGCACCTTCTCGGAGGCGCGGGCACGCGCCACCAGCTCCTCCTCCGGCAGGCCGGCGGGAACCTGGAGGCGGTCGCGCACCTTGCCGTTCACCTGCAGCACGAGCTCGATCGTGTCGCGCTGGAGCTTCGACTCGTCGGCGACCGGCCACGGCTGCTCCCACAGCCGCGTCTCATGACCGAGCGCGATCCACAGCTCCTCGGCGACGTGCGGCGTCCACGGCTGCAGCAGCGACACCGCCGTCTCTGCGGCGAGGCGCGCAGCGGGATCGTCCGGCGCCTTCGACAGCTCGTTCACCAGCTCCATCACGGCGGCGATCGGCGTGTTGAAGACGAAGCGGCGGTCGATGTCGTCGGTGACGCGAGCGATCGTCTCGTGCGCCTTGCGCGCGAGCGGCGTGTCGGCGCCGCCGGCTGACGGCGGCTGCCCGGCCGCCTCGTGCACGACGCGCCACAGGCGCCGGATGAAGCGCACCGTCGCGTCGATCCCGTCAGGCGTCCAGTCGATGTCCTGGTCCGCAGGGCCCTGGAAGAGGATGTAGATGCGGATCGCGTCGGCACCGAAGCGGTCGATCAGCTCGTTCGGCGAGACCCCGCCCTGCGACTTCGACATGCGCTTGCCGTCCTGTTTCACCCAGCCCTGGTGGAACAGCCGCGCGAACGGCTCACGCACCCCGAGCATGTCGAGGTCGTTGAGCACCTTCATGAAGAAGCGCGAGTAGAGCAGGTGTCCCTTCGCGTGGTCGATGCCGCCGACGTACTGGTCGACCGGCATCCAGTAGTCCGCGATCGCGCGGTCGTACGGCGCGTCGTCGTTGTGCGGATCGGTGTAGCGCAGGAAGTACCACGACGAATCGACGAAGGTGTCCATCGTGTCGGCCTCGCGGCGCGCGGGGCCGCCGCAGACCGGGCACGTCGTGCTCATGAACTCCTCGTTGGAGGCCAGCGGGGGCTTGCCCTTCGGGCGGTAGTCCTCGACGTCGGGGAGCAGGACAGGCAGCTGGTCGTCGGGCACCGGCACGGCGCCGTGCTCGGCGCAGTACACGATCGGGATCGGGCAGCCCCAGTACCGCTGGCGCGAAAAGCTCCAGTCGCGAAGGCGGTAGTTGATCGCCGGCTTGCCCTTGCCCTGCTCGCTGAGCCACTGAGTGATCCGCGTGACCGCCTCGCGCCACGGCACGCCGTCGAAGCCGTCGGAATTGATCAGCTTCCCGTCCTCGTCGATCACCGTGCGGATCGGCAGGTCGTACTTCTCGGCGAACTCGCGGTCGCGCTCGTCGTGCGCGGGCACTGCCATGATCGCGCCGGTCCCGTATTCCATCAGCACGTAGTCCGCCACCCAGATCGGCAGCTTGTCGCCGTTCACGGGGTTCGTCGCGTAGCGGCCGGTGAAGATGCCCGTCTTCTCGCGCGTCGCGCGCTCCTCGGTCGGCCTCGCCGCCGACGTGCGCGCATACGTGAGGATCTCCTCGTCGCCGCCGGCCAGCTGCTCGACGAGCGGCGATTCCGGCGCGACGACGAAGAACGTCGCGCCGAAGAGCGTGTCGGGCCGCGTCGTGAAGACGGCGACGTCGCGGTCGAGGTCCTCGATGCGGAAGAGCAGCTCTGCGCCCTCGGAGCGGCCGATGTGCTGGCGCTGGATCTTCTTCGTGCGCTCCGGCCAGTCGAGCGACTCCAGGTCGTCGAGCAGCTGGTCTGCGTACGCGGTGATCTTGAAGAACCACTGCTCCATGTTCCGGATCTCGACGACGTTCCCGCAGCGCCAGCAGCGGCCGTCGACGACGTGCTCGTTCGAGAGCACGGTCTGGTCGAAGGGACACCAGTTGACGGGCGCCGCCTTCCGGTACGCGAGACCGTGCTCGAAGAACTTCAGGAACAGCCACTGCGTCCAGCGATAGAACGGCGTCTCGTGCGCGGACACCTCGCGCTGCCAGTCGATCGCCCAGCCCATGCGGCGCATCTGCTCGATGATCGCGGCGATGTTCTTCTCGGTGATCTCGAGCGGGT
>Ga0136846_1212614_pt1 | contig 13192 bp, 12 predicted proteins | sample HopSoiMetagenom2_FD_96841 | JGI IMG/M metagenome (GOLD analysis project Ga0136846, IMG submission 96841) | Grasslands soil microbial communities from Hopland, California, USA - 2 Assembly 2016 (version 4) | ecosystem: Environmental > Terrestrial > Soil > Grasslands | place: USA: Hopland... | reverse complement strand
CCGCCACGCGTGGTCCGCCGGCAGCAGTCGGGGACGGCCCCACACCCAGAAGACGCCGCCAGCGATGAGCAGGAGGATCACGATGGTCGGGCCGGCCCAGGCGTTGTCGGCGAGGAAGTCGGTGAAGTCGAGCTGGGCCACGTGGATCCACCACTCCTGCGGCAGCTTGATGAAGATCCAGATGAACGCCGCCACGCCGATCCACCAGCGCAACCCCCACCGGGTGGTCCGCCACCGCGAGCGGATGCCCTCGTAGGCGATGAAGAAGTACTCGAAGGTGTTCGGGAAGATCAGGAGCAGGGCTCGGACCTGGCTGAGCTCGAACGCGACGACACCGACGAGCCGGTAGAAGTAGAGGAACCTGCTGACCTGGTACGCCGGCAGGCTCGCCCAGTTGCGCAGGGTCGCGAGGTAGGCCATCGCCAGGTAGTAGACATCCATGGCCTTGTCGTAGCTCTGGTAGCCCGGAGGGTCGTAGCCGAAGGCCTGGAAGATCGACTGGTCCGCTGCGTCGAGCACGAGGCAGGCGAGGATCGCCGGCAACGGGAACCGCGGGATCAGCAGGGGGACGAGGAACCGGGCGCCGATCACGGCGACGAACACCAGGGTCTCACCAGTGCTCATGTGCGTCTCCCGTTCGCTCGGCCAGGGAGCGCCGAGTCTCGCCCCCTCGGGGTGGTGAGGCATCGCCCGCCACGGGCGATACGCCGACCTGCGGCCTGATGTGCACGTCCACCAGCGTCACCCCGCACGGGTGATGCCGGACAAGCGTCGTTCCCGGAGAGTCGGGGGATGGCGGACACCGTGGCGGCACCGGGAGCGTTGACGACGGATCAGCGCAAGGAGCTCGTGGGGATCCTCGGGAGCGTGGACTCGGTCGAGCTGAAGTTCAGCGTCCCCGATTCTGACCGGCGCTCGACGATAGAGGCGCTCGCCCTCGACCCCCTGGCCGCCGACATGGTCCAGGTGTGGTTCTTCGACACGCCGGACCTCGACGTCAACGCCGCGGGCGTGATCGCGCGCGTCCGGCGGACCCGCGCACGCGATGACGCCGCCGTGAAGCTGCGACCGGTGGTCCCCGAGGACCTGCCGGAGGAGATGCGCGCCCGACGAGGGTTCGGCGTGGAGGTCGATGCCATGCCCGGTGGCTTCGTCTGCTCCGGGAGGCTGAAGGAGAAGCTCGAACCGGGGACGGTGCGCCGCGCCATGCTCCAGCACTCATCGCCCCGCAAGCTGTTCACCAAGTGGCAACGCCGGTTCTTCGAGCTGTACGCACCGTCCGGTCTCACCCTCGACGACCTGCACCCGCTCGGTCCCATCACGGTGCTCAAGCTGAAGTTCGACCCTGCCGGTTTCGATCGAGGCATCGTGGCCGAGCTCTGGATGTACCCCGACGGGTCGAGGATCCTCGAGCTCTCCACCAAGTGCGCCCCGGAGTCGGCCTTCGCAGTGGCCGCGGAGTCGCGTGCCTTCCTCGAGGAACGCGGGCTCGACATGAGCGCCGCACAGCAGACCAAGACCAAGACTGCGCTCGACTTCTTCGCCCAGGAGCTCCGCGAGGGCCAGATCCCGTAGCAGGCGACCAGCAGGTCGGCGAGGACGGGCGACGCCTCGGCCCCGGAGCATCCAGGTGTCGATCGAGAGCCCACGAGCAGTCAAGGGCCCCACCGGCACGCCGGCGGGGCCCTCGTCTCGCGTTCAGCCGATCAGGCGATCACCCCGTCGTCCTGTACTTGTACGGGACCGTCGCCACGACCTCACCAGTGCTGGTGAACGGCAGTCCGCCCGCACCGGTGGGGAGGTTCGGCACCGTGACGAGATTGAGGATGCCGGAGGCCGATCCCTTCTTCGTCGGGGTGATGGTGACGCTGATCGTCGCGGTCTCGTGCGGCCCGACCCGCACCGGGTTGCCGAATCCGTCGTTGGTGGGATCGACAGCGTTGCCGTACGGGTCGCCGGCCGCCGAGGTGACGGTCGAGTCGAACGCGAACGTCCGCATCGACGCGGAGAGCGTCGACTGGCCCGGGGGCGCAGCGGTCGGGAAGGGCCCGATCTGCTGCATGTTGGTGAACCAGACGCCCCGGCTGATGTAGGTTCCGTTGCCGGACTCGCTCACCTTGGCCACCGACAGCGTGCTGCCCTGTTGCGCGGAGCTCAGGTCGCCGAAGATGTCGAACCCGGCCGCCGAGCCCTGCAGCTCGAGCTGCGCGGGGGTGGTCGACTCCGACGTGACCGTCAGGCTCTGCGTGTCGGGCGGCGCGTTGTAGATCGGCTCCGCCGCGGGGTCCGGAGGCAGCGCGAAGGTCTCGTCGCCCTGGATCGGCGCCGCCTTGAGCGTCACCAGCTTCTCCAGCCGGGGGTCGACCCCGAGGAAGATCGGCTGGACCCCCGGGTTGGTGACCTTGACGTCGTACGTCGCCGGCACCCCGACCGCCAGCTTGGTGCCGTTCGAGTTCGGCAGCTGGCGTGGGTTCACATCGACGCCCTGGTCGGTGACATGACCGGAGAACGGCTGCTCGATGCTGCTCCCGCTCACCGGGTTCTGGACGACGACCACCATGTGCCACAGTCCCGGAACCGGGTCAGCCGTGAACGACTGCATGTTCTGGGTCAGCGTGAACCCGCTCACGGTGTCGTTCAGCGTCTGGTTGCTGACGACGTCCGAGAGCTCGCCGTTCGGGTCGATCAGGACCAGGTCGACCACGCTGTTCGGGTTCTTCGCGAACTCCGTGGAGACCTGCAGGTCGTCCCACTTCTTCGGGACGTTGAACTGGTAGCTGAACGTCTCGCCCGGCGTGACCGCGCGCGCGTTGCCACCGGTCACCACTCCGCTGTAGGCGCCGTGGCCGTGAGCGGTGTCGATCACCGTGCGGATCACCGCCGAGACCGACGTCTGGCGCCCTTCCGACGTGGACAGCGTCACCGCCACCGAGCGGTCGCCGGACGCGTTGGACGGCATCGTGTACGAGAACTTCACGTCCTTGCTCACCCCCGGCTGCACCGTGAAGCTCGACGGTGTGACGCTCCCGGCCGAGACCACCCGCTGGTTGGTCGCCGAGAACTGCAGGTTGCCGCTGAAGCCACCGGACTTGTTCGAGTAGAAGACCGCGGTCCAGTTGCCCGCCACCGGTTGACGGACGTCGACGTTGGCGTAGTTCGGTGTCGCCGTGCCGCCCTGTGGCCGGCTGTTGGCGACGTAGGTGCCGTCTGGTGCGAAGAGGCTCACCCGCACGATGGCGTTGCCGTTGGCCCCGGGGAAGGCGGTCCGCGTGAGCAGCCGCTCCGTGCCGCTGGGCACTGTGAAGCTGACCTTCTTGTACGCCCAGGGTTGCCCGGTCGTCGGGTAGGGGAACGTCGGCAGGGTGGCGGAGTCGAACGCCACCGTCTGCGCGTCGTTCGAGGTCGTGTCGAAGCTGCGCGTCCCGGTGTGCACCGTCACCGGCCTGGTCCCGACGTTGGTCACCGTGACCGAGTGGTGCTGGGAGGTGTTCGGGGTGCCGGCCAGCGTGAACTGGTTCTCCGAGGTCACGATGTTCGACGCCACCCCGGCGGGCGCGCCGGTCGAGCCCTTGTAGGTCATCGCGCCCTCGACGGCCGCCCGGGCGTTCACCAGTCCCGAGCCCTGCTCGTCGGACGGCAGACCGAGGTCGGTCGCCGTGCCGGTGATGAGCTGCTTCACCAGGGCCGGGGTCGGGTTCGCGCCGTGGTGCGTGCTCCGGTAGGCCGAGATCACGAGCGCGGCCACGCCGGCGGTCAGCGGCGCGGACTGGCTGGTCCCGCCGAACGCCTCGATGTTGCTGCGACCACCGGCGAAGTTGGTGCAGCTCGCGTACATCGGGTCCGGTGTGCAGAGGGCCCAGTCCGACTCTCCCGGCGCGACGACGTCGACCGTCCGGCCGAAGTTCGTGAAGCCCGAGGACGACAGCGCCGAGATGTTGTTGTTGACCCACTTGCCGTTGCCGAAGAACCTGGCTCCGGCGTACCCGGTCTGCGCGTAGAGCTGGCTGTCAGTCGACGCAGCCGCGGAGATGACCAGCGGATCCTGGGAGTCGCTGCCGATCGTGCCCGTGATGCCACCGTCACCGGTGGACTCCGTGATCGTGACGCCGGCCGCGACGGCCTGGTCGTTGAACAGCTGGATCGTGTTGCGGTTGCTGCTGTCGGGGAACTGGCTGAGGCCGAACGACTCGTTGATGACGTTGACGTGGTCGACGCGCACCGCGTAGTCGATCGCCTGCAGGATCGAGCTGTTCGTGAGGAACTCACCGCCGGCCTTGATGGCCACGATGCTCGAGCCCGGTGCCATCCCGAGGATGCTGATGTTGCAGCCGGCCGGCAGCGGGTACGCCGGGTTGACGAACTGGGACAGGTCGTAGGACACCCGCCCCTGGGCCGCGATCGCGGACGCGTCGCCGAACGCCTCGCCCCCGCCGGTGGGCGCGTTCGTGCCCTCGCCGGAGAAGTCCTGGTAGTCGACGATGACGTGCGAGCCGTCGGCCCGGATGAAGTCGGGGTTGTTGATGTCGATCCCGTCCGCGATGTAGGCGACCTTGACGCCCGTGCCGGTGGTCAACGCCTGCGCACCGGGGTCAGTGGCGGTGGCCGCGACGTGCATCGTGTGCAGCGCCTCGGGCTCGAGGAGCGGCTTGGAGGGGTCAGTGGGGCAGATCTTCGTGGGGTCGTTGTCGTAGACGTCCGGCCCGCTCGAGGGCGTCGGCGCCGAACCGCCGGTGGCGGGCTGGGACGACGTGGGCGGCGACACGGCGATGCTGGAGTCCTTCACCACGGACGCCACGGACGGGTCGGCCGCCAGCGCCGCGGCCTGGTCGGTCGTGACGGTGGCCACGAACGCGTTCCCGACGGTCAGGTGGGTCACGTCCTTCGCGTCCGGACCGGCCAGACTGTCCAGGACGTCGTTCTGCGACGCCTTGGCCAGCGACTTCCGGGCCTCCATGTCGCTGCGGCGTACCGGTGTGGAGGCCAGCTGGTCGCGCAGGACCACGATGACCTTCTCGGTGCCGACGTGTGCGACGACCACCTTGTGACTGCTTGGCGCTGCGACTGCCGTGCTCTGCGTGAGCGCGCTGGCGAGCACCAGCCCTGCCGACGCGGCAACGACAGTCAGCGCTCCCGACCTTCGATTTGCGAGCATGACCCCTCCGGTTCGGGGGCCCCGAGTGGGCTCCGCATCGGACTATTGACCTCCGCCCCTTCGCCGACAAGCCGCGTGCAGGAACGTGACAGGTTCTCTCATGAAGTGGCGGCGACGGTCGATCAGGGGCAGCGGTGGCGGTCGGCGGCCCGGGCGGCCACGTCCGCGTCGCTGCAGAAGCCGTCCAGGTGTCGCTTGAGGCAGAGCAGGCCGAGCAGCCTGCCCGCGCCGTCGACGACGGCGAGTCGCCGCGCTCCGCGGGCCAGCATCGCCGTGCGGACGTCGTCGACCGGAGCGTCCGGCGCGACGGTGCGTCCTGGTGTCCTGGCGAACGGCAGGACCGGCTCGGAGCCGTCGGCGTCCGGAGGTACGTCGCCGCGCTCCGCCGTGCCCACGAGCCGGCCCTCGTCGACCAGCAGCAGCATGTGCACGTGGTCGTCGGCCAGGGCGACCCGGAGCTCGGCCACGGTCAGCGACGGCGCGTGCACCTTGGGCGCGCGGACCATCACGTCCACGGCCAGCGCCGCGGCCGCGGCCGCCGAGCTCCTCATGCGACGCCGGCAGGCTCGCGCTCCAACGCGACGGCGGCCGGTCGGTGGGCGTGGGCCCACCCCGGGCCGCGCAGCAGGAACGAGAGCCGGTCTCGCCAGGTGTCGGCGGCGGCGACGTCGCGGGCGATGTCCACCAGCTCGTGGGTGGCGATGACGACCGGGTTGTAGCTGTCGATGTTGCGGGTCAGCCCGTAGACGACGTGCTCCGACTCCGGCTCGAAGGTGCCGAACAGCTTGTCCCAGAGGATGAGGATGCTGCCGTGGTTGCGGTCGAGGTACTGGCGGTTCGAGCCGTGGTGCACGCGGTGGTGCGACGGGGTGTTCAGCACCCGCTCGAGCGGCCCGACGGTGCGGATCGCCTCGGTGTGGATCCAGAACTGGTAGATCAGGTTGAGCGCCCGGGCCTGCTCGATCAGCTGGGGCCGTATGCCCGCCAGGGCGAGCAGCGAGTACGGGACAGCGATGGTGATCGACTCCGCCACCGGCTGCCGCAGCGCGGTGGAGAGGTTGTACCGCTCGCTGGAGTGGTGCGCGACGTGGACGGCCCAGAGCCACCGGGACTCGTGCATGAACCGGTGGTTCCAGTAGTAGATGAAGTCCCAGCCCAGGATCGCCAGCGCCCAGCCCGGCCAGGTGGTGCCGAGGTCGAGCCCTGACCGACCGAAGACAGATCTCGCCGAGGTTCGTGCCGCCCACACGGTCGACACCGTGAGGCCCGCGCCCGCGACCGCGGCCACGGCCAGTCCGCCGTGGATCTTCCGGGGCAGCGACGGCGCTGGACGCTCCGCGCGCGGGACCGCCGGCGCCAGCCGCAGCCCGGCGAGCTCCTCCTGGACCTCACGCACCTCGTCCGGGACGGTCTGCGGATCCGGCAGCCGACCGTCCCGCACCCGGCGACGCACGACGTCCCCCACCGTCGTCAGCACGGCAGCGCCGGCACCAGCGGCGAGCAGCAGCCGCCCGTACCTCCCCCGGCCCGGGGTCACCGGGTCGAGCGCCTTCTTCGCGACGTAGGGCGCGACGAGGCTGCCGACGCCCATGGCCAGGCTGGCCAGGGTGTCGGCGGTCTGGTAGTCACCCGCCCGGGTGCCCGGCTCCACCGGGTGCGCCCGCTGCCAGGCGTACTCGGCGCCCATCGCGGCGAAGTAGGCCGGGATGGCCAGCACGGTCAGATCGACCTTCACCGCCACAGCCTCCCACCGGATCAGCCGGCGAGCTCCCTGGGGACGTCGAGTCGCGGGACCCCGCCCAGGCCGCGCCGGTAGCGCACGTGCTCGTCGTACCGCTCCAGCGTCCGGTACAACGCCTGGTGCGCGGCCCACGGCAGCGGCTCGGCACCGTCGTACCAGCTCTCGCCGAAGGCGATCCAGACCGGCACCCATTCGGCCGCGTCGTCCCACTCGCCCCGGCGCGCGGTCAGCATCCGCCGGCGGATCTGGAACGCGGTGCGCGGACCGTCGGTGCAGACCGGCGCGGTGGCCACCGGCCAGAGCCGGAGGTCCTGGGTCATCAGGTGCACCTCGAGGTCGCGCAGCACGAGCGGGTCGACCAGGACGGTCGCGGCGTTCTCGTGTGGGACGCGCTCCATGGCGGAACGGTCGCTCGCCGAAGCGCGTCCGTCAACACCCGGATGGTGCAAGGATCGCGACGTGCGCCTGCTCGTGACCCTGGCCGCGGCCGCGACAGCTGCCACGCTGGGAGTGCCAGGACTGCCCCTCGCGTCGACGGCCGCACCCGCGCACGGGCCGGCTGACGCACTCGCCCCGCGCGTGGCCACGGGGCCGAAGCTCGCCGTCGACGCGGCCCGGGGCAAGCACCGGATCTCACCGCTCATCTACGGCGTCAACTTCGCCGATCGGGGGTTCGCCAACCAGGTCGACCTGCCCGTGGACCGGTGGGGCGGGAACAGCACCGACACCTACAACTGGCAGGTCCGGGCGAGCAACCACGGCCAGGACTGGTACTTCACGAACTTCGCTGACTGCTGGAGCGACGCGTTCGGCTTCTGCCGGCGGGGCAGGGACCACAGCGCCGCCGACGCCTTGGTGGCGCAGGACCGGTCGACGCACACCGCCACCCTCCTGACCCTCCCGCTGCTGGGCTGGGTGGCCCGGGCGGTGTCGTACGCAGGCGACCACCCGTGCAGCTACCCAGCGGCGGACGACCCGCAGGACGACCACGACCCCTATCACCCGACCTGCGGCAACGGCCGCCGCGGTGGTCAGTGGCTGACCGCCGACCCGACCACGGCGGGCCTGCAGGTCGGGCCGGCGTTCTCCGCGCAGTGGATCACGGCGCTGCGGCAGAAGTTCGGCGACGCCCGGCACGGCGGGGTCTCGATCTACGAGCTCGGCAACGAGCCGAACCTGTGGGACAGCACCCACCACGACTTCCATCCCCAGCCCACGACCTACGACGAGCTGTGGTCGAAGTCGCGCGACCTGGCGATCGCCGTGAAGGACGCCGACGCGGGGGCGGCCACGCTCGGCCCGGCGGAGTGGGGCTGGCCCAACTACTTCTGCTCAGCCGCTGACCACGTGGACCAGGGCTGCTTCGCCACCTCGCCGGACCGCGCCGCGCACGGCGGCACCGAGCTGTCCGCGTGGTACCTCCAGCAGTTCGCGGCCTACGAGCGGCAGACCGGCCGCCGGCTGCTCGACTACTTCGACCTGCACTACTACCCGCAGGGGCAGTACTCCCCCGCCACCGACGTCACCCGCTCGCTGTGGGACCCGGCGTACACCGACCCGTCGTGGATCCACGCCAGGATCGACCTCCTGCCGCGGATGCGGGACTGGGTGAAGGCAGGCTATCCGGGCACGAAGCTCGGCGTCAGCGAGTACAACCTCGGCCTCGGCGTCACCACCGACGAGCGGCTGCAGAACGTCATCGAGGCCGACGCGCTGGGGATCTTCGGCCGGGAGGGGCTCGACCTGGCCACGTTCTGGCCCGACGGCGGCTCGCCGGTCCCGGCCGCGGCGTTCCGCATCTTCCGCAACTACGACGGGAAGCATCACCGCTTCGGCGACCACGGGGTGCGCGCGCAGAGCAGGGACCAGCGCCGGGTCTCGGTGTACGCCGCCCGCGACGGCGCGCACGGAGCCCTGACGGTCGTCGTCGTCAACAAGGTGAGCAGTCCACTGCGGACGGCGGTCCGGCTGAAGCACACCCCTGGCGCACACAAGGCCAAGGGCTACCAGTACGCCGGCGCCGGCTTGCGCCCCCTCGGCGGGCTCAGGATCCGTCGCCACGCCGTCCACCTCACCCTCCCGGCGCTGTCGGTGACGCTGATCCGGGTACCCATGGTGCCCTGAACGAGAGGCAGAGTGATGTTTGGCGTGCTCAGGGTGCGTGCATCGCAAGGCGGCGGAGTGAAGGCAGACTGGACGGTTTCCGAGCGACGCCAACGAAGCGAGGTGCGCGCCATGGGTGCGCGAAGCGCACCCTGCCTCTCGTTCTGGGCGCCAAGCGCATGACGCGTGCCGTGGAGGTCCGGATCACCGGCCGGGTCCAGGGCGTGTCGTTCCGGGCGTACGCCGCGCACGAGGCCGTGCGGCTCGAGCTGGTCGGCTGGGTGCGCAACGAGCCGGACGGCTCGGTCGCCGCGCACCTCGAAGGTCCCGACGACGCGGTCGACGAGATGATCGCCTGGTGCCGGCAGGGGCCGCCGGCCGCCGGCGTCGACCAGGTCGAGGTCCATGGGGCCGAGGCGACCGGAGCCGCGTCGTTCGAGGTCGACTACTGACGCTGAGAAATCATCCCGCCGCGTTGCCCGATTTCCACGCGGAGGACGACGCGTGGTGCCACCCTGAGGTAGGTAGAGCTCGGCGGTCAGGGCCGAACGGGTCCGGTCGCCCCTCGGGAGGTGTGGACGATGAGGCTGGCCATCGGGGTGGTGCTCGCCGTCTGGCTCGTCTTCGGCGCGGCTGCCGCGGGCCAGCGCGGCTACTTCGGGAACGACCGCGCGGTCAACTGCAAGAGCAACGCGGACACCGGCCTGACGATCCTGGCCGGCCCCATGAACTACGCCGGGGTGAACCCCACGGTGCACTGCAGCGCGAAGGCGCCGCACCCCTCCGCCTGAGCCCTTCGGTCGTCGTGCGGCCTGGCCGTTCGGCCCCGGTGCAGGTCTGGACTTCTAGACCGCTTCTCCTGACAGGACGGCGGCGGCGAGAGACCCTGTGCGTGCTGGCTCCGGTGCGATCTGTGGGGGTCGCAGGGACCAGCATGCACACGGGGAGCACCAACATGGACATGGGGTCCGAACTACGTCTGCGCACGTGCGTGGAGCTGATCGAGCACGGTGTCGAGGTCATCGACGCGCCAGCCGCCTGCGAACGTCTCACGCCACGGCCGTACCCGAGCGCGCCGTGCGACGCCTGGCAGCCGGTGGCGACCTACCTGGACCTCGACCCGGACCCGTTCGCGGGCCTGTTCGTCGAGGCTCGCGACTACTCGGCCGGCGTGGCCAGGGAGTCCATGTAGTCCCTGATCGTCGGCACCGCGACCAGCTGGTCGTGGAAGAAGTTGTTGATCAGGTTCACGACCTGGAGCTTCGCGGAGTCGATGTCGGCCGCACCGGCCTCGGCCGACGTGCCGCCCCGGTTGGTCTCCTCCAGGGCGACCCGCAGCTTGAGCAGGGCCCCCACCAGCTCGGTCTCCTGCACGCCGTCCAGAGCCCTGACCACGGTCATGACGAGGTCGTCGGTCTGCGTCTGGACGGTCTCCGGTGAGATCGACGAGCCGGGGGTGGCGGCGTTCTCCAGGGTCCCGATCAGCGACCAGACCTGGTAGAGCATCGTGGTCGGCTCGTCGAAGAGCTCACGCAGGTACGCCGCGTCGAGCGTCCGTCCGGTGAGCCGGAAGACGTTGTACATCCGCTTGGCGGCCTTGCCGTAGTTGGTGTGGTCGGCGGCGAGGTACTTGCGGACCTCACCCTCGAGCTGGTCGATGTAGTCGTCGAGGGCGTTGCCCGAGACGTGCTGGACGACCTTGGTGAAGGTCGGCAGCTGGCCCGCGTCGAGGTAGACCTCCTGGAAGTAGGCGTCGAGGTAGCCGTCCAGCGGCACGATGTCGCCGCCAGGCGACTCCCAGGTCACGTCGATGACGTTGCTGGCGTTGGTGAGCCGCTTCTGGTCCGGGTCGGCGACCACCCAGTCCAGCTTGCACCAGCCCGGCTCGGTGGCGACTGCGTCCCAGTGGATGGTGACCGGCTGGCCGTCGACCTCGACCTCCATGCTCCCGGCCTTGACCTCGTCGAGCTTCCACGAGATCGGCGCGCCCTTCTTCTGCGGCTCGCCGCGGTGCACGCAGTCGGAGGCGAAGGAGCTCCACTTCGCCTCGATGAACTGGTAGGTCGGCCCGCTCTCGTGGGACAGCACGTGCTCCTTCATGAGCGTCGCGAGGATCGAGCAGGCCTCGTCGCGGGTGCCGGCCCTGATGTTGAGCCGCTGGAAGAAGTCGGCGTCGCCCGGGTGGGTCTGGATCTTCGACTGCGCTGCGGAGCCGGACAGCGCCAGCGCGCCCTCGGCCACTCCCTGGGGACCCTTCACCTCGACGATCTCGCCGATCCTGCGGAACCGCACCAGGTCGGCCGGGCTGAAGTCGAGCATGCTGATGCGGTGGCCGAAGACACCGTCCTTCTCGTCGATCACGATGTCGGAGGTCTCGACCCCCTCGTCCTTGGTCATCGCCGCCAGCCAGCGCTCGGTGTCGGCGGCGTCGAGCTCGATGCCGAGCCGCTGGGCGGACTCGACCAGGCGGGTGACGTCGTCGGTCATGTCGGATCGTTGTCCTTTCGCCGGTGCGCCGGCTCGGCGTACAGGGCACGGAACAGGGCGGCCTGGTCCTGCGCGTCGGAGAGAGCGTGGTGCGCCAGCGGGCGTCCTGACAAGTACTTCGGGCCGAGCACGCTCATGCTGGTCTCGGCCCAGGTGCTGCCCAGCCGCCCCATCGCGAACGCCTTGATGTCGAGAGCGGTGTAGCCGAACGGGTTGCGGCCGAGGTACCGCTCGAAGTAGTCGGCGACGAACATCCAGTCGAACGCCGCGTTGAAGCCCACGAAGACCGGTCGGGCGCTCGGGGGCACCACCTCGGCCACCCAGTCGGCGAAGTGCTGCATCGCCCTGTCCGGCGGCTCGCCCATCGTCGTCAGGATGTCGACCGAGAGCTTGCTGACCTCGAGCGCCTCGACCGTGATGCGCTTGTCCTCGGGCCGCATCTCGACGTAGAAGGTGGCCTCCGGGTCGTCGACCAGGCAGGCACCGATCGACAGCAACGCGTAGTCAGCCGGTGTGGCCCCGCCGGTCTCGACGTCGACCGAGATGAAGCACTCCTCGTGGTCGACCCTCTGCCCCGTGCCTGCCGTCATGGTCGCGAGCGTCCCACACTCGGCCGCCACGGAGGCTGAGGTGCGTCGACCCTCAGCCGCCACGGAGGCTGAGGTGTGAGGAGCGTCAGCGACGAGCCTCGAAGCCACCGTCCTGCTCCTTGCTGCAGAACCAGGTCGTCCGGCCGCCGACGGTGGCGCGCCTCATCGGGGCGCCGCAGCGCGGGCAGTGCTCGCCGGCCCTGCGGTGGCCGATGATCTCGCCGGTGTGCACGCCGCCACCCTTGATCGCGCGCCGGATCGCCACCCGCAGCTTGCGGTGCAGGGCCGCGGTCTGGTCGCGGTCGAGGTCCTCGGCCGGTACGCCGGGCGCCACCGCGGCCTGCCAGAGCGCCTCGTCGGCCAGCAGGTTGCCGACGCCGGCGATCGCGTGCTGGTCGAGCAGCCGGGCCTTCACCGGTGCCCGGGAGCGGCCCAGGAGCTCACGGAACTCGGCCAGGCCGACCTCCCCCGCGTCGGGGCCGAGGGCGTCGATGTCCGGGTCGAGCCGGACCCGGCCCAGCCGCCGCTTGTCGAAGAGCCGCAACGAGCCGCCGTCGGCGAAGACCAGCGTGAACCGGTCCCACTCGGGCTTGACCGCGTCGCTGGTGCCCGAGACCCCGGTGCCGACGTAGTCGCCGCCCTCGTCGTCGTCGCGCCCCTTCCGGCTGACGTGGATCCGGCCGCTCATGCCCAGGTGGATGCCCAGGACCGGTCCGTCGCCGGTGACCTCGCACCAGATCGACTTGCCGCGCCGGTGCGCGGCCCGCAGCTGGTGGCCGACCAACGCGTCGCGCAGCTCGCCCGCGGTGTGCGGCCGGCACACGTAGCTGTCGGTGTCGTCGACGTCCTTGATCTTCCGGTGCAGGGCGGAGCGCTCGATGACGGCGCGAGCGGACTCGACCTCGGGCAGCTCCGGCACGGTGGATAAGTATCCGCACTCACCGCCGCTGAGCGCACGGTCGGTGTCCGCAGGACGACGGCCTCAGGCGCAATGGGCGCATGACCAGCACGCTGCCCACCTGCCTCGACAGCTGCCCGCGCTGCGGCTACGTCCTCGACCAGCCTCCCGCGCCAGTCCCTCTGCCCACTCTGCAGTCGCCCACCGTCCCGCCCCCGGTG
>Ga0136846_1219030_pt1 | contig 13193 bp, 7 predicted proteins | sample HopSoiMetagenom2_FD_96841 | JGI IMG/M metagenome (GOLD analysis project Ga0136846, IMG submission 96841) | Grasslands soil microbial communities from Hopland, California, USA - 2 Assembly 2016 (version 4) | ecosystem: Environmental > Terrestrial > Soil > Grasslands | place: USA: Hopland... | reverse complement strand
TGACCGATCTCGCCCGCGACGTCCGATGACCCGTGATAGAGCTTGCCCTCGAGGATCAGCCCGCCGCCGATGCCCGTGCCCAGTGTCATGCCGACGACGTTGCGACCACCGACCGCGGCACCGCACCAGAACTCGCCGAGAGTGGCGCAATTCGCATCGTTGTCCAATGTCGCCTCGAGCTTGACCCGACTCGAGATCTCGTCGCGCAGTGGGAAATTCTTCCAGCCAAGATTCGGAGTGACGATGACAATCCCCTTTTCCCTGTTCAGCGGACCGGGCGAGCCAATACCGACGCCGAGGAAGTCGCTTCGTTTGGCGCCGATCTCCTTCATCGTCTGCGCAACGACCTCCTCGATCATTCCCGCGATCCGATCGACGACCGACTCCGCGCCCCCTTCGGCCAGCGTCGGCGTTGTGTGCATGGCGATTTCCCGGCTGCCATCTACAGGCATCGCGCCGGCGACGATGTTCGTGCCGCCAAGATCTACTCCAACGATGTAACGCTCCTTCGCACTCATACAGGCACCGGTGGGTTGAGGACTTCGGTCAACAAGCTCGCGATGTAGTCGGGCCCCAGCTCGCGCATGCAACGCCAGTGTCCGAGTGGACAGCGCTGCGGGCCATGTCGATGGCACGGACGACACGAAAGGCTGGTATGTCCGGCCACAGCGTTCCGCTCGGCCAGTGGACCGAAGCCGAACTCGGGAACGGTGGGACCAAAAATCGACAGAGTCGGAGTACCCATCGCGGATGCAAGATGCTGTGGCGCCGAGTCGTTTGTCACTATCGCCTGGGCGCGGCCGATCAGTTCCGCTGACGCAAGCAATGAGAGGTCGCCCACTCCGTTGATGACACGACCCCCTGGAAGAGCATCGGCGATCTGTGTCGCGGTATCATGATCTGCCTTGGAGCCGATTAGCGCTATGTGAAAATCCTCGACCAGTCTTTTCGCCAGATCGACGTAGTAGGGCCAACGTTTTGTCCCCCACGCGCTGCCCGGCGCGAGGGCGACGAAGGGTTCGCCATTGACGTCGGTGCGGCGCAACAAGCGGTCGATGACTTGTCTATCCTCATCCCCTGGATAAAGCTTTGGACGGATCTGATCGCGTGTCGGCGGATCCGCGCACTCCGACATCGCCAGCGACCAGAGACGCTCAGCGTGATGGAGCTCTGGCCGGTAGGGAATCTGCTGCGTGTACAAGACGCGCCCAGTGGAGCTGGCGAATCCGATTCGCTCCGTGGCCCCAGTGAGCATCGCCAGCAGTCCGCTCCGAAATGAGCCCTGGGCGAGATACGCGGCCTCGTAAGGCCGGCGCACCCGGACTTGTTTGACGGTCTGCCACAATCCAACCGCCGATCCGTAGGTGCCTCGCTTGTCGTAGCGGATGACCTCGCGAATGTCCGGGTTGTTCGCGAGAGCGGTTGCGCCGAGTGGAGTGGCCAGCACGTCGACGGGGCCGCGCTTGGCGAGCTCCGCGATCAGCGGCGTCGTGAGGATGACGTCGCCCAGAAAGCTCGTCTGGATAACGAGCGATCCGCTCACTCAGTCTACCTGCAGCACCGCGAGAAATGCTTCCTGAGGAATTTCTACTGACCCCACCTGTTTCATCCGCTTCTTCCCCTCTTTCTGCTTCTCGAGGAGCTTGCGCTTGCGGGTGATGTCGCCGCCGTAGCACTTCGCCAGAACATCCTTACGCAACGGCTTCACGGTTGTGCGCGCGATCACTTTGGTGCCGATGGCCGCCTGGATCGCGACCTCGAACAGCTGGCGGGGAATTAAATCCTTCAGCTTGTCGGCGATCTTTCGGCCCCACTCGTAAGCCTTGTCCTCGTGGATGATCACGCTGAACGCATCGACCGGATCGCCGTTGATCAGCATGTCGAGCTTCACGAGATCGCTGCGACGGTATTCCAGCATCTCGTAATCGAGCGACGCGTAGCCGCGGCTAACCGTCTTCAGCTTGTCGAAGAAGTCGAGAATGATCTCGCCGAGGGGAAATTCCCAATCGAGCTCGACCCGCTGGGTATCGAGATACGTCATGTTCTTGTAAACGCCGCGACGTTCCGTCCCGAGCGTCATGATTGGTCCGATGTACTCGGCGGGAACCATGATACGAGCTTTCACGTACGGCTCTTCGACATAGCCGACGACCTGGGCGTTGGGCATCAGCGATGGATTCTCGATCAGGTTCATGGTGCCGTCGGTGAGGTAGACCTTGTACTCGACTGAGGGGACCGTGGTAACCAGATCGAGATCGAACTCACGGCTCAAACGCTCCTGCACGATCTCCATGTGCAGGAGTCCGAGAAACCCGGCGCGGAATCCGAAGCCGAGAGCGGTGGACGTCTCCGGCTCGTAGTTGAGCGAGGCGTCGTTCAGCTTGAGCTTCTCGAGGGCGTCGCGCAGAGTCTCGTACTGGGTGGTGTCAGTCGGGTATAGACCGGCGAACACGAAGCTTCGTACGGCCTGATAGCCGGGAAGTGCCTCACTCGCGTGATTGTCGGCATCGAAGATCGTGTCGCCCGCGCGCGTCTCGCTGACCGAGCGAACACTGGCGACGACGTAGCCAACCTCGCCCGGGCCCAAGCGTTCTGTCGCAACCTGGCGCAGCTGATTGTATCCGACTTCGTCGACTTCGTAGACCGATTCACTGGCGCCGAAGGTGATGTGCGTCCCTTTCTGAATCACTCCGTCGACTACGCGCACGCTCGGAATCGCGCCGCGGTATTTGTCGTAGTAGGAATCGTAGATCAGTGCCCGCAACGGTGCGTTCTCGTCACCTTCAGGCGCCGGGACTTTTCGGACGACTTCTTCCAGCAGCTCGCCGATGCCGATGCCTTCCTTGGCGCTGACCAGAAGGATCGCGCTCTCGTCTATGCCAAGGAGGTCTGACACTTCCTTGCGCCGTTTTTCGGGCTCGGCGCCGGGCAAATCGATTTTGTTGAGGATCGGGATGATTTCAAGGCCCGCGTCCATCGCCAGGAACAGGTTCGAGAGAGTCTGCGCCTCGATTCCCTGAGAGGCATCGACAACGAGGATTGCGCCCTCGCACGCGGCGAGCGAGCGCGACACCTCGTAAGTGAAATCGACGTGACCCGGCGTGTCGATGAGGTTGAGCTCGTACTCCTGGCCGTCGCGGGCGACGTAGGTCATCCGCACTGCGTTGAGCTTGATGGTAATTCCGCGCTCCCGCTCGAGATCGAGCGTATCGAGCACCTGCGCCTTCATCTCCCGCTTCTGCAACATCCCCGTCGCCTCGATCAGACGATCGGCCAGCGTCGACTTACCGTGGTCGATGTGCGCGACAATGCAGAAGTTGCGAATGTGATCGAGCTTCAAGTGGTATCTCTGTGTTTTGCGGGACGCGGCGGCAGGACGATCGAAATATAACCGTCAGGCCCTTTTCCCCTTCTCTGAAAAAGGAAAGAGGGCCGCGGTGGTGGCGGCCCTCTTTTATCGGCGTCCTTGCGCTACTGCCGGCTCTGCGGCGGAGCGCGAAGCGGCTCGGATCTGGTCGTCGTCGTTGTTGTTGTCGCTGCAGGCGTAGGATCAACTCGCGCCGGCGGAGGCGGCGGTTCGTGGACGACTGGAGCAGGCGCTGCGCGCGGCTCCGGCATACGACTCGGCGGCGGTGATTCGACTCGCGGCTCGGGGTGATATTCGCGCAACGGCTCTCCGCCGGTTGCCGCGCTGACCCCGCCGCCTGCAGAGGTGCGCTCGATTGGCATTCGACCCTCAGGCGCCGGTAGCAGCCTGGGCTGCGACGTGTAGCCGTTCAGAACCTGACCGGGCTCCGCGCGACGGCCCTTGGGAGCGGTGATAGTGACGTCTCCCAGCTGCGCAAGATTCGCTCGCTGACTGGGGAAGGCTCCTTCAGCACTCGCCTGCGCCGGGTGGCGTGGTGTCCCACGGGGGAAACGCGACTTCGGGAAGACGGTCGTGTCACCCGTCGAGCGTGGCTGACCAGGTTGCGGAAAGCGACCCTGGGCAACAGGTCCGTAGGAAATGATTGGAACTCCGCACAAATCGTATCCGACGATCCTCGCCCGCTGGCGAACGCGCCCATTACCACTGGCTTGATTCAGGTCTCTGAGAAGCGCGTACCCGCGTCCAGGAGTGAAGTAGTAGCCGTAGTACGAGTCGCAAGGCGAGTTATAGTACGAGTAGTCATTGTATGCGTACGCGTTCGACTGGCCGCCGGCAAAGCGCATGTAGTCGTGGCCGATGGGTTCGCCCTCGACGCCTATGTAACTCGCCAAGGCAAACACTGCTTCCTGCGGGGTCCGATTCTCGAGGATGCGCCGCAGGGAGACAATGTCCCAATCGCCGCCGCGTTCAATGCGCTCGAGGTTGAACGGAGCGCGGGAGGCGAGCGCGATCACGACGCCGCGAGTATCTCCCCATCCGCCCGACTGGGTGTATCGCTGGAATTCGACGGACGAATAGACTCCATCGAAGGACGGCTGATTGAACCCGGCGAAGAAGTGCGGCAACTGCAGCTGCTTGTGCGCGGAGATCTTGACCGAGATACCGGGGAAGTCGGGATGGAGAACCTGAATCTGTCCATCGAGATCCATCGCAACGGAGAAGAGGTAGGCGTTCTCCGAGAGCTCTATCTCCGGCGTGACGTAGGTCGAGGTGTTAATGACGTCGATGCCGTTGGCGGAATAAATCCGGACGCCGGGAGGTCCGCGATGCGCGTGCTCCTGTGCCCCCGAGATGGTTGCCGAGCCGCAAAGCATCGCGGTCACGCCACCCAACGCCGTCCACAATCTCAGAGCTCGCATCTCCGCCTCCCGAGGTTTGTATACAATTTGATAGTTTCTAGTGGCAAAGGTCAAGCCTGAGCTCATATAGAGTACGTTTTTCTCTGCCTACCTGCTGGCCATGGCTCGTTTTACCTTGCGCCATGCCTCTCCCCCAATTGCTGTCGATCGTCGAGTCTCTCAGGGAATTCACTGAGCTGCGTCAGCATGTGCCGGTGCCCGGCGACCGTTGCGTCGTCGGTGGCTTGCATGGGTCGTCCGATGCCGTGCTGCTCGCTGCGCTCGCCAGGAACCTTCCCGGACGAATTTTCGTGGTCGTCAGCGACGATGTCGGCGGTGCCGAGCGCTGGCTCGCCGACCTTTCGACTCTGGTGGAAGAGAATGAGGTGGCGTTTTATCCGCCGCGAGAAAGCTTCGGCGAGGCTGAAGCCCACGCAGAAATTGCCGGTGAGAGAGTCGAGACGCTCGAGCGCATCGGCGGCGGTGACCTCCGCATCGTGATTACCACGACGCGTGCGGTACTCGAGCGCACGCAGCTGCCGCGAGCTCTCGCATCGGCGCGTCTGGAACTGCGAAAGGGCGACACCCGCCGCCCCGAGCAGCTCGCGTCGCACCTCGAATCCATAGGCTTCGAGCGCGTGCCGATGGTCGAAGATGTCGCCCAATTCAGCGTTCGCGGCGGGATCTTCGACATATACAGCTTCGGGATGGCCGAGCCCGTGCGCCTGGAGTTCTGGGGCGACGAAGTCTCAGAGCTCCGCCACTTCGACCTGATCACCCAGCGCTCGACGCGCGACGCGGAGCTGGCACTGATCCTTCCCGTCGACGGCCAGATCGCTTCTGGAGATGTCGAGCCGGCGCGGTCTTCGATCCGCGCCCTCTTCCCGCCGGACACGCTCCTCGTGATTCCGCGTGGTACGCACATCAAGCCCGAGTTGGAGCGTACATGGACGGAGGCCCAACACCACATCGACCTCGCCCGCAGGCGCGGCGAAGACACGCCCCGCCGTGACGAGCTCTTTGAGTCGCCCGAGGATGCGCTCCGCGCGATTGCAGCCTACGGAACCATCGACCTCGCCGGCGACAACGGCTCTCTCGTTTTTCCGTTCCGCGAGCCTGAGGAAATCCAACGCGACATCAAGCGACTCAAGCTGATTGTCGCCGACGGCATCCCGACGATGATTCTGTGCGACAACGCGGGTCAGGCGGAACGGCTCGACGAGTTGCTTAACGACGACCGCGTCTCACCGGCGAGCCTGGCAATCGGGGTCCTGGATGGCGGCTTTGTCATTCCTCCTCGCGACAATTTCGCCGGTTATCGTGTCCTCACCGATCACGAGATCTTCCGCCGCGAGCGCCGTTTCCGACGCGCGCGGAGGTACGCGACGGGAAGCGCGCTGGAAAGCCTCACTGCGCTCAAGCCAGGCGATTACGTCGTCCACCTCGAGCACGGTGTCGGGATCTATCGCGGTATGGAGAAAATCTTTTTCCGCGAGAGCACGGTCGAAGTCGCCGTCATCGAGTACGAGGGCGGCGATCGCCTCAACGTTCCGCTTTATCGCATCGATCAGATCGAGCGGTATCGCTCGGCTGACGACATCAGCTCCGAAGCGCCTCCACCGCGACTCCATTCACTGGGCGGTAAGCGATGGGCGTCGCAACGCGACAAGACTCGCGCGGCTATTCAGGAAATGACCGTGGAGCTGCTCGACCTTTACGCGCGGCGGAAAGTCGCCACGCGGCCGCCACATTTGCCCGATACCGTGTGGCAGCGCCAGTTGGAATCTTCGTTTCTCTTCGAGGACACGCCCGATCAGCGCACCGCGACCACCGATGTGAAGGGCGATATGGAGCGCCCGCGACCGATGGATCGTTTGCTCGTGGGCGACGTCGGCTATGGCAAGACGGAAATCGCCGTGCGCGCTGCCTTCAAAGCCGTCCAGTCAGGCCGGCAGGTGGTAGTTCTCGTTCCAACCACCATTCTTGCCGACCAGCACGCCCGAACTTTCAGCGAGCGACTTGCCGATTTCCCGGTGAAGGTCGACACGCTCAGTCGCTTTCAGACGGCAAAGGAACAGGAAGTCGTCATCGCCGACCTGAAGGCAGGGAAGACCGATGTTGTCATCGGAACTCACCGCCTCCTTAGTGCGGACGTCGGCTTTTCCCAGCTTGGTTTGATTGTCGTTGACGAGGAGCATCGCTTCGGTGTCAAACACAAGGAACGATTGAAGAAGCTTCGCCTCGACACCGATGTGCTTACGCTGACAGCCACTCCGATTCCGCGCACGCTCCATCTCTCGCTCGCTGGTCTGCGCGACATGACGCTGATGCAGACGCCGCCTCGCGATCGCTCGCCGGTCCTCACCTACGTCGAGCCATGGGACGACGGGCTGATCGACGAGGGTATCTCCCGCGAGCTCGATCGCGGCGGACAGGTCTTCTTCGTCCACAACCGGGTCGAGACCATCGAAGGCATGGCGGATCATATTCGCCGGGTCGTGCCGCGCGCTCGGATCGGCGTCGGACACGGGCAGATGCGCGAACACCAGCTGGAGAAGGTGATGCGCAGCTTCGTCAACGGCGAGATCGATGTACTGGTCTCCACGATGATCGTCGAGTCGGGTCTCGACGTGCCCAATGCCAACACGATGTTCGTGAATCGGGCTGATACCTTCGGACTCGCCCAGCTCTATCAGCTCCGAGGGCGGGTTGGACGGTCACACCGGCGAGCCAGTTGCTATCTGTTGGTGCCGGACTCGATCGACGAGGACGCCAACCGGCGGCTCACCATCCTCGAGCACCATACTCAGCTCGGTGCCGGTTACCAGATCGCGCTCAAGGATCTCGAGCTCCGAGGCGCCGGCAACTTGCTCGGACCCGAGCAATCAGGATTCGTTCACGCCGTTGGCTTCGACATGTACCTGCGCATGCTGGACGAAACCGTTAACCGTGTTCTCCGAGGGGGCGATGCTCCCCGTCTCCAGCCAGCCGAAATTTCAGTCGATCTGCCGTCGTACCTGCCTGACGAGTTCATCAACTCCCAGGAGGCCAAGCTCGATATCTATCGCCGCCTCACCCACATGACCGACATCCTCGAGATCGACAGCCTGCGATCAGAGGTGCGGGATCGGTTTGGCGTTCTGCCGGAGCCGGCCCGCAACTTCTTCGCGGTGGCGCTCTTACGCATCCTCGGCGGGGCATCGGACATCGAGTCTGTGCTGGTGCGCGGAAACGAAGCCCGTATTACCTTTCGCGAGCACGCGGTGCCACGTATGAAGGGTATTTCGGCGGCGTTCCACGAGGTACAGTTCCAGGCGGAGGTGCGACGCGCTCACCCGCTTTCACTCAAGCTCACCCGTCTAGGAGGAGCTGAGATGCTCGATGGACTTGTCCGTGCCCTGACAACACTGCGGCCCACCTGACAGCCAACCGCACATTCAAACATGAAACGCATTATCGGTGTTGCCGCGGCAGCGGCTATTAGCATTACTGCCTGCTCCGGCCTGAAGGACGCACTCAACGCGCATACTGACTGGGTAGCTCGCTCCGGTTCCGCGGAGCTCACCGTCGCCAAGCTTGCCACTTTGCTCGGCAAATCCCGCGCACCGATCCGGAAGGACATCGCAAAATCGATTGCCAATGTCTGGATCGACTATCAGGGGCTCGGCTACGCCGCGGCTCACAACGATTCGCTGAGTGACTCCAAGGACATCGACGAGGCAATGTGGCCTGCCATAGCCAACCTGAAGGCTCGCAAGTGGTACGACGTCGTCTCCAAGACATGGGGCTCTGAAGACACCGCTGCCGCACGCCGTCAGTGGGAAGCCAACCAGATTCTTGGCGCCGACCACATTCTTCTCCTCACTCAGGGGATGAACGACGCCCAGAAAGCGGTTGTCAAGAAGAAGATCGACGCCATTCGCGCGGCGGTCACGCCGGCGAACTTCGGCGCCATCGCCAAAACGAACAGTCAGGACACCCAGTCGGCGAAGGCCAATGGCTCACTCGGTCTGTTTCCGCGCGGCGCCATGGTCCCGGAGTTCGAGCAGGCTCTTCTCGCCCTCAAGCCCGGGGAAATCTCCCCCGTTGTCCAGACCCAGTTCGGGTACCACATCATTCACCGGCCGACCTACGACCAGGTGAAGAGCCAACTGCTTACTTATTCGAAGAGCAAGACCGTCGCTGTCGCGGAGAGCACGTACCTCGCCAAGCTCGAGCAAAATGGAAAGATCGAAGTGAAGAAGGGTGCCGTCGCCACCGTGCGCGCCCTCGGCAACGATCCGGACGCGTATCGCAACGACAACAGCGTCCTCGCGACGTCTACCGCCGGAAAATTCACCACATCGCGTCTGGTCGGCTGGCTCGAGACGTTGCCGCCTCAGGCACGCGTCCTCGATCAGATCAAGCAGTCACCGGATTCGCTGCTTGTTCAACTCGTACGCAACTTTGTGAAGAACGAGCTGGTGCTCAAGCAGGCCGATAGCGCCAAGGTCGTCATTGATCCTGCCGAGATCGCACAGCTTCACGCCAGTTTCGCGAATGCCGTTCGTTCCGCGTGGTCCCAGCTTGGCGTCACCCCCGTCTCGCTCTCTGACAGTGCGAAGAGTACTTCTGATCGCGAGAAACTCGCGGCGAAGCGTGTCGATGATTACTTCGGACGCATGGTTCAGGAACAGGCGCCCTTCGTTCCAGTGCCGACGCCTCTCTCCAACGTTCTGCGCTCGAAGTACAAGTACTCATTCAACGACGCCGGCTTCGATCGCACGGTTCAGGAAGCTTCGAAGATCCGCAACTCGGCCGACTCGGCGCGCACCGCCGGGCAACCCGCGACTGCAGTGCCTTTGAACCCCGCGAGTCCGCCACCAGCGGCGTCGTCGACGAGCCCGAGCGGTAAGCAGTGATCGAACCCGGAAGTGGTCGCGGGGTAGCAGGGAGGATGATCAGAAAAATCATACTCGCCGCGGCGCTTGTGCCCGCGGTGCTCTCGGCCCAGGTACCGGCGACCCCGGCCTCTTCCGTACCTGGTGTGATGCCGATCGATCGCGTGGCTGCGGTAGTTGGCGACCAGACGCTGCTTTGGAGCGATGTCCTGACGGCGATCAATCAGCGCCGCGCTCAGGGACTGACACTCCCACCCGATTCGGCCGGCCAGGCTGCCCTCGCCCACACGGTTTTGGGCGAGCTCGTGGACGAAGAAATTCTGGTGCAGAAGGCCAAGGAGATGAAGCTGGAGGTGCCCGACGCTGATGTCATCGCTGCGGCCGACAGGCAGATCAAGGCCGCACGCACGCAGTTTGGATCTGACGAGGATTATAAGAACGAGCTGCGCAAAGCCGGGCTCGGCACTCCCGAGGAGTATCGCAAAGGACTCATCGAGCAGTACCGCAGGCAGCAATTGCAGCAGAAGGCTTTCGCCGAGCTGAAAAAGCAGGCAAAGCCCGTGAACGTCACGGATGAAGAGGTCACCGCCGCGTTCGAGCGCAGCAAAGGCGACCTGCAGAAGCGACCCGCCACTGTCACCTTCCGGCAAATCGTCATTGCACCCCATGCCTCCGCCGCTGCGAAAGCGAAGGCCAAAGCGCACGCGGACTCTCTGCTGGTTGAGATCCGAAACGGCGGGGACTTCGAGCAGATTGCAAAGCGCGAGTCGATGGACCCGGGTACGAAGCAGCTTGGCGGCGATCTGGGTTGGAATCGTCGCGGCAGCGGACTGGTGCCCGAATTCGAACAGATGATGTTCGCTCTCCGGCCGGGAGAAGTCAGTCCGGTCATCGAGACCTCGTTCGGTTATCACATCATTCGTGTCGATCGCGTTCAGGCTGCCGAAGTAAAAGCCCGGCACATTCTGATTGCTCCAGTGATCGACTCGGCGGACGTCGCCGCGGCGAAAGTGGAAGCCGACAGCGTCGCCGCGCAGTGGCGACGTGGAGTCTCTTACGACAGCCTGGTAGCCAAACACCACGATCCGACTGAAGAGAAGGGTGTGCTCCAGCCGTATCCGCGCGATTCATTGCCTGCGTCGTACGCCGGCGCTTTGGCCGGCGCAAAAGCCGGCACGATCACCGATCCGTTCCAGCTTGCAAATCCGCGCGGGCAGCCGAAGTACGCCGTTCTCCAGGTTGTAACAGCCACCGACGCCGGCGAGTACAACCAGGCGGAGATCCGCGATCAGATTCGCGCCCAGCTCTCTGAGGAGCGCTCGATCAGACAACTCCTCGACTCGATGCGAAAGCATACCTACGTGTCACTCAGGATGTAGCGGGTGAAATCACGTCTTGCCATGACCGTGGGAGATCCCCGCGGGATTGGACCCGAGATCGTTGCTAAGGCGCTCGCTGACCCACAAGTCGGCGAGCGCTGTGACGTTGTAGTGGTTGGTCCCACCGGAGCAGGCGTGTCTGTGGGGCAGTCGGTCGGATCGTGGTCGTCCGGCGCGTCTGCCGCCGTGGCTGGGAAGATCAGCGGCCTCGCCATCGAGCGCGCGGTCGCCATGGCGACGGCCGGAGAGGTCGATGGTGTCGTCACTGCTCCGATCGACAAAGCTGCGCTTCTGGCGGGGGGCTACGATTTTCCCGGGCACACCGAGATGCTTGCGAAGCTCACCAACTCCCGAGTGGCTATGATGCTCGCGTGCGACAAGCTCCGCGTCGTCCTTGCCACGACTCATCTCGCACTACAGGACGTGACACGAGCGCTGACGCGCGATTCAATTATCGATGCGGCGCGGATCACGCGCGACGGCTTACGTGACTGGCTCGGCATCGCCGAACCCCGGATCGCGCTGTGTGCGCTCAACCCGCACGCGGGAGACGGTGAAAGATTTGGCGACGAGGATACGAAGCTGCTGGGTCCTGCTGCCCGCGAGGCGAACATCGCCGGACCATTTCCGGCGGACACTGTCTTCGTCCGCGCCATGCGCGGCGAGTTCGACGCCGTGATCGCCCCTTACCACGATGTCGGAATGACGGCCATCAAGGTCGCATCGTTCGGCAGTGCCGTAAACATCACTCTCGGACTGCCGTTTCCGCGCACATCACCAGATCATGGAACCGCGCTGGACATCGCCGGACAAAACCGCGCCGATCCTTCGAGTATGATCGCGGCTACGCTTCTGTGTGCGTCGATTGCGTCTCGCGTTCGGTCCCGCGACGATCCCCCATCGAATGCAGATCGACCGCCAGCGTCTCGATCCGGCGGCCGTCCATCTCGCGCACGCTGAAGATCGCCCCGCCGGCGACCACCCGGTCTCCGACGACGGGGAGACGTCCCAATACGCCGAAGATGTAGCCTCCAATAGTCGTGTAGTCCTCATCGGGAACTGAAAGTCCGAAGTGCTCGTTGAGCTCACCGATGTGGGTGCTCCCGGGAACCATGGTCTCGCCTGCGCGAGTGTGCATCGGCGCTTCGGCGTCCTCTGGCGTGTCGTATTCGTCCAGTATCTCGCCAACAATCTCTTCGAGCAGATCTTCCATCGTTACCACGCCGGCGGTTCCGCCGTATTCGTCCAGCACGATCGCCATGTGCTCCTTGAGTCGCTTGAAATCGGCCAGGACCTCCTCGACCTCACGCGAGCCGGGGATGACGTGCACCGGACGCATTATCGACGGCAAATCGAATGCATCGGTGTTGGCGCGCGGCGCCAGCAGCTTGAGAAGATCTTTCGCCAACACGACCCCGATGATGTTGTCGATCGATTCATCGTAAACCGGGTAACGCGACAGCCCGCTTTCCTGCACCACGCCCAGCACTTCCGATAGAGTCGCCTCGACCGGCAGCGCCACCAGCTCCGTCCGGGGAGTCATGACCTCGCGCGCGTTCTTCTCCGAGAACTCGAACACCGCATCGATCAGATCGGCGTCGTGCGCCTGCATCTGACCGCTCTCCTGAGACTGCTCGACGAGCAGGCGGATTTCTTCGGGGGAGTGAACCGCCTCCTCCTGACCAGCGCTTTCCTGGCCGAGTGCGCGCAGGATCACCTGCGACGAGCGATTCAGGAAATACGTGAACGGCTTCGTGATGAACGCAAAGAAAAGCAGCGGTGGAGCGAGCCAGCGCGCCAGACTTTCGGGATGATTCAGCGCCGCCGCTTTCGGAGTGAGCTCTCCAAATACCACGTGGAGATAGGTGACGATGATGAGCGCTATCGTCGCGCCGATGGTCAGCCGCGCTGAAGCCTCGATGGCGAACGGCAGGTTCTCGAACAGATTGGCAAACATTTCCCCGACCGTCGATTCGGCTACCCAGCCGAGGCCGAGGCTGGCGAGCGTTACGCCAAGCTGGCTGGCGGAGAGAACGCGAGAGATATTTGAGGAGGCGCGCAGCGCGATGCGGGCGAGCCGGTCTCCGCTCCGGGTCATCGCCTCCAAACGCGTCCGTCTCGAACGGACCAGAGCGAACTCGGCGCCAACGAAGAACGCGTTGAGGAG
>Ga0136846_1213965_pt1 | contig 13193 bp, 10 predicted proteins | sample HopSoiMetagenom2_FD_96841 | JGI IMG/M metagenome (GOLD analysis project Ga0136846, IMG submission 96841) | Grasslands soil microbial communities from Hopland, California, USA - 2 Assembly 2016 (version 4) | ecosystem: Environmental > Terrestrial > Soil > Grasslands | place: USA: Hopland... | reverse complement strand
GTCACGCATTCCGTCACCGGATGCTCGACCTGCAGGCGCGTGTTCATCTCGAGGAAGTAGTGGCGGCGCTGGGCGTCGACGATGAACTCCACCGTGCCGGCGCCGAGGTAGCCGACCGCGCGCGCGGCGGCGACGGCGTCGCGCCCCATCGCCTCGCGCAGCGCGGCGTCGACGAACGGCGACGGCGATTCCTCGATCACCTTCTGGCGCCGGCGCTGCGCGCTGCAGTCGCGCTCGCCGAGCTGCACGACATTGCCATGCGCATCGGCGAACACCTGGATCTCGATGTGCCGCCCGCCGGCGACGAGGCGCTCCAGCATCAGCGTGCCGTCGCCGAACGCCGACGTCGCCTCGCGCCGCGCGCCCGCGAGGGCGTCGGCCAGCTCGCCCGGCGCCTGGACGAGCCGCATGCCGCGACCGCCCCCGCCCGCCACGGCCTTGACCAGCAGCGGATAGCCCAGGGCGTCCGCCTGGGCGGTCAACGCGGCGTCCGATTGATCGTCGCCCAGGTAGCCCGGCACGCAGGGCACGTTCGCCGCGAGCATGCGGCGCTTCGCGCCGGCCTTGTCGCCCATCGCGGTGATCGCCGCCGCCGGCGGGCCGATGAAGACGAGCCCGGCGTCCACGCAGGCCTGCGCGAAGTCCGCGCGTTCGGACAGGAAGCCGTAGCCGGGGTGCACCGCCTCGGCGCCGGTGCGTCTGCAGGCCGCGAGGATCGCATCGATGCGCAGGTACGAGTCGGCCGCGGCCAGGCCGCCCAGCGCGACGGCTTCATCGGCCTGCGCGACGTGCGGCGACGCCGCATCGGGCACGCTGAACACGGCGACCGTGCGGTAGCCGAGCGACCGGGCGCTGCGCATCACGCGGCAGGCGATCTCGCCGCGGTTGGCGACCAGGATCTTCGAGAAGCTCATGGCACCGCCCATGCCGGCGCCCGCTTCTGCAGGAACGCGGTCATGCCCTCGATGCCCTCCGGCCCGCGCGCCGCCCGCGCGAACAGGCGCGCGGCGTCCTCGATCAGCTCGACCGACGGCGTGTGCAGCGCGCGCGCCATCAGCGCCTTCGTCGCGGCGATCGCGCCGGGCGCGCAGCGCAGGATCTGCGCGAGCGTCGCGGCCAGCGCGGCGTCCAGCGCCGCGCCGTCGGCATGCACCTCGTGCACCAGGCCGATCGCCAGCGCCTGCGCGGCGTCGACCGTGCCGCCCGTCACCGCGAGCCGCCGCGCCTGCGAGGCGCCGACGCGTTCGACGAGGAAGGCCGCGATCTGGGCCGGCACGACGCCCAGCGAGGTCTCGGGCAAGCGCAGCTGCGCGCCCTGCCCGGCCAGCGCCACGTCGGCGACGCAGGCCAGTCCGAGGCCGCCGCCCATCACCGTGCCCTCCAGCACCGCGACGGTCGCGATGCCGGTGCGCGCGAAGGCGCCGCACAAGGCGCCGAAGCGCCCGTTGACGGCCGCGATGGCGTCGCTCTCGCCGGCCGCCTCGCGCTGGCGCGCCTGGGCCATGTCGTGCAGGTCGGCGCCGGCGCAGAAGTGGCCGCCGGCGCCGCGCAGCACGATGACGCGCACATCGCCCGCGGATTCCGCGCGTGCGAGCACGTCGCACAGCTCGGACACCATGCGCAGCGACATCGCGTTGCGCGCCGCCGGCCGGTTCAGCGTCACGTGCAGCACGCCGCGGCCGGCGCGCACGGCCAAGGTCTCGAACGACGGCGGGGTCATGTCGCGGACTCCCGGGCAGCGAGGGTCACTACCCGAGCCGATCCGGGCTCCCGCTCGGGAGGCAACGACGGGAAGAGCGCGAGGGTCGTCATTTCGGCAGGGTCCCCTCGAGCTTGCAGATGATGCCCAGCATCACCTCGTCGGCGCCGCCGCCGATCGAGATCAGGCGCGAGTCGCGGTAGGCCTGCGAGATCGGGTTGTCGCGCGTGAAGCCCATGCCGCCCCAATACTGCAGGCAGCTGTCGGCCACCTCGCGGCTGAGGCGGCCGCACTTGAGCTTGGCCATCGACGCCAGCATCGTCACGTCCTTGCCCGACACGTACAGCTCGCAGGCCTGGTAGGTGAGCGCGCGCAGCGCGGCGACCTCCGTGCGCAGCTCGGCCAGCCGGAAATGCACCACCTGGTTGTCGAGGATGCTCTTGCCGAAGGCCTTGCGTTCACGGGTGTACCCGATCGTGAGGTCGATGAGGCGGTCCAGGCTGCGCAGCGACGAGGCCGCGCCCCACAGCCGCTCCTCCTGGAACTGCATCATCTGGAACGCGAAGCCCATGCCTTCCTGGCCGATGAGGTTGCGCCGCGGCACGCGCACGCCGTCGAAGAACAGCAGCGCGGTGTCCGACGAGTCCATGCCGATCTTGTGGATCTTCTGCTTCGTGATCCCCGGCAGGTCCATCGGCACGATGATCAGGCTCTTGTTCCTGTGCGGCGGACCCTCGCCGGTGTTGGCGAGCAGGCAGCACCAGTCGGCCTGCAGGCCGTTGGTGATCCACATCTTGCTGCCGTCGATGACGTAGTCGTCCCCGTCCTTGCGCGCCGTCGTCTTCACGGCCGCCACGTCGGAGCCGCCGCCGGGCTCGCTCACGCCCAGGCAGCCGACGAGGTCGCCGGCGATCGACGGCGCGAGGAACTCGCGGCGCAGCTCGTCGGAGCCGAAGCGTGCCAGCGCGGGGGTGCACATGTCGGTGTGCACGCCGATCGACATCGGCACGCCGCCGCACAGGCACTCGCCGAGCGCCTCGGCCATCACCATCGAATAGCTGAAGTCCAGCCCCGCGCCGCCGAACTCCTCGGGATACTTCAGGCCCAGCAGGCCGAGGTCGCCCAGCTTCTTGATGACCTGGTGCGCCGGGTACTGCTCGTCGGCCTCCCATTTCGGGACGTGCGGGTTCAGCTCCTTCTCGACGAAGCGCTTGACGGTCTCGGACAGGGCCTGGTGTTCGGTCGTGAATCTCATGGGGCTTGTCTTGTTGGAATGTCGATCAGAAACGGGCGACGCCGAAGGAATTCGGGCGCAAGGTCCGCTGCTCGGCCTCGCGCGCGAGCGCCAGCACGAGTGCGAGCACGCGCCGCGTGTCGCGCGGATCGAGGATGCCGTCGTCCCACAGGCGCGCGGTGCCGAACAGCACGTGCGACTCGCGGTCGATGCGGTCGCGCAACTGCTTGCCCATCGCGGCGAGTGCCTCGGCGTCGACCGGCGCCCCGCTGCGCGCGAGCTTGCCCGCGCCGACGATCTCCATCACCTTGCCGGCCTGCGCGCCGCCCATCACCGCCGTGCGCGCGCTGGGCCAGCTGAAGATGAAGCGCGGATCGAAGCCGCGGCCGCACATGCCGTAGTTGCCGGCACCGTACGAGCCGCCGATCACGAAGGTGAACTTGGGCACGCGCGCATTGGCCACCGCCTGGATCATCTTGGCGCCGTGCTTGATCGCGCCGCCGCGCTCGGCGGCCGAGCCCACCATGTAGCCGGTGGTGTTCTGCAGGAAGACCAGCGGCGTGCCCGACTGGTCGCACAGCTGGATGAACTGCGCCGCCTTGTTCGCGCCGGCGGGCTGGATCGGGCCGTTGTTGCCGAGCAGGCCGACGACATGGCCGTCGACGCGCGCATGCCCGCACGGCGTGTCGGCACCGAAGCCGGGCTTGAACTCCAGGAAGTCGGAGCCGTCGACCAGGCGCGCGATCACCTCGCGCACGTCGTAGGGTTCGCGCTCGTCCGCAGGCACGATGCCCATCAGCTCCTCGGCGGCGTACAGCGGCGCGACCGCCTGGGCGGCCGGCGGCGCGGCGTCCCACCGCAGCTTGTCGACCAGCTCGCGCGCGATCGCGACGGCGTGGGCGTCGTTCTCGCCGACGTATTCGCCCAGGCCGGTGACCTCGGCGTGCGTGCGCGATCCGCCGAGCTCCTCGTCGGTGGCGTCCTCGCCGATGGCGGCCTTGACCAGCGGCGGCCCGGCGAGGTAGATGCTGGAGCGGCCGCGCACCAGCACGACGTAGTCCGACAGGCCCGGCAGGTAGGCGCCGCCGGCCGTCGACGAACCGTGCACGACCGCGACCTGCGGGATGCCCGCCGCGGACAGCCGCGCCTGGTTCGCGAAGCTGCGCCCGCCCTCGACGAACATCTCGCTCTGGTACATGAGGTTGGCCCCGCCCGACTCGACCAGGTAGACCAGCGGCAGCTTGTTCTCCAGCGCGACCTGCTGCGCGCGCAGCGCCTTGCGCAGGCCCATCGGCGAGACGGTACCGCCCTTGAGCGCGCTGTCGCTCGCGGAGATGACGACGCGCTTGCCCGACACCAGCCCGATGCCCATGATGGAGCCGCCGCCTTGCACCGACTTCCTGCCATCGTCGTCGTGCATGCCCAGGCCGGCCAGTGGCGACAGCTCGAGGAAGCCGCTGCCGCGATCGAGCAACTGCGCGACGCGCTCGCGCGGCAGCAGCTGGCCGCGCTGCTCGAACCTCTCGCGCTTCGAGGCGCTCTCCTCGACGACCTGGCGCTCGAGCCTGCGCACCTCGGCCAGCCTGTCGGCCATGCGCGCGGCGTTGGCCGCGAACGCCGCCGACTTCACGTCCAGCGCGGAGACGATGGCCGGCATCAGCCCTCCGCGTCGCGCAGCACCTGCGGCGTCACCGCGCGGTGGAAGCCGTCGAACGGCACCGAGCGGTCGTGGTCGACCGACGGGAACAGCGGCGAGCCCAGCGAGGCGCCGCCGTCGATCTGCAGCGTGACGCCGGTGATGAACGCAGCCGCCGGCGACAGCAGGAACACGATGGCCGCGCTCACCTCGGCCTCGAGGCCCAGGCGGCGCAGCGGCACGTGGCGCCGAAGCTGGGGAATCAGCGTCCTCATCGCGCCGCCGTAGGTGTCCATGCCGCTGGAGGCGATCCAGCCCGGCGCGACCGCGTTGACGCGCACGCCGGACGACGCCCACTCGAACGAGGCCGTCATCGTGAGGTTGCTCATGCCCGCGCGCGCCGCGCCCGAGTGCGCCATGCCGGGCATGCCGTTGCGGAAGTCGGCCGTCATGTTGACGATGGCGCCGCCGTGCGCCTGGAAGCTCTGCAGGAAGAGCTCGCGCATCATCAGGAAGCCGCCGGTCAGGTTGTTGGCGACGACGGCCTCGAAGCCGCGCTTGCTGATGGCCGTCATCGGCGCGGGGAACTGGCCGCCGGCGTTGTTGACCAGGCCGTGGACCACGCCTTCGGTCGCGACGACGTCGGCCACGTTGGCCCGGACGGCCTCGTCGTCGCGGATGTCGAACGCGCGCCAGGTGCAGCGGCCGCCGTCCTCGGCGATCTCGGCCGCGACGCGTTCGAGCTTGTCGGCGCTGCGGCCGCTGATCACCACGTCCGCACCGAGCGCGGCCAGCTCGTGCGCGACCGCGCGACCGATGCCCGAGCCGCCGCCCGTGACCCACACGCGCCGGCCGGCGAACAGCCCGGGCGCGAACGCGCTGCGATAGCGCGAGGGAGGGATTGCGTCGTCGTCCTGGTCGGGAGAGGCTGTCGTCATGGGGACAAGGATCGTTTCCGGAAGAACGGGAGGGCTCCCGCGGCACGTGCCGCATTAGGCTTCAGGGTGACGTTAACGTCAACATCATGTCGCGTCGGGAATTTCACTGATGGCGACGTCACTCGCAGGCCCTAGGATGCGGCGATCGCCCGGCACGCCATCGCGCGCCTTCGCCTGCCAATCCCTCCCGCATCAGGAACCCGTCGCATGGACCTCCAGACCGCCACCGATCAACTGCGCGCCAAGGTGGGCGAGGACTGCGGCCTCGGCGCCGTGCTCAAGTTCGACTGCGGCGCCGACGGCGTGGTCGTCGTCGACGCCACCCAGGTGCCCAACGTGCTGTCCAACGACGCGGATCGCGTGGCCGACTGCACCGTCGCGCTGGGCGTGGAGACGCTCGGCGAGCTGCTTTCGGGCGAGCTGGAGCCCACCACCGGCTTCATGATGGGCAAGTTCAAGGTCTCGGGCGACATGAGCGTCGCCCTGAAGCTGCAACGCATCGTCTGAGCATCATCGTGGATCCGCAGGCATCGAAAGCCGCGCGCAGCGTGCGCGCGCAGACCGCCGACGAGGTGGTGGCCGACCACCGCAGCGACGACGCCGGCCAGCTGTTCGGCATCACCGAGCTCTGCAAGGAGTTCGACATCTCGCCGCGCGCGCTGCGCTTCTACGAGGACAAGGGCCTGCTGGCGCCGCGCCGCGTCAACGGCACGCGCGTCTACACGCGGCGCGACCGCGCCCGCCTGCAGCTGATCCTGCGCGCCAAGGCGATCGGTTCGTCGCTGGCCGAGATCAAGCACTACCTCGACCTGTACGGCACCCACGGCGAGGGCCGCGCCGTGCAGATGAAGTACGTGCTCGACAAGACCTCCAAGGCGATCGCCGAGCTCGAGCAGAAGCGCGCGCACATCGATGCGTCGCTGGCGGAGCTGCGCATCATCAACGCCACGGTCAAGCGGAGCCTGGGCAAGTGAGCGGCTTCGCGCAGGATGACCGCCTGGACGGCGTCCGCTCACGGCTCGGCGGCGTCACACCCGACACGAAAGTGAAACCATGACCGACGCATTCATCTACGACCACGTCCGAACCCCGCGCGGCAAGGGCAAGAAGGACGGCAGCCTGCACCAGGCCGCGCCGGTGTGGCTGCTGCGCGGGCTGCTGCAATCGCTCCAGCAGCGGCTCGATCTCGACACGTCTCTGGTCGACGACGTCGTGCTCGGTTGCGTCACGCCCGTGGGCGAGCAAGGTGCCGACATCGCGCGCACCGCGGTGCTGGACGCCGGCTGGGCCGAATCCGTCGCCGGCGTCACGCTGTCGCGCTTCTGCGCGTCGGGCCTGGAGGCCGTCAACCTGGCCGCGGCCAAGGTGGCCAGCGGGTTCGAGGACCTGGTCGTGGCCGGCGGCATCGAGTCGATGTCGCGCTGGCCCATGGGCTCGGACGGCGGTGCGTGGTTCATGGATCCGCGCATCAACCAGGGCATCGGCTTCGTCCCGCAGGGCGTCGGCGCCGACCTGATCGCCACCCTCGAAGGCTTCGCGCGCCACGACCTCGATGCGTACGCGCTGCAGTCGCACCAGCGCGCGGCCGCGGCGCGCGCGGCGGGGCACTTCGGGAAGTCCGTCGTGCCCGTCCACGACATCGCCGGCCTGCTGATGCTGGCCGAGGACGAGACGATCCGCGCCAACGCCACGCTCGAGGCGATGGCCAGGCTGGAACCCTCGTTCGCCGCCATGGGCGCGATGGGCTTCGACGCCACCGCGTTGCGCAAGTACACCACCGTCGAGAAGATCGCGCACGTCCACCACGCCGGCAACGCGTCGGGCATCGTCGACGGCGCCGCGCTGATGCTGCTGGGCTCGCGCGCAGCGGGCGAGCGCGCCGGCCTGCGCGCCCGCGCGCGCATCCGCGGCGCGGCGGTGGTCGGCTCCGAGCCCACCATCATGCTGACCGGCCCGACGCCGGCCTGCCGCAAGGCGCTGGCCAAGGCCGGCCTGCAGGCCGCCGACATCGACCTGTGGGAGATCAACGAGGCCTTCGCCGCGGTGCCGATGAAGACGGCGCGCGATCTCGGCGTGTCGCTGGACCGCGTCAACGTCAACGGCGGCGCGATCGCGTTGGGGCACCCGCTGGGCGCCACCGGCTGCATCATCCTCGGCACCTTGCTGGATGAACTGGAACGGCGCGACCAGTCGCTCGGCTGCGCCACCCTGTGCGTGGGCGGCGGCATGGGCATCGCCACGATCATCGAGAGGATCTGAGAACCATGGCCGACGTTCTGAACGTGGTCGTCGACACCGACGGCATCGCCATCGCCACGATGGATTGCCTGGGCCGTTCGATGAACGTGCTCGACGACGAGCTTGCGCAGCCGCTGGCCGCGCTGGTCGAGCGACTGGAGACCGATGAGTCGGTCAAGGGGCTGGTGCTGCGCTCGGGCAAGAAGGATTTCCTCGCCGGCGCCGACATCGACCGCCTGCGCGCGCTGTCGTCGGCCAAGGAGGCCTTCGACGAATCGATGCGGCTGAAGAAGGCGCTGCGCCGGCTGGAACTGTGCGGCAAGCCGGTGGTCGCCGCGATCAACGGCAAGTGCCTGGGCGGCGGCCTCGAGATCGCGCTCGCCTGCCACCATCGCATCGTGCTGGACGACGGCAAGGCGCGGCTGGGCCTGCCCGAAGTCAAGCTGGGCCTGCTGCCCGGCGGCGGCGGCACGCAGCGCATGCCGCGCCTCGTGGGCATGCAGCAGGCGCTGCAGTGGATGGGCGAAGGCGCCGACATCCGCGCCGCGCAGGCGCTGAAGGCGGGCCTGGTCGGCGAGCTCGCGGCGTCGAGCGAGGACATGCTCGCCAAGGCCAGGGCCTGGATCGCGGCCAACCCGTCGCCCAGGCAGCCGTGGGACACGCCGAAGTTCCGCTACCCCGGCGGCGACTCGCGCACGCCCGCGGCGGCGCAGATATTCTCGGTGGCGCCGTCCATGGCCTCGGCCAGGAGCTTCGGCAACTACCCAGCGGTCACGCACATCCTGTCATGCGTGTTCGAGGGCGGGGTCGTCGGCTTCGACGCGGCCCTCGAACTCGAGTCGCGCTACTTCGCGGCCTGCGCGATGTCGCAGGAATCGCGCAACATGATCGGCACGCTGTGGTACCAGCTGCAGGCGATCGAGCGCGGCGCCTCGCGGCCGGCGGGGCACGCGCCGCGCAGCGTCGAGCGCCTGGGCATCCTGGGGGCCGGCATGATGGGCGCCGGCATCGCCTACGTCGCCGCCCGGGCCGGCATCGAGGTGCGGCTGCTCGACACCTCGGCCGACAACGCCGTCCGCGGCCGCCAGTACGCCCAGGACCTGCTGGACAAGGCCGTCCGCAAGGGCCGAACGACGCCGGGGCAGCGCGAGGCCACGCTCGCCCGCATCACGCCCACCGTGCAGTTCGAGGACCTGGCCGGCTGCGACCTGGTCATCGAGGCGGTGTTCGAGGACCGCGCGGTCAAGGCCGACGTCACGCGCCGCGCCGAGGCGCTGCTGGCGCCCGATGCGGTGTTCGCGTCGAACACGTCCACGCTGCCCATCACGAGCCTCGCGCAGGCCAGCGTGCGGCCGGCGCAGTTCATCGGCCTGCACTTCTTCTCGCCGGTCGACAAGATGCCGCTGGTCGAGATCATCCTGGGCAAGGCCACCGACGACGCCACGCTGGCGCTCGCGTTCGACTTCGTGCGCCAGATCGGCAAGACGCCCATCGTCGTCAACGACTCGCGCGGCTTCTACACGAGCCGGGTGTTCGCCACCTACGTGATGGAAGGCCTGGCCATGCTCAGGGAAGGCGTGCACCCGCGCCACGTCGAGGCCGCGGGCCTGCAGGCCGGCATGCCCATGCCGCCGCTGGCGCTGCAGGACGAGGTGTCGTTGACGCTCGCCCTGCACGTGGCCGACCAGACGCGCAAGGATCTCGCCGCCGAGGGCAAGCCCTACGTCGAGCACCCGGGGGAATCGGTGCTGCGCCAGATGTGCGAGCTGGGCCGCATCGGCCGCAAGGCCAACCTCGGCTTCTACGACTGGACGGACGCGGGCCGCAGCCTGTGGCCCGGCCTGGCGCAGCTGTTTCCGGTGGCCGCGCGGCAACCCGCCCAGCGCGAGCTGATCGACCGCCTGATGTTCGTGCAGGCCAACGAGGCCGCGCGCTGCGTCGAGGAAGGCGTGCTGCGCTCGGTGGCCGACGCCAACGTCGGCTCCATCTTCGGATGGGGCTTCGCGCCCTTCCACGGCGGCGCGCTGCAGTTCGTCAACGCGATGGGCGCGAAGCGCTTCGTGGCCCGCGCTCGCGAGCTCGCGCAGGCGCACGGGCCGCGCTTCGAGCCGGCCGGCGTGGTGGTGAACCTGGCGCAGCGGGACGGGGTGTTCGAGGACTGAAGGCCCACCAGCCGAGCCGCTTCGCCGTGGATCAGGCCCGGCGGCGGCGCGTCATCGCCGCCAGCAGGCCCACGCCCGCGAGCATCATCGGAACGCTCGACGGTTCGGGGACGGGCATCGCCACGATCGACAGGCTCGTCAGGTCGAAGCCGCCGAAATAGTCGCCGAAGGCCGTCGTCCCGCCGAAGAAGCCGCCGGCCTGCACCCCGGGCGCGGACAGGTCGAGCGGCTGGTAGAGCGACAACCCGCCGCTCGGATCGGCGAACAGGCACTGAACGGCGCAGTCGGCCGGCGACTGCGACAGCACGACGCGCAGGAACGGGCTGTAGAAGCCCTGGCGGGTCTGAGCGACGATGTCGACGCCGTTGGACGGGCCGTCGCGCGCCACTTTCTCGAAGAAGCGTTGCCACTCGGGCGTCGACGACAGCGACAGCGTGCGGCCGTCCTGGAAGACGGCGGAGCCTGTCACCAGGAGCGGCGACGCGCCCAGGCCTCGGGCGCTCTCGACGTCGAGGAACTGGCCAGGGATGCCGACATCCCCGCTCCAGGCCGGATCGGCGGTGACGGTGAACGAGCCGTTGATCGACTCGCCCGCGAACGTCGGGGAGATGCCCGACGACGACGTGATGACGCCGCTGAACGTGACCTTCGTGGTCGCCGCGGCGGCATGGGCCTGGAGCGCGGCGAGGGCGAATGCCGTGGCCGCGAGGCGCATCGTGATCCGGATCATGTCTTCTCCCTGAGGTTCGTCGCGGCTCGCACGGATGTGGCGCGCGCCGGCGGATTCTAGTCAGCGGAAACGTCATCGCGATGACGGCCGGCCGCCTCCAGCGCCTCGCGCAGGACCGCCAGCGCCGGGCCGATCCGCGGCGGCTCGCGCATCGCCTGGCGCGCGGCGCCGATCGCCTTGCGCACGGTGCCGGGCGCCTCCCCGCGCTCGACCAGCGCGAGCACCGGTGCCTCGCAGGCGAGCAGCGCGTCGATCCAGAGCGCGGCCTGCGGCGCCTCGCGCCGGCCCGCGAGGCGGTGCGCGACGCCCTGCGCACGGAACACGGGCCGCATCTGGCGCACCAGCGCCGTCGTGCCGACGACGGCCTGCGGCCGGCGCTCCGCCGCGGCCGGATCGAGCGCCTCGGACATCGCCGCCAGCGCGCCGGCGATGCGGCGGCGCAGGATGTCGGCCGACGGGATCGGCCACACGAGCGACGCCGCCGCGGTGGCGATCGCGGCGCCGACGGCGATCTCCAGCAGCCGGCGCCACAGCAGCAGCGGCTCGGCGGCGGGCTCGAGCGTCTGCAGCAGCGCGAGCGCCAGCGTCACGCACAGCACCCACCAGCCGTAGCCGAAGACGCGCAGGACCAGGCCGGCGAACACGCAGGCCAGGACCAGCCCACCGACCGCGGCGACGTCGCCGCCCGCCCGCCCGGCCACCGCCATCGCCAGCACCGTGCCGCCCGCCGCGCCGAGCACGCGCAGCACGCCGCGCCGCACGACGTCGAACTGGCCGATGCTGCCGGTGTTGACGAGCAGCGCGGAAAGCACCAGCCAGCGCCAGTGATCCGGGAACACGAGCAGACCGACGGCGAACGCGGCCGCCAGCGATGCGGCCATCTGCGCGGCGAGGCGCACGGGCGCCGACGGCCGCAGCGTGCCCGGCGTGGCGGGCGCAGCGGGCGAGGCGGGCGTGGCGGGCGTGGAGGCGTCAGGCGCCAGCGGCCGCAACCACCCCAGGGCCTGTCCCAGGCCTTGCGCCAGCACGACGCAGGCCAGCGCCAGCAAGGCGATCACGGCCGGCGCCACCACCGCGAAGGCGGGCGGCAGGCCCCAGGCGGGCCGCTGCGGCAAGCCCGGCACGATCAGGATCGTGACGAGCGGCAGCGTCAGCAGCCGGCCCAGGCGCTGGCCCGTCGCGCCGAAGCGCCGCGCCCAGGCCGGCAGCGACCCGACGGCGACGAACGCGGCGGCGCCGAGCCAGGGCGCATGCAGCAGCAGCGCGCCCACGCCGAAGCTCGCGAGGCTGATGACCGGCAGGAGCACGAGGGCCTCCAGCCAGCCGCGGCGTTCGGTGACGAGATGGCTGCGCGCGAGCGCCAGCGCCAGCACCGCGCCCAGCACGCCGGCCGCCGGCCCGTGCGCGACCGCCTGCGAGCCGGCCGCGGCGCCGGCCATGGCGAGGACGGCCAGCGCGGCGTCGCGCCACGCGCGCGACAACTCGGTGTATGCCGATGGGATGGCGGACTCGTTCAAATGCCGAACCTCGCAAGCTGGCGACGGGCCGATTCTCGCTCCGAACTGACGCGGGTCTTACACGGGCCGCGAACGTGTGCGGCGAGCGTGGCCTGCGCACCGAAATGGCTCTCGGGGTTTGCACGAATCTGCGGCGATTACGTAGGCGCAAACGGGGACCGGAGCACCACAATGGTCCCGACATTCGACTCGACCCGAGTCACAACGCGAGGCAACAACAGCTTGCCCCAATGGAGACACGACCCATGACTCTCGCCATCCGTCTTTCCGCCGTCGCCCTGGCCTGCGCGGCCGCCAGCGCTTTCGCCGCCGATCCGATCAAGATCGGCGTCGACGGCCCGTTCACCGGGGGGTCGTCCTCGATGGGCGTGAGCATGCGCGACGGCGTGCGCCTGGCCGCCGACGAGATCAACAAGGCGGGCGGCGTCCTCGGCCGCCAGATCCAGCTCGTCGAACGCGACGACGAGGCCAAGAACGAGCGCGGCGCGCAGATCGCCCAGGAGCTGATCAACAAGGAGCATGTCGTCGCCGTCGTGGGCTACATCAACACCGGCGTGGGCCTGGCCTCCGAGCGCTTCTTCCAGGACGCGAAGATCCCGGTCATGAACAACGTGGCCACCGGCTCGGTGCTGACCCACCAGTTCGACGACCAGCCCGAGAACTACGTCTTCCGCAACTCGGCCAACGATTCGATCCAGGCGCCGATGATCGTCGAGGAGGCGATCACCCGCCGCGGCTTCAAGAAGGTGGCCATCCTCGCCGACTCGACCAACTACGGCCAGCTCGGTCGCGCCGACCTCGAGAAGGCGCTGGCCCTGAAGGGCATCAAGCCGGTGGCGGTCGAGAAGTTCAACATCAAGGACGTCGACATGACGGCCCAGCTGCTCAAGGCCAAGGAAGCCGGCGCGGAAGTCGTGCTCACCTACGGCATCGGCCCGGAGCTGGCGCAGATCGCCAACGGCATGACCAAGCTGGGCTGGAAGGTGCCGATGATCGGCAGCTGGACGCTGTCGATGGCCAACTACATCGACAACGCCGG
>Ga0136846_1228156_pt1 | contig 13195 bp, 15 predicted proteins | sample HopSoiMetagenom2_FD_96841 | JGI IMG/M metagenome (GOLD analysis project Ga0136846, IMG submission 96841) | Grasslands soil microbial communities from Hopland, California, USA - 2 Assembly 2016 (version 4) | ecosystem: Environmental > Terrestrial > Soil > Grasslands | place: USA: Hopland... | reverse complement strand
GCGGCCGCTTGCGGGGGTAGAGCTCCATGAACCGGCGGTGGATCGTGCTCGCCGCTTTCCCGGAGAGCTGCTGGAACACGATCGAGCGCACGAGCGCGTCGTAGTGCGTCCCCGTGCGTCGCGCTTCGAGCCGGCACGGTCCGACGCGGTCGATGATGCTCGCCAGCACCGGATCGACGCTCCGGAGATGAGCGATGGCTTTGCGGTGGGAGGGCATGCTGAAAGATAACCGGACCCGCTGATGACCAAGGGGTCAGACACCTTCGGCATCTGACCCCAGGGTCTGGTCCCATGGGTTACGAATTTCTGAGGTTGGGCGCGTAGGCCATGTCCAGCATCTTGCCGAGCAGGCCGCCGACGTGCTTCTGGCCCTGTGCCTGCGCCTGCTCCTGCGCGTGCTGCGCGTCCTGGCGCAGCACGTCGTTCAGCTGATTCGGGTCGTTCTGGGCCGCGCCGTGATTCATCGCGCGCTTGGCGAGCGCTCCGAGCACGATCGGGGCGAGAATCATCAACAGCTTGCGCGTGCGATCCGAATCCAGCCCGCTCGCCTGCTGCACGCCCTGATTCACGTCCTCCTGATGTCGCCCCAGCACCTGGCCAAGTATGCCGCCGTCGGCCGCTCCGCCCGCGCCGATCAGGGAGCCGAGACTGCCGAGAATTCCACCGTGCGAGCCGAGGAGCTGCTGGATGCCGCTGGCGCCGCCCGGCTGCTGCGCCGTACTCGCCAGCCCGCCCACCAGCGCCGGCAACGCGGCGTTCACCGCCTGCTGCGTCTGAGCCGGGTCCGTGCCGAGCTGCTGGCTGATCTGCTGAATCTCCTGCGGCCCGAGATGCTGCTGGGCCAGATCGAGAGTGGAAGCCATGTCGCGCACCTGAGTTGAGAGGGGCGCGTCACTCCGTGTGACGCGCGAGATACCGGGCGACCTTCTTCAGGTCGTCCACGAACGCCTGCTCCGCCTCGGCGCGAAGCTCGCCAGGCGTCCGGAGTACCGCACTCGGATGGACCGTCGCGAAACCCGCTTCGGCCAGCGGCGTCCGCAGCCGCTTGCCGCGCTGGGTCGTGACGCGCGTCTGCGGTCCGAACACCGCCTTCGCCGCGGTCGCGCCGAGCGCCACGATCACGCGCGGCTTCACGACGGCGATCTCCTCGTCGAGCCATGGGTGACAGGCGCGCACCTCCGACGCATTCGGCGTCTTGTGGATGCGCCGCTTGCCCGTGCCGTCCGGCACCCACTTGAAGTGCTTCACCGCGTTGGTCACGTACGCGTCGCCGCGATCCAGGCCGGCGCGCTCGAGCGCGCCGTCGAGCAGTCGTCCCGATGGCCCGACGAACGGATGCCCCGCGCGATCCTCCTGATCGCCGGGCTGTTCGCCGACGAACATCACCGTCGCGGTGCGCGTGCCTTCGCCGAACACGGTCTGCGTCCCGACCTTCCAGAGATGACAGCCGCGACAACCCGCCGCCGCGCGCCGAAGCGCGGGCAGCGTATGCCGCTCGGGCAGGAAGTCAGCGGCGCTCCCCGTCCCGCCCGCGCGCGTCGCTCTCGTGGCTCTCGTAGCTCTCACCATCGCGCTGACGCTCCTCGTCCGGATCCGTCGCTTCGTGGATCTGCTCGATGAAGCGCTCGTGCGTCTTCTCGCCGTGCTGTCCTTCCGCGTGCTGCTGCGGTCCCTTCTGCTGTCCTCGGCGCTGCACCATCAGTACCTCCACTGCATTGAGCTTCCCATTGCGTCCTGCGGGCAGGAGGGATGCGGCAAGCAGTAGGCCAGTGCGGCGCGACGCAAACCACGCTACCATACGGTCGCCATGCGCACTCCTCGGGAGATCACCATGCTCGCCGCCACTGCCCGCCCCGTCGCTGCGGCCGCGCTCGCCGCGCTTTCGCTCGTCGGGGGATGCTCGCCGGGCACCGTGGTACCCGCTCCCGTGCCACGCACGAGCACGACGTTGCTGGCACGGGTGGGCGACGACACGATTGCGATCGAGCGCTACACGCGCACGGCGAAGACGATGGAAGGACTGGTCGTGACGCGGCGGCCTCTCGCACGCGTTGGACGCTACTCGGTCGAGCTCGCCCCGAACGGTCTGCCGACGCGTGCCGACTACTCTCTGCGCGACGGGGACGGTGCCGCGCTTCCCGGCGGCATGCAGTCGCTCTCGGCCCGCTTCACGCGCGACTCCGTCGTGCTCGTCGGACATCGCACGTCGGGCGATACGACGTCGCGGTTCACCGTGCGCGGCGCGGCGTTTCCCTTCGTGAACGACTCGTACGCGCTCTACGAGCTGGCGCTCGGCCGGCTGAGCGCGACCGGGCGTGACAGCATCCTGTGCGAGCTCGTACCGCTCGCGATGAGTACGAGGCAGGCGATCCCGCGGGCGATGCGTGTCACGGGGCCCGCCGACGTACGGATCGATTACGACGGGAGCCCGCTCCTGCTGCGCCACGACGGCCACGGGGCGATCGTCAGCGTGGACGGCAGCAGGACCGCGCTCAAGGTGAACGTGACGCGCATCGGATTCGACACCGACCTCGAGGCGATCGCGCGCGCGTGGAAGGCGAGCGAGCAGGGCGCGCCCGCCGGGCAGTCCTCCACCCCGAAGTGACCGCGATGGCGCGTCTGCTCAACTACTTCCTGAAAGGGCTCGTCCTGCTCGCGCCGTTCGCCATCACGGTGTACGTGTGCGTGCGCGTCTTCGCCACGATCGACGGCTGGCTCGGTCTGCCCATCCCCGGCGCCGGGTTTTTCGCGACCGTCGCGCTCATCACGCTGTTCGGGTTCGTCGCGTCGAGCTTCCTCACCAGGCGGATGCTCGCCGCGCTGGAGAGCATGCTCGAGCGGCTCCCCTTCGTGCGCCTGCTCTACTCCAGCACGCGCGACCTGCTCAACGCCTTCGTCGGCGAGAAGCGCCGCTTCGACAAGCCCGTCATCGTCACCCCATTCTTCGGCGGCCAGGCGCGCGCGATCGGCTTCGTCACGCAGGAAACCCTGGACTCGATGGGGATGCACGAGCACGTGGCCGTGTATCTCCCGCAGTCGTACAACTTCGCCGGCTCGCTGCTCATCTTTCCGTCGAGCGCCGTCGAGCCCCTCGACGCCGAGAGCTCCGACGTGATGGCGTTCATCGTGTCCGGCGGCGTGACGATGCCCCCGCCGCCCAGACGCTCAGGCCCGGTTGCGCGACAGACGCCCACCGTTGCGCCGGAACAGATCGCAGGGACGTAGTCGTCGAACAGCGGCAAAGCGTCTTACTGCCGCCGTAGCTGATCGGGGGAGATCTGGTCCTGTGTCGGCGGCTCCGGCGGAGCGGGTAGATCCCGAAGATGCGCCCGGAACGCCTGATAGCTCGGATCGTCGACGCGCAGCCCCTCGAGCCCCCGCGGATCGAGCGCGGCGATCTCGCGCTCGGTCGCCACGATGCGGTCCTCCTCGAGCGGATGCGAGGCGAAGAATGCCGCGATGCGGAGCGGTGCCGTGCGACGCTCCTCGATCAGTCGGCGGAACAGGGCAGGGATGCCGTGCGGGTCGAGCCCCGCGGCGGTCACGTTCAGCACCGCCTCGGAGTCCGCCTCCGCCTCGTCCGTCCGACTGTACCGCGCGAACAGCGCGGCGCCGCCCACCTGGATCGCCGCTCGCGCGACGTCGCTGTTGCACAGCCGCGTAAGCGTGCAGCCCAGCCCCACCGCAACGTTCGCCCCGGTCTGCTTCTCCATCTGCTGCACGGAGTGTCGGCGCACCACGTGGCCGATCTCGTGGCCGAGCGCCCCCGCGAGCTCGTCGAGATTCTCCGCCCGCTCGATCAGCCCGCGGTTCACGTAGATGAATCCACCCGGCAGCGCGAATGCGTTCACCTCGGGGCTGTTGACGACGAAGAACTGCCAATCCAGATCGGCGCGCGGTGTCGTGCGCGCGATGGACATCCCGAGATCGCGCACGTAGTTCGTGACGATCAGATCGCGCACGAGCGGGATCTGCGAGTTGATCTGCTCGGCGTTCTGCCGCCCGAGCTGCACCTCCTGATCCTCACTCACCCCACAAGCGACCATGAGGAGCGCCGCCACCGCGCCGGCCAGTGTACACGCATTACGACTGATCATGGTCCCTCGACACTGTATCGCATCCCCGCATCCCCGCACCTCCGCATCACGGCTGCGGCGGCCCCGCCATCAGCGCGTCCGAGACGCGCTCCCGCTGCTGCTCGTTCTTGCTATACAAGAGCGCGAGCAGATTGTCGTTCTGGATCACCGTCGCGCGCGACAGCATCGTGAGCGGGTGTTCCGTACCGACGAACGTCACCGTGTCGAGCTTCGTCGCGGCACGTGCACGCGCCACCGAGTCGGCGAACAGGTACACGGCGAGACTTCCTTTCCCGACGCGGAACACCGTGGGCGAAGGCCCCAGCTCGGGCTGGCCCTTCGCGTTGGAATCGCGCGGCGCCAATCCCGAGCGCTCGAGCCGCTGGCGCACCTGACAGGGGATCCAGTGCCCCGTTCGCTCGCACGCCGGCTTCCCCGCGCCCGGTGTCGCCGATGCCGCGCCTGATGCGACGGCTGGTGTGCCGGCCGCCGAGTCGGCGGCCGGCGTCCCGCCCCGCTCACCGCCGCGACAGGCGCCCGCGAGCGCGATCGCCGCGGCCAGGCCCGCGGCGCGCACGCGCCGCGCGCGCGGCATCAGCTCCAACACTGTCGCTGCCGCAGCCCCGTCACGTGCGCCGTGTGGTGCTGCCCGTGCCACGCGTACATGCTCACCACGGCGTCGAGCGTCATCGGGCCGTTCTCCGGGTGGAAGATCGTGCGCTGGAAGTAGGCCGGCGGCACGCTGCGCAGCATGTGCACCATCCGCTCGTGCAGCGAGTCGAGCAGCTGCAGCGAGATCTCCACCGGCAGGTGCCGGTTGTCCGGCAGCTCGGTCCACGCCTTCTCGTCGTACGGCTTGATCGTCGGGTTGTCCTCGGTGAAGCCGAGCCGGAATCGGATGAAGGCGTTCATGTGGCTGTCCGCCACGTGATGCACGACCTGACGGACCGTCCAGCCGCCGGGACGGTACGGCGTGTCGAGCTGAGCGTCGTTCAGTCCGGCCACGGCCTTTCGCAGCTGCGCCGGCAGCGCGGCGATGGAATCGATGCGCTGCGCTCGCTCTCCTGCGGCCAGCGGGGTCTTCGTGTCGGCCTTGCCGATGGGGTATCGGAGGTCCTGTTCGGATGAGGTAGTGGGTGCGGTCATTGCGCCGTGACTGTTGAGTGTTCGCTGCGTCATCTCCAAGCTATGCGGGCTCGCTGGAGAGGCGCGAGGGTGGGTCTTTTCGGACCTCCCGCGCCGAGAGCACTCGGCATACGTTTCACCGTGCACATGACCACGCTCGCCGCATGAACGAGAAGAAGCGCCGATCGCCGAAGAAGCGCGCCGCCGTCTCCCGGTCGCCGTACTTCCTCCAGCCGGGGAAGCAGGGTGCGGTGACCGTGTATCGGCGGCCGGCTGGCAATCGCATCGACGCGAAGCTCTGTGGCACGATGCCGAGCCGAGCCATGGCGCTCGCCCTCGTCAAGCAGCTGGAGCGCGCCGAGTCGGTCGTGCACGACCTCTTCCTCGAGGCGACCGACGACGGCATCGAAGCGCTCGAGGCGGTTCTCGAAGCGTGCCGCCAGTCGGTCACCCGTCGCGCGCCGGCCATCGAGGCGGGTGTTTCGACGCCGCGTCCAGCCGGTGGCAAGCGGCGTGGCCGCGGCCGTCGCCGCGGCGCGCGGCGCGCTGGAAGCGCGGATGACGCACCCGCGGCGGAGCCGGCCGACGGCTCCGCGGACCCGAGCGCCGCCTGACGCTCCTCCCGCTCTCCCGCGCCTTCGCCGCCCGCGACGGCGCGCCCGTCGTCCACGAAGTGGATGACGCGATCTTCACCCGGCGCTACTTCGGCTACTGCCTGCGCTGCTCGTTCTGCGGCGACGCCTGCTGCAAGCATGGCGTCGACGTATCGATCGTCGAGCGCGACCGGATCCTGGCGCGCGCCGCCGAGCTCGAGCCGCTGGTCCAGATCGGGCGCGAGCAGTGGTTCGTCCCCGCACTCGACGAGGATGCCGACTTTCCCGGCGGCTTCGCGACGCGCACGGCCGTCGTGGACGGTGCGTGCGTCTTCCTCCGTCGCGATGGGCGCGGTTGCCTCATCCACGGCGCGCTCCTCGCGCGTGGCGAGGACTACCACGTGCTCAAGCCGATGGTGAGCACGCTCTTTCCCGTCACCTTCGGCGACGGCGCGTTACTCTGCTCCGACGAGCTGCACGACGAGTCGCTCGTCTGCGCCGGCAACGGCCCCACGGCGTACGCCATGGCACGCGTGGAGCTCGCGTTCTACTTCGGCACCGAGCTGGTGGCGGAGCTCGACGCGCACGCGAGCCGGTTGGCCGCGGCGCCGACGAGCTGACGAAGACAGGAGCGGATCAGGTTCCCGTCGCGGAGTAGGCGTCGCCGCCGCCGTTCCGTGCGGAACTGTGCTGCTCGAGTCGTACGCGGCTCAGGAAGGCCGCGGGTCCTGCACCATCGGGGAGTGAGCGGAGAATGCGAAGCGCATCCTCCCGATGAACGCCGATGCCGGCGGGAAAGCTGTCGAGATCCACTCCCACTCGCGTGAACTCCGCGAGCAGCTCCTCGAATCGTCGCTCGTCAGTCATGCGCTTTCACCACTCGCGACACCGTGTCGGTGCTTTCGCGACGACGGCGCAAGTCTGACGCGCTGATGTCGAACCGTTCTTCGTGATCGATAACGGCTTCGCATTTGGACTCCGCTGCGGGTCCGCCGGTCGAACGAGTGCGGTGCGTTTGTGATGCCGGCTTCGTATCCTTTCCGCGAGCTGCGGCTGCGATCGCCTGCAACCGCTTGCGACACCTACAAGTAACACTTGGCGCAAATTTGCTGCCAAGCAGGCTGGTGCAAACATGGGCGGCCACTGGCCGCCCATGTCACTTCACTCTGCGATCAGGCTCGGCGTCACGCTCTACGGCTTTGGGCCAATGCCTGCCGAGCTGGGCCACGCGTTGTTCGCACGATTCAGATCGACGAGCCGGTTGTCCGGGTCGAGCTCGATCCGGCGCAACGTCTTGCCGCGGAAATCGTACTCCCGGACATAGCGCGTCGTGTTCGTGCTCCACACCTCGGCCGGATAGTCGTACTTCTCCGTCGAGCCGTCGCTGAAGGTGAACAGCGCGTGGATCGGCAGCACGCCGCGTGCACGGTTGCCGTAGGCGACGACGACGTGCTGTGAATCGCCTCGCTGCTGCGTCACGACGGTGTCGATCGCCTGGTCGAAGTGCGGGTTCTCGACGAACCACTCGCGCCAGAACCAGTCGAGGCGCTTGCCCCCCGCATCCTGCATCGTGCGGAAGAAGTCAGCGGGCGTCGGATGCTTGTACGCCCAGCGCTGGATGTACGTGCGGAAGGCGTCGTCGAACGCATCGGGGCCCATGATCTCCTGGCGCAGCAGCTGCAGCCCGACACTCGGCTTCACGTACGCGGCAAGGCCGAGGATGCGCGGATCGATGCGGTCGGGGTTGATGTCGATCGGCTTGTCGGCGTTCGCTTTCATCGCCGCCTCGACGTACTGCCGCTCACCGGCCGCACGCGCCATCTGGTCGCCCTTCTCCGGGTAGCGGCGCGCTTCGCTGAACGTGTTGATGAACGTGTTGAACCCTTCGTCCTGCCACATGTAGACGCGCTCGTTCGAGCCGACGAGCATCGGGAACCAGTTGTGCCCGATCTCGTGCGTCACGACGTTGTACAGGTCGTACTTGTCCTCGCTCTTCGCTTCCATGACGAGCATCGGGTATTCCATACCGCTGATCGGCCCCTCGACGGCGCTCATCTGCGGCCACGGATACTTGAACCAGCGCGTGGAATACTCCTCGAGCGACATGCGCGTCTGGTCCGCCGCATCCTTCCACGGATCGACCGCGCTCGGGCGGTAGTAGGCCTGCGCGAGGATGCCGTTCCACGAGCTCGCGTCCCAGATGTATTCCGGCGACGCGGCCCAGGCGACGTCGCGCACGTTCTTCGCCGAGAACTTCCACGTCGCGGTCGGAGACCCGCTCTTCGGCCGAGCCGCGCCCGATCGAATCTCGTCGAGTGTGACGATGTTCACCGGCGTGGCCGACTTCGACGCCTGCGCCAGCCGCGAGACCTGGGTCGGCGTGAGGACGGCCGTCGGATTCGTCAGCGTGCCCGTGCTCGCGACGATGTAGCCCGACGGCACGGTGATCTCCACCGCGTAATCGCCGTACTCCAGGTAGAACTCACCCTGGCCGAGGTATGGCTCGGTGTTCCATCCACGCACGTCGTCGTACACGTTGACGCGCGGATACCACTGCGCGAGCTCGTAGAGCGAGCCGTCGCGGCCCATGCGATCCGCGCCGTGCTCCGGGATCAGGAAGTGCCATGCGACGTCGAACGTCGCGGCGCGTCCGGGCGCGAGCGGCTCGGCGAGGTCCACCTTCATCACCGTCTCGTTCGGGCGACGCTTGAGCGCAACGCGGCGGTTGCCGGTCAGCACCTGGTCGAACCGCTCGATCACGTCCCCACCCTCGAAGCCCCGCGCGCCGAAGCGCGAGTTCGCCGGGAAGACGTACGAGTTGAGCGACTTGTCCTTGAACGCATTCTGCTCGACCTGCATCCAGATGAAGTGCAGCGTGTCCGGCGAGTTGTTCGTGTAGCGCATCCGGAGCGTGCCGGTGAGCGTCTTCGCCGTCGTATCGAGCGACGCCTTGATGTCGTAGTCGGCCCGGTTCTGCCAGTACTTGGGTCCCGGCGCGCCGGAGCCCGAGCGATAGATGTTCGGCGCGGTCAACTCGAGCGGCGCGAACAGCGACGTGTCGCCGACGCCGGTGCGGTCGTAGGTGATGCTGCCAAACGGTGCGGCCGGCCGCGCCGGCGCGGCGCCGGCTGCCGAGGTCGCGGGCGCAGGCGCAGGCGCTGCGGTCGACGTTCCCTGGGCGGCGAGCGGCCCAGCGGCAAACGCGAGCACGCCGACGACGAACGCCCTGTTGCTATGGGTCATCGAAGAGATCTCGAGCGAGAGTGTGGAACGGCGCGCCCGGCGGGCGCGCTCTGAAACTACTACCCCCTGCCCGCCACGGGTGGTCCGACGCCCCCACCTCGGCGCCCCCACCCGGGGTCAGAGTAAACGGGGTCAGAGTAAATGGGGTCGGAGTAGGCGGGGTCAGAGTAAACAGGGTCAGAGTCAAACGCGCCAAGGGGCCCGAACGAGTCAGCGGGGCCAGAGTAAACGGGTCGGAGTCAACCCGCCAAGGGGTCAGAGCCTGCGGGCTGCGCCCCCAGGGTCTGACCCCAAATCCGACCCATGCGCGGGATGCTACTGAAAAACCAGTTGACAAGCGGTTCTCGCGCCTCCATACTACGGAAGAACCAGTAGAGAGGCCCCGTGAACGACATCTATTTTCCGCCGCGCGAGCTCGAGGTCATGAGCATCCTCTGGCGCCTCGGCTCGGCCACAGTCGCCGAAGTGCGGGACGGACTCGAGGAGCAGCTCGCCTACACCTCCGTCCTCTCCGCGCTCCAGACGCTGGAAGAGAAAGGGTACGTCCGCCACGAGCCGGAAGGGCGGGCGTACCGCTACTTCCCCACCGTCGGCGCCGAACGCGCCGGCGGGAGCGCGCTCGCCCGGATTCGCGACGCGATCTTCCATGGCTCCGCCGAGCGGATGTTCGCGCAGTTCGTCTCCGACAAGAAGCTCGGGCGCGAAGAGCTGGAGCGCATGCGTCGCCTGCTCGCCGAGCGGCTGAAGGAGGAGTCATGAGCGCCGCATGGATGGTGTACCTGCTGCTCGTCGGCGGCCTGATCGCGCTCGCGGCTCAGCTGCTCGCCACGGCGATGCGTGCCCTCGGGAAGCCGACGCGCTGGATCTGGGCCGGTGCGCTGGCAGGGGTTGTCGTCCTCGCGGTCGTCGCGCCGCGACAGGAGGTAGAGCAGCGCGAGCTGCGGCCTGCTGTGGCGACGCGTGCGACGGTCGCGGGAGTGGCCGACCACGCGCCGGCCGATCTTCTCACACGACTCCGCGGTGCGTACGGCATCATCAGTGACCGCACGACGGCCGCGCTGTCCTCGCTCGCGAAGCAGGTGCCGCGTCCGATGGCGATCGGGTTCGTCGCAGTGTGGGCTGTGGGCAGTGCAATGCTGCTCGCCCTCTTCGTCGCGGTAAACCTGAGGATCGCGCGCGCGCGGCGTCGGTGGCCCCTCTCGCAGGCGTGTGGAACGGCGGTGCGCGTCGCGCCCGACAGTGGCCCTGCCGTGCTCGGATTGCTGCGCCCCGAGATCGTCGTGCCGCGCTCGCTGCTCGATCGGAACGCGGACGAGCAGCGGCTCATCCTCGTTCACGAGTGCGAGCATCTCCGTGCGCGAGACCACCTGCTGCTCGCGGGCGCGTGGCTCGTGGCGATCGCGCTGCCCTGGCACCCTGCGGTCTGGGCGCTGATCAACCGGCTGCGCCTCGCCATCGAGCTCGATTGCGACGCGCGTGTGCTGCGCGCCGGCGAGTCGCCGAAGTCGTACGGTGCACTGCTCATCGACGTGGCGGCGCATCACGGAGGAATCCGAATCGGCGCGCTCGCGCTGGCGGACGGACCATCACATCTGGAACGGAGGATCCTGGCGATGAACGCACCACGGAAACGTCACGCGCTCGCGTATGGAGCGCTGCTGAGTGGAGTTGGCGCCCTGCTCGTGCTGGCGGCGTGCGAAGCGAAGGTCCCGACGTCGGCGGAGATCGCGCAGATGGACGTCGCGCGCGCCGAGAAGAGTGCGGCCGAGGCGGGGTTCATGCGCACGCCGGACAACAATCGGACGGACTTTTTCCTGAACGGCGCGCCGGTGAGCGCCGAGCGCGCACGCGCCATCGAAGCGAAGGACATCGGCAGCATCGAGATCGTGAAGAGCGAGCTCCCGAGCGGTCGCGACACGATCTTCGTGACGACCTCCGACCAGCTATCACGGCGCGTTCCTGATTCGCTCGAGGCCAACCGCCGGCTTGCCCCGGGCGAGTACGCGGTACTGCAGAAGAAGATCTCGGAAGATTCGAGGGAGAAGCTGGTCCAACACGTCGAAGCCGAGCGCGCTGCGGAGCGCATGCGGACGGCAAGCGGCACGCAGCAGTCGAAGCTTCCCGCGCCGCCTCCGCCGATGCGGATGAGGATGCGATCGGGCGAGGGTGCGCCGGTCATCCTCATCGATGGAAAGCGGGCGACCGAGTCGCAGCTCGCCGCGCTCGACCAGAACGACATCGCGAGGTTGGAGGTCTACAAGGGCAAGAAGGAGCGTCTCGACTTCCTCGCAAAGCAGGAGGGAGGGCTCGAAATCACTTCGGGCGCGCCGGGTGCCAAGAGTCCAGCCGACGCCGATGCCGTCATCTCCGTGACGACGAAGATGGCAAAGGCGAAAGCGAAGCCCTAGAGCATGTGAGTGCGTGAATGAGGAACGGCCTCGGGAAGCAAGAGTCTCCCGAGGCCGTTTCTCGTCGCCGCATCACCGCATTCCCGCCAGTTCAGTTGCGCGAGATCGTCACCGGCCCGTTGGTCGTGTGCACACGGATCGGCTTTCCACCACCGCCGAGCGGGATGTTCAGCTCGCGCGAGATGCGTCCTGACACCGTGACGGGGATGTCGGTGCGAATCGCGCCGTTCACCGTTCCCACCTCGAGCGAGGCAGCGTAGCTCTCGGGGACCGAGAGTCGCACCGCGCCGTTGCGCGTCTCGGCGTCGAGCCCGGCACCGTCCCATGCCTTGCCGGCGAGGCGCACGGTGAGCGAGCCGTTCTGGGTGTGGGCGCGCACGTCGCCACCGATGTCCGCGACGGCGAGTGAGCCGTTCACCGTACGGAGATCCAGCTTGCCGGAGACGCCGCTCACGCCGAGCGACCCGTTGTGCGCCTCGAGGTCGAGGTCGAACCGGCGCGGCACATACACTACGTAGCTCACCGACCACCCCGCCTCGTCGTCGTAGGTCGTGGAGGGGCCGTCGGAACGAACCCCGCGGCCATCGGCGATGACGCGAATCTTCGGCAGCATCGACTGCGCGATGGCGTCAGTGCGCGCCTGCGCCTGGATGCGCGCGGTGACCTTGACCGCGTCTCCGTCCCACCCAGTGACCCGTATGCCGCCGTTCCGCTCTCCGTCGATCGAGATCGACCGCCCGCTGAGCTTCACCGGCACGGCGCGCACCTCGCACGCCCGCCCGCGTTCGTCGCTGCCCCATCCGGAGCGACACCGCTCGAGCCAATCGGCATCCCGCTCCTCCTGGCTGACCTGCGCGTGAACGAGGGTGGGCGACGCGAACAGGGCGAGCGTGGCCAGCGTGCGAGCGAGGCGCATGGAGGGCTCCAGAAGGTGAACGGTGCTCTTGTGGGACAACGCCGGGGCGGCGAGGGTTGGAACGCCCATCAGGTCGAGATCCGGCCACGCCTTCCGGGGGCTGGTATGCCAATCCGCTACCAGGTACTCGCTACTCACTACTGGGAGTGGCCGTTAGCTTCTCTCGCCGAGCGCCCGCTCCCGCACCCCAATGCCAATGCCATCGAGCAAGCCTCTCGTCACCCACATGTTCACCGCCGACCCCCGAGCCCACGTGTTCGAGGGTCGCATCTACGTCTACCCCTCGCACGACATCGACGCCGGCGTTCCCGAGAACGACGAGGGGGATCACTTCGACATGCGGGACTACCACGTCATCTCGATGGACGAGGTGGGAGGCGACGTCGTCGACCATGGCGTGGCGCTCAGCGTCGAGGACATCCCGTGGGCGGGGCGGCAGCTCTGGTCCAACGACGCGGCGTACAAGGACGGGACCTACTACCTCTACTTCCCGCTCAAGGACCGGAACGACGTCTTTCGCATCGGCGTCGCGACGAGCAAGTCGCCGGCGGGACCGTTCAAGCCGGAGCCTGAACCGATCCCCGGCAGCTTCAGCATCGACCCGTGCGTCTTCCGTGACGACGACGGCGCGCACTACATGTACTTCGGTGGCCTGTGGGGCGGCCAGCTCCAGCGCTGGCGCTCAGGCTCGTACGACGCGTCCGTGCCGCGCGACCCGATGGACGACGGGCCGATCGGCCCGCGCGTCGTGCGCCTCAGCGACGACATGAAGCACTTCGCCGAGCCGGTGCGCGAGATCCGCCTCCTCGACGAGCACGGCGAGCCGATCGGCCT
>Ga0136846_1218431_pt1 | contig 13195 bp, 13 predicted proteins | sample HopSoiMetagenom2_FD_96841 | JGI IMG/M metagenome (GOLD analysis project Ga0136846, IMG submission 96841) | Grasslands soil microbial communities from Hopland, California, USA - 2 Assembly 2016 (version 4) | ecosystem: Environmental > Terrestrial > Soil > Grasslands | place: USA: Hopland... | reverse complement strand
TGTATTCAAGTCCCCGAAATAATGGGCGGCTCCGGCGGATAATCCGAACTCACCTTCCTGCACTATGCTTTCATATTGGGCACTTGTACGCTTGCCAGCTACTACCAAAAAACCAACAAGAATAACGATTGGCAAATACCTCTTCATAAACGCAATATAATAAGTTTGAATGGGTGGCTAACGAAAAATAAACCAAATTATTTATCGACACAAGCCAATGATTACTTAATAATTCCGGGTATCTAAACCCCACGATAATTTATTTCGAAGTGTTTGAAGGAAGTTGTTTTCATTAAGCCTTACAAGGCCAATGGTAAACTTTTCCCTTTTTACTGCAAGCTGCACCTGTTTATTTACTATTTCCTTCCTACTATCCATAACACAGATAAATTGATCGGTTCTTCCCTCAACTTCGAACGATATAATGTTATCATCAGGAACTACGATCGGGCGAATATTCAGGTTGTGTGGGGCAACCGGCGTAATCACAAAACTGCTTGAATCCGGAAAAATTACCGGCCCGCTACAACTTAATGAATAACCCGTGGAACCCGTAGGTGTTGCAACTATCAAGCCATCGGCCCAATAAGTATTAAGAAATTCGCCGTTCAGATAAGTATGGATCTTGATCATTGGGGAGGTATCGGTTTTATGAATGGCGAATTCATTTAACGCGTAGGGAACATCTCCAAACAGAGATTCACTTGCATCCAGGTGTATCAACGAGCGCTTATCTATTAAAAAAGTTCGGTGGCGAAGTGCAGTAACGGCCGTTGACAAGTCTTCTTTACCGATGCTTGCAAGAAAACCAAGCCGGCCAAAGTTGATACCGAGTATCGGGATATTTTTATTCCGAACCATGGTTACGGTATCCAACAATGTGCCGTCGCCTCCAAGACTGATCATAAAATCAATCGATTCATCCAGGTCTTTGGACTCTGTAAATACGTCAATATTTTCCGGAAGCTGAATGGACTGGCGGATCTTTTCAACAAATGGCTGAAACAATACTGGCTTGATCTTATGGTTGGCCAATTCAGTGAACAACTCCTGTACTTCTAAAGGCCGTTCGTAATCTATCACCCTGCTGTATATCGCCACTTGCATACTCGTGTTGTTGATTAGTTGATTCGTTGATCCGTTGATTAGTTAAAATCATTATCTACCTCAAGATTCAGCTATTCATATTCAACTAATCGGCAATTCAACTTATCAACTCCTTATGTTAATCACTGGTAAACTAAAGTTAAGTCGCAATAATCAAAAATCATTTTTTACATGGAAAAAGAAACCACTCTGTCCCATTTGATTGAAGCTGTATTCGAATCGCAGAATCACGTCGTAAATAGTGACCATATCAATGCCGAATCCAGCAGTGTACATCATGCGGTTGACGAGGTAATTTGATTCAGAAAAAGTGTTGTGCGAATACCCGGCATCGACGTATGTCTTTGCATAGAAGTCGAATGGAATTTTTTGGAATGAAGTATTAAACGGTGAAAGGATATTGAAAGAAAGAATTTTTCTTCTTAATGTATTCTTGAAAAGAATACCAGCAACTCCATCAATTACGTATTGTTCCAGCCCCCGCAAATAAAAATCTCCATAACCAAACATGCGCTGGTTAATATAAGGTTGATCGAAAGGTATCCGCAACATACCATTTGATTGAAAACTATAAGAAGCCTTCGCAGACAATTTTACATTCTGGCTGCCCCTGTATCCCAACTGCCACATATTCATTTTATCATTCAAACCTCGCTTCAACAACGTTACTTCTCCCATGAATCCTTTTTGAGGATATGGATTGTAGTCTACATTGAAATATTCCAGCTTATAGGAAAGCTCCGGAAACGAAACGCTTGTTGCGTTATTAGGAAAGTAACCGGGACTCAATTTCGTGATCGCTGTATCCACTTGCTGGTACGCGTAAGCTATCCTAAACGTATTTCGTGTTTTTATATATGGCCTGTAAGTGAATTCGATTGCAGCATTATACTGCTTACTGAGCATCTTGTCAGAAATCGAGTCCTTATAGAACTGCTGCTGATCATCAATTGTGGCATAGTTCACTTCTTTATTAGCCGAATAACTAAAGTTGAACCGCATTCCGTGCTTAAGCGCCTTATCTACGTAAGGAATATCATATTGAAACTGGACCTGTTTGGTGTAGCCGGTAATCAGCCAGATCTTCAGTCGGTCGTTCCTGCCGCTGAAATTATAGTAACTGAATTTAAATCCATAGTTCACCCTGTCAATGCCGAAGCCCTGCTTGACCCATTCGGAAAGATTACGGTCCACCGGTTTAAAATATGGAATTGGAAATATGTACCATCGTTCCTTGACATCGATAGCCACATAAATCTTGTAACCTTGGAATTTTTGCAATGAGATCACTACTTCATGGAAGAGAGCAGTGTTCATGAGTAGTTCCTTTGACCGTTCAAATTGACCAACCAATTGAGACAGGCTGACCGAATCACCACGATGAAACAACAGTTCCCTTTCGATGATATAAGGCCTGGTTTTCTTATTCCCTGTAATGACGATGTCTTCAATGACAAATGGCTTGTACGTATTTGAGTCTTTAATAAGCTCGGATTCGCTGGCCATACCAACGGCTGTCTCGCTTAATTGGGAATATCCTTTGGAGTTAAAAAGACAGGCCTGGGCGAGTAAGAAAATATATATCTGCACCTTCCACATAATCTATAGCACCGCTAAAGTATCTAAATAAAGCGAAGTTTGCCCGTACTGCAAAGCCGGACTTGCAAAGAACAAAGCAGGTTAATGATCAACCTACATGTTCAGGTAATTCATCAGGTGGTCATAATTGGTACGAAGCTCATTCTCATACAGTTCTTCCCCGAAGTAATATTTAACTGTATACTCGTAACGCTGGAAGGTGGCAACAATGTCCGAGATCTCGAATTTGTTTACTTTGATAGTGACAAAGAAAGTCTCTGAAGTATTATCGTAATAGGAATTCAATTGAGTGATGTGCGCATCGTTCGTTTCCACCAATTTACTCATCTCAGAAAATGAATACGCTCTCTTTTCAAGTTCCAAAACTATAATAGCACCTGGTTCATTTGCTCCTGTTTGTTTTGCCAGTTGTTTAAAGAGATCTGATTGAAGTATCACGCCTATGAATTCATGTTCTCCTTCAATCACAGGAATCACGGTAAGCCCGTACTCATTCACCATTTGTACGGCTTCAATAAAGTGCGTTTCAGCATGGACCGCAAGTTTGGAAAACACTGGTTGAAGTTGTGAGATGGTGACGTTTTCGTCCGGCGCATTCAACAGATCGTCCTCGTAAACCAATCCTGCAAGTTTATCATTGGCTACCACCGCAAGGTGCTCCACATGGAATTCGGACATGAGTTGCAGGGCCTGCGCAACGGTGTCACCCAGATTCAATGTGGGAATAGTAGAAGATATCACGTCTTTGTTTAACACGGATTCAGGGTTTAATTAATCAAGACGACAATTACTTTAAAACTGCTGCGGGCTCCTTCAATTTTGTCAAAAATTTATGCAGTATTTGGTTGAACTCTCCGGGCACTTCCATCATTGGCGCGTGTCCGCATTTATCAATGAAATGCAATTCGCTGTTTGGAATTAGCTTATTGAACTCCCGGGCAACGAAGGGCGGTGTTATTGTATCATTATTTCCCCATATCAATAACGTAGGTTGCTTGATTTGATTGAGTTCTTCACCCAGATTATTTCTGATAGCGCTCTTGGCAAGGGCAATAATTTTAATAGCCTTCAGGCGGTTATTTACAATCTCGTAAACCTCATCCACCAGCTCTTTTGTGGCTGTCCTGGGGTCATAAAAAGTAATCTGCGTCTTCTTTTTAATATACTCATAATCACCTCTCTTGGGATAACTATCACCCATCCCATTTTCAAACAAGCCAGAACTTCCGGTGAGTATCAGTGATTGTACTCTTTCAGGATGCTTAAGCACATATAAAAGTGCCACGTGCCCGCCAAGGGAATTTCCAAGCAGGTGGACCTGCTTGTAATTGCGGGCTTCCATGAATTTATAGAGATACTTCTGCAAACCTCCGACACTTGTATGAAGTAAATCCAGGTCAAACAATGGCAGCATGGGCACTATCACCTTATAATGGTGACGAAAATATTCTATGAGTTCCTGGAAATTACTCAGCGCTCCAAACAAACCATGCAGCAGGACCAGGGGCTCACCAGTTCCTTCCTCAATGAATTTGAATTTTTCCTGTTGTTTGATCTCGTATTGCATCAGCGCCATTCAATTTTGCAACTACAATTATTCGCTAAAATAGTTGATTTCAAGCAAATATAATACTCAAGCAGCATGGAAGCAATTGCTCACAGAACCTGTTGGTCATTGATTTTTTGAGAACCTGCCAAAGAAATCAGCCAGTTCAACAAACATGTTACTAAACACATGAAAGATCTTTCCAAATGCATTCATTACAAAAGGACCCCACGGCTCAATAAAGGAGTAAGTTTTTGATGCATCGATTGCGTCTCGCTTGATAAAATTGATCCGGGTTGCATAAAATAACAGGATACTGAATATGATTATATATAAAGCGGCATAAAATATTACGCCAAGCAACCTATTCAGCCATCCCAGCCACACAAGTTCTATTGTGTTCTGAATGGCCCTTGCGCCAAGTCGCACCACATAACCAACCGCCAAAAAAACGAGGAAAAACGAGACCACGGGCAACAATAAGCCGGAAAGGTTTGTGTTTGCCGACAAGTACCCCGCAACAACCGCTGACAATTTCACCGCAGCGGCGAGGCCAATCAGAAATGCAAGGAATGAAAAAATGGCTACGACCAGGCCCCTGCTCATGCCTTTGAAGACCGCCATCAACATCAGGACAACAAAGATGATGTCGATGAACATTTATTTATTCAATAATTCTTTGACTACCGCGCTAATGGTTTTTCCATCAGCCCGGCCAGCTAACTCTTTGTTGGCTGCGCCCATCACCTTTCCCATATCGGCAGGTGATGCTGCACCAGTCTGTTCAATAATTTTTGAAATGATGGGTTTTAATTCCTCTTGTGAAAGCTGCTTTGGAAGAAACTGTTCTATTACAGCAATCTCTTCCATTTCTTTTTGTGCAAGATCCGGCCGGTCCTGTTTCTGATAAATTTCCAGTGACTCCTTGCGCTGCTTCACCAACTTTTGTAATAGTTTCACTTCATCGGCCTCGCTTAATTGGCCACCAGCTCCTTCAGCAGTCTTTGCAAGTATGATAGCGGCCTTTATTGCGCGGAGACCACGAAGGGATTTTTCGTCCTTCGATTTCATGGCATCCTTCATTAGCGACATTGTTTTTTCTTCGAGACCCATTTGATTGCTGATTTTATGATTGCCCGTGCCCGACGTGACGTGCAAAGGCCGGATTGCGGACTGACGAAACCAAATACCAAACACCTATTTGCCCTGGGCAGTGAGTTGTTGATCCTGGAATTTCTTGTAAAAATTTTCTGCGAATTGCTTAATCTCCTGTGTCACTTCATGGTTGCGGGTTGCGCGCTGGTACGTATCAGCCATACCCATAAAAGTTTGATAAAAGAAATCCGCCATCTCATCAACCATCATGCTCTTTGTCCATAGGTCTATTCTCAAAGCGGCGCGGTCATTTCCATCCCAGAACGATAAGAACATCGCCTTTGCATCCCGGTCATCTTCAGCAGAAGTTTCACTTGCATTCCAACTGATTTGCTCCGGCATCTTCTGTTCGTCTAATGTAACATTTATGTTTATGCTTGATTTTGGCATGAAACTTATTTTGGCTGGCAAAGTTAGTTGAATTTCTTATCTGCAACCCGGAAGCACTCATACCATCTTGCTGTTGTATTCTCCCATGAATATTGCAAGGCCGATTGTTTTCCTTTTTCAATGATGATCTCCCTCATTCGCTCATCACGATAAATGTTAATGAGCTGCCTGGACAATTCATCGGCAGAAATGATTGCGGGCAATACGCTTCCCGATATTTCGTCATCAAATAAATCATTGGGAGACGCAATCACAGGTACCTCTGCCTTGAACGCATTCAGCATACACAATCCCGTTAAATCTTTTTCGGAACATACTACTGCAAATGCCGAAGGCATGATACGGTCAACATCTTCAACACGCCTGTCAATAATCTTTACGTCTGATCTGTATTTATAACTAGCGAGCCGTTGTTCAAATTCTTCCCGGAAACTCTCGTCAATTTCCGCCGCCATTAATAATTGAAAGGAAGACTGTTGCCACTTCTTGAAAATGGAAAACGCTTTTAGCGCCTCTTCCCATTGCGAAGACTTGTTTATATTGTTATAACAAAGAAAAAAATCTCTTCCATCCGAGTACCTGGTTTTGATACTTAGTTTTTCCGACCAGTCGGCAACCGAAATATCTTTGGATGGAGCCGCATGAATTAATTTGATACGATCGGTTTCTGGATTCACGCCAGCCTTTATTTTCTGCCTTAATTGTTCGGCGGTAACAACGATAGCCCCAACATTTTTAAACACACGTGCAGAATTTTTATCAAGATGGAATTGCTGGTTATAAAAAATAATTTCATTCTTGCATTTATAATTTTCAGACTTCCATCCGGCGGTTGTAACAAAAACATCGGGTTGAATTTTGTTGAAGGCAATTCTTTTTTTTATCCCCACTGGTAATAAGGAATTCAGCCCTTTCGTTTCAACATCGAAGCCGTAAATCCATTCATGTTCAGGATGATCTTTCATCAATAACTGAAAACACTTATCGAGAAAAAAAATCTCATTAAGCGTTAACACCGACTGCTGGTTGAATGAATCAATAAGTATGCGCATGGAAATGTAAAGTTAGCCGACAGGTAGTACGTAAAGACGCTGCCACAAAATGAAGTTAACCTGTAAAAATTACGGTCGGCAATTTAGGGTACATACACCTTTGATCCCAGCAGATGCGTACCTAATTTTGTGAGAGACTCCTGGCCCGGTTTAAAATCAGTACCTATGAAGAAGCAACTGTACATAATTTGTATTGTGCTGGGCTCCGGTCTCGTTGCGTCAATTTCCGCACGCGCCCAGTGTTCTTGTGCAAATGGAGTAACTCCAGATTCACTAGTGCACAATTTTACACTTAATCCAACAGCGAATTTTAATTCAACGATCAGTTTTCCAAAATTTGATCCGACTACCGGAACATTGGCGTGCGTCAACTTAAGCGCAGCCATTAATGCTGTTTCCAATTTGTCGATCCGAAACCTGGATTCCTTTCAACGCGATTATCAATTCCTGTATACGCAGGCTATCAGTTTCACGGGTCCCGGGGGATTGACGAATTTTGCCAATACCAGCCTGAATTATGGACCGTCCACTTTGGATGCGTACGGCACGGGAACGGATTCGATCCATTATGGTCCGGATACGCCGTTCAAAAATTATGGCATTTCAAAAACGATCTCAAACGTAGCGCCGTACCTGGGGACCGGAACCGTCAATATTAATTATACGAATACCGGAAGCACACTCTTGCTTCAGGGGAGCAACAATTACCAATCAACTGTTAGCACCTTCGCCTGGGGAAATTTCAGGCTCACTTATTATTGGTGTTTACCCTCCGCACTTGCTACAGGAATGAAAAATTTCAGTGTGGCAAAGAAAGAAAAATTTGTGTTGTTGAAGTGGGAGAGTGAGAATGAATTACCGGGTACAGAATACGAAGTGCAAATGAGTACCGATGCACATCGCTTTGTGAAAATAGATGGGGAGCTATCAAAAACCGCAACTGGCACCGAGTCGGCATCATATGAATTTAAATACGCCAAGGCGGATAATTTCGAGGGAAAATTATTTTTCCGTGTCAAGCAGATCAAGTTGTCGGGACAGGCCGGGTATTCTACTACCAAATTAATTGACTTCTCTTCGGCGAGCGAAGCAGACGTGTTCATATCCCCTAACCCGGTTATCCGCAATATGGCCATCAATTTCAGAAGTCCACAAACCGGACAAGTTGAAGTTGAAATTATTAATGCCGTCGGCCAGGTAATTTTCAGGCGATCTCATTCCTTCAATTCGCAAAGCCGGCTTGACATCACGATATCTCAACAAGCACAACCCGGGATTTACTATTTGCGCATCAAGAACCTGAATACTCATGAGCAGTTGATGCAGAAGCTCATTATACGGTAGGAAAACCCAATAAGCGATAAGAGGCAGGTTGCAACGGATTCGGGCCGACTTTTCGCTAATAAAAAATTCTCTTACATTTGTCTCCTATGCCGAGTATCGATTTAATGGAATATAACACGACGCGGAACGATTTAATGATGAGGGAATATGGACGTCATATTCAGAAGATGATTGAATACCTCCTCACCCTTGATGACGAAGAGAAACGCCAGCGGAACGCACAGTCGTTAATTGAACTGATGGGATTCCTGAACCCGCATCTAAAAAATGTAGATGACTTCAGACACATGTTATGGGACCACTTGTTCTTTATTTCTGATTTCAAGCTTAAAGTAAAGTCTCCTTATCCCATACCTACGCGCGAAACCTTAAAGGCGAAACCAGAGCCGCTGCGTTATCCAAAGCGGTATCCTAAATTCTCGCATCTTGGAAAGAACCTGGAGTTGGTAATTAATAAAGCGTTAGCAGAAGAGAATCCTGATAAGCGTTTGGGATTTGCGAATTCTATTGCGTATTACATGAAGCTCTCCTATAGCAACTGGCACAAGGAAACGGTTCATGACGACGCTATTCAAGGCGAATTATCGGGCATTACCCAGGGCCAATTGGAATTTACAAATACACCATACGTGCGGGCGGCTACGCCTTTCCGCCAGAATGACGACCGAGGCCGCGGGGGATATGGCGATTTCCGAAAGCGTAACCAAAAGTTTCAGCACCAGCAGCGAAGAGATGGTGGTGGCCGCAATGATCGCAACGATAGAAATGACAGAAATGACAGGGGAGGTGGTGGCGGAAAGTTTGGGAAGAAAAGATTTAAGTAAAGGTCGAATCGTTGATTAGTTGAATAATCAACAACTTTAAGAACAATATTTAGAAAGTGCTTTTGCACTTTTTTTTATTTTAAGAATACCAGCAAGAGGCATTTACATTTGTAGCATTGAAAAAAGAGTTACCGCGGTAACTGATCACATATTCAACTATTCAACCCACCCGCATGAATTCATTCGAAGTAACCGGCGGCAAAAAATTGAGTGGCAGTATTACACCCCAGGGTGCAAAAAATGAGGCACTGCAGATCATCAGTGCAGTTCTCCTGACGGCGGAGGAAGTGACCATCACTAATATTCCTGATATCCTCGACGTAAATCTGTTGATTGAATTGCTGGCTGAGATGGGAGTGAAGATCCGGCGCACCGATCGCCACACTTGTACGTTCAAGTCGGATGCTGTTGATATCGATTACCTACACAACGAATTATTCAGGAAGAAGAGTGGCAGGCTTCGCGGTTCAGTAATGATTGCCGGTCCCATGCTTTCGCGTTTCAAAAAGGCATTTATTCCAAAGCCGGGAGGAGATAAAATTGGAAGGCGAAGGTTGGATACACATATTATAGGTTTTCAAAAGTTGGGAGCCTCAATTGAATATCGTTCCGAGGATGGGTTAATTCACTTAGAAGCCACTAACCTGAAAGGCACTTACCTGATGTTGGATGAACCTTCCGTTACAGGAACGGCAAACATCATTATGGCGGCAGTGCTGGCAAGGGGAACCACCACTATATACAATGCCGCATGCGAGCCATATGTTCAACAGTTATGCAAAATGTTGAACCAGATGGGCGCAAAGATCACTGGCATCGGTAGTAACCTGTTGAACATCGAGGGAGTGCTAACCTTAGGGGGAACCACGCACAGGCTTTTGCCGGATATGATCGAGGTCGGATCCTTTATTGGACTTTCAGCGATGACGCAAAGTGGAATCACTATTAAGAATGCCGGCATAGAACACCTTGGAATCATTCCTGAAAAATTTTCTCAACTGGGGATTGAATTAGAATTTAGCGGTGATGATATCATCGTGAAAGAACAGAGTGTTTACGAGATCCAAGGTTTCCTGGACGGATCTGTGCTTACTATCTATGATCATCCATGGCCAGGATTTACGCCCGACCTCTTAAGTATCGTGCTTGTTGTTGCCACCCAGGCAAAAGGAAGTGTTTTGATCCACCAAAAAATGTTTGAGAGCAGATTATTCTTTGTTGATAAACTGATCGACATGGGCGCAAAGATCATTCTTTGCGATCCGCACAGGGCAGCAGTTATCGGGTTAGCGCGACAACAATCACTGAGAGGGATAACGATGAGTAGCCCTGATATTCGCGCAGGTGTCGCCTTGTTAATCGCCGCAATGAGTGCAGAAGGAAAAAGTGTAATTCAAAATATTGAACAGATTGATCGCGGGTATCAATACATCGATGAACGCTTGCGAAAGCTGGGGGCGGAGATTAAGAGACTTTAGGCTGAAGCTGACCCGGGAAGATGCTGCGAACCGTCGAATTCTCTATGCTCTTCGCGTCTACGACTCTGCTTTCCTATTGGCCCTTTGTTAAGGTCTCCGTAGAATCCCGTTCTTTTGACTATTGCCTGTTCATTGTCTCCTCCTCGCCATCCTGCAACTGCAGCGGCACTTCCGGTCTCATTTGGGGGAAAAGCAATACATCCTGGATGGAAGGTTGATTGGTCAATAGCATGCAGAGGCGATCGATGCCTATTCCAATTCCGGAAGTTGGCGGCATTCCATATTCAAGTGCACGCAAGAAATCATAATCGATATACATCGCTTCATCATCGCCGCGTTCCATCAATTTCACCTGCTCTTCAAATCGCTCCCGCTGGTCAATCGGATCATTCAACTCACTATACGCGTTAGCAATTTCCTTTCCATTAATCATCAGTTCAAACCTTTCCACCAAGCCTGGCTTGCTTCTATGCTTCTTGGTAAGTGGACTCATCTCAACAGGATAATCAATGATGAAGGTTGGTTGAATGAAACTTGCCTCGCAGGTTTCGCTGAAAATTTCATCTACGAGTTTCCCTTTTCCCATTGTATCATCCACGTGGATCTGTAATTTTCTTGCAACCGCTATTAATTCCGATTCGTCCATCCCGCTAATATCGATTCCAGTCTTTTCCTTAATGGCGTCGTATATAGTTACCCGTTTGAAAGGCGCTTTGAAATTGATGGTCTTTTCACCAACCTTCACGTCGGTTGTACCGTGAACGGCAATGGCAACACGTTCCAACAATTGCTCAGTTGTTTCCATCATCCAGAAATAATCTTTATATGCGGTATACCATTCAAGAATGGTGAATTCGGGATTATGTGTTCTGTCCATTCCTTCATTTCTGAAGTTGCGGCTAAATTCATACACCCAATCAAATCCTCCTACAATCAGTCGTTTCAGATATAGTTCATTCGCTACCCGTAAATAAAATGGAACATCCAGGGCATTGTGATGCGTTTTAAAAGGGCGGGCTGCGGCACCCCCGGGTATCGATTGCAAAACAGGCGTGTCAACCTCGAGGGCGCCTTGGTGGTTTAAAAACTCCCGCATCGTGTTGATGAGTTTGGTCCTTTTTACAAACACATCTCTCACTTGCGGGTTTACAATCAGATCTGCGTATCGTTGCCGATACCTGAATTCAGGATCCGTTACAGCGTCAAATACTTCCCCTTCTTTTTCACGAACTATTGGCAGCGGCTTCAATGATTTGGTAAGCAGTGTGAGGTCCTGGACATGGATGGAGGTTTCGCCCGTCTTGGTGGTAAATACAAAACCTTTCACGCCTATGATATCGCCCAGATCAAGGAGATGCTTCCATATTTTATCGTAAAGAGATTTATCTTCTCCCGGCGATACATCGTCTCTTCTTACGTAAATCTGGATTCTTCCCACTGAATCCTGCAAGACGGCGAAGCTCGCTTTTCCCATGTCACGCATGCTCATGATTCGCCCGGCAATGCAAACACTAGCAAAGTCTGCCTTATTGGAATCACCCTTATAATTTTCTTTGATGTAAGCCGTATTGGTATTAACCGGGTAGAGCGGCGCTGGATAGGGATCAATGTTTAATTGTTGCAGTTCTTTTAACTTATCCCTACGAATAATTTCCTGTTCTGAAAGGTGAGGCAGATTCATTAACGCGGCAGTTTTTTTAAGTGCGGCAAAGATAGCAAGGAAGAAGGCACAAGGAACAAGCAAAGGAGGAAGGCCAGTCGGTAAGCATCCGCTATCTTCCATCTTGCTCCAGCCTGCCACTTTAAGGTTTCCTTAGTAGACCCGGCGAGCAGTGGCCTGATTTTAGATTCATCTTATCCAAAATCTGTCGCATGAAACGTTATCTACTTTTATTTCTCTCATCCGCAGTATTCTCTTTTAGTTGCGATACACTGTCCAACATTTCAGGGATACCCGGGGGATATACTGAAAACGAAGCTGCTGAAGGTATCAGGCAGGCGCTGTCCCAGGGTACCGGAATAGCAATTCAAAATCTTAACAGGCAGGATGGGTTCTTTGGAAACCAGGCCTATAAATTATTTCTTCCGCCCGATGCCAGCAAGATTGAATACACTTTGCGAGACCTTGGCTTAGGAAGTGTTGTTGATCGTGCCATTTTGCAAATTAATCGCGCAGCAGAAACTGCGGTTGGAGAAGCAAAACCAATTTTTGTGGACGCTGTAAGGCAAATGACAATTGCTGATGCAATAAACATTGTCAAAGGCGCACGTGATGCAGCAACCCAATATTTTAGAGACAAGACAACGGATAAATTGATAAGCGCATTTTCGCCAATTATCAAACAGGCATTGGATAGAACAAATGCAACGAGATATTATGGCGATGCCATTGCTGCATACAATAAGTTACCAACTACATTCAACAAACTCAATCCGGATCTGCCTTCATACGTAACACAAAAAGCAGTAAGTGCATTGTTCGACCAGATAGCCCAGGAAGAAGCGAATATCCGCGCAAATCCTGCCGCCAGAACAACCGACATTTTGAAGAAGGTTTTTGGAAAGAAATAACGAAGCGGACTCTGTTCTCTCTAGATTAATCGCATAGATTCTGTGTTAAGAACCAAGTATATTTTGATTTATTTATCTTTGTTCTTTAGGCGGCTTTAAGCCAGCCTGTTTAGGGCGGTCTATCCATGA
>Ga0136846_1240339_pt1 | contig 13196 bp, 11 predicted proteins | sample HopSoiMetagenom2_FD_96841 | JGI IMG/M metagenome (GOLD analysis project Ga0136846, IMG submission 96841) | Grasslands soil microbial communities from Hopland, California, USA - 2 Assembly 2016 (version 4) | ecosystem: Environmental > Terrestrial > Soil > Grasslands | place: USA: Hopland... | reverse complement strand
GGTAACGCGCGTTACAGAGGGCATGAATCTGCCGACGCAGCCGCGGCGCGGGTTACGGGCCTGCGTTCGGCGGCGGTTCAGGTCTGCGGTTCTCGACGGCTCCGACGTACGAATGGTCGGGGTCGCTCTCGTGCGGCACCAGCATCCCGTTCACGAACATTGCAGCCCCGAGCACCGCGAGGCTTCCGCCAACACCCAACCCAATTTCCGGTACGCCCGCCGCGAACGTCAGCAGGACCACCAACGCGATCCCCAACCCCATCAAAACGACACCTGCGCTTCGATATCGCGTGGCTCGGGTGTTCGCGCGCCGCCGGACCGGCGCCACGGCACGTTCGAACCGCAGCGGATCGACTTCGGGAGCAGGAACGAGCCCCTTCTCGATCATCGCAATCCGCTCTCTCACCGCGAGCTCGCGCAACCGCTGGCGCGAGACGAACGCATACGCGACGATGCAGAGCCCGCCCATGACGACGAGCCCGAAGACGATCGTCAGCATGATGAACACTGCGGTGAAATCTTCCAAAGCTCCTCCTGTCGCGTCTGGCTGCATTAGACTCGCGCTGCAGTGGCTTTGTTTCAGTGAAACAATCGGGACCTCGGCTGGCTCTAATGCTGGTGGCGGATGGCGGATTCCGATGAACAGACCCTCATCGAGCGGTGCCGGACGGGCGACGACGTCGCGTTCACCGAGCTCGTCGAGCGTTACAAGGACCTGGTGTATGGGATGATCTGGCGCCTCGCACCGGATCGCACCCAGGCGGACGATCTGGCGCAGGACGTATTCCTGAAAGTTCACCGCGGACTGCCGTATTTTCGTGGCGAGGCACGGCTCTCCACCTGGATCTACCGCATCGTCGCGAACGTGTGCACGCAGGCGCGGAGCCGGCCCGTGCGGGAAGTGTCTCTGGAGCGGGGACCGGAGAAGCCGCCGATCGATCCCCCATCGATCGACGGATCGTTCGCGGATTTCGAACTGCGCGATCGGCTCGAGAAGGCCATTGCGCAGTTGCCGGAGCAGTACCGGTTCCTGATTGCCGCGCATCACCTGCGCGGCGTGCAGTACGAGGCCCTCGCCGAGGCGCTCAACGTGCCGCTCGGCACGGTGAAGACCCACCTGCACCGCGCGAAGCGGCGCCTGCGGGAGCTGTTGACCGAATCATGACGCGATGACGTGCCGGGATGTCCTCGATCGGGTTGAAGCCGTCGCGGCCGGCGATGAGCCGGCGAGTGCAGAGTTCCGCGCGCACCTCGAAGGATGCATTGCCTGTGCGGCGGCGCTGGCGGAAGCGCGTCGGATCGAGGCGATGCTTGCTGCACGTCCGGCACCGCCGGCGCCGGCGCGCTTCACCGCGGCGGTTACCAGCCACATTCGCCAGGTGCGCTGGCGATCGGAGCAGTACGTCGATCGCATGTTCAACATCGCGCTGCTGCTCGGCGCGCTGACGATTGCGGCGGGTGTGCTCGCCTTGTCGAACATCAACGCGGTAGCGGCGGCGTTCACCGGAGGCCTCGCGATCCTGAATCGAATGAGCGGTGAAGTCGTGGTGCGTGCGGCACCGATGCTGGGGACGTATGTCGGCGCGGCAGGTTTGCTGGCGACGGCGCTGTTCGTGTGGTGGTGGGCGGAGCGGCGGCTGTCTCTCTGAGCGCTGAGCGTCGAGTCTTTACGACGCTCTCAGCCTCTGGTCCAGCGGCTCTCGGCAGTTGTCGCACTCGCCGCAGCGCTCGAACTCCTCCCCTTCACCGAAATAATCGAGCAGGAGTTTCCAGCGGCAGGTGGCGCTCTGGGCATACTGCGCCATGCGTTCGAGCTTCGTGCGGTCGGCGTCCTGCCGGGCGGCGTACTGGCGGCTCACATCTTCAATTTTTTCAATGGGAAGCTCAGTGCCGTTCACGAGTCGAAAGCGTGAGCCACGGATCTCCCGCACGAGCTTCAGCTCTTTCATCATCGACAGAATCGACCGGACCTTCGTTTTTGCGACCGTGGATGCCAGCTCCTGCACCCGCCCGAGCGCGACGGCTTCCCCTGCGGCACCGGCCGTGACGAGCGCATCGCGCACGGCCAGCAGCGCCTCCGCGCCTGGATATTTGCCTCCCATGAAGAACTGGTGCGTGCGCCGATCCTCCACGCGATACAGCAGCACGCAATCGGCCGGGGCGCCGTCCCGGCCCGCACGGCCGGATTCCTGATAATACGATTCGAGCGAACCAGGCATGTCGTAGTGCACGACGAAGCGGATGTCCGCCTTGTCGATGCCCATGCCGAATGCGTTCGTCGCGACGATGGCCTTGAGATCCCCCGCCATGAAACGATCCTGCGTGTCGTGCCGCGTACGCGCCGCGAGCCGTCCGTGATATGGCGCCACTGCGAGGCCCTCCGTTTCGAGCAGGCGCGTGACGCTGAGGCAGTGCTTCACGGTGGCCACGTAGACGATCCCACTCCCTTCGACGGAGCGAAGCCGCTCGATGAGCGTGCGATCTTTCTTCTGCTCGCTTGCGGTGTGCTCGACGCGATACTGCAGGTTCGGCCGATACACGCCGAGATTCACGATCGCCGGATCCCTGAGTGCCAGCTGCGTGACGACGTCCTGGATCACGCTGTCGGTTGCCGTGGCGGTGAGCGCCATCACGGTCGGATGCTTCAACGACTTGATCGCGGTGCCGAGCGACAGAAACGCCGGCCTGAAGTCGTGTCCCCACTCGGACAGGCAATGCGCCTCGTCGACGACGAACAGATCGATCTCGAGTGTGGAGAGCGTATGGAGGAACGCCGGGTCTTCCAGGCGTTCTGGCGTGGTGAACACGAAATCGATCTGTCCCGCCGCGATCTCCTTCATCGTGCGATCGACGTCACGCTGCGGGATCGTCGAGTTGACCTCGCGCGCCGAGACGTCCAGCTCCCTGAGCTTGTCCGCCTGGTCTTTCATCAACGCGATCAGCGGCGACACGACGATCGTCGTTCCCGGAAGATGCAGGGCAGGAAGTTGATAGCACAGCGACTTGCCGGCGCCTGTCGGCATGACAGCCACCGTGTCGCGGCCGTCGACGATGGAGCGGATCACTTCCTGCTGACCCGGACGGAAGTCGGACAGGCCGAACGTGCCGCGCATGAGGCGTTTGAGAGTCGCGAGGGACCGGGCCATGTGCATCGTGGAGCACGACTCGTGCCGCCAATGATGTCCTGTTGTTCTGCCTCCTGAGTTCTATCTATGGCTCCTGCCTCCTGACTCCTGACTTCTGCCTCCTGCGTTCTGCCTCCTGCCTCCTGCCTCCTGCCTCCTGACTCCTGACTTCTGCCTCCTGCCATTAATTGTGCTGCGCGAGCGTCTCGCAACGGCTCGCCACGAGCCGGCGAACGGGGATGAACAGCAACCACGACACGACGGCGGCGGCAACGAGCCACAGGGTGAGAAACAGGGGAACCAGGCCCGGACGGTGCAGCAGCCGGGCCGCCAACAACGCGAGCAGCGCGGAGGGGACGGTTGAAAGGCCGAACGACAACAGGCCGAGCAATCCTGCGGCCTGGTGCGCGTTGCTCCCGTTTCCGATGCTGCTCAGGTCGACGGTCCGCGGGAAGACGGCGGACAGCGCGGCGGCAATCGGAGCAACGAGGATGTAGCTTGCGGCCAGCGCAATCGGCAGCGAGGCCCACAGCGCGGGACTGCCACCCGGAAACAGGATTGCCGCGAGCACGAAACAGCACGTGGCCGGCACGGCGGCGACCAGCGCGTTTCCGACCGCCTTCCCGGCGAGCAGCTCCGCGATACTGAGCGGCAGCAGCATCTGCCGCGTGAACCCCGCCTTGTCGATCGCGAACTGGTTCATCGCGAACGGCAGGATCGAGAGCAGCGACAGGAACGTCACGAATGTCGCGAGGCTCAACCCCGTGTTGATGCTCACGCCTGCGAATGGCAGTCCGCCGTGACGCTGGATCATCAATCCAAACACGAGCAGCATCAGCAGCGGGGCCACCAGCATCGACCGGCCGCGCGGTGTGCGCAGCGCGAGGCGGACGTGCGCGAGCGCCACCGCCGACGCCGCCGGCGTCAGACACGGAATTTTCCGTGCCCACACATCACTCAACGCGCCCGCACGACGCGCGCCAAGGGATTGCGGCATGTCGAGCATCCGTCTGAACGCGCCAACGCCGAGCGCCTGAACGACGAGCGCAATCGCGCCGAGCCCGGCGAGCGGGAGGACCGCCGTCTGCCGATCGTCACGCCCGACGTGCGCCGCCCTCATGTACAGCTCCGACGGAAGATATGCGTACGAGCGGCGAGCCGCGATCTCGATACGCGAGGGCGCATGATCTGTCGGACGGCGTCCGGCCGCTTTGTCCGCAATCCGTTCCGACGCGCGCTGCGCCGTCATGATCGAGGGGGCAAGGCCGAGGACCGGGAGCGCCACGACGAGAAACAGCATCACGAAATCGCTGCGGCGCCGGTCGCGGAGCAGCAGGTGAATGGCCGACGACAGGAGCGACGTCAGGCCGATGACGACGAGCAGGAACGCCAGTCCGGCGAGAACCGCAACGGCAGCCGTGACCACGCTGCCGCCCGCGGCGAGGCCGATTGGAATCATGAGAAGTGGCGGCACCGTCAGCAGCACCCACGGGTCCGCGAGCGCGCCCGTCAGGTGCGCGGCGTACAGCGCAAGCCGCGGGATTGGCAGCAGCAGCAGCCGTACGACGTTGCCCCCGTGACGCATCGGGAGAACGACCGGCCCGATCACCGCGAACACCGTTGACGCGAGCAGGAAGTAGCGCACGAGCTCGCCTGGCAGCAGCCACTCGCCCGTTGCGGTGCCGTAACCCGCGACGAGCCCGAGAACCGCGAGCGCCATGCTGGATGGAACCAGCAGCACGAGCGCCATGATCGGGCCGAGCTTCTCGGTCGCGAGCGAGAAGCGCTCGATCGTGTCGCGCGCGCCCGTGCGTTCGAGCGAGTTGATGAAAACCCGCCACCGCAGCCACAGGAACGCGCGGAAGATGCCGATCACGTCAGAGCCAGTCGAAGTCTGCCGCAGCGCGTTCGCCGCCAACCAGGTCGATGAACAATTCTTCGAGCGTCTTGCCGACCGCGGCGCCCGACCGCACCTCCGCGAGCGACCCCTGCGCAACGAGCCGTCCCCGCGCGATCACCCCGATGTGGGTCGAGAGGCGCTCGACGATCTCGAGGATGTGCGACGTGAGGAAGATGGTTCCGCCACGACCAACGAACGAGTGGAGCAGGTCCTTGATCTGGCGCGACGCGACCGCATCGATCCCTTCGAACGGTTCATCGAGGAACAGCAGGCGTGGGGCCGGCAGCAGGGCGGCTGCGAGCGCGAGCTTCTTACGCATGCCATGAGAGAAGTCGGCGATCAGTGTTGTCGCAGCGGAATTGAGATCCATCAGCGACAGCAGGTCGGCCGAGCGCGCCTTGAAGGTTTCGTCGCCCATTCCATGCACCTGCCCGATGAACATCAGCATCTCGGAAGCGGTCAACCGTTCGAAGAGCGCAAGGTCCTCCGGTACCACGCCGATGCGGCGCTTGACCGACACCGGATCCGCGATCGGGTCCAGGCCGAGAATCCGCATCTCGCCGGCGCTCGGCCGCAGGAGTCCGGTCAGGCACTTGATGGTCGTTGATTTGCCCGCGCCGTTCGGGCCGAGAAACCCGTAGAAACTTCCGGTGGGGACTTGTAGGTCGATGCCGTCGACGGCACGGAGCGATCCAAACGTTCGCGCGAGCCCACGCGTCTCGACCGCGAATTCCATTCACCGTGAATTGTATGTCAGCATGACTGGATGAACCGCCTCGCGGCCGAGCGCAGTCCGTACTTGCTTCAGCACGCAGCAAACCCGGTCGACTGGTACCCATGGGGTCAGGACGCATTCGAGAAAGCGCGGCGGGACAACAAGCCCATCTTTTTGTCGATCGGCTACTCGACCTGTCACTGGTGCCACGTGATGGAGCACGAGTCCTTCGAGAACGACGCCATCGCGGCCGCGCTCAACGCGGACTTCGTCTCGATCAAGGTCGATCGCGAAGAAAGGCCAGACGTCGACCGGGTCTATATGACGTTCGTGCAGTCGACGACCGGCTCCGGGGGCTGGCCGATGACGGTCTTTCTCACGCCGGAGCTCAAGCCGTTTTTCGGCGGCACGTACTTTCCACCGACCTCGCGGTGGGGCCGCCCCGGATTTCTCGATCTGCTGCAGGAGCTCTCGCGGGCGTGGAGGGAAGACCGGCAACGCGTCGACTCCGCGGCAACCGAGCTGTTCGACCGGTTGAAATCCTTGACAGGCAACGATGGCCGATCGAACGCGCAGGCCTGGCTCGCAGGCCCCGATTCACTCGCCGAATCGGTGGAGCAGTTCCAGTCCGCGTTCGATCGCCGCAACGGCGGCTTCGGTGAGGCTCCAAAATTCCCCCGGCCCGCCGAGTTACTGCTGCTGTTGCGGGAGCACGCGCGCACCCGGACGGCACCGCCGCTTCTTATGGTCCTCGACACGCTCCGCGCGATGGCGCTTGGCGGCATGCGCGATCACGTGGGGGGAGGGTTCCATCGATATTCGGTCGATGCCGAGTGGCGTGTGCCGCACTTCGAGAAGATGCTGTACGACCAGGCGCAGCTCGTGCTCGCGTATCTGGAAGCAGGGCAGGCGACCAACGATACGTTCTACTCCACGATTGCAGAAGACACGCTCAGTTACGTGCTTCGCGATCTGCACAGCCCGGAAGGGGGCTTCTACTCGGCCGAAGATGCCGACAGCGTCGCGCCGGACGGCAGCGGCGAGAAACGAGAAGGGGCGTTCTATGTCTGGACGGACGAGGAGATAGGCGCGCTCCTTGGAGACGACGCGGAGTTCGTGCGGAAGCGCTTCGGCATCGAACCAGGCGGGAACGCGCCGCAGGATCCGCAGCAGGAATTCACGAACCAGAACCTGCTGTACACGGCGCAGTCGATCGAGGATATCGCCGCGCGCACCGGCCGGACGGCGGAGGATGTCATGAACGCGATCGGGCGGTCGCGACAGGTGCTGTTCGAGGCGCGCGCGAAGCGCCAGCGGCCGCATCTCGACGACAAGATCATCACGTCGTGGAACGGGATGATGATTGCCGCGTTCGCGCGTGCCGCGCGCGTGCTGCCCGGCCGTCCTGACGCGCCGCGGTATCTTGCAACCGCGCGCTCGGCGGCGGGGTTCATCCGGGACCGGTTGTGGAATGCCGGCGACCAGCGGCTCCTCCGCCGGTACAGGGACGGCGAAGCCGCGATTGACGCATACGCAGAAGATTACGCGTCGCTCGTCTGGGGACTCCTCGAGCTGTTCCAGGCCGACGGAAATGCCGAGTGGCTCGAATGGGCGCGCGCCCTTCAAGCGCGCCAGGACGCGCTCTTCTGGGACGAGGCAGAAGCCGGATGGTTCAGTACCACCGGGACGGATCCGTCCGTGCTCCTCCGGCTGAAGGAAGATTACGACGGCGCGGAGCCGTCCGCGAGTGCCATGTCAGTCCTCAACCTCATCGTCCTTGCACACCTGCTGGACGATGAGGAGGCGCGGCGGAAGGCGGAACGCACACTGGCCCGGTACGGCCCGAAGGCGGGACGCGCCGGCCGCGTGATCCCATTGATGCTTGCGGGACTGTCCTCGTGGCACGCGACCACGTCGCAGGTGGTTGTGCTCGGGGAGCGTGAACGCAAGGACACCGCCACGTTGAAGGCGGAGGTCGCGCGTCACTATCTGCCGTTCGCAGTCGTGATTCCCGTCGCGCCTGGCGAGCAGCAGGCACGCGTCGCGGCGCTGATGCCCTTCATCGCGCCGATGCGCATGCACGACGGCGCTGCAACGGCATTCGTGTGCAGGAATTTTGCGTGCCGGGCGCCGGTAACCACGCCCGACGCGCTTGCCCCGCAACTCGAGGAGCGCTGAGATGCCCGCGGCTCTCGACATCGCTTTCACCTGCGACGAGACCCGCGCCGCGTTGCAGCTGTTTCATCCCAAGGGCAACATCATCACCGGCGAGATCATCGCGGCGCTGTCGAGTGCGCTCGAGTCGATCGGTGATCGTCCGCACCTGAAGCTCCTCACGATCGAAGGTCACGGACCTGATTTCAGCTTTGGCGCCAGCGTGCCCGAGCACACGTCGGAACACATCGGCCGCGTGCTTCCCGCGATGCACGAGTTGATCTACGCGTGGCTGGACCTCCCAGTGGTGACGGCGGCGATCGTCAGGGGCCGGTGTCTCGGCGGAGGGTTCGAGCTGGCGATGACGTGCGACTTCATCTTCGCCTCAGAAGATGCGACGTTCGGACTGCCGGAGATCTCCCTTGGCGTGTTTCCACCCGCTGCAGCGGCAATCCTGCCGGCGCGCGTGGGATCGGCGCGTGCGACGAGCGCCATCGTGACCGGAGCGCGCCGCACGGCGTCGGAGTGGTGCGAGGCCGGGCTCGTTGAACTCGTCAGCACCGGTGGAACGCTCGCGGCGGATGTCGACGCGTGGTTCACTCGATACCTCGCGCCCCGATCGGCCTCTGCATTGCGTCACGCGGCCGCCGCGGCGCGGCTCGGGCTTCGGGCACACGTTCGCGAGGTGCTGCCGAAGCTCGAAAGGCTATACTTGAATGATGTGATTGGTACCGAGGACGCCACAGAAGGGGTCGCTGCCTTCCTTGCGAAGCGCGCCCCTCAATGGACGGACCGGTGAGAGGGGGACATGACGTTTGACGTCGAGATTGTGCTCCGCGAACGCAATTACGCGGTGACTGAACAGATTGAACATGGCGTCGAGCCCCGGAGCTGGCGGGAATCAGACGTCGAGTTGGTGCTGAAGCAGATACTCCTGGCGCTCGACCGGGTCAAGAATCCCGGCGGCCGGTCCCCGCTCGTAGCGCTCCGGGGATTCAGCTGGATCGTCGAGCCCGTGGACGGCCACGTCGTGATTGCGATCGAGATCCCGATGGGGGCGGCCGTTGCCGGCCCATTTGCGATCGAGCAGGGACGCCTCGACGGCATGATCCGCCGCGTCATTGCTGCGGCCGCGCTACCCAGTCCCACCGTTCACTGATTTCAATCCTGTTGTTCGAGCTACTAAAGCTGCGTGGCCTCAGCCGACCGGACGCGCGAAATTCCGCCAGATCTTGCGGGTGCGCTCCGGCATCGCTATTGCGACCCCTACGGTATATCCCTAGGGCTCAGCTCCTGGCCCGATCATGAAGCTACCTTTTCGAATCCTGGTCCTCGACGACGACGAGCACGCGCTCTCCGGCATCGTGGAACTCCTGCGCGAGGCCGGGCATCACGTGACCGGCGCCGCGACCTACGACGCCGCGAAACGCCTGCTGGCGCTCGGAACCTTCGATCTTCTCGTCTCCGACGTGCGGTTGCGCGCGTTCAACGGTCTCCACCTGGTGATGCAGAGCCGCAGCGAGCACCCCGACATGGCGGTCATCATCATCACGGGCTACGACGAGCCGCTGATGGAGATCGAGGCGAGCCGCTATCATGCAGCGTTCGTTCGCAAGCCGATCAAGCCTGCCGAATTCCTGAAAGTCGTCGCCGACTCACTGGCGAATGTCCGCCGGCAGCGGCGCTGGCCGCGAAAACGCGTGATCGGCGGTTTCCGGGTGACGGCGGCCGGACGCACCGCGGCAGTCGTCGACGTCTCGTACGGCGGGTTGCGGCTGGAACTGCCCGATCGTGGACGGCTGCCCGAGACGTTCGATGTCGAGGTCGCGGGCATCGGCCTCCACCTGGAAGTCGAGCCGGTCTGGTCACAGCCGTCGAGCGACACGGGCGGGACGCTGTGTGGTGCGGCGCTCGCGGCAGAACACACCCCCGCCGCGCGCACCTGGCGCGCCATCGTCGATCGCCTCACCGCATAATCGGTAACATCGAGCGGGTAATCGAGTAACGTAGATCGCTCGATTCCTTGCCCGGTCAATTACCGATGCTCAGACTGACTGTTCTCTGCTCACTTCTCGCGCTCGCCGCTCAAACCACGCCCGCACCGTTCCCGCTCGAAGAAGCGACGGTGTCGCAGCTTCAGGAGTGGATGACGTCGGGCCGGTACACGGCACGGCAGATCACCGAGCTGTATCTCACACGGATCGAGGAGATCGATCGCCGAGGGCCCGAACTGCGCTCGGTGATCGAGATCAATCCCGACGCAGCATCGATCGCAGATGCGCTCGACGCCGAGCGAAGGACCAGGGGTGCGCGCGGACCGCTGCACGGGATCCCGGTCCTCATCAAGGACAATATCGATACCGGCGATCACATGCAGACTACGGCGGGTTCGCTCGCCCTCGAGGGGCACCCGGCGCCGGCCGATGCATTCCTCGTGCAGCGGCTGCGTGCTGCCGGTGCCGTCATTCTCGGCAAGACGAATCTCAGTGAATGGGCCAACTTTCGTTCGACGCATTCGTCGAGCGGGTGGAGCGGTCGCGGCGGGCAGGTGAAGAACCCGTACGCCCTGGACCGCAATCCGTGCGGGTCGAGCTCGGGGACTGGCGCAGCGATCGCGGCGAACCTCGCAACCATCGGCGTGGGAACCGAAACGGATGGATCGATCGTGTGCCCGTCGGCAGCCAACGGGCTCGTCGGCATCAAGCCGACGCTCGGGCTCATCAGCCGGACGGGCGTCGTTCCGATCGCGCACAGCCAGGACACCGCCGGACCGATGGCTCGCACGGTGACGGACGCCGCCGCGCTGCTCGCCGCGATGACCGGGGTGGATCCAGCAGACGCGGATTCCACCCGGAGCCGCGCGCACATCGTGCAGGATTACGCGCGCTCGCTCAAAGCCGATGCGTTGAAGGGCGCACGCATTGGCGTGGCCCGGAAGCAGTACTTCGGTTACAGCGCCCCTACGGACCGGCTCATCGATCGCGCGATTGCGGACATGAAGGCGCAGGGCGCCGTGATCGTCGACCCGGCGAACATTCCGACCGCCTCGAAGATGGATGCCTGCGAGAACCAGGTGCTGCAATACGAGTTCAAGGCAGATCTGAAGAAATATCTGGACGCGCGCGGTGCGTCGGTCCGCGTCCACTCGCTCGAGGACCTGATTGCGTTCAACACGCGCGAGCAGGATCGCGAGATGCCCTATTTCGGCCAGGAGCTGTTCATTCAGGCGCAGGCGAAAGGGCCGCTGACCACGCCGGCGTACCGCGCCGCGTTGACCAGGTGCCGTGCGCTCGCGCGTCAGCAGGGAATCGACCTGGTGATGCAACAGCACAATCTCGACGCGCTGATCGCACCAACCGGATCGCCGGCCTGGACGACGGACCTGGTGAATGGCGACCATTTCCTCGGGGCGAGTTCGACGCCCGCGGCCGTTGCCGGCTATCCGAGCATTACGGTGCCGGCCGGCGATGTCCGAGGGCTGCCCGTCGGCCTCGCGTTCATCGGACGCGCCTGGTCGGAGCCGCGATTGATTGCGCTGGCGTACGCATACGAGCAGGCAACGAAGCACCGACATGCGCCCGAGTTCAAAGCAGGCGCGGACCAGGAGGTCGTGGCCACTACGAAGTGAGAAGTCGTCCGCCTGCGCCGAGCGGCCATCGCGCGTGAAGCTGGCGTCCGACCACCTGCTCTGCCAGAATCGAGTGCGCGCCGGGGTGGCGGAACTGGCAGACGCATCGGACTTAAAATCCGAAGGTCCCACAAGGACCGTGCGGGTTCGATTCCCGCCCCCGGCATTTCATACAATAGAGACGTGACTCCCAGTCGGCTTCGCATTCGAACCGCTCAGACGCTCATCGGGCAGGCGCGCGAACGCACGCAGTCGTCGATTGGCTCCGTGCTCGAGACCGCCAACCGTATCCTCGCGCTGCAGCTTCAGCGTCCGGACCTCGTTCTCGACACGTGGATCCTCTATCAGCAGATGGTGACCCCGACGCGATACCCGTTTTCCCCTCCCGGGAGAACGGAGTCGTAGCACGTGACCTGCCCGACCTGCGGCGCGCCGATGGCGCTCCCCGACACGCGTCCGTGCTCGCCATGCGCCAATTGCCGCGTCATCGACGCGCCGGCCCCTGACCGGCGGTTCTGACGTGGCCGTCACCTTCTCCGACGCGCCTCGTCTGAGCGTCCTCGTGCCCGTGTACAACGAGTCGCGCACGCTCCGGACGATCATCGCGCGCGTGCTCTCGAGCCCAGTGAACCTCCCGATGGAAGTAGTCTGCGTGGACGATGGGAGCCGCGACGGGTCGGTGGCGATCCTGGAGTCGCTGGCCGCGGCCGACCCGAGAATCCGCGTGATCCGGCAACCACGCAATATGGGGAAGGGCGCCGCGATCCGCAGGGCGATTCAAGAGATGCGCGGCGACATCGGCCTGATCCAGGACGCCGATCTCGAGTACGACCCCTCTGATTATCCAGCGCTGCTCGCACCGATCCTTCAGGGCAAGGCCGACGCGGTCTTTGGATCGCGCTTCGCCGCGGCGTCGCAGCGCAAGGTCCTGCTGTACTGGCACGGCGTCGCGAACCGGCTGCTCACGTGGATGACGAACATCCTGAACGACATCAACCTGACCGACATGGAGACCTGTTACAAGGCGGTCAGGGCCGACGTGCTGAAACAGACGCCGCTCAAGAGCGACCGGTTCGGCATCGAGCCGGAGCTGACGACCCGACTCGCGCAGTGGAACGTGCGCCTGTATGAGGTGCCGGTCAGTTATCACGGCCGCACCGTCGCGGAAGGCAAGAAGATCGGATGGACGGATGCCGTGTCGGCGGTCTGGACGCTGTTCAAATATCGCTTCATCGACGTGCGCTTCACGACGCACGACGGCTATTACGTGCTGCAGAGCATGCGCCGGGCGCGCGGCCTCAACAAGTGGATCCTCGAACAGTTCCGCCGCTATCTCGGGCAGCGGGTGCTGGAAGCGGGCTGCGGGATCGGCAATTTCACGGAGCTGCTGCTCGACCGCGAGCGCCTGATCTGTGTGGACAACGATCCGTTGTACGTCGAGATGCTCAACTGGCGGCTCGGTCATCTGGAAAACGTGAGCACCCTGCAGTTCGATCTCGCCGACATCGACGGCTACGGGCGCCTGACGTCAGAACGGATCGACACGATCGTGTGCCTCAACGTCCTCGAACATATTGCGCCGGACGAACAGGTGCTCCGCGGCTACCACGACCTGCTGCAGCCCGGCGGGCACGCCATCATCCTGGTGCCGGCTCACCCGGCGCTCTACGGCCC
>Ga0136846_1223385_pt1 | contig 13196 bp, 12 predicted proteins | sample HopSoiMetagenom2_FD_96841 | JGI IMG/M metagenome (GOLD analysis project Ga0136846, IMG submission 96841) | Grasslands soil microbial communities from Hopland, California, USA - 2 Assembly 2016 (version 4) | ecosystem: Environmental > Terrestrial > Soil > Grasslands | place: USA: Hopland... | reverse complement strand
TTGGGCGGGCCTGTGCCTGCTCGGGGCGGTGTATTTCATTTTCAACTGACGGGATTCCCGCCTTCGCGGGAATGGGCAAGGACATGCGTCTACACATCCTCGGCATCTGCGGCACGTTCATGGGCGGGCTCGCGCGCATCGCCGCGGAGCTGGGCCACGAGGTGACCGGCTGCGATGCGCAGGTCTATCCGCCCATGAGCGAGCAGCTCGCAAGCCTGGGCATCCGCATCCACGAGGGCTACGACGCCGGGCAGCTCGACCAATACCCGGCGGATCTCTATGTCGTGGGCAACGCGATGACCCGCGGCAAGCCCGTGATCGAGGCGATCCTCGACCGGGGTTTGGCATATGCGTCGGGCCCACAGTGGCTGTCGGAGAACGTGCTGGTGGGCAAATGGGTGCTCGCCGTCGCCGGCACGCATGGCAAGAGCACGACCTCGTCGATGCTTGCGTGGGTGCTGGAGCATGCGGGTCTCGACCCGGGGTTTCTCATCGGTGGCGTGGCTCGCAACTTCGGCATCACCGCGCGGGCGACCGCCTCACCCTTCTTCGTGATCGAGGCCGACGAGTACGACACGGCGTTCTTCGACAAGCGCTCCAAGTTCGTCTGGTACCGGCCGCGCACGGCTGTGCTCGCCAACCTGGAGTACGACCACGCCGACATCTTCCCGGACCTCGCCGCCATCGAGACGCAGTTCCATCACCTCGTGCGCGTGGTGCCTTCGCAGGGGCTGCTCGTCGTGAACGGCCAGCAGGCGGCGCTCGAGCGCGTGCTGGCCCGCGGCGCGTGGACCCCGGTTGAGCGCTTCGGCGTGGGACACCCGTGGAGCGTGGGCTCCGTCCATCCCGACGATTCCTTCGACGTGTGCGTCGACGGCGCCAAGGCCGGCGTGGTTCGCTGGGGCCTCATGGGCGAGCACAACCGCGAGAACGCGCTGGCCGCGCTCGCCGCGGCGCGCCATGCCGGGGTGCCCGTGAAGCTGGGCATCGAGGCGCTCGGGAAATTCGAGGGCGTGAAGCGCCGCATGGAGGTGCGCGGCACGGTGAACGGCATCACGGTCTACGACGACTTCGCGCACCATCCGACGGCATTCGAGACGACCGTCGCCGGGCTGCGCCGCCGCGTCGGCGACGCGCGAATCGTCGCGGTGTTCGAGCCGCGTTCCAACACGATGAAGCTTGGCACCATGCAGGACCGGCTCGCGAGCAGCCTGTCGGACGCCGACCTGGTCTTCTGCTTCGCCAAGGACCTCGGATGGGACCCGTCGCACGCGCTCGCGGCGCTCGGCGCGCGCGCCTTTACCCACATCGACATGGGCACGCTCCTGGAAACCCTGGCGCGGGCGTTGAGGCCGGGCGACCACGTGCTTGTGATGTCGAACGGCAGCTTCGGCGGACTGCACGCTCGATTGCTCGAGCGCCTCGCCGCCGCCCCAACGAAGGCGAGCGCGTAAGCGCCCGCGAGGAGCCCCCATGCGCCAATACGCATACCGCATCGTCAACGTCTTCGCCCGCGAGGGGCGATTCACCGGCAATCCGCTCGCGGTGTTCGAGGATGGCCAGGGCCTGGACGGCGAGACCATGCAGGCGCTCGCCCGCCAGTTCAACCTCTCGGAGACCACGTTCATCCTGCCGTCGTCGAAGGCCACGGCCCAGGTGCGCATCTTCACGCCGTCGTACGAGATGCCGTTCGCGGGACACCCGACGCTCGGCACCGCGCATGTCGTCCGCGGGCTTCGCGGCGGCGACGCACTCACGCTCGAGATGAAGGCCGGGGTGATCCCGGTGAACGCGCGCGGCAACCGCTGGACGCTGCAGGCGGTGCCGCCCAAGGCGCGCGCCTTCGAGATGCACCGGCGCGAGCTGGCGCAGATCCTCGGGCTGCAGGAAGCCGACATGGCCGAGTTCCCGCTCTGGGTGAGCGCCGGGCGCGAGCAGCTCATCGTGCCGCTCGCCAGCGCCGACGCCGTGCGCCGCGCGAAGCCCGTCGGGGACGCCTTCTCGCGCCTGAAGAGCGTGGACGGCAACAGCATGGCCTACGTCTTCCACGACGCGGGCGATTCCGCCGGCACGGTGGAGTCGCGTTTTTTCTTTCCGAGCGGCGCTGCGATCCTGGAGGACCCGGCGACCGGCTCGGCGTGCGCCAACCTTGGCGGCTGGTTCACGGTGATCCGGCCGCGGACGAATGTCGAGCGCGTCGTCTCGCAGGGAGAAATGGTGGGCCGACCCTCCACGCTGTACCTCGAGGTCGCCGACGGGGCGATCCGCGTGGGCGGCGAGGTGATCGAGCTGGGCGCGGGGAGCATCGCGCTCTGAAGACGGTCGTCTACCTGCACGGCTTCGTGAGCTCGCCGCAATCCAGGAAGGCCACGACCATGGGCGACTACGTGCGCAACTACGCACCGGACCTGGGATACGTGGTGCCGGAGCTGAACCACCGCCCGGCCCTCGCGATGGAGCAGGTCCTGGCCGTGTGCGAGCGCGTGCCGGCGCACGACCTCACGCTGGTGGGTAGCTCCCTGGGCGGCTTCTACGCCACGGTCGCCGCGGAGCGTCTTGGTTGCCGCGCCGCGGTGCTCAATCCCGCAGTCCATCCGCACACCCATTTCTCGCGCTACCTCGGGCCGCAGAAGAATCTTTATTCGGGCGAGGAATTCGTGCTCACCCCGGGGCACGTCGAGGAGCTGCGTGCCATGGACCCGCCGGCCATCAGCAGGCCGCAGCGTTATTGGCTCTTCGTCGAGACGGGCGACGAGGTGCTGGATTACCGCGAGGCTGTCGCCTACTACGCGGGCGCGCTGCAGGACGTGGTGCGCGGCGGCGACCACACGCTCGTCACATTCCCCGAGCGCATTCCCGACATCGTGGAGTGGGCTCTTTCATGAAACAGGTGATGTTCGAGGAGGACGGCGCTTTTCGCGTGGGGACGATCCTCGCGGAGGCGGGCGCGTCCTTCCAGGTCGAGGCGGCCCACGGCAAGCGCTCGAAGATCAAGGGCACGTCGATCCTGCTGCGCTTCGACGGGCAGAGCCTCGGCGCCTTCATGCCCGAGGCCCAGAAGCTCGCCGAGCCGATCGATCCCAACTTCCTGTGGGAAGTGTGCGGCGCGCAGGAATTCGGCTTCGAGGACCTGGCTCGCGAGTACTTCGGCCGTGCGGCCACGCCGCAGGAGGCCGCCGCGGTCGCGCTCACGCTCCACGCCAACCCGATGTATTTCTACAAGCGCGGCAAGGGCCGTTACCAGGCCGCGCCCGAGGAAAACCTGCGCGCCGCCCTCGCCGGCCAGGACAAGAAGCGCCGGCAGCAGGAGCAGGTGGACGCCTGGGCCGCCGAGCTCGTGGCCGGCCGGGTGCCCGGGCCGGTGGGCACGAAGCTGGACGCGCTCCTCTTCAAGCCCGACAAGACGAGCCTCGAGTGGCGCGCCGTGGATCAGGCCGCCACGCAGGCGGGCCTCGCGCCGCCGCAACTCGCCGCGGCCGCCGGCGCGCTCTCCGGCCCCGAGGATTATTTCCTGCGCCGCTTCACCTTCGAACACTTTCCTCGCGGCACGGGATTCCCCGTGACGGACGCGCTGATCGCTCCGGGTGAGTTGCCCGAAGCGGTGGTCGGTGCCTTCTCCATCGACGACGCGGAGACGACCGAGATCGACGACGCCTTCTCGGTGCAACGCCTCGCGGACGGGCGGTTGCGTGTCGGCGTGCATATCGCTGCGCCCGCGCTCTTCTTCGGCGTGGACCATGGCCTTGAGGCGGTGGCGCGCGAGCGGCTTTCCACCGTGTATTTCCCGGGCGGCAAGATCACCATGCTGCCCGAGTCGGTCGTCACGGCCGCGACGCTCGCGGCAGGACGGCGCGTGCCTGCCGCCTCGCTGTACCTCGACGTCGACGGCGCCACTTTCGAGGTGAAAGGCTCCGAATCGCGGCTGGAGTGGATCACCATCGCGGACAACCTTCGCCTCGAGGAGCTGGACACGCGGCTGAACGAGGAAGCCATCGCGCGCGGCTCGGTGGAGGGCCTGCATGGCGAGGATCTCTTCACCCTGTGGAAGCTCGCGCGTTCCCTCAAGGCCGGGCGCGGTGCGGGTGACGAGGCCCCGGACCGGCTCGACTACACCATCCGCGTGGCCGGCGGGCGCGTCTCGATCGTGCCGCGGCGCCGCGGCACACCCGTCGACACGCTGGTCGCCGAGCTGATGATCCACGTGAACTCGACCTGGGGAAAATGGCTCGCCGAGCGCGGCTACGACGCGCTCTACCGCAACCAGAAGGGCGGCAAGACGCGCATGGACGTGGTTCCCGGCACCCACGAGTGGCTCGGCGTGAGCCACTACGCCTGGGCCAGTTCGCCGCTGCGGCGCTTCACCGACCTCGCCAACCAGCGCCAACTGGTGGCCGCGTTGCGCGGCATGGAGCCGGCCTACACGCGTGATGCGCTCATCGCCGCGGCGCGCGACTTCGAGGCCGCCTACGAGGCTTACGCCGAGCACCAGCGTGCCCTCGAGCGCTACTGGTGCCTGCGCTACCTGCTGCAGGAGGAGCTGCGCGAGCTGGGCGGCACCGTCATCCGGGACGAGCTCGTGCGCATCGATGGCATGCCGCTGGTCGTGCGCACCGTGGGCATGCCGTCCTCGACGGCCGGGGAGCGCGTGAAGGTCGCCTTCGGCGAGGTAGACCTCTGGTCCGCGCACGTCCTGGCGCGCTATGCGGGGAAATAACCCGCTACAATTCGGGCTCATGTCGCCACGCCTACGAGAGCCGTAACGCCTGCCAATGCAGTTGAGGCAGCCTTCGCCCGACGCCCTCGTTTCCTTCTCGGATTTTCTCCTCGAACGCTTCGGCCTCATCGCCACGATGCAGGTGGCCCTGGTCGGCTCGATCGCGTTCCACATCCTCGTCATCATCGGGCTGGGCTTCAAGTTCATCCCGATCCCGAAGTTCGACGCGCCCCACAACGTGATGGACGTCGTGCTGGTGAACGCGCGGACCAAGTCGCGCCCCGACAAGGCCGACGCCCTGGCGCAGGCGAACCTGGACGGCGGCGGCAACACCGACGAGAAGCTGCGCGCGCGCAGCCCCTTTCCCGCGGTCGACGACCGCGAGCCCACCCGCGAGCTCAAGGCCGCCGAGAGCCGCATGAAGCAGCTCGAGGCGGAGGCGAAGGAGCTCATGACGCGGATGAAGTCCACCGCGCAGGTGCAGCAGGTCGAAGTCGCGCCGCAGGGCCAGCCCAAGGCCGATGCCGAGGCGCGCGACCTGGTCGACAAGAGCCTCGAGATCGCGCGGCTCGAGGCGCAGATCCGGCGCGACTACCAGGCCTACCAGGAGCGCCCGAAGCGCAAGTTCGTGGGCGCCCGCGCCTCCGAATACCGCTTCGCCCAGTACGTGGACAGCTGGCGCATCAAGATCGAGCGCATCGGCAACCTGAACTACCCGGAGGAAGCCAAGTCGCGCAAGCTCTACGGCTCGCTGCAGCTCACGGTCGCGATCAAGGCCGATGGAGAGGTCGAGAGCATCGAGATCAACCGCTCGTCGGGCCACAAGGTCCTGGACCAGGCGGCGATCCGCATCGTGCGCCTCGCCTCGCCCTTCGAGCGCTTCCCGGCGAACATCCGCGCCGACACCGACATCCTCCACATCACCCGCACCTGGACCTTCACTCGCGCCGACCAGGTGCTCGCCGAGTAGCGGCCGGCCGCGTTGCCGGCACGTCACCGAATGTCACCCTCGTGGCGCCGGCCTACATAGCGTCACGTGGGGCGCCCGGCTTGCAATGCCGCAGTGAAAGCCCGCCACTTGCGCTACCCATCGTGACAGACAGGCTCGGGGCCGTGACGTAGCGTCGTTCGAGCTTCCCCAAGGAGACTCGAATGAAGACGCTGATCATCGCCGCCGCCCTGCTGGCTCCCGCCGCCGCCGTCGCGCAGAACACTGCCGCCGCGCCGTCCACGGGCGCGAGCTTCCACGCGCGCCTCTACGACCGTTACTGCGACAAGCTGCGCGAAGGGCCGGAGGCCTACGTGCAATTCGTGAAGCGCATGCAGCCGGTGCATGGCCTCACCTTCACGGACTTCGCCCCGGAAAACCGCGGCGATCCGGTGAAGGCCGACTGCAAGGTCGCGCCCGAGCGCGTGGCCGCCGTGCAGCGGGAGCTCAAGCGCGAAACGCGCTAGGGCCGTTCTCCGCTCCCAGCGCGCCGGTAGAGCGCCAGCGCCTTCGCGCGCTGGGCGGCGTGATCCACGACGGGCGCCGGGTAGTCGCGGCCGATGATGCAGCGTGCCTCACGTTGCGCCTGGGGCGCGAGCGTCCACGGCGCGTGGACGTGCCGGTCGTCCACGCCGGCCAGCTCAGGCAGGTAGCGCCGGATGAATTTTCCCTTCGGGTCGAAGCGCTGCGACTGCGTGACCGGGTTGAAGATGCGGAACCACGGCTGCGCGTCGCAGCCGGTGGATGCCGCCCACTGCCAGTTGCCATTGTTGGCCGCTAGGTCGTAGTCGTTCAGGTGGTCGGCGAAGTAGCGCTCGCCCTTGCGCCAGTCGACGAGCAGGTCCTTCGCGAGGAAGGAGGCCGCGACCATCCGCAGGCGGTTGTGCATGAACCCGGTCTGGTTCAGCTGCCGAAGGGCCGCATCGACGATGGGATACCCGGTGCGCGCCTCGCGCCATGCGGCGAATAGAGCCGGGTCGTCAGGCCACTCCAGCGATGCGTATCGGGCCTGGAATGCCTCCTGCGCCACGCGTGGGTGGTGCCACAGCACCTGGAAGAAGAAATCGCGCCACGCGAGCTCGGAGAGCCAGGCCGCGGCTCCGGGGCCCTCACGCGCGCGTGCCGCGCGGGCGAGCGCTCGAATGGAGATCGTGCCGAAGCGGTTATGCATCCCGAGGTACGAGACGCCGTCGAGCGCCGGGAAATCGCGCGCCCGATCGTAGTCGTCGATGCGCTCGACGAACTTCGCGAGCGCCGAACGCGCGCCGGCCATTGCCTGGCCCAAGCCCAGCGAGGCGAGGTTGGTGCGGCGGAAGCCGAGCGCCTCGAGCGCAGGTAGCGGCGCATCGAACGCGGGCTTCGCGAAAGCGCGCGCATGGTTTTCGACCGGGTACGCCTCGGCGTAGAAATCGTCCAGCCGCTCGACCCACGCATTGCGGTAGGGCGTGAAGACCGCGAAGGGCCTTGCGCCGCGCGTGAGGATTTCGTCCTTCTCGAAGAGCGTTTGGTCCTTGGCGAGGTGGAAGCGTCGCCCGTCGGCGACGAGGGCCTTCGAAACCGCGTCGTCGCGCGACCGGGCATCCGGCTCGTAATCGCCGTTGGCGAACACCGCGTCCACGCCCAGGCGCCGCGCCAGCGCTGGAATCGCCTCGCGCGCGCGCCCATGCAGGACGAGGAGCACCCCGCCCTTCGCGGCGATCGCCCCGCAGAGCTCGGCGAGCGCGTCATGGATGAATTCCACTCGCCGGTCCTCACGCGACGGCAGGGCGTCGAGGATCCCGGTGTCGAAGACGAAGCAGCAGTACACGTGCTGCGCCGACCGCAGCGCGTAGTACAACCCCGCGTTGTCCTGGTCGCGCAGGTCGCGCCGGAACCAGAAGAGGGCCGAACGGTATGCAGGCAAGCGGGAACCTCGGGGGGCGCATTTGAGCCAAACGGCCCGAAGGATTAAAATACGCGACCGGTGGCCAATGCAAACGATCAACCTCACCAGCCACTTCCTCATCGCCATGCCGGCGATGTCGGACCCGAATTTTTCACGGACCCTCACCTTTGTCTGCGAGCACAACGAGCGCGGCGCGCTCGGCATCGTGGTGAATCGCCCCATCGAGGTCACGCTGGCGGCGCTCTTCAGGCAGGTGGAGATCGAGCCCGCGGACTCGCCCATCATGACGCAGCCGGTGTTCTTCGGCGGCCCGGTGCAGTTCGACCACGGCTTCGTGCTGCACCGGCCGGTCGGCACCTGGAAGTCCACGCTGCCGGTGGGCGACATCGGGCTCACCACCTCGCGCGACATCCTGGAGGCGATGGCGAAGGGCCAGGGCCCGAACGAGCAGCTCGTGGCACTCGGCTACGCAGGCTGGGCGCCGGGCCAGCTCGAGGACGAGATCCGTCGCAACGGCTGGCTCACGGTGGCGGCGGACATCGACCTCATCTTCAGCGTGCCGCCGGAGGCGCGCTACAGCGCGGCGATGCACGCGCTCGGCATCAACGCGGCCAACCTTTCCGAGGAGGCGGGACACGCGTGACGGTGTCCGGGACGCTCATCGGCTTCGACTTCGGTGAGCGGCGCATTGGTGTCGCGGTGGGAGAGACGCTGACGGGCATCGCCAATCCCCTCGGCGCCATCGAGGAAACCGCCAACGACGCGCGCTTCGCCGCCATCGGGCGCATCGTGGACGAGTGGCAGCCCGCCGGCTTCGTGGTCGGGCGCCCGCGGCACTCCGACGATTCCGAGCATGTCGTCGCGAGGCTCGCCGAAAAATTCGGCCGGCGCCTCGAGGCGCGCTACCACCTGCCGGTCGCGTTCGTGGACGAGACGCTCTCGTCCGCGGAAGCCGAGGCGGAGCTGCGCCGCACGCGCACGCGGCCCTCGCGCAAAGCCGACGTGGATGCGATGGCCGCGGCCATCATCCTGCAGAGCTTCCTCGACGGGCTGGGACGCGGATGAGCGCGCTGCCGGATCCCGAAGCCCTCGTGCGCACCCTGGCCGAGCAGATGCGCGAGCGCCTGTCGAAGGACGCGGGCCTGGTCGGCATCTTCACCGGCGGCGCGTGGGTGGCCGAACGCCTGCATCGCGCGTTGGGCCTCGCGGCGCCGCTCGGCGTCCTCGCCGTCACGCTGCACCGCGACGACTTCGGGCGCATCGGCCTGCACCGCGAGTCGCGCCGCAGCCAGATTCCATTCGACGTGGATGGCCGCGAGGTGGTCCTCGTCGACGACGTGCTTCACACCGGCCGCACCATCCGCGCGGCGCTGAACGAGCTCTTCGACTTCGGCCGGCCCGGCGCCGTTCGCCTCGCGGTCCTGGCCGATCGAGGCGGGCGGCAATTGCCCGTGGCCGCGGACTTCACCGGCGCGCAAGTGGAGGTGTCTGGTGACGAAGAGCTGGTGCTCTCCAACGACAACGGGCGGCTGCGGTTCGCGGCCGTGAAGCGGCCCTGACCATGCCCCTCTCGCCGCGCGAGAACCTGCAGGTGGGCCCGAACGGGGAACTGCGCCACCTGCTCACCACGGAAGGGCTGCCTGCGGAGACCATCCGCCGCATCCTCGATACCGCCGACCAGTTCGTGTCGGTGGGCGAGCGCGAGGTGAAGAAGGTGCCGCTGCTGCGCGGCAAGACGATCTTCAACGTGTTCTTCGAGAACTCCACCCGGACCCGCACGACCTTCGAGATCGCGGCAAAGCGCCTGTCGGCGGACGTGATCAACCTCAACGTCGGCGCCTCGTCCACGGCCAAGGGAGAGACGCTGCTCGACACGGTGTGGAACCTGCAGGCGATGGACGCCGACATGTTCGTCGTGCGCCACTCGCAATCGGGCGCGCCGCACCTCATCGCGCGCCACGTGCGGCCGGGGGTCGCCGTCGTGAACGCGGGCGACGGCCGCCACGCGCATCCGACGCAGGGCCTGCTCGACGTGTACACGATCCGGCACTACAAGAAGGACTTCGGCGCGCTCACGGTCGCGATCGTGGGCGACGTGCTGCACTCGCGCGTCGCACGCTCGCAGATCCACGCGCTCAAGACGCTCGGAGTGCCGGACCTGCGCGTGATCGCCCCCAAGACGTTGATCCCCGCGCAGGTGGAGCGCCTGGGCGTGCGCGTGTTCCACCACATGGACGAAGGGCTGCGCGGCTGCGACGTGGTCATCATGCTGAGGCTCCAGAACGAACGCATGAACGGCGCCCTGCTGCCCTCCGCGGGCGAATTCTTCAAGTGCTACGGGCTCACCGCAGAGAAGCTCGCGCGCGCCAAGCCCGACGCGATCGTGATGCACCCGGGCCCCATGAATCGTGGCGTGGAGATCGACTCGCCGGTCGCCGACGGCGGCCAGAGCGTGATCCTGCCGCAGGTGACCTTCGGCATCGCGGTGCGCATGGCAGTGATGTCGATGCTGGGGTCCCCATGAGACGCGACTTGCACGGCATGCGCCTTGAGATCGCCCACGGGCGCGTGGTGGATCCCGCCTCGGGGTGCGACAAGGTGGGAACGGTTTACATCGCCGACGGCGTCGTGGCGGCGCTCGACAAGGCGCCCGACGGCTTCCGCGCGGACGAGACCATCGACGCGAAGGGCCTCGTGGTTTGCCCCGGCCTCGTGGACATCTCGGCGCGGCTGCGCGAGCCGGGCTTCGAATACAAGGCGACGCTCGAGAGCGAGATGCGCGCCGCCGTTGCGGGCGGCGTGACCACGCTCGCCTGCCCGCCCGATACCGACCCACCGCTGGACGAGCCGGGACTGGTGGAGATGCTCACGCGACGCGCGGGCAGCATCGACGGCGCCCACGTGCATCCGCTGGGCGCGCTCACCGTCGGCCTCAAGGGCGAGCGCCTGGCGGAGATGGCCGAGCTGCATGAGGCGGGCTGCGTGGGCTTCTCGCAAGGCGAGCGTCCGCTTCCCGGGCTCGCGGTGATGTTGAGCGCCATGCGTTACGCCGCCACGCTGGGATTCACCGTTTGGCTCCGGCCCGAGGCCAAGACGCTCGCCGAAGGCGGCGTCGCCCACGATGGCGAAGTCGCGACGCGCCTGGGGCTCGCCTCGATCCCGACGGTGGCCGAGACCATCGCCATCCGCACCATCGTCGAGCTCATGGGTGCGACCGGCGCCCGCGTGCACCTCGAGCGGCTCTCGACCGCCGCGGGCGTGGCGCTGGTGGCCGAGGCCAAGAAGCGCGGTGCGCCGCTCACCTGCGACGTGGGCATCCACCACCTGCATCTCTGCGACCGCGACATCGGCGACTTCGACGCGAATTGCCGGCTGTCGCCGCCGCTGCGCGAGACCTCGGACCGCGACCGCCTGCGCGCCGCCGCGGCGGACGGCACCATCGACGCGATCTGCTCGGACCACGCGCCGGTGGACGAGGATTCGAAGCAGGTGCCGTTCGCGGAAGCCGAGCCGGGGGCCACGGGGCTCGAACTCCTGCTCCCGCTCACGCTCCAATGGGGAAGGGACGTGGGGTTGAAGATGCCCGAGACGCTTTCCGCCATCACGCATCGCGCCGCCCGGATCCTCGGCGTGCCCGCCGGCACGATCGCGCCGGGGGCCGCTGCCGACATCTGCATCTTCGATGCAGGCAGGCCGTGGGTCGTGCAGGCGCAGGCGCTTGCGAGCCAGGGCAAGAACACCCCGTTCATGGGCCTGGAGCTTACCGGGCGCGTCGTGCGCACGATCGTGGGCGGCCGCACCGTTTACTCCACCGGACCGTAAAGCCGCTTCCCTGCGCCGCATGGAAAATCCCCTTCTCGATTTCACCGGGTTGCCGCGATTCACGGCGGTGCGCCCCGAGCACATCGGTCCCGCGGTCGACCAGCTGGTCGCGGAAGGCCGCGCGACCATCGAGCGGCTCGCGCTTGTCGACGCCCCGCCTGCCTGGGAGAGCTTCGTCGAGCCCCTGGACGATGCGAACGAGCGGCTCTCGCGCGCGTGGGCGCAGGTGACCCACCTCAATGCGACGATGAACTCGCCGCAGTTCCGCGACGCGTTCAACGCCGCCCTGCCGAAGGTCACGCAGTACTTCAGCGAGCAGGGCCAGGACCAGCGCCTGCACGCCGGCTTCAAGGCGCTCGCGGCTGCAGCGGGATTCGGCGAATGGCCGCGGGCGCGCCGGCGGCACGTCGACAACGAGCTGCGGGACTTCCGGCTCGGAGGCGCGGAGCTGGCGCCGCCGCAGAAGGCGCGCTTCCTCGAGATACAGGAGGAGCTCGCGAAGCTGGCCTCCCGTTTCGCGGACAACGTGCTCGATGCCACCAATGCGTTCGCGCTGTACGTGACCGAACGGGCGGAGCTCGCCGGCATTCCGGAAGACGTGCTCGCCACGGCCGCCGCGGCCGCGAAGAAGGACGGCCGCGAAGGCTGGAAGCTCACGCTGCACATGCCGTGCTATTTCCCGGTCATGCAGTACGCCGGCCGCCGCGACCTGCGCGAGCGCATGTACCAGGCGAACGTCACGCGCGCTTCGGCTGAGTCGCAAGCCGGGAAGCCCGAGTGGAACAACGACGCGAACATCGCGCGCATCCTGGAGTTGCGCGCCGAGGCGGCGAAGCTCCTCGGCTACGCCAATTTCGCGGAGGTATCGCTCGCCACCAAGATGGCCTCGTCTCCCGCGGAGGCGCTCGCCTTCCTGGAGGACCTGGCGCGCCGCGCACGGCCAGTCGACGAACGCGACATGGCGCAGCTCACCGACTTCGCACGCGCCGAGCTCGACATGGCGAAGGTGGAGGCGTGGGACGTCAACTACGTGAGCGAGAAGCTGCGCCAGCGCCGCTACGCGTTCTCGGACCAGGAAGTGAAGCAGTACTTCCCCGAGGACGAGGTGCTGGCCGGCATGTTCCGCGTCGTGGAGACGATCTACGGCTTGAAGATCCGTCCCGCGCAGGCCGAGGTCTATCATCCCGACGTGCGCTTCTTCGAGCTGGCCGACGCGTCCGGCAGCCGGGTGGGCCAGTTCTACCTCGACCTGTACGCGCGCGAGAACAAGCGTGGGGGCGCCTGGATGGACGATGCGATCAACCGGCGGCGCCTCGGCCGGCGCGTGCAGACCCCGGTCGCGTTCCTCACCTGCAACTTCTCCGCGCCCGTGGGCGGGAAGCCGGCGCTCTTCACGCACCAGGAGGTGAACACCCTGTTCCACGAGTTCGGACATGGGCTGCACCAGCTCCTTACGCAGGTCGACGAGCTGGGCGTCTCCGGTATCGCGGGCGTGGAGTGGGACGCGGTCGAGCTTCCCAGCCAGTTCATGGAGAACTTCTGCTGGGAATGGGACGTGGTAGCGCCGATGACGCGCCATGTGGAGACGGGCCGGCGCATCCCCCGCGAGCTCTTCGACAAGCTGCTCGCAGCCAAGAATTTCCAGTCGGGGATAGGGTTCGTCCGCCAACTGGAATTCGCGCTCTTCGACATGCGCCTGCACGCCGGGCCTCCGCGCGACGCGCCAGGCGTGCGCGCGCTGCTCGACGAGGTCCGGCGCCAGGTGGCGGTGTATCCCGTGCCGGCGT
>Ga0136846_1235242_pt1 | contig 13200 bp, 8 predicted proteins | sample HopSoiMetagenom2_FD_96841 | JGI IMG/M metagenome (GOLD analysis project Ga0136846, IMG submission 96841) | Grasslands soil microbial communities from Hopland, California, USA - 2 Assembly 2016 (version 4) | ecosystem: Environmental > Terrestrial > Soil > Grasslands | place: USA: Hopland... | reverse complement strand
GGGTTGAGCGCCATGATCGTGGCGACGACCTGGATCTCGTTGCGCAGGCCCTTCTTGAAGGACGGGCGCAGCGGGCGGTCGATCAGGCGGCAGGTGAGGATCGCGTCCTCAGAGGGCCGGCCCTCGCGACGGAAGAAGGAACCGGGGATCTTCCCGGCCGCGTACTGGCGCTCCTCGACGTCCACCGTGAGGGGGAAGAAGTCGAGCTGGTCCTTGGGGTTCTTGGAGGCGGTGGTGGCCGACAGCACCATGGTGTCGTCGTCCAGGTAGGCCACGGCGGAGCCGGCGGCCTGGCGGGCCAGACGGCCCGTCTCGAAGCGGATGGTGCGGGTGCCGAAGGAACCGTTGTCAATGACGGCCTCGGCGTAGTGGGTCTCGTTCTCCACTAGCGTTTTCTCCGATACTTTTTCGTCTTTTGTCCCGTCCTGCCCGTGTGGCAGAGGGACGTGGGGTCGGAGAAGCGCGCCTTCTGGTTGCGGGCCGGTCTTCGATCGAAGCACCCGGGAGTCGGTTCCCGGGGGCCACTACCGAGGACCGGCGGCGGCGAGGTGCACTTCTCCTCGTTGTGTCCTACGTGTGCGTCCTGCGTTTTGCGTTGCGCTACCACACTACAAAGAGGTGGTGACACTCCGCACGTACAGCAAAGGGAGCGGCCCCCTAAAAGTGGGAACCGCTCCCTCCACGGCGTGTTACTTGGCGCCCGCCGCACCGCGGCGGATGCCGAGGCGGTCGACCAGCGCACGGAAGCGCTGGATGTCCTTCTTGGCCAGGTACTGGAGAAGGCGGCGACGCTGACCGACGAGGATCAGCAGACCACGACGGGAGTGGTGGTCGTGCTTGTGCGTCTTGAGGTGCTCGGTCAGGTCCGAGATACGGCGCGAGAGCATCGCGACCTGAACCTCGGGGGAACCGGTGTCGCCCTCCTTGGTACCGAACTCGGTGATGAGCTGCTTCTTCACTGCGGCGTCGAGCGACACGTGTACTCCTCGTAAAGTCTTCGTAGAGCCACCGAGTGCCCCTGGTCCACAACTCAGGGGAGCTTCCGTTACTCGGGAGGCGGGATCCGCTGCGCGCGGCCTCCGGAGTGTTGACTCCAAGGGTGCGTACACAAACGGCCGTCGCCCAGGATACCAGCAGGCAGTGGCCGTCTTCACCGTGGTGTGCAAACAGCCCGGATGGCCGGCGCTAGCCCACTAGGGTGAGAGCACAGTCCGTAGTTGTCGCATGTCGTATTACGTATGTCGGGAAGGGGTCGCTTCGCCATGGCGGAGGCACAGGGCGCGCAGGACGCACAGGGCACGCAGGACGAGGACGTCAAGGCGCGCAAGGAGCGGGAGCGGGACGAGCTCTACTCCCTCGACATCTCGGGTGTCGAGTGGCACAGCGCCCCCGGCACGGAGGAGCACGAGGAGCGGGTGGAGATCGCCTATCTCCCCGAGGGTGCGGTGGCCATGCGGTCCTCGCTCGACCATGACACCGTCCTCCGTTACACGGAGGCGGAGTGGACGGCGTTCGTGCTCGGGGCCCGCGACGGGGAGTTCGATCTGGAGCCGACGGAGCTCAACGGAGGGCTCGCGGCGGCCGAGGCCGCACCTTCCGGCTCGGGTGCGGGTGCGGGTGCGGGCACTGATTCGGGTGGGGACGTGGAGTAGTCCGTCAGGGTCCCGGGGGAGGATTCGAGGGGTGGGGCCGGTGCGGTGCACCGGCCCCACCCTTCTTTCTTATGGCGCTTTTCAGCGAAGTGCGTTGTCAGAGGGGCCGCCTACTATGCATGTGGGGTTGGGGAGTCTGTGGGGCAGATGTCGCACCGGGCCTGTCAACTCTCTTGCCGGCGAGGGCGGTTCGCGTACGGACAGGATCGCTTCCGGTCAGGCTGTGACGTAATGGACGGTCACTGAGGGGTGGACGGGCCTGCCGGGGCGGGGGTCGTGGTGATTAGGCTGGGTCGGAGTACCGGGGGGAGATCCGGGCAGATCGGACGACCTCCACCGCCCGACACCGGACGACGTGGACACCACCCACCGGAAAGCCGGCTTCGGACGAGACGAACACAGACGAGAAATGGTCGCCCAGCACCGCACGAGGGTGCTCGACCACACCAGGAGGAATTGTGAACAGCGATCCGGACGGGATCCGCGGGGGCTGGGCCACGCCCGGCGATGACCAGTCCGACGCGGAGTCCGCCAGCGAGTTGACGGGCGAGTTCACCATCGATTACGCGACGCCTGCCTGGTACACGCAGAACGCGTCGGGGGGGTCGGGGGCGTCGGGGGACGAGACGAGTGCCGAAGCGGACGCCGAATCGGAGGCGGGGTCGGTTGGCGACGCGGATATAGATGCCGGTACCGATGGAGACGCGGACGCGGCTGCGGACGCCCCTTCGGGTGCGGGTGCGGAGGGTTCCGTCCCCGGTACCGCGCCTGCTTCCGCCCCTGCCTCTGCTTCTGGTCCCGCGAGCCCTACTGCTGTCCCCAGCTTTCCCGTGGGCGGATTCCAGGCCCACTGGACCCCTGCGGTTCCGCCGGCCGACGTGGTGGGGGACGGTGACCTGGAGAGCGGCTCGACGATGCGGATCTCCCCTGCCGCCGCGCAGCGCGATGCAGCGGAGCGAGCAGCTGCCGAGGCCCACCAGAAGCCGCAGGAGCCGGTGACCGTATTTGACGGCTCCGCCGGAACGGCCGTCGAGGTCGAGGCTGTCCTCGCTGCGGGCGGCGTCCCGGAGTCCGTGGATGACATGGTCGCCCCCCGCGTAGAGGCTGAGGCCGTTGCCGACGCGGCGGAAGCCGAGGACCAGGGCGGCGAGGGTGGCGAGGGTGGCGAGGGTGCGGACGCCGGAGAGGTGAGCGGCGCCGTTCCGCCGCCCCGGGAGGGCGAACCCCAGGGTCCGGACGCCGCCGAGGCTTCCGTACCGCCGGGGGCCATCGAGCCCACGGACGCGGCGGCCGACGACGTCCAGGTGGCCGAGCCCGTCGACGCGACGCCGGTCGCCGTGGAGCCCGAGGGACCTGTCGTCACCGAGCAGGTGGACGCCGGACCCGTAGGGGCCGAGGAGGCGGAGCCCGAGGCTGCCTCCGAGTCGCAGGACGCGCTCCCGGTTGCGGACGCGGTCGATGACGTACGGGACTCCGCGCCGGCCGTACCCGCGCGGGACTCGGTGCCCAGCGCGCCGCTCAACCTGCCCCCGCTGCCGGCGGGTGCGCCCGGGACCGTGCCGCCTTCGTGGGCTCCCCCGTCCACGTCTCAGGGCGGCCTGCCGCCGCTGCCACCGTCGTTCCAGCCGGCCGCTCCCGTCCCGGCGGGACAGTGGCCCGCTCAGACACACCCTCAGCCGCCGACACAGCCGGAAGCCGCGCCCGTTCAGCCGCAGGACGCCCCGGCGCCGGGCCGGCCTCCCGCCGTGCCGGGCCTGCAGCCGCCCGTACCGTCGTCGCAGCCCGCCTTCCAGCCGCAGGCCCCACAGCCCTCGCCCGCCGCCTGGAACGCTCCCGCGACCCCACACGCGGGGTACGGCTTCCCGCCGCCGCACCCGACCGCGCAGCCCCCAGCCCCCGGTGCGCCGCCCGCCGGCTACGGATTCCCACAGCAGACGACTCCGGCCGCCCCTACGGGCCCCAACGCCCAGGACGGGTACGGTTTCCCGCCGCCGGGCGGCCGGCCTCCGGCCCCGGGCGCTACTGCCCCCACGCCATACCCCCAGCACGGCTACGGCTTCCCGCCGCCCGGAGCACCCGCCCCTAACCCGGCAGGCCCCAACGCCGAAGCCGGATACGAGTTCCCGCCCTCCGGCGCACCTGCTCCCGCACCCACGCCTCCCAACCTCCACGGCGGCTACGGCCTGCCCCAACCGGGAGTGCCCGCCTCGAACGAGGCAGGCCCGAGTGCTCAGGACGAGCCCCGCATCCCGACTCCTGGTGCCCCGGCGCCCGGCATGCCAGCCGCCGCCTCGCATCCCCAGGGCAGCTACGGCTTCCCGCAACCGGGAGCGTCCGCACCACATCCGGCGGGCCCCAACGCCCAAGCCGAGCCGAGCATCCCTGCTCCAGGCACCCCAGCCCCCACAGCGGGTCCCTCCGGCTACGGATTCCCGCCCCCCGGCGCACCGGGCGCGGCCGTACCCAACCCCCAAGGTGGCCAGCCCGCCGCCCCGGGTGACTCCGCTCCCCCGGTTCCGGGCCCCGGCTCCCACGCCGTGCCCCCGAGCCCCGGGTACAGGTTCCCGCCCCCCGCCGGCTCTCCCGCGCCCCCGCCACCCGGCTACGGCTTCCCGCACCCTGGGCAGCCTGCCGGCCCCGGCGCGGCCGATGGGTACGGGTTCCCCTTCCCGCAGGCGTCCGCGCAGCAGGCGCCGCCGCAGCCTCAGATGCCGCAGCCCGATGCGCCGCATCCGCAGGCCGCCCCTCAGTCACCTCCGCAGCCGTACGGCCCGCCCGGGTACCCCGCCGGGCCGCAGGCGCCCGTGGACCCGCGTACCGGAGCCGCCTGGCCGCAGCCCATGCAGCACGACCAGCGGCAGATGACCAACCCCGGTGCGGCGCCGCTCGGTTACACCGCGGCCGTCGAGCTGTCCTCGGACCGGCTGCTCAACAACAAGAAGCAGAAGGCGAAGAGCGGCCGGCCCGCGGCCGCGCCCTCCCGGTTCAAGATCGGCGGGAAGAAGGAGGAGGCCGAGCGGCAGCGCAAGCTCCAGCTGATCCGTACGCCGGTGCTGTCCTGCTACCGCATCGCCGTCATCAGCCTCAAGGGCGGCGTCGGCAAGACGACCACGACCACCGCGCTCGGCTCGACCCTCGCCACCGAGCGGCAGGACAAGATCCTCGCCATCGACGCCAACCCGGACGCCGGTACGCTCGGCCGCCGCGTGCGTCGCGAGACCGGGGCCACCATCCGTGACCTCGTCCAGGCGATCCCGTACCTCAACTCGTACATGGACATCCGGCGGTTCACCTCCCAGGCGCCGTCCGGTCTGGAGATCATCGCCAACGACGTCGACCCGGCCGTCTCCACGGCCTTCAACGACGAGGACTACCGGCGCGCGATCGACGTCCTGGGCAAGCAGTACCCGGTCATCCTGACCGACTCCGGCACTGGCCTGCTCTACAGCGCCATGCGGGGCGTGCTCGACCTCGCCGATCAGCTGATCATCATCTCGACGCCGTCCGTGGACGGCGCCAGCAGCGCCAGTACGACGCTGGACTGGCTGTCCGCGCACGGGTACGCGGATCTGGTTTCGCGGTCCCTCACCGTCATCTCGGGTGTGCGCGAGACAGGCAAGATGATCAAGGTGGAGGACATCGTCTCCCACTTCGAGACGCGCTGCCGTGGCGTCATCACCGTGCCCTTCGACGAGCACCTCGCCGCCGGTGCCGAGGTCGATCTCGACATGATGCGGCCGAAGGTGCGCGAGGCCTACTTCAACCTCGCGGCCCTGGTCGCCGAGGACTTCGTACGGCACCAGCAGATGCACGGCCTGTGGACGTCGGACGGCAACCCGCCTCCGGTCGCGGCCCCGCCGATGCCGGGACACCAGCAGCAGGTTCCGGGTCAGCCGGTGCAGGGGCAGCCGTACCCGGCGGCCCCGCCGGCTCCGGGACAGGGTCAGCAGTATCCGCCGCCGCCCGGCCAGTACCCGCCGCCGCCCCAGCCCGGCCACCCGTACCCGCATCAGCAGCAGTACGGCTATGCGCCGCAGCCGGGGCAGCCTTTTCAACCGCCTCAACCGCCTCAACCGCCTCAACCGCCTCAACAGTAAGCGGGAGTGACAAGAGGAGGCGGCCTGTGCCCTCGGGCACCGGCCGCCTCCTCTTGTCACCTGCTATCTGATCGGCGCTATTCCGCCGCCGCGATCAGCTCGCGGCACTTCTTCACGTCCTCGGACATCTGTACGAGCAGCGCGTCCAGCGAGTCGAACTTCGCCTGGCCGCGCACGAACGCCAGGAAGTCGACGGCGACATGCAGGCCGTACAGATCGAGGCCCACTCGGTCGATGGCGTACGCCTCCACCGTCCGTTCCGTGCCGTCGAACTGGGGGTTCGTGCCGACGGAGATCGCGGCGGGCATCGCCTCGCCCTCCACGTGCAGCCAGCCCGCGTAGACACCGTCGGCCGGAATCGCGGTGTGCGGCAGCGTCTCGACGTTGGCCGTGGGGAAGCCGAGTTCGCGGCCTCGCTGGGCGCCCCGGACCACGACGCCCTCCACCCGGTGCGGGCGGCCGAGGATCTCGCGGGCGCCGCCGAGGTCGCCCTCGCCGACGAGGCGCCGGGTGAGCGTGGACGAGAACGGCTCGCCGCCACCCGCCTCGCCCGTCACGAACAGGTCGACGACCTCGACCTCGAAGTCGTAGGTACGGCCGAGTTCGGTCAGGAACCGCACGTTGCCGGCCGCCTTGTGGCCGAAACGGAAGTTCGGGCCCTCGACGACCGCACGGGCGTGCAGCTTGTCGACCAGGACCTTGACCACGAAGTCGGCCGGGGAGAGCTTCGAGAACTCCTTGGTGAAGGGGAGGATGAGGACGGCGTCGACACCCAGTTCGGCCATCAGTTCGGCGCGGCGGTGGTGCGGGGCCAGCAGCGGCGGGTGGCTGCCAGGGCGCAGGACCTCGCTGGGGTGCGGGTCGAAGGTGACGACGACCGTGGGAACACCCAGCTCACGCGCGCGGTCCACCGCGTGCCGGACGATCAGCTGGTGTCCGCGGTGGACTCCGTCGTAGGAGCCGATGGTGACGACGCTGCGTCCCCAGTCCTCGGGGATGTCCTCCAAACCACGCCAGCGCTGCACTGTGACCGCTCCTCGTCGAACCCGTGTCCGTGTCTGCCTCTTACGCAGGCCTTCTTACGCAGGTCTAAGGGTGCCATGCCGAACGCGCCCCGCTCGCATCGGCATGGGGCTGTGACAGGGCACACGTGACCGATTGCCGACAGCACGCCTCGAATGTCGCTTCGAATGTCACTCGAAGCGTGCCTCGGAACATGATCTGGGCGTGACGTGAAGGTGAACTAGGCGGGTACCCGGACCCTCGCCAGGTTCTCGATCATGCGGCGGGTGCTGGGGCCGACCACCGCCGCCCACTCGCCCGGCGTTTCGGTCAGCCAGCCCGCCACCAGCACCGCGAACCCGGGCACGCGCCTGCTCAGCTCGACCAGGCAGCAGTCGAAACGCGTCGCACCGTCCGGGGTGCGTACGAGCAGCAGCCCGCAGCGGTGCACGAGCCTCCGGGTACGCGCCTCACCGTGGCGGGTCGCGCTCTCCACTGTCGCCCGGAGCAGTGCGTCCAGGACGCCGGGGTCGTGCTCCCTCGTGAGGAGGGCTTCGAGGAGTTCGTGGCGCAAGGGGTGAGAGGCGGGGATCCCGGGCGCGGCGAGCACGGTCGCGAGGGCCCTGCGCACCGGTGCCGGGCCGCCGTCGAGGAGGCCGGTGACCAGAGGGAGGAGTACGGGCCGGACGGTGGGGCCGTGGTCCAGGCGCCGGTCGACGTACTCGGCAAGGTGACCGGCGGTCTCCGGGTACCGCTCCGCCACCTCCCGGACGAGGGCGGCGACCCGGCCGGCCAGGGCCGGGGTCGTGACGTCGGCGAGGGTGCGCAGGGCGTCGCCGGCCTCCGGCCCGAGCAGCCTGGTCCGGAAGGCGTCGAGGACCTGTTCCGGGTGGGTCGCGAGGGCCGCGATCAGGGAGCTCGGCGGAAGGTGCGGGTCACCGGCCGTGAAGTGCCGCAACGCCTGCGGGAGATGGCGGTCGCGGGTGTGCGGATCGCGGACGAGGAGCGCGAGCGCGCCGCCGTGCAGCGTCCGGTCGGCCGGGCGGGCGAGCAGCGCGAGGGCCGCGTAGCGCAGGAGCTCACGGTCGGCCTCGGCGCGCGCATGGGGTGCGGCGCGCCGACCGTACGCCACCGCCGCGACCCGTCGGGCCGGCCGCTCGTCGCGCGCCCACCGGTCCACGGCCCGGCAGAGGGCGGAGGTCTCCTCCTCGGCGAGCACGGCGAGGAGTTCGTCCCCACGCCGGTGCCCGCTGTCGACGAGCACCTCGGTCAGGTTGTCCAGGGCCCGGTGGCGGTGGGTGTGGAGCAGCGCCTGGGCGGCGGTCGCCACGGTCGCGTCCGGCATGGCGGGCAGCGGACGGTCGTCGTCGAACCAGCCGGCCAGGAGCGGTTGCACGGCGGTGGGGTCGGCGGCGAGCAGTCCGGCCACGGCGTCCAGGTAGCGGGGCCGGTCGGAGCGGTCCGGAGGGTCGTCGCCGACGACCAGCCGGCGCAGGAGGTCGACGCGGGTGACGTCGGGGAGACGGAGGGCGGTCCAGAAGGAGGGACCCCACTCCTGGGGGACCGTCCGGTTCTGTCGGCGCCGGGCCACGATGTGGTCGGCGAGGAGACGCAGGACGTGGGTGTACGGCGTCGCGTCGGGGACGTTGCGCAGGACGTCGGTGAGGAGGTGGGTCGCCCACCAGGTGGAGGCCGAGTTGCGGGGCGTGGACCCGGGGTTCAGGGCCTGGACCAACTCCCGGAGGCGGTGCGCCAGTTCGGGGGCGCCGTGCTGGCGGGCGAGGAGCAGCAGTGCCTGGACGACCGGCCCGATGCGGTGGTGCGGTACGGGGACGGGGGCCGTGTCCTTGCCGTTCGCCGGGCGGCGCCGGTGCACCAGGGCGTGGAGCGCCTCGTCCAGGTCCAGGTGCGTGCCCTGGATCCAGTCGGCGAGTTCCTCGTGGGCGAAGCGGTAGCCGGTGCCTGCGGGGACGAGGAGGCCCTCGGTGAGGACGGCGGAGGCCCAGCCCGTGCCGCCGCCCAGGCGGGCCGGTGCGGGGCCCCAGGGGAACACGGACTCGAAGGACGCGCGGTCCAACTCGCCCTGTCCGGGGCCCAGGCTGCGCCGGGCGGCCTCGTGGACCTGGCCGGAGACCTTGGCGGCGAGACGGCGTACGGGGGTGCCGCGCAGGCCGTTCTCGGCGGCGAGGCGGACGGCGATGCGCAGGCACATCAGGTCGAGGTAGGCGGTGAAGACGGTGTCCCGGTCGAGGCGGGGGGTGGGGGTGCCGGGGGCTTCGGGAAGCGCGGGGAGGGCGGCGCGGATCTCGGAGAGGAGGCGGAGGGTGAGGGGATGACGGGCGTCCTGGGGAGTGAGGGCGGACGGGGGGATGGCGTAGCGCGCCTGGGCTTGCCGGGCCTCGGCTTCGGTGAGGTCGGTGAGGGGGATGTGGTGCCGGGGGTGGGGTGGGCGTTGGGGGTTTTCGCCCCCGCCGCCCCTACCCGTCCCGTCCCCGGGGGCTGCGCCCCCGGACCCCCCTTCGGCCTGGACGGCCTCTTCCTCAAACGCCGGACGGGCCAGAGACTCCCAGTACTCGGGGCGGCAGGCCATCACCAGGCGGGCGTTCGTTTTGTGGAGCCAGTTCTCCGTCGCCCTCGTCCAGTCCTGGGCGCGGTGGGCCAGGAGCGGGGGCATTTCCTCGGGGCTGTCCAGGAGAAGCAGCAGGGGGCGGCCGGTCCGGTGGGCGAAGCAGGCCAGGCGCTCCGGGGTGATGTCACCCAGGTCCGCGCCGTACCCGCCCGACGCGGCCACGATCCGGGCCGCCCGGTCCAGCGCGCGCTGCGCCGCGTCCGCCACCGACCTGTCCTCGTCGCGCAGGTCGGCGCCGCGCAGCCACAGGGTGGGGGCCGGTTCCGGGTCCCGGTGGCGGCGGGCGGCGAGGGCCGCGAGTTCCGTCGTACGGCCGCTGCCCGGGGGCCCGACCAGGCCGAGGACGACGGCCTGCGTCTCGCGTGCGACGGTGAACGCCTTCAACTCCCTTGCCAGTTCCGCCCGTTCGACCGGCTCGACGGCACCCGCGTCCACACCGCCCGAGGTACGCCCCACGAAGCCCGTCAGCGCGCCCGGCGGTCCGTCCGAGCCCACCGAGGTGGCCGTGAGTTCCAGGACGCCGGCGAGATTCAGGTCGGCGCCGTACGCGGGCACTGTCGCCGCGTTGCGCGCGAGGAGGTCGGCGAGCGGGCCGAGCCCGTCTGCCCGCCGGTCGCGCAGTGGAAGCGCGAACCCGGCCGCGCGGTGTCCGGCCGGTTCTCCCGACGCTTCGGTGAGCTGTGGCAGCAGGGCGGTGCCCAGGACGCCCAGCACAGCTCCCGTCGCACGGTCGAGCACCGGTCCCCCGGCCGCGCCGCCGCCCAGGCGCAGTGCGTCGCTGCCCGCCGTGCCGATCGCCAGCTCAAGGGCGTCGGCGAGGAGATGGAGGCGGTCCGTGGCCGTGTACCTGACGTCGGTCGTGCCGAGCACGCGCGCCTCGCGCCAGCCGCCCGCCACGATCCGTACATACGTGCCGGTCGCGACCCGGTCCCGTACGGAGACGGGGAGCGGGTCCGCACCCAGCCCCTCGGTGTGTACGAGGGCCAGGCCGAGCTCAGGAAGGGCGGTCACCGCATCCGCCGTCGACACCACGCACGTACGGTCGGCGGCGCTGCGCAGGACCAGCCGGGCCAGGCCGTCGACCGCCTCGTGGCTGGTGATCAGTGTGCCGTGATGGTCGGCCACGAAGCCCACACCGCGTGGGCGTCCGACCAGGTCACACACCCGTACGAGCGACTTGTCGGCAGCTTCCGCCGCTGCTTCGCCGTCTCGCGCCTCGGGCGCGCCGGCCGACGGCCGACGGCCGCCCCCGGCGCGCGGGCCCCGTCCCGTCATCGTCGACCTCCCCGCCGAACACGCGAGCCTGGGTACGCACGCGTCTACTTCGACGGTAGGCAATCGATGATCAGCAGGACAGGGCTTGCGGCGAACGCGCCCCCTCCCGCTCCCTCGGTTCACTCCGAGCGCCCGCCCGGACGGGTGAATGAATCCTGAGGGGTGGATACACCTCTGAGTGGGGGAACCGAGGGGGAACCGTGGAGCGGCGGGAACGTGTCCCCGTGATCGCCGCTCCACGGCGCGGCAAGGGACGTCTCAGACGAAGACCGCGAGGCTCTTCGCCTTGCCCTTCTCCTCCTCCACCAGGGCGAGGAGCTGCCCGGCGGGATCGAACACGGCCACGGCGCCGACACCCGAGTACTCCTCGGGCATCTCCAGCCGTACGCCGTTCGTGAGCAGCCGCGCCCGGCGCTCGTCCACGTTCCAGCGCGGGAACGCGGCGGTGGCCGCGTCGGCGATCGGCATCACCGTCAGCTCCTGCTGCAACTGGTCGAGCGTGCGGGCCCCGTCCAGCTTGTACGGGCCGACCCGCGTCCGGCGCAGCGCGGTGAGGTGGCCGCCGACACCGAGGTCGGCGCCCAGGTCCCGGGCCAGCGCGCGGATGTACGTACCGGAGGAGCACACCACCGACACGACCAGGTCGAGTACGGGGGTGCCGTCGGCCGCGACCGCTTCCCGGACGTCGTACACCGCGAAGGAGGAGACGGTGACCGGGCGGGCCGGGATCTCGAAGTCCTCGCCCTCGCGGGCCCGCTTGTAGGAGCGCACCCCGTTGATCTTGATGGCGCTGACCTTGGACGGGACCTGCATGATGCGGCCGGTCAGCTTGGCGACGCCGGCGTCGACGGCCTCGCGGGTGACCTGGGAGGCGTCGGTGGAGGAGGTGATGTCCCCCTCGGCGTCGTCGGTGAGCGTGTTCTGTCCGAGGCGGACCGTGCCCACGTACTCCTTCTCGGTCAGCGCGAGGTGGCCGAGGAGCTTGGTCGCCCGCTCCACCCCGAGTACGAGCACACCCGTGGCCATGGGGTCGAGGGTGCCGGCGTGTCCGACGCGGCGGGTCCGGGCGATGCCGCGCATCTTGGCGACGACGTCGTGCGAAGTGAAGCCCGACGGCTTGTCGACAATGACAAGCCCGTCGGGCGTCTTGGTGCTCTTCTGCGTCATTCGGCGGTGTCGTCCTCGTCGTCAGGCTTCTTGTACGGGTCCGCGTCACCGGCGAACGCCGCGCCCGCGGACGCCTGGCGCACCTGCTCGTCGGAGGCACGCGCCTTGTCGAGGAGATCCTCGATCTTCTTGGAGGTGTCCGGGAGGGCGTCCGCGACGAAGGTCAGGGTCGGCGTGAACTTCACGCCCGCGGCCTGACCGACGGCGGAGCGCAGAACGCCCTTGGCGCTCTCCAGGCCGGCGGCGGCTGCTGCCCGCTCCTCCTCGCCCCCGTACACCGTGTAGAAGACGGTCGCCTCCCGGAGGTCCCCGGTGACCCGGGTGTCCGTGATAGTGACCTGGGTGCCGAGCCGCGGGTCCTTGATCCCACGCAGCAGCTTCTTGGCCACCACCTCTCGGATGAGGTCAGCCAACCTCTTCGCCCGCGCGTTGTCGGCCACTGGTCCGTCTCCCGTTCTTTCTGTTCTGCGTACTCGCAGGTTGTTCGTCTGTGTGCGGCTGTGCGACTGCCCGGCCGGTCGTCGGTGTCCAATTGCCGGTGTCAGTCGTCGTCGCCGTGGAGGCGCCGTCGTACGGACAGCAGTTCCACCTCGGGGCGGCCGGCGACCAGTCGCTCGCACTGGTCCAGCACGTCGGTGATGTGCCCCGTGTCCCCCGCCACCACCGCCAGGCCGATGCCGGCTCTGCGGTGCAGGTCCAGGTGCTCGACCTCGGCCGCACTCACCGCGTACTTGCGCTGGAGTTCGGCGACGATCGGGCGGACGACGGAGCGCTTCTCCTTCAGCGAGCGTACGTCGCCGAGCAGGAGGTCGAAGGACAGAGTCCCCACGTACATATGTGTATCCGGATGACCCGCCGGTGCGGGATCGACGACCCCGCCGACGGTGTGGGCGGGGACATCAGGAACGGTACATCCAACGGGCCGGTGGCTCGACGGGATTGTTGTCGCCCCCGCCGCCCCTACCCGGTCCAACCTCGGGGGCACTGCCCCCGAACCCCCGCTCCTCAAACGCCGGAGGGGCTGAATATCAGCCCCCCTGCAGACGGCCAGGCTGGCCGGCGGGGACTTCTCCCCGCCGACCAGCCTGAACACTTACCGTCTTGCTCAGCCGCGCGGCTTCTCCCGCATCTCGTACGTCGCGATGACGTCGTCGACCTTGATGTCGTTGAAGTTGCCGAGGTTGATACCGCCCTCGAACCCTTCGCGGATCTCGGTGACGTCGTCCTTGAAGCGACGCAGACCGGAGATGGTGAGGCTCTCCGCGATGACCTTGCCATCGCGCAGCAACCGCGCCTTGGTGTTGCGCTTGACCTCGCCGGAGCGGACCAGCACACCGGCGATGTTGCCCAGCTTGGACGAGCGGAAGACCTCGCGGAT
>Ga0136846_1226920_pt1 | contig 13201 bp, 9 predicted proteins | sample HopSoiMetagenom2_FD_96841 | JGI IMG/M metagenome (GOLD analysis project Ga0136846, IMG submission 96841) | Grasslands soil microbial communities from Hopland, California, USA - 2 Assembly 2016 (version 4) | ecosystem: Environmental > Terrestrial > Soil > Grasslands | place: USA: Hopland... | reverse complement strand
TACGATCTTTATTTTATCGCACAACAGCTGGTTGCCGCTGATAAAAGAATCGGTAGCGCTGCGTAATTGTTCCCGGATGGCCACGCTTTCAGGTTCTGGCAGGCTTCCCTTGGTAAGTAACATCACGTTCTTGGTAATGAGCTGACATAGCGTTTGCTGCTGCCCGCTTATATTCACCAGCTTTACCATTTTCTCATTCTGTTTGCTCGACAGATGGATCATGTAATAGCCGAAAAAGTTGAATAAAAGCACGGCTGCAAGCAGCACAACAGCAATTCTTACCAGTTTACGAAAGGGACTGTTCATTGTTTTTCAGAGTACAATACTTACCCTGTATAATAACTGATTAATACCATTTGTATTGAATATTAACCCCTGTTTTTTACCATAAATAAGGGTATTTCTTCAATTTTTTAGTTTCCGGATGAGCTTGGTAAACAGAAACATAAAGAAAGGGTAGTGGAAAAAGCAGGATGAGGAGGTAAGGAAGCAGTTACATGTTACAAGTTACAGGTTTCAGGTTGCAGGGCCTTATTTTATGGCTTTGTTTTCCCTGTAACCTGAAGCCTGTAACTGTTTATAAATTATACTATACAGCACTAAAATATACCGCTCCACTAATAGTCTATCACCTGTTCTTCAATAACCGCAGGCAGTGGGCGCCATTCGTACTGCTGGTTGCGCAATTGCGGTTCAAACCCGGCATCTTTAATGGCCTGTTGAATGCTCTTGTAAGTAAAGCGGTGTGGTGCACCGGCAGCGCTTACCACATTTTCTTCCAGCATAATGCTGCCAAAATCATTCGCCCCGGCATGCAGGCAGATCTGGGCGGTTTGCTTACCCACGGTGAGCCAGGAAGCCTGGATGTTCTTCACATTGGGCAGCATGATGCGGCTAATGGCGATCATGCGAATATATTCATCGGGCGTGGTGAGGTTATGCACCCCGCGGATCTTCGTCAATAAGGTATCCACATCCTGGAAGGTCCAGGGTATAAAGGCAAGGAAGCCCTTGGCTTCAGCCGGTTTCCTGGATTGTACTTCCCTGATCTTTACCAGGTGCTCAAAACGTTCACGAACGGTTTCCACATGACCGAACATCATGGTGCCGGAAGTGGTAATGTTCAGTTTATGCGCTTCGTGCATAATATCCAGCCATTCCTGCGAGCCGCATTTACCTTTTGAAATAAGGCGGCGAACGCGGTCAACCAGGATTTCGGCGCCGGCGCCGGGGAGGCTGTCCATACCGGCCGCTTTCAGGGCGGTCAAAACTTCCCGGTGGGTCGATTTTTCGAGTTTGGTGATATGGGCAATTTCAGGGGGCCCCAGGGTATGCAGTTTAATGGTAGGGTACAGTTGCTTTAATTGACTGAAAAGATCAACATAGAACTGTAATCCCAGCTCGGGGTGATGGCCACCCTGCAGCAATAATTGATCGCCACCCCATCGGATGGTTTCTTCAATTTTCTTTTTATAGGTAGCGATATCGGTTATGTAAGCATCGGCATGGCCAGGGATGCGGAAGAAGTTACAAAACTTACAATTGGCGATACATACATTGGTAGTGTTAACGTTCCGGTCTATTTGCCAGGTAACTTTACCATGCGGTACCTGTTTTTTACGCAACTCATTGGCTACAAACATCAGTTCTGTCAATGGGGCTTGTTCAAACAGGGCCATTCCTTCCTCAATGGTCAGCATGTCAAAATTCAGGGCTTTCGCATATAGCTCATCCAGGTGCATAAAAATTTATTGTAGCAACAAAAGTACTAAACGAACGGTTCAGAATGCATCGGATAAATGGAAATCCGAAGGTTATTGGTACTTCTTTAGCTGTATTTCAGCAGGCATACCGTGTTGTTTAGTTGTTTTTATACCAATGGTTTAGCATTATCAGATAATTATTTTATCTTACCTATCTAATTAATACCCAGAGCCAGCTACTAATAAACCTGCTCCCATGCGATTGCTGAGTATACCCATGCTACTGCTGTTTTTTACTGTAACGATGGTACAGGCGCAGGAAGAATTTATTCCACCGCCTGCCAAAAGGATAGCCCATTTCCCGTTCAGACTACTTACCGGTGGCATTATTACCGTAAGAGCCCGGCTGGGTAACTTTCCAGATTCCCTCAATTTTGTTTTGGATACCGGCAGTGGCGGCATTTCGCTCGACTCCTCCACGGCCGAATATTTGAAATTACCAACCAAATTAAGCGACCGCACCATCCGTGGCATTGCCGGGGTACGGCGGGTATTTTTCTCTTATGGACAAACCCTGCACCTGCCCGACCTGTCGGTTGAAAACCTGGATTTTCATATTAATGATTATGATGTTTTGACCAGCGCCTATGGGGAAAAAATAGATGGCATCATCGGGCTGAGCTTTTTGTCGCGCTATATTTTAAAGATTGATTACGACAGCATGGCCATTTCGGTTTATACAAAAGGCACCATTAAATACCCCCGCGGCGGTTTTTTGTTAAAACCCGTTATTCAAACCATTCCCGTTTTAACCGCCAGTATCAAAGACAACCGGCAGCTGGCCTCCCGTTTTTATTTCGATACCGGCGCCGGCATGTGCCTGCTGCTGTCGGCCGACTTTGTAAGCGACAGCAATTTTGTAAAGCCCAAACGCAAATGGTACGCTACCCAGGCGGAGGGTTTGGGCGGAAAAGCCCCTATGAAACAAGGAGTTATAAAACAGGTACAGCTGGGGCCCTACAAATTTAAAAATGTACCTACCTATATTTTCGACGATGAATACAATGTTACTCAATACCCGGCCCTCGCGGGGTTGGTAGGAAATGACCTGCTGCGCCGCTTTAACCTCATCATCAATTACGAGCGCAAAGACATTTACATGATCCCCAACTCCCATTACAAAGAACAATTTGATTATTCCTATACCGGATTAGGCATGTACGTGGTGGATGGCGAAATTCAGGTAGTGGATATAATGCCCGAATCGCCCGCCGAACAGGCCGGGTTTAAACCGGGCGATATAATTATGGGGGTGGCGAACAATTTCAGTAATAATATTCAAACCTATAAGAACCTGATGCAAACCCCGGGTGAAAGGCTCAAGGTGCTGGTGCTGCGAAAAGACGGTCCTTACCAGCTTACCCTGAAGGTGAAAAACATTCTGACCGGACGTTAACCGGTCTTTTATCAATCACTTTCAACCAAATACCTCAACTTGTCGTTAATTTGTAGCTACGTCCTTCAACTCCGCCCAGGATCAGGGTAAAGATGTTGGTTCACCATTTTTGTGCGTAATGAAGGAATGTGGATAATATAAAAGCAATTACGGCATATGATACAATTTGAAAAATTTACGCTTTCGAATGGCTTACGAGTTATAGTACATGAAGATCATTCAACCCCCATGGCGGTATTAAATGTGATGTACGATGTGGGCGCCAGGGACGAGAATGCCAATAAAACCGGTTTTGCTCACTTGTTCGAGCACCTGATGTTTGGCGGTTCCAAAAATATTGAAGATTTTGAAACCCCCTTACAAATGGCCGGAGGCGAGAACAATGCCTACACCAGTAACGATGTAACCAATTATTATATTCAGTTACCGGCCGAAAACCTGGAAACAGCCTTCTGGCTCGAAAGCGACCGCATGCTTTCCCTGGCATTCAGCGAAAAAAGCCTGGAAGTACAACGCAAAGTGGTCATTGAAGAATTTAAAGAACACTACATTAATAAACCTTACGGCGATGTATGGTTCAAGCTGCGTGAAATGGCTTACAAAAAACATCCCTACCGCTGGATGACCATTGGCAAGGAATTATCGCATATTGAAAATGCCAGTCTGCAGGATGTAAAAGATTTCTTCTTCAAACATTACCGCCCCATGAACGCCATCCTGGTAGTGGCCGGCAATGTAAAGGTGGAACAGGTCCGCCAGCTGTCGGAGAAATATTTCGGTGATATTCCTTCCGGCGAAAAATACGATCGCCAGATTCCTGCTGAGCCACCACAAACAGAGGCCCGCAGCATGGAGGTAAAAGCCAATGTGCCCCTGGATGCCATCTACAAGGTTTGGCACATGGATAACCGCCTGGCTCATGGGTATTATGTGGCCGATCTTATTACCGAAGTACTTGGTGGCGGCGGTTCATCCCGCTTGTACCAACAACTGGTAAAAGAGAAAAAGTTATTCAGCCAGATAGAATGCTATCATTTTGGAACTGTTGATAAAGGCTTACTGGCCATTGAAGGCAAACTGGTGAAAGGCGTAAAAATGGAAGATGCCGAAGCAGCCATCAACGAAGAGATTGAAAAACTGAAACAAGGCGGCATCAGCGAAAAAGAGCTCACCAAGATCAAGAACAAAACCGAAGCAACGCTGGCATTTGAAGACATGAGCGTGCTTACCCGGGCCAATAACCTGGCCTTTTATGAATTGCTCGGCGATGTAAACCTGTTTAACCACGACAGGGATAAATATTTCTCGGTTACCGGTGATGATATTCTGCAATACAGCCGGCAAATATTCAACCCCAATAATGGCAGTACGCTGAAATACTATAGTGAGAAATAAAGAATAAAAGACGACTAAAAAGAAGATATGCTAAACAGAACAATTGCTCCTAAAATAATAGACCCGGTTCAATTTGAGATAAAATTGCCGGCCACCAAAAAATATAAACTCGCCAACGGTATTGAAGTGTTTGCTCTTGATATGGGTAGTGAAGATACCTTAATGGTGAACTGGGTTTTTTCGGCCGGTAACTGGTTCGAAAATAAAAAGAACGTTGCCGCCGCCACCAATTACTTACTAAAGAATGGCACCAGCAAGCGCAACGCTTTTGAAATAAACGAGCATTTTGAATATTATGGCTCTTACCTTAATCGTACCTGTTACAACGAAACTTCGGAAATAACCCTGCACACCCTGAGCAAGCACATTAATGAGCTGTTGCCCGTGGTGGCAGAACTGGTGCAGGATTCAGTATTCCCACAGGAAGAGCTGGACATTTATATTCAAAACTCGCAACAGCGCTTAAAAGTAAATCTGCAAAAAGGGGAATTTGTAGCCGGCCGGTTGATCGATGCCTACCTGTTTGGTGAAAAACACCCGTATGGAACATACAATGACCTGGCAGATTATGCAGCGGTACAACGGGAAGATGTAGTTAATTTTTACAATGAATATTACAAACAGGGTCGCTGCGTAATATTTGTAGCAGGTAAATTACCAGTGGATATTATTGACACACTGGAAAAGTATTTTGGCCAGCTGCCATTAAAGCCAAGGATGGGTGGTGCAGAAATTATTCAGCATCCTTTAGAACCCGCCATGCAGAAGAAATACGAAATACTGAACGATCCCAATGGTGTACAATCGGCCATTCGCATAGCCCGGCCCTTTCCTAACCGGCATCACCCCGATTTTCAAAAGGTGATGGTGCTGAACAATGTGTTAGGTGGCTTTTTCGGTTCCCGCTTAATGGGCAACATCCGGGAAGAAAAAGGGTATACCTATGGCATTTATAGTTACCTGTTGAACTTTACCAGCACCAGCGGCTGGATGGTAAGTACCGAAGCCGGTCGCGATGTTACGGCAGAAACTATAAAAGAAATATATTATGAAATGGAACAGTTGCGCGAAGAACCGATAGATGACGAGGAATTGAGTATGACACGCAATTCCATGATCGGCAGCATCCTGGGCGACCTGGATGGCCCTTTCCAGGTTATTGGTCGATGGAAGAGTATGATCCTGAACAATGTAGACGAACATTATTTTGACCGCAGCGTGCAGATCATAAAAACCATTTCAGCTGAAGAGCTGCAGGAACTGGCGAAGAAGTACCTGGTGCCCGAGGAGTTTTATGAACTGGTGGTGATTTAAGAAATGAATAACTGCAAGCCTCCTGACCCGCCGGGAGGCTTGTTACTTTTTTATAGTTCCATCGACTTATACACTAAATCACTATGTTATGAACTTTATCATGCGTATCATTGTCACCTCCATTGTTGCCTTTGGGTTATCATACATTTTAAGCGGGGTTCATATAGATACGTTCACGACCGCCATTGTGCTGGCTATTGTTTTAGCCATTTTAAACGCCATTGTAAAACCTATCCTTATTTTCATCACCTTCCCCATTACCATTGTAACATTAGGGCTTTTCTTATTTGTAATAAACGCCCTCATAATTATCCTGGCCGATAAGTTCATAAAAGGCTTTGCGGTAGACGGGTTCTGGTGGGCGCTGTTGTTTAGTTTTTTGCTGTCGATTGTTACTTCGGTATTATATAAAGAAAAAAGAGACGAAAAAGACTAGCCGCCACTACTACGGATATTTGATTTGCCCTAACTTCATAGTACACTATTTTATTATTGTATGCACTTCGATAGTAAAGATTTAACCTATGACCAACTGGTTCATTTGTATAAGAGCCTGCTATTGCCCCGGGTGATCGAAGAAAAAATGCTGGTGTTGTTGAGACAGGGAAAGATCTCAAAATGGTTTAGTGGAATTGGCCAGGAAGCGATTGCAGTGGGAGTTACCCAGGCGCTGGACGAAGACGAGTGGATATTACCCCTGCACCGAAACCTGGGCGTGTTTACAAGCAGGCATATGCCCCTGCATAAATTACTAATGCAATGGCAGGGAAACCAGAGCGGGTACAGCAAGGGACGTGAACGCAGTTTTCACTTTGGCAATGCCCAGCACCATATTTGCGGCATGATCTCGCATTTGGGCCCGCAGTTTGGCATTGCAGATGGCATTGCCCTGGCACATAAACTCCGTAAAGAAGATAAAGTAGTAGTGGTGTTTACCGGCGAAGGCGGCACCAGCGAAGGCGATTTTCACGAAGCAGTGAATGTGGCCGCCGTGTGGGATCTGCCGGTGATCTTTGTGATAGAGAACAATGGCTATGCCCTGAGCACACCCGTAAATGAACAATACCGGTGTGAAGCGCTGGTAGAAAAAGCCCGCGGTTATGGTATTGACGGCGTTAAGATCGATGGAAATAATATCCTCAACGTATACGACACCATCAAGGGCGTAAAGAAATATTGCCTTGAATACCAGCGGCCCTACCTGGTTGAATGCGCTACCTTCCGCATGCGCGGCCACGAAGAAGCCAGCGGCACCAAATACGTTCCTCCATATTTGTTTGAAGTGTGGGATATAAAAGACCCCATCAAGAATTTTGAGCAGTTCCTGTTATCAAAACAGGTGCTGTCAAAAGAGGAGATCGACGCCATTCACCAGGACCTGAAAGACTACGTAGATGTAGAATGTAATATTTGGTTTAACGCCAAACCCATGTATGTGGATACGGGCAGAGAATTGCGGGATGTATATGCCGAAAATAAGGTGGATGTAAGAGGCATGCAATACGATGAAGAAAACCCAGCGGCTGCCGGCCCTGTTAAAGAACAACGTTTTATTGACGCCATAAAAGAAGGACTGCACCAAAGTATGCAGCAACATGCCGATCTCATTTTAATGGGCCAGGATATTGCCGAATACGGAGGCGTATTTAAAATAACAGAAGGTTTTGTAGAAGAGTTTGGAAAAGACCGCGTGCGCAATACCCCGTTGTGCGAAAGCGCTATCCTGGGCGCTGCATTGGGACTGAATATTCAGGGCTACCGGTCGATGATAGAAATGCAGTTTGCCGATTTTGTGACCATGGGTTTTACGCAGATCGTAAACAACCTGGCCAAGATCCATTACCGTTGGGGCCAATCGGCCAATGTGGTTATTCGAATGCCATGTGGCGCCGGAGTAGGGGCAGGCCCCTTTCATTCCCAAACCAATGAAGCCTGGTTTATACATACTCCCGGGTTGAAAGTGGTGTATCCATCTACCCCGGCCGATGCAAAGGGACTGCTTATCGCCGCCATCAATGACCCCAATCCTGTATTATTTTTTGAGCATAAGGCCCTGTACCGGAGTGTACATGGTAATGTACCTGAAGGGTATTATGAAACTGAGATTGGCAAGGCCCGGCATGTGCGTTCGGGTGATGATTGCAGTATTATCACCTATGGACAGGGGGTAATTTGGGCGGAAGACTATGCCGCGCATCATTCGGAGATCTCCATCGACATTCTCGACCTGCGCACCCTGTTGCCGCTCGATTATGACGCTATTAAAGCAGCCGTGGGCAGAACCGGGCGGGTACTGGTGTTGCACGAGGATACTATGACTGGTGGCCTTGGCGGTGAAATAGCCGCCTGGGTAGGCGAGCATTGTTTTGAACTGCTGGATGCGCCGGTATTGCGCTGTGCTTCCCTCGATACACCGGTGCCGTTCAATACCGAGCTGGAAAATAATTTCCTGGCCAAAGCCCGTTTGCACGAAACAGTGGTAAAGCTGCTAAAATATTAATATCAAAGGGGTTGTATATGATTAATTACCAATAGTATATATAAGTTTACTCTCTTTCACTATTCAAATCGAATACGTATCTTTATAAAAAGAATATCAGTGAATAGTACAGCAACAATACTACCACATTATACATACGATGATTGGATACATTGGGAAGGAAAATGGGAATTGATTAAAGGCATTCCTCATGCCATGAGCCCGGCTCCGGTTCCAAAGCATCAACAGATATCATCTAATTTATCTATAGCATTTGGTGTGCCATTAAGGGCCTGTAATAAATGTTCTGCTTATCAGCCTATAAATTATCTGATAACCAACGATACTATTCTTCAACCTGATTTCTTAATAGTGTGTGGAGAAATCACAAAAAAGTACCTTGATTTTCCACCTGCTTTAGTTGTAGAAATATTATCACCTGCTACGGCATTGAAGGATCGTCATACCAAATATGATATTTACGAATCTCAAGGCATTAAATACTATATCATTATAATGCCTGATAAAGAAGAAGCAGAGATATTCGAACTAATGGATGGCAAATATCATTTAAAAGAATCCGGCAAAAACTTTGTGCACGAATTTTTCTTTCCTGAATGCAATACCCGTGTTGATTTTAAAGAGATATGGTAAGGCAGGCCTGTAGTTGTAATCCCCCTCCTGAAAATATAACCTTGGAAGTAATATGCGCATATTTCTTGTTCTGATCCTTGTTGTAGCAGGCTGTAATATAGTTAATGCCCAATCAATTCAAAAAGCTGTTAACGATGCCTATGTGGTGAGCCGCATGGTGGATAAATATCACATTCAACCCCGCCCGTTAGATGATGAGCGATCAGAAGCCATCTTCAACGAGTTGATGCAGGAGTTGGATGTACAACGTATATTTTTTTCGCAGGACGACGTAAAAAACCTGTCCGCCTATCGCCTGCAACTCGATGACCAGATCAAGGGTAAAAAATCAGACTTCCTGCAATTATTGGTAACTACCTATAAACAGCGGCTGCTGCAGGCAGATACCATGCTGGATAATATTTGTAAAACGCCTTTTAATTTCACCCTGAAAGAAAAGTATACCGTAGCGGAAGACACTACTTATCCCACAGGCATACCAGCCATGCATGTGAAAATGTACAAGCTGCTGAAGATGACGGTGCTGGCAGGTATACTGGAATACAACGAACTCGCCTATCCAACAAAACAGCCAACAAAGAGACTCGTAGACAGCCTGGAGCCCTCTTTGAGAAAAAAGGCTAATGTTACTATTAAGAGATCGGTAAAAAGAATATTGCAAAGTCCGCTGGGAATTGAATTCATGATCGGCAATATGTATTGCCAGGCGCTGGCTGTTACCTATGACCCGCATACGGCGTATTTCTCCTCCGATGCTAAGGAGGATTTTGAGAGCCACCTGGGCAAGAAGCCACTCGAATATGGATTGACTTTTAGCAAAGATGAAGACGGGCATGCGCAGATCGATTATTTGAAACCGGGAAGTTCAGCCTATCAAAGCGGCCGGTTAAATAAAGGCGACAAGGTACAATCCATACAATGGGAAAAGAAAGAGCCTATTGATGTAGCCGATGCGGAAGTAGAAGAGATTGAAAGAACGCTGGCGGCCTCAGGAGGAAATACGGTTAATATTACGGTGAAAAAAGCAGATGGTACTACCAAACAGGTGGCCTTACATAAAGAACGTGTGGAAGAACAGGAAGATGAAGAGGAGGATAAAGTAAAAAGCTATATCCTGCAGGGGGACCGCAAAGTGGGTTATATTTCATTGCCTGCATTTTATTCAGATTGGGAAGGCACGCTGGGCATAAATGGTTGCGCCAATGATGTGGCCAAAGAGATCATCAAATTAAAGAAAGAGAACATTGAAGGATTGATGATCGACCTGCGCTATAACGGCGGCGGATCATTGCAGGAAGCAGTTGAACTGTCAGGGATATTTATAGATGCTGGTCCGGTAGCCCAGCTGAAATATAAAGCGGTGCCCAAACCAGAAACGTTGAAGGATGCGGTGCGCGGTACCATCTATGATGGGCCCTTGTTGTTGCTGGTAAATGGCTTCAGCGCGTCCGCCTCGGAAATGGTGGCAGCGGTAATGCAGGATTATCACCGCGCATTGATCGTTGGCTCACCAACTTATGGAAAAGCTACTGCACAGATTGTTTTGCCCATGGACACCACCATTAACCTCGAAAACTTCAATGGAAAAACGGTTGCCTCCAGTTATATAAAACTAACTACTTCCAGGCTGTTCCGGATAAATGGCACCACGGCGCAGGCGCATGGTGTGCAACCCGATATCAGTTTGCCCGATTTAACTGATGCAGTTCCTGAACGGGAGGTGAATGAAAAATATGCATTGCCGGCGACGACTATTGATCCTAACAAATATTATAAACCACTGGCTCCATTACCGGTGGCCGCTGCAGATGCTGTAGCAAAGAAAGAAATGGCGGCATCCCCTTACTTTAATTATGTACAACGGTATATTGAGTACACAAAAACAGCCGGTGCAAAAAAAGATATTTCGTTGTTCATAGATGAGGCCTGGCAGCGGAAGAAGGCAAAAGAACAACAGGTTGAATCGCTCAAAGAGCCAAAGGATGACAAACCCATTTATAAAGTAGTAAAACCAGCCACGCAAAAGCAGCACGAGCACGATAATGAGCTAGATGGCGAATGGAAAGAGAACCTGCTAAACGATGCGTATGTAAAGATCGCCTATCAGGTACTCGGCACTATGAAACAGTAACCAAAAACCCTTTTATAATAGCCAAACAATCAGCTATGAAAAAAAATGTACACAACCTTCTCATGTTACTCATGGTATGTATGAGTATTACCTTATCATCGCAGGGACAGGCCATTGATAATCCAGGTGAATACATGACCGCTATTACTAATGCCCGCAGCGGCATGGACGTGAAGTATATGCAATACCTGAGTGCAGCAGCCCATGGCCGTAAAGCCCGTAAAGTAGAAAAGTTACGCGCAGAAGTGATCGAGACCATCAATCAATGCAAATACAAAACAACCGACCTGCCAAAATACAAAGGCGATAACACGCTTCGTCAGGGAGCTATTGATTACATCACATTGTGCTACCGCGTTTTTAACGAAGACTATAAAAAGATAGTCGATATGGAAGAAGTGGCTGAGCAGTCATTTGATGGTATGTCGGCTTACCTGTTGTTACAGGATAAAGTATCGGAAAAATTGAATGAAGGGTCAAACCAGCTGCACAAAACAGCCATGGATTTTGCAGCTAAGTATAACGTAAGAGTAGATAGTACTCAGAATGCTTTAAGCAGCAAACTCGACATTGCCGGTAAACTTAACAATTATACCAATTCGGTGTTCCTCATCTTCTTCAAATGCAACTGGCAGGATATGGAAATGGTGAGTGCGATGAACAATAAAAAGGTGAATGATGTGGAGCAATCACGCAGCTCTTTGTTGCGCTTTGCCACTGAGGGTTTAAAAGGACTTGACACGCTGAAAAGCTTCAATGGCGATCCTTCACTGGCTAATGCCTGCCGGGATGTGTTGAAGTATTATAAGAAAATGGCGGAGACCGATGTGCCCAAGCTCACCGACTTTTATTTGAAGGAAGAGAACTTCACTAAAACAAAGAAGTCGTTCGAAGCAAAACCTGCCAGCAGCCGTACCAAGGAAGATGTAGATGGCTTTAACAAAACCGTGAGTGAATACAACGAAGCTGTCAATAACTTCAACAAAACTAACAATACGGTGAACAAAGAACGCACCCAAACAATGAATACCTGGGAAGCTGTGCAGAAGAAGTTTGCTGATGCGAATATGCCTTATTATAAGGGATAAGTTGTACGAATTAATTCATTGGCCTGTAAGGTGAGAATTGCCTTACGGGCTTTTTTATTTCACTCCCCTGGATGATATGTTCGCCCGGCGTTTTTCAACACATCTTCTTTATAGAACAACACATCTTTAAATAAACCTTTCGTATACATCTCCGCCTGATCGCCGAAGTGTTTGGAATTGGGGTCGCCGCTTTCACCGCCGGTGAGTAATGATTTTGCTTTTACCTTCTTACCAAATTCTACGGCACAAATAAAACTGTTGCCATTGTAGCCATATCTTTTTAAGGAGCCACTATTGTATCTACTCACAAACGAAGGCAAACATCCCCAGGTAGAGGCAGCCATTCCTACCGGCAAACTTGGTTTATTATCATCATATGTTTCATTCAGATCGCCTGTCAATCGTTGATAACGGTTAATCTCGCCCCAGGACATTTTCCAGCTGCCGTATCTGGCAGTTAATTCGTTTACAACAGAAAGTAAGGTGCCGGTTAATTCGGCGGTTAAGGCGGTTTGAGTATATATATGCACCCGCGTTACCAAATCAACCTCTTTTCCATTTACCCGTACCTGGCTCATCAGGGGTAATAATTTTTGTATCCACTCAATGGCCAGGGTAGTGGCCACAGAAGAAACAGTTGATTGCAGGTCCCATTGCTTTAATAGGCTGATTGGTTCGGCCAGTTTAGTATATATAGAATCGCTTTTTGAAAGGTCTTTTTCATATCCCCTGATGAGGGCGGGAATTAACTCTTCAAAGGCCGAAAGGGTGGTGTTATACCCATTAGCGATCATGGAATCGATGGTGAATTTTTGTGCTTTCGCCAGCAAGCGTGCGGCGGTAATACCGCGGAAGTTCTCTGGCTCCGTTGACATGTATGCCGGGTAATTCGCTTTTTTCGGACTGCTGCTGCCCGAGGCGGTAAAGGGGGTGGAATTGCAATTCTGAATAAATCCACTGGCCGGGTTGTACAAATGAATG
>Ga0136846_1213866_pt1 | contig 13201 bp, 8 predicted proteins | sample HopSoiMetagenom2_FD_96841 | JGI IMG/M metagenome (GOLD analysis project Ga0136846, IMG submission 96841) | Grasslands soil microbial communities from Hopland, California, USA - 2 Assembly 2016 (version 4) | ecosystem: Environmental > Terrestrial > Soil > Grasslands | place: USA: Hopland... | reverse complement strand
GACGCGTTCAGCGTCCCGAGGTGCGCGCCGACCTGATCGCGCGCGGCCGCGCGCAGGCGCTCAAGTTCAGCTGGAAGACGATGGCCGACGGCGTCGCGGCGACGCTGCAGTCCGCCGCCGACGCGCACCCCGCGCCCGCGCCGCGCGTGACGCCCGCGCCCGTGCGCGCGGACGACCAGCTGCTGCCGATCGGCGCGCTGCGCTGCCGCCTGCCGGCCGCCAGCGCGCTGGCCGGCCTGAAGCGCGAACATCGGATGTACGACCGCTTCGCGTCCTCGCTGGGCGCGGTGCTGGATGCGGGCGACGGCGCGGTGATCGCGGGGGCGGGCTTCGGCGCCGCGCTGGTCGCGCTGGCCGACGCCCAGCCGGCCTTGAGCCTGCTGGCCGTCGAGCGCGACGCCGCGCGCGTCGCCTACCTGCGCAGCAACGCCACGGGCCTGCCGTCGGCCAGCGTGCAGTTGCTGCAAGGCGACCTGGGCTCGCCGCAATTGGCCGGCGTGGACGCGGTGCTGCGCGAGGCGGGCCTGGACGGCATCCGGCTGCTGGTGTCGACGATCGGCGCGGCGGGCGCGGACATCCTGGCCGGCGCGTCCGACCTGTGCCGGCACGTCTCTCCGATGCTGTTCTTCACCTGCCAGATCGGCGGCGATGCGAACGCGGCCGACTCATGGCGCGAGCGGCTGCGTGCACTGTGGGCGTGCGGATACACCGGCTTCTGGGTGTTCGACAACTTCGGCAACCCGTTGTGCGAAGTCACCCAGCCGCGGGCGCTCGACCAGATGCTGGACTACCTGTCGCGCCAGAACCAGCGGCAGGCCTCGCGGACGCTGTACTACTACGATGTCCTTGCGTTCACCGATCGGGACGCCGCGCGGGCGGCGAGGGCCGTGGATCTGCACACGCGTTGACGGGTCGTCGGCCGGTGCTTGTTGCGCGCAAGGCCCGGGACGTCACTTCCCGGGCGCATGGGGGCGTTCGAACGCCATCGGTGCGGCGCATCTACTTCGACGGTTGCCGGAGTTCCCGTGTCACCTTGATCACATTGACGACGGCGGCTGCCAATGCGGCAGTCTGAAGGCCCGCGATGCCGACGGCAAGGGGGGTGGCGGTGCCTGCGCTCGCCGCTTCGGCGCCGAGGACCTCGACACCCGCCACGAACGTCGCGGCGGTCTGGCCTGCCAGATCGCACACCGCGGCGATCATCTTCGCCTTACGGTCATCCCCACCTGCCAAGTCGAACGCGAGCGCGACCTTCTTGAGGAACGTCGCGCCGATCGTGGCGATGATGACGTTCGGCCGGGTCACGCCTGCCAGGTTGATCAGACCGAGACTCGACAGGATCGCCTTCGACGCGAAGACACCCGCCTTGGCGTTCTTCGACTCCGTGCCTTCCGCGGCCAGTCCGGCGAGGGTGGCCATCTTGTTTCCGAGGCTGACGGCGGCGGATGCCGTCTCGCCCTTGGCCAGCGCCTTGCCTGCCTCCAGCGTCGCATTCAGGAGATCGGTGATATCGGCCACCATCTTCGGATCCGTGGCGGCCTCCTGGCTCGAGGCGCCGCCCTTCTGCAACTTCTGTTGCACCTCCTGCTTGCTCGGCATCGTGATCTCCTGTCGTGGGAGCGGAATGGGGCCCTGTCTCCGCGACCGCGCGTCTCTGGCGCGTCGCGATGTTGCTCATTCGAACTTGTGGCGTATGCCGACCGCGGCGGATCGGCCGCGCGTCTGGCCGCGTACGCGATCGTCCATGGCGGCGACGTACAGGTCGGTCAGGCTGTCATACGCGTAGAGGTAGGCCGCGGCGGCGGACGAATGCTTGCGGTCGATGGCCAGGCCGTTTGCCCGCGTGAAGGCACCCTGCACGGCCAGCGACCCGGGGCCGAGCGGTGCCGACAGGCCCAGGCTGACGACGTGGCTGCGCAGTGCCAGGCCGACGTCGTTCGTCCAGGTGCCCTCCGCGAACGCGCGGGCGATGCCCAGGTCGTAGGTGGCGCCGACCTGCAAGGTGTTCTCGATCGTCGGAACGTTGATGCCGTCGTTCAGGTGGACTCGCTGCACCGAGAGCGCCCCGGCGAACAAACCGCGGGCCCAGACGACGCTGGCCGCGCCGTAGTCTCCGCGATGCGCGGCTGCGCCTTTCGCGTACATCGTGTTGACCGTCAGGCCGTCGACGTTTGGCGTGCTGTACGACACCGCTCGATCCCAGTAGAAGTCTCCCTGCACGCCTTCGATGTTGCCGCTCTGGAACATGTGCCGCACGGCGGGCGAGAAGGCGATCGAGTTGCCGAGCGCATTGAAGCGGACCGTCGTGTCGAATAGATAGGTCTGCAGTCGGCCCGCCCGCACGCTGCCGTACGGGCTGGACAGCGAAGCGAACGCGTTCCGTGACAGCAGCGGGTCGCTCGGCTTGCGTCCGGTGGCGAAGTCCTGGAAGCGGAAGAAGGTTTCCAGCGTGAGTCCGGGCGTCCACCCATCAGTCAGGCTGTCCTTGACATTGAGACCGATGAAAGTCGCCGACAGCGAGTTGCTGTTGAACCTGTCGTCCTTGACGCTTCCACTCGGTTCGAACCGGCCCCAGGACAGATCCGCGACGCCGTAGATGCCGTAGTCGAGCTGCGCCTGGGCCAGCAGCGGGCAACCCAACAATGCGGCTGCCACGAGGGCCTGGAGCCAGCGCCTTGGCGCGGCTGCGAATCGGTCCATCGTCTTCATGTCCCCGTTCCTCCCGAAATCGTTCGCCAAAGCAACCACGCGCCGTTCATCGCGGCGTGACACAGCACGCACCAGCGCAGCAGACGCCGGCGTCCGTACAGCTCGCCGATCAGCAGGGCAGGCAAAGCTACCGCGAACGCGGCCCACTGCAGTCGCGCAATGGCGTGCAGCACGCCGAACGCCACGGCCGTCGTCAGATTGGCGCCGCGCTGCGCAATTCCGTGTCGCAGCAGCCATTCCTGCAGGCCGGCCCGGAACACGCATTCTTCGATGACGGGCGAGAGCACGACGAGCACCGCGACGCCTTGCCAAGCTGGCCAGGCCGGCGTCAGCATGGTTGTCTCCGCGCGGGCGTCGAGCCGGACGGCGCGGTCGAATGCGATCGCCAAGGCATCACGCGGCCTCCGACCGCTGGCGCGCGTCGAACCGGCGCTGGCGCCCGCGCCAAGCCAGAGCCGCCAGCGCCAGCACCGCGAGGAACCCCAGCAACGGATCGAACCGGCCGTCGCCACGGCTGACCGAACATCCGCCGCTGGACAGGTCGGGGGCAGCATCGCCTTGTCCGGCCAAGGCGACGGTCGTCGGTTGTGGCTGGGCGGCCGACTGTACCTGCAGCGTGCCCGTCGTCGCCGTCGAGTCCGTGGGCGCGAACGTCACGGACACCGTGCACTCCGCTCCAGGAGGCAGGGTGAACGGCGTCGGCGGGCAAGTCGCGCTCTGCGCAGTGAACGGGCCCGTGGTGCTGATCGCGCTCACCTGGAGCGGCGCGGGACCCGAGTTGGACAGGTGCAGCACATGCGGCTGCGAGCGGGTCCCCGCCTGGATCGCGCCGAAGTCGAGTGCGGAGGCCGACAGCGACAGCGAGAGATTGGCCCCGCCGAGCCCGGTGCCGGCCAAGGTCACGGCGGCGCCAATGCTGCCTGTCGTCGCGATCTGTACCGCCGCCTTGCGCGCGCCGGCCATGCCCGGCGCGAAGCTGACGTTGAAGGAGCACGTCTGTCCCTGGTAGACGGTCTGGCCGACCTGGCAGTCCACCACCGTGATCGAGAACGCGGCGGCGTCGCTGCCGACCGTGTTGACGAGTTGCAGGATCGCGCCACCCGGCCCCTGGTTCACGAGCGTGATGGACTGCGGTGTCGACGCGGTGCCTGCCATCACGGAGCCGAAATCGAGTGTCTGGACGGCGGGCGCCCATGCAAGCACCGGCACTGCGGTCGCCGTGCCCGTACCTTGGAGGGTGACATGGTCCGGCGTCGTCGAGGCGTTGCTCGCGACGGTCAGCGCGCCGGCGTAGCTTGCGCCGGCGGTGGTCGGCATGAACGTCACGCCGATCGTGCAGGCACTGCCGGCGGCCAGGCTCGCCGGGCAGGCATTGGCATCGACGATCGTGTATCCATCGCCCGAGACGTGCAGCGAGGCGATGTCCAGCGGCGCATTTCCGGTGTTGGACAGCACGATGGAGCGGGCGGGATAGAGCCCGCCCACCGTCTGTGCACCGAAGTCCAGCTGCGAGGTCGACAGGGAGGCGACGGGTGCGGGCACGGCGAGGCCCTTTCCGCCGAGCGGAATGGAGAGCGCAGGATCGTCCGCGTCGGATTGCAGCGTCAACCACGCGGCACGCGGCCCCAGGCCGGACGGTGCGAAGGTCAAGGTGATCTGGCAGCCCTGGTTGATCGCGAGCGCGGTCAGCGCGCCGCAGGTGCCCGCCAGCGAGAAATCGCCTGCATTGGCGCCAGACAAAGGAAGACCCGCGAGGGTCGCAACCGCACTTCCGGTGTTGATCACGTTGATCGTGATCGTCGAGGTGTGGCCCAGGACGGTGTCAGGCATCGTGACGGACGGTGTGTCGACGACCAGGTGTCCGACAGGGACGGGCGTGCCCGTGCCCTGCAGCGAGATGGTGGACGGACTGCCGGTGCCGTCGCTGGTGATCGCCAGGACGGCGTTGCGCTGGCCCGTGGCCGACGGCGTGAACTGCAGCTTGATCGTGCAGCCGCTGCCAGGTGCCAATACACCGGCAACGCAGTTGTTGCCGGACGCGAACGCGTAGTCCGACGCACCAGAGACTCCGGAAGGTGGCGCCTGGATGACGGGCTGCTGGAGCGTGAGCGGGGAATTGCCGGTGTTGGTGAGCGTGGCGGTGGCGATCTGGCTGGGCACGCCCACGATCGACGAGAAGGTCAGCAGCGTGGTGGACAGCATCGCGACGCGCGTTGCCGGGACGATGTGGGCCTTCAGGTTGAGGACCAGGGGATTTGCGCCGGCTGGGTCACTGGACGTGCCGCTTCCGGCGATTTGCCCGACGGTCAGTGTGGCGTTGACGTTGCCTGAGCCGTCGGCGCCCGTTCCGTTGGCGACGTAGGCGACGTTGAAGGTGCACGCATGCTGTGGGGACAGCAGCGTACAGAGGCCCGAGCCGCCCGAGAAATCGCCGTTCGAATAGCTCTTGGCGCCGAACGTCGCATTGATCAGCCGATAGTTCGTGATCGTCACGGTCTGCGAGGGGGCCGTTGCGCCGGCGATGACGTCGCCGAAGTCCACGGTGCCCGACGTCGGCCCCGCGATCGACCCGTCGCGGACGTCGACGAGGTACTGCCAGATGTGTGCGTGGGGGACCGACGTCGCGCTCGAGCTTGAGTAGAAGCTCGACATGGTGCCGTTCTGGGCCGGCAGATTGTTGTCGTGGAACCAGGTCAGGAAGTCGGACAGGGAGCTCGCAGGCAGCGTCCCGATCGACGACATCGAGGACAGATTCAGGCCGCTCGGTCCATGACAACTGCTGCACGTGCTATCCGGGGTCGCCCAGCCGGCGGAGGTGCTGCTCCATTCCGAGGGCGGCAACTGCGCGCATACCGACAGCGACAGGGTCGCGCCGATCACCAGGGCGAGCAGTGCGCGCAGCCAGGTCGGCAGGAGTGGTTTCTCGGTCGGCATGTTCCCTCCGGTGGCACTCTTGTGCGGACGGGCGCGTCAGATGCAGTCGATGACGCGGAACTCGACACGCCTGTCCAGCGCGTCGCGCAGATCGTCCGTGCCCAGTCCGATCAACGCTTCCTTCGAACCCACGCCGGTGGCGGTCATGCGGCCCATGAGGACGCGCTTGTCCTGCGCCAGCAGGCGCATGACGACATCGGCGCGCTGGCGCGACAGCGCTTCGTTGAGGCGCGCGCTGCCTGTGCGGCTGGTGTGGCCGACCACCTTGATGCAGACGTTGCTCTGCGCGCCCTCCTGGGCCAGCGAGGACAGCCAGACGCGGTACTGCTCCGGCAGGTCGCCGACCTGGTTGAAGGCGGTCTTGCCCGGCTGGAACAGCAGCTTCAACGGCAGGCGCTTCTGCTCGAGGCCGGAGTCGACCAGCTTGTCGAACGCCTTGCGCGCCGCGTCGCGATGCCCGAGTTGCCAATTGGTCAGGTACAGGCCGTTGAGCACGCGCAGGTCGCCTTCGTCGGCCAACAGGCGAGCCTGCTCGTACAGTTTGTGCGCCTCTTCGACTTTGCCGTCGGTGTAGGCCGCGTTGGCCTCGTTGACGGCGGCCTCGGCCGGCAGCCGCGACAGGTAGTCCGGATCGGCCGGGTCGCCGACGTTGGTCTTGACCTGGCAGGAGTTGATGTAGCCGAGTACCGTCCTGTCCTTGTGCCAGGTGGGACTGTCGCTGTAGTATTTCAACGGCTCGGGGTTGACCGAGTCGACGGTCGCGCGATCGATCTGCTTGGCGACCACCCGCCCCGTGCGCAGGTCGATCAGCGTCAGCCAGATCCGGAACGCGTCCGGAGGGGTATCGATCGCGCGCTCGACGTTGACGGGTGTCAGCGTCCCAATCAACAGCAGGGGCGCGTCTTCGAGGCTGCGGCGGGTGAAGGGCTCGACCGTCCAGTTCGCGTAGCGCGCGTGCACCATCGCACCCAGTTGCGCGCCCATGCGAGCCGTGCCGACCGTCTGGGCGCCGGTGTTGGCATCGATCAGCGGGTCGATGATGACGGGGCGATGCGCGGCCGCAAGCTGCGTGGCGACTTGGCCCAGCAGGCCGTCGCCTGCGCGACCGACGGCATCTTCGAAGCGCAGCGGCGCCGGCGGCACCAGGTCGCTGGCCAGCGCCGGCCGGCCCGCTGGCGCCGGAGGAGTCGCGGATCGGACGGGTGTAGCCGGGCCGGTCACTGCGAGCGTGACGGCAGCAGGTGCGTCGGAGGGCGTCGCGACAAGCGTCGTCGTCGCCTGGGGTGGGCTGGACGAAGCACAGGCGGCGACCGCGAGGCAGGCCATCACCGCAAGACCGGGACGGCGACGGGACGAAGGGGTCTGCATTCGATTCCTCACTGGCTCGTGTCGCGCTCAGCGACGAGGGAAGACCGGATCGGGCAGTGGCGTGGAGCACCCGAGGAAGTCGTTCAACAGGCCCTGCAGCTCCGTGTCGGCCTGGGCTCGCTGCATGAGCCGGTCACGCGAGATCAGCGCGTTCGGCATCGACGCGTTCGAGGCGAGATCCGCAGTTCCGCCACAGAATTGCGCCATGCCCTTGGACAGCAGGGTGCTGTCCCAGTCGTACCTCGGCGAGACGAGCGACGCGTGGCAGGTGCGGCATGACGTCGCCACCACTTCTCGATAGAACTTGGCGGCCTGAGGCTGGTTGGCTGCCGCGTTCTGCCAGGCGGGCGGCAGATAGGTCTTGTCCAGGGTATGCGAGCCGTTGGGATAGAAGCCCTGGATCAACCTGCTGGTGGGACTGGTCAGGGACGCCTGCGTCGCCAGCACCAGTTGGTTGAGCTGGTACAGCGATTCCCCTTGGGCGTTCTCCGTCAATCGGCTGTCTGATCCGAAGAGATAGTTGCCCGTGTCGAAGGCCAAGAAATTGGAGCCCAGGTAGGGCGACGGCGAGCCCTGCTCGGGGAAGCGTCCGTTGTATCCCGTGCCACCGTGGCAGGCCACGCAGGCGCCCGGCACGTATTTCTCGCCGCGGCCGTCGAGGTTGACCGAAGTCAGCAGGCCGCCGTCCGGCCCGAACACGAAGAACTTGGTGATCGGCGCACCGCCATTGACGCCGCCGCTCGGCGTCGATTCCATCGCCACGCAGGCGACTTGCTTCTGATTGGCGAGCGCGACGCCGAGCGCGGCGTCGACATCGGCCTGGTCCTGCGTGATCGGGCCGGGATGGTTGCAGACATAGAACGCGATGTGGGTCGAGTCGACCTTCGTGGCGACCATCTTGCGCACGAGGTTGAGGTCCATCTTGTTGACGTAGGTGGCGCTGAACTCGGTGTTGCCTTGCGTGTAGGGCGCGAAATTCATGGCGCGCTTCCAGTCGTCGAAGGAGATGGCGCCGCTCGCATTGCCCTGTGCGTCGCAGTCGGACACGGCGCCGAGCGCGCGGTAGTACATGCAGCCGCTCTGGCGGGTGTCAATGGCCTTGTAGCTGAGGAACTGCAGGGCGCCGGGCAGGCTGTTCGACAGTGCTCCCGTCTCGGGCAGCACCATCGAACCACGAATGTTGCCGTCCAGGCCGTTGGCGACCATGCGGGCGATCGAGGGGCGGTGGTTCGCCAGCGTCACCGACAGTTCGACCAGCTGATCCTTCGTATAACCCGTCGCCGCCGGCGGTGGCACGTCGGCGGTGGTCTGCAGGCCTTCGCAGGCGACGGCCAGCTTCAGGCTGGCGTCGACGGGAACGGCCGCATCGAGCGCGTAGTCGCCGAAGCGATTGACGCGCACGGCCGCGCCGAGGGGCAGGCCGTCGGACTGCTGCAACTGCACCGTGGCCGCGCTGTGGACGCCGAAGTATTCGTCCTGGATCCCGCAGACGGCGCCATCCGTATCCGCGACGTGTCCATGCAGGCGCAGATTGCGATCGTCGGTGGCGGCCGCGGTCCGGACAGTCACGGTGGAGACGTCGTTGGCAGCGAACTGGCCGCAATTGGTCATCCGGGCCGACTGGGACGTCGCGCACGTCACGTCGTAGCTTCTATTGGCCGGGAGCTTGGGCAGACTCAGTTCGCCACTGACGTCGGTCGTTCCCGAGAAGACCATCGCGGACGTCGTGTGGTCGTAGACCTGCACCAGCACATCCGGCAGGTAGACGGACCGCGCGCCCGGGACGCCGCCGGCGGCCGGCGTGAACATCAGCGTGCCGCCAGAGATGAAGCGCAGGCGCATCGTGGCGCCGTCGAAATCGGCCACGCTCGACGCCGCGTAGTTGCGCGGCGCGGGCACGGTAGCGGCGGTGCCAAGTGGGTCGCTCGAGACGGCGTACTGCTGTTGGACATAGCCGCCCCGGCGGTCCGACACGAGCACGTACGCGAAATGCAGCCCCGGGCCGTCGGGCAGGGTCCACGTGGTGGTGCGCGCGTTGGCGTCGAGAACCGTACCGCCGTTGACGCGCCATCGATACTGCAGTCCATCGCCGTCGACGTCCGACGCCTCGACGGTCAGCGTCGTCTGTGCAGGACCCGCGTCGCGCGATGTGCCCGAAGTGCCGCCGCCGCAACTTCCAAGCACGATGCCGGCCATGAACACAGTCGCGGCGCCGGCCGCGCGACGCGATCTCCCGAACTGCTCCCTCTCGCACATGGCGACTCCTTGCAGTCAGCGCCTGCCCCCCTCGGAGCCGCGTTCTGTAAGTTCGTGTGGACGGTTCACCGTCGCATCATCGAAAACTGTCGAAGGCGCACCGTCGTGGATGCTCCATCGCTGGCGAATTCAACGCGTGCAACCGCTTCGCCGTCAATGCCGCACTCGGCCTGGAAGGCCCTTGAATCAGGGGATTGCCTACCTGCAGTGAAGCGCATTGAAGCGCTCGAGAAGATCCGGCGACGACTCGCCCAGCGACAACCGCTGCACTATCCGCGCGCACTCGAGGGCATTCTGGGATGCAGCGACGGACGCGCGCGCGGAGGGCGCGACGGGAGGGCGCTCGCGGGCGGCTGCGTGCGGAGCACGTTCGCCGTTCGGCCGGGAAAGGGCCTCGTCCGAAGGCGAGGGGATGGCGGTCATGGCGGCCGGAGGCGGCGCGACGACCTGCGGCATTTCCACGGACGCGGCCGTCATGGGTACGGGCGCGGGTACCGGCGCGCGTACGTTCGTGGCCGGCCGAATGTCCGTGGCACCGGTCGCTTCACTGGCTCGCTCGGGCGTGAGGGACGCGATCGGCGGCGACGGATGCCACCACAGCCATCCGCCGATGGTGGCGCTGGCTGCGGCAGCCACTAGTCCTGCGATCGCCCATGGCATCGCCGAGCGCGCCCGCGAAGGATGGACGATGGCGTCGACCGGCGAGGGCACGGGCGACGCTGCGCTTTCCGCGGCCGGCTTTGGCGGACTCGACTGAACGCGCGCCTCAACGTCGACGGGATCGGCCTCAGGTTCGGAAGTCCTCGTCTGCGCGGACGCACTTGAGTGCGAGCCTTGCATGAGCGCGGACATGGGCGTCCGTCCGGGCGCAAGGGCTGTCGCTGGCGAAGGCGCCGGCGCGTGCAAGTACCCGCCTGTCGGATTCACGAGCGTCACATCGTCGTCGGCCGCGGGCGTCTCTTCGAGAGACCTCGTCCCGGGCCTGGGCTCCGCCTCGGTCACGGGGTGGGCGGTGGTCGGCGCGACCTGCATCGACGCGTCGACACTTCCGCTGGTCGCGGCCTGCGTGGGGGCGCTGCCGACGATCCTCGGTCTGAACGAGGTGCGCACGGTCGATGGGGTGAATCGAATCCCGAGTTCCTCCGCGAATGCCTCGATGCTGCGCGTGCGGTCCTCGGGGCGCAGGGCCAAGCCACGATCGACGGCATGCAGGAAATCGAGCGAATAGCCAGCCGGCTTTTGCTCGGCCAGCGGGACGTAGCTCTCCTTGAGCACGCGCGAGATCGCGGGCGGCGGCTTGTCGCCGGTGACCATCCAGTACACCACGGCAGCCAGCGCGTGGACGTCCGTCCACGGGCCCTGGGCCATGTCGGGCATCGCGGCGTACTGCTCGATCGGTGCATAGCCAGCCTTGACGATCACCGTGAGCGCCTGCGACAAATCGGTGATGACGCGTCGCGCTGCACCGAAGTCGAGCAGCAGCGGGCGGCCGCCGTCGGCGAGCATGAGGATGTTGTCCGGTGCAATGTCGCGGTGGAAGCAGTGACGCTGGTGTATGTAGGTCAACGCTTCGGACAGCGGCGTCAGCACCTCCATGATCCAGTCCTGATCCGGGCGGCCCGGCAGCATGCGGACGGTGTCCTTCAGCGTGAATCCCTCGTAGAACGGCATCACCATGTAGGCCGTGCCATTGGCTTCCCAGAATCGGTATACCTTGACCAAGGATGGATGGTCGAACGAAGCAAGCAACTTGCTCTCGTTGACGAAACTGCGGAGGCCGGCGTCGAACGTCGCCTGCATCGATTCGTTGCGGACATGGACACGAGTGTCCTCGTCGCGTGTCGCGAGCGAGCCCGGCATGTACTCCTTGAGCGCAACCACGCGCTCGAGGGAATGATCCCAGGCACGGTACACGATGCTGAACCCGCCTTCGCCGATGTGGTCGGTCAGCTCGAATTCGTGTAGCCGTGTTCCCTGGGGCAGCGAATGCACCGAGACCGGCCTCTTCTTCGCTGAAGCGGGCGGTGTCGGCGGCGTCGTCCTGGCGCCTGGTTCGCTGCGCGGGACGTCCGGCGACCCGATCGCCTTTTCATCTGGGAGCTCGGGGTTCATCGCGGCCCGTTTCACGAATGAGGGGCAGTGTGGGTGAAAGGCAGTGTATCTGCACACCGTGGCGTTCGCCGCTGCCTTGCACAAGCCACGCATCGGTGAAATGCCGAAGATGCCGCCTTCCCGAGCCGCCTCATCACCGCCAGCCCCCCTAGTTCATCGACTCGCCGTGCTGCCGTGCAGTGCGCGATCTTGATCCGCCTGGTGACGGATGCCGTTTTGGGTACGGCTCGATGCCGGCAGGAGAGCGCAAACGAGCAATCGGGCCACCGACCTGCGCGCAACCCTGATGGGCTGGCAGCAAGCCGTGGCGTCGCCCTCAGGGCGTCGGCGTCAGCAGGAACGCCCGCCTCTTGCCCCCGATCATGCCGGTGCCAGCGATCTGCCCCGACTCGTTGAGACGGAGGCTGCCCACGTCGATGCCCGACAAGCCCGGCACGAGCGTGTTCAGGTTGACCATCACGCCATTCGCGTAGAAGAACGGCTGGTTGGTGCTGCTATTGGCCAGCGTGGAATAGCCGATCACCTGTCCCGCGCCATTGATGCCCCGGCCCACGCTGCTGGTGCCTCCGAGCGTGCCGAGATCGACCATGCGAGTGCCGTCGTGGAAGAAGGCGTGCAACTGGTTCGACGCCGTGCGCGCCGAGCCCGTGACTTGCCCGAGGCGGTTGATCGCATACCCGACGCTGCTGGCGCCGCCGAGCGTGCCGAGGTCGACCATGCCACGGCCGTCGAACACGAAGGCGTGGCTGATGCCGGCGCTGGTGGCGGCGCCGCCGGTGATCTGCCCCGCGTCGTCGACGGCGAACGCGTTGCAGAACCGGCCGCCCAGCGTGCCCAGGTCGACCAGGCCGCGGCCCGAGGACTGGAAGCATCGCGCCACTCCCGACGCATCGTAGGCACTGCCCACGGCCAGCCCGGCCCGGTTCAGGCCGTAGACGTAGCTGTACAGCCCGCCGAAGGTGCCGAGGTCCGCCATGCCGGACGCCGTGGCAAGGAAGGCGTGGTCCTTCTCGTCCGGCGTTCGCGCATAGCCGCCCGCCTGGCCGCTGTCGTTGACCGCCGCGACGAGGCTGAAGCTGCCGCCGAAGGTGCCCAGGTCGTAGGCGTTGCCGCCCGTCAGCAAGGTGGCGTCGACCTTGCTCGAGGTCGCGCTGATCACGTTGCCGGCCGCGACGCCGTTCGGGCTGAGCGCGATCGCGCGGCCGGGGCGCGTGCTGAGCGGCGTCGCGACGCCGTTGGTCCAGAGTACGGGATAGGGTGTCCCGTCGGCGCCTTCCGCATACCCCACCACCTGGCCCGCGTCGTTGAGGCCGCTGGCCTCGCTGTTGATGCCGCCCAAGGTACCCAGGTCGGTCAAGGTCCAGCCCGCCGCGAGCGCGGGGGCGGCACACAGCCACGACGCCAGGCCCCCGGCGGCCAGGCGCAGCACATTCTTCATCTTCATGACGACTCCCAATGAGAGATTGCAAGGAGCCGATGCCTGTGCGCGCGCGCCGGGCATCGGGTGAAGACAGTGTCGGGGCGGCGTGGCTCATGATGTGAGCCAGAAGAAAATCGGGCTAACGCGCGACTTGGTGCGACATCGCTCCGAACGCCGGCGGCCATGCGCATCAGTGTTGCATGCGGCTTCTCGCGTTGGGCTTCGGGCGTTGGGCGGTCGCAGGGGGGCACGACTCGCCGGGGGGCTCTTCTTCGCTCGTGTCCCCCGGGCGGCCTTCGACGCGCCTTCTCCTTGACCTCGCTGCGAAGAGTCCCCCGCCTCGCCGCGCCGCGCAGGCGTGGCCGCGGACAACATTCGCAGGGAGAAGGAAGTCAAGTTCCT
>Ga0136846_1226915_pt1 | contig 13202 bp, 6 predicted proteins | sample HopSoiMetagenom2_FD_96841 | JGI IMG/M metagenome (GOLD analysis project Ga0136846, IMG submission 96841) | Grasslands soil microbial communities from Hopland, California, USA - 2 Assembly 2016 (version 4) | ecosystem: Environmental > Terrestrial > Soil > Grasslands | place: USA: Hopland... | reverse complement strand
ATGAATAAATTCATGCGCTTATCTGGTACGTTTTTTATAAGTCAGGATAGGAGTTTGACGGCAAACGTAATAACCGTACACAACATTGCAAAGAAGCAACACGGCCAAAAAATACTTATCTGGTTGTCTGTTAAGGAAATTTTGACAACAATAGTCTGATATTACCTAAAACAAGTTCAGGCTCCTCCAGTTGAATATAATGTCCGGAATTTACTGTCGTAATATGCGTAAAGTCAGTCAACCCAACCTTAAGGGATTCTATAGACTCGTATCGTAATTGCATATCTGTTGCATTATGATTTGCATAAACTTTCATGAGTAAACCCAGGTTTGCCTGAAAAGCAAAAACCTGCAAATCATTTATTTTGCAGGTTTTATTACTTTAAGTTTATCTCAATTAACTGCGGTTTGCTTTAAGCAAAACATGCAGTATTTTCTTAATTACTAATTCTGCACCAGGTAAATATTTCTTATCTCAAAATAGCTGCCCGGGTTACCGCTACCTACGATATTTCCCAAAATGCCCAATGACACCACCTGTGGGGTGGACAAGGTGAAGTTAAAGCTCTTCGTCTCGGTTACATTAGGAGAGGTAGCGCCGATGTTGGCGCCGTTAAACAGGGCGGCATACCCTAAAGCGCTTGAAAGGTTGCTCAACGATGGTATTCCGCTGCCCCCGGCGGCGGCAACAAAATAAAAGGAAGAGTTTTGTTGCACTTCAGAGTAGTAAGTAAATGACACCGTATAGCTGCCGGCAGGGAGTGGCGACGACGTAGGTTGATAGATCCTGCCATCCACTACTGGCGTGTTACCCCAGGTTTCCCAGGTGATAACACCGGTAGACTGCCACCCGGCATGCTGATAGCCACCATACGTACCCGAACCCTTATTCATGGCCCCGGCATTTGTAACCCAGGGAGCATTCAGTGTACCGAACCTTCCATCGGAACCCAACTGGCCTTTAAAGTCGGGCCCGCAATTAGACAGGTAAACGCTGGTAACATCTGCTTTAACACTATGGGTTTGAAATACCGTATAAAAAGTATCAATCGCTGTCGCATTCGGCAGGAAAGCCGTTTTATACGAAAACACGGTGCCAACCTTAATGGCAGGCAGCGACGTTGTTTGGCCAACTGCCACAGAAGGAATAATGGTATCATGCGCCAGTGAGCTATTATCGGTATACTTAATTTCCATGTTCAGCACACCGGCATCGCTGCTAACGTCGGCCCACGTAATACGGGCCGAGCCGTTCGATTGCAGGGACGCATCTACCACACCCCTGTTTACGAGGGAATTTTGATAGTTATCGCCGTATACGCTCGCGGTAACAAACACGGGAACCGAGGAATTTCCTGCCGCATCGTAGGTTCTTATTTCGAAGCTCTGGGTACCTTCCTGCAGGTTATTAATAAAAAGCCTGGCCGTATCAACGCCTGCCGACCTTTTAATGGTCACCTCTACGGAATCGCGCCGGCTGTTGCTGAAAACACGGTATTTGACGATGTTGGGATCGGAAAAAAACAGGCCGGTTATCTTTACCCTGTTTCTTCCTGAAAATACCTTCACGGAATCCATTTTACCAGAATATATAATTGCCCCACCGGATTCGTATTTGGACTTATAAGCATCTTCCCTGGAGCAGGAAATTATATAGATCGCTATAGAGGTAAAAAACGCTATTATTTTTATTTGTCTCTTCATAGAAGAATTTTACTCGTTAAAAAATATACTAATTCCCCCACAACGTCAGTTCCGCAATGGTAATGAAATAGCTTCCCTGCCAGTTCGATAACTGCCTGATCCGTATATACCTGTAATTACTTAACCCGGTGGGAAAATCAAATTGCCATCCTTTAAAGGCCGCCTGCTGATCTGCTGTTGTTTCCGTTTGATAAGCCGACCCCGAAGGTTTGGTAACATGGTAGGTGCCTATTTTTGTCCAGGAAGCCCCGGGAAGGTTATTCAACCCTACCGGATCGCTTAGATCGGGACTATTTGAACCCCACACCTCGAAATCTTTCACATTACCCCTCACATAGTAAAAGTTGCCTACTTCCTTGTAGGGATTTATCTGAAACCGGCTGAAAGTATGCTGCTGGCCCAGATCGAGGGTAACCATTTGCGGCACCGTTGAGCTCTCTACAGTGAAGTAAGTGGAAGGCCATCCGGGATTATAATTCCCATCATACATATAGTAAGGCCATGTAGTTCCCCCGTTGGTTAAAACCACGGCATCGTTTGGCAGTACCAGCGTGCTGAATTTACTCTTATCCAATTGTTGTTCGAATAAGGGGGTCAGGGTTAAAAACAGGGTATCCGAATAGTGAAACCATCTGTCCCTTACCACAAACCCGTATTTCCTTGTCACCGAAGGCTGGTTTCTGACGGTGCCCGTAATCACTGTGTCGTTGCCGTAAAGATTGTCCATACCGGTTGTTTGCACCCAAAGGCCCTTGCCGGAGGTATCTACTATTGGAATAATAGCCAGGTTATCCCGCGCTGGGTTTTGGGCAGTAATGGTAAACCCGCCGAAGGTAACCGACACGGTGAGAGCCCGCCGGGCCTGAATATAGCCCGGGGTAAGCGGTTTCACAATAACATCCACCGCCGAAGATGCTTTTTCGCTGGAATTCACAGCATACAGTTTAATGGTGTGCTGTAATGTATCTCCGAATCCGTCCACTGTAAGTGTATTGGTATACCGCGATGCTTTCACTTGCGTAGCCACTCCCGGCGAGGTTTCATAGGCTGCCTTTACATATGATAGATCATTATCGGCCGGCGGCGTGTAGGTCAGCACTGCTTTGCCGTTTTGATTGGTTACTGAAACGTTGGAGACCAGTCCCGGCGGATTGTTATTGGTATCCGCAGGCGTATTAAATTCTTCCCGCTTGCAACCTGCCATCATTGTTAAAAACAATGGCAACATGTATAATAATTTTTTCTTTCCCATCTTTTTATTTCTTTGATAAGTTAGAAGGATTTACCAGTTAGGATTTTGCACCAGGTTAGGATTATTCAAAAGATCGTTATCCTGCAGCGGCCACAAATAATCACGGGGCGCCACGAACCTCCTGGTATAGAATGTAAGCTCACGATAAAATAAATCGGGGGTTTTGGCTGTCCTGTCCCAGCCAGTAACGTTTCCAGCCAGTTCCTGCGCCGCTGTTTTCCACCGCAACAGATCCCAATACCTTTGTCCTTCAAAACATAATTCTATAGCACGCTCTCTTTGTATAATAGAGCGCATGCCGGCCTTGGTGGTATATTTTGTGGGATTATTACTGTATGTGGACCAGGCGTTTTGAACGGTTGTTAACCCGGCCCTTGCTCTTATCAGGTTTACATAAGTGTAAACGTCTGCTGAGGGCGCATTACCCGATTCATTCAATGCTTCGGCATACAACAGGTACAAATCCGCCAGCCGTATCATCGGATAAGGATAAACGAGATAAAGCCGGGTATTCCAGTCGAAATGCCAGTTCAACACTTTCTTCATGTACATGGTGGTGATGGGTATGGGAGAGTTTTGCCCAAACTCACCGGCACGGCAAAACAGGTAAAAGGTGTTTTCGTCGGAATGGGAAGGGCTGTTGGCCATGTACCATATGCATCTGTCGAAACCAATATTGGCATAAAAACGGGGCTCTCTTTCAAAATTGAGCCGTGCGGTGGTTTCACCCTCTTTAATGTTAAATCTTTCTCCATGGGTGGCAACACGCAGGGCCGAATAGTTGGAAAAATCCAGTGTTTTGTCTTCGTCTATGGGCACACCATTCTGGGTATAAAACAGCCTGGCCATCTTTAAGGTAGGGCCCATCAGGGCATTACCATAGGTGATACCGCCGTTTTGTATATACGTTCTGTCAAAGGCGCCGCCGCCTATTGCCTGAAAGAAGGCATTAAAGCCCAAATTGGTATGGGTTAATCCCCATATCAATTCACTATTCCACGGCTCGCTCATGGCATTCCTGATGCTCATTTGCTTTACGGTAGTATCGGTGAGTGTGGTGCCGGCCGGTGTTTGAAAAGTATACAGTGAGATGCCTTGTGCCGTGCAAGCGTCAATGGCAGCCTTGCAGGCCGTTGCGGCCCTTTGCCATTTGTCAGCGCTGTAAGTTGAGTTGAAAAGCGATTGCCCGCCTTTACCCTGCAACGTGGCGAAGTCGGGGTTTCCATTAAACAGGGGGCTGGCCGCATACACCAGCAATTTAGCTTTTAAGCTTAAGGCTATCGGCTGGGTAATACGCCCCAGTTCGGAAGCGGTGTTTGCAATCGATGCCGGAAGCGTTGCCGCTGCGGAATCCAGCAGATCCGAAATATAGTTTACAACGCTGTCAACCGCCTGTCTTTTAACCTGCGTTTCGCTCAGCGGTGCGCTGATCGGTATATTTTTGTCTACTACCGGGATAGGTCCGTATGCCCTGAACAAAACAAAATGATAATAGGCTTTTAAAAACTTTGTCTCCCCTATCCACCGCTGCCGCGTATCTATATCCAGATCCGGCACCTTTTTCAAATCGCTTATATTTTCCAGGAACACGTTGCAGTCCCTGATGGCCCTGAACATACCGTTCCCATTGCTGTTAAGCGCGCCATCCCTGCTGCCGTCCCAATAATTGATAATAGGATCGGACGTATTCTGGCCGCCCCTGGGCAACTGGGCCACATTGGTAGACCGGATGTGGATCTCGTTGTCCTCGATCCAGGTTTCGTCGCTCGCCGTAAGACCGGGGTTATAAGTAGGGTCTTCCTCATAGGGAAGATAAGAGTAGCAGGTAACCAGATATTTCTCTGCTTCCGATTTCGAGGTAAATGCATTATCAACCGTCGCAACGTTATCCGGTACAACGTCCAGGAATTTTTTCGTACAGGATACGGCAATCGATACGGTCACCAGCATCGCCGCAAACAGGCGCAGGCGCTTCGTGGTAAGACCTTTGTATTTTTTATTGAAAGGATGATTCATGTGTGTGCTGTTAATGATTTTAAAACCCGAGTAAAACGCCTATGTTTATTACCTTCTGAATAGGATATCCCATGCCAGAAGAGCCCATTTCGGGGTCCCAATTCTTAAATGAGCTGAAGGTGAGCAGGTTTGTTCCGTTTACATACACCCTGGCGCTACCCAAATGGAATCTTTTAAGTGCTGCGGGCGATACATTGTAGCCGATCTCAGCCGACTTGAGCCGCATAAACGAGCCATCGCGCATCCACCAGGAAGAAGCATAATTGTTGTTGTAGGTGGGCGCCCCGCCTACATAATCACTGTTTATATTCAGCCGCGGCCAAAAGGCATAGGAGTTCCTGTTATTCTCTGACCAGTGGTCCTGCGAGATCGCATTCAATAATCCATGCTGGTTAAAAAACGGCGAGATAGCCATCGGATCGATCAGGAATGACACCCTTGCCGTTCCCTGGAAGAAGGCGCTTATATCGAAATTTTTATACCCGGTAGAAAATCCGAAGCCGTATTGCATTTCCGGTGTAGTGGGATACCCCATGGGCACAAAATCGGCGACGCTTATTTTCCCATCCTGGTTAATATCCCTGTATTTGATATCGCCTGCCAATACATTTCCGAACTGGGTAGGCGAATTGTTTACCTCTATCTGATCGATAAATAGCCGCTCGGCAGCAAGACCGTAGATCTGGCTGATCGAATTGCCTACATGCGACAGGTTGGCGTTATTCGCCGCATAGGCCGGCTCTTCGTTTATCAATACTTTACTCTTTGCATACGTGAAGGTGCCCCTCACCGTGGCCCACCAGTTTTTTGTAATCGTTTTCTGGTAATCCAGCGCTATGTCCACGCCATCGCTTTGAGCGGCGCCTACGTTGGCGGAAGGCGTCGCCTGCAATCCCATGGTGGTTGGAATGGTTGACCTGACCATTAGGATATTGCTGCGTTTCTGGTGAAACGCATCCACCGTTACTTTCACATCTTTCACCAAGGTCAGATCCATACCAATATTTGTTTGGGTGGATTTTTCCCAGGTGATCTCGGGGTTTGCATAACGGGCCGTATTCACCGTATTTCTGCTATAGTTGTAGAGCTTACCAAAGCCTCCTGCCAGGGCGCCATTGAGGTCCACTTGTGACAGATAGAAAAACCTATCGTCTGCCTTGCCAATCTGATCATTACCCACCAAACCGTAGGTAAACCTGAATTTAAGATTGGTCACTACATTGGTAAGCGGTTGAAAGAAAGACTCGTTTGACACCACCCAACCGGCGCCCACAGACGGGAAAAACCCAAAACGGTGATTTTCGGCAAAACGTTCGGAACCGTTATATCCAAAGTCGTATTCAACCAGGTAACGGTTATCATAGCCGTAGGTCACCCGTCCCGACACACCTTCGTTCCGCGAAGGCAATGACAATTGCAAGTTCTTGGCATTGCCTGTCAGGTAGTTGCGGAGTGTACCGATAAACATAGCGCCCACGCTGTGCTTTTGGCCGAAGTTTCTGCTATAGTTGAGCGCCGCCTCGCCGTAAAAAGTACTGTTCACGTTCTTGTCGCCCGGCGCATAAGTTAAATACTCTGTTGGAACGGCAAAGGGGTTACCTATGCTGCCGTCGTTGATAAGATAGATCCCCGACAATTTCCCATCAACCATGCTCGAAGTATAGTAGTAGGGGCTGATCTGCCTTGTAACTGCAAAATTTGCATAGCGTGTTGTATACGACATTACCCTGGCCGACAACCCGGGTGTAATAAAGTTCAGGTTTTGCTTTAAGCTAAGCTGGGCCGTGAGGGTGCTGGTATTGGTGGACTGAAAACCGGACAGCGACTGTGCATACGGATTTGTGTAAAGATTGTTGGTGGAACCGGGTATCACCGCATTCCCGAAAAGCGGATGTGTGGCATAAGGCATGTAGCTGGAAGGGTAAACAGCCGGAAAAGCAACCGGGTTGCTATAAAGTGCATTGTGATAAACAGTAGCACCTCCGGAAAGATCGTGGTTAGTTTCATCTTTGCCCGGAATAGGCCCGTTATAATCATCAAACTGGCCTTTCAGACTTATAAACGCTTCGGTCGTTGGCGTCAGGTTCAAAGTAACATTACTCAGTATGGAGTAGCTTTGAAGCTTGATATTATTGTTAAACCCGTTCAATGAATTTTTCCGGACATTCCCATTATCAAGATTATAACTCATCGCCAGGTAGTACTTTGCCTTATCACTACCGCCACTGATGTTCACATTCGCCCGTTGGTTGATAGTCACGGGCTTTATAAGCTCGCTGATCCAGTTGTTGTCGGGATATATTAAAGGGTCGTCTTTCCTGGCAGTATGATCAATTTTGGTTTGCGAATATAAAACCGCACCCAAAGGATTTCTTGTCAATACCGCCTCGTTGGCAAGGTTCATGTATGAAATATTGTCGGCAAGCTCCAGGTTCTTTGTATTGGAAGAAAAAGAATTTTCAGCCCGCACGTTGAATCTCATTTTGCCCGACTGACCAATTTTGGTGGTAACAAGGATCACACCGTTGGCGCCGCGTGCACCATACACCGCCGTAGCCGTTGCATCTTTCAGCACAGAAAATCCCGAGATATTATCGGGCTGCAGCCTGGCCAGGTCTGTCGTCGACGATTCAATTCCATCGATCAATATCAGCGGGTTTACTTTCCCCGCACCAAACGTGCCCAGGCCCCTGATGAAAAAGGAGGCATTATCATTGCCGGGCTCTCCCGTAGTCTGGAAGGAAATGAGACCCGGAATTTTACCGGCCAGCATGGTAGTAAGGTTACTGGTGGGCCCTTTGATCTCTTTCACATCGATGGATGTAACAGAGCTTACGAGCGTGGTTTTTCGCTGGGTGCCATAGCCCACCACAATAACATCACCAAGCTTAGTGTCTTTGGCCTTCATCAAAATACCAATCGAACTGTTACCCTGTATTTCTATCTCCTGGGTTTCGAACCCGGTGGACGAAACGATCAATGTGCCATTGGCCGGGGCTTTTATAACAAAGTTGCCTTTTTCATCCGCAATGACGGACCTTTTCGGATTGTTCTTGAGTGTAACAGTGGCAGAAGAAATGGCTGAAGAATCTGAACGGACTTTGCCTTTGACGGTTATTTCATTCTCCTGTCCGTAAAGCCCGGCAGAAATAACGGAGAGTGAACAAAAAATAAAAACAGAAAGGGCATGCCTCAGCAATAACATTTTTTTCATACGCAATTTTTTCGGTTTAGGAGTTCTCTTTCAGATACCGGATCTATCATGCAAAATCATTATTGCATTTACAGTGAGTAAATGCGAAAGCCTTACCGCTGTCCCAGGCATAGCAGGAACTGCAGTTGGCTTTTTATTTATTATAACCGGTATTTCGTTTATGAGAGCCGGGCGGTAATAAAGTCCCGGAAAATGTGAGTGAATGAAAGAGGAGCCGGAGCCCGCGGTTCAGGTGTTTGCAATCGTAATCGTTGTCTCATTTGGCAGTTTTTATGTAACCAAGAATCCTGCGTTAAAATAATGACAAAACTTTGGCGCCTTTTATATCAGGCGTACCAATATTTCAACAAAACGTACCAAGCCCGGTTGGGATGGAACGGAACAGGGTCTAAAAAAAATGCTTTGTTTTTTTTAAGGCCTCAAATACGTTATTTTAGTCATATTGTTTAAAAGTGTAAATTTCACAATTGCCATTCTTTAAATACCTGTGCATCTCCTTCCTTGCAACGACTATGTCGGGCTTACTGCATGCCAGCCCTCATTATTTCAGACATCTTGAGGTTGAAAACGGCCTGTCGAATAACAGCATTACCTGCAGTTTGCAGGACCGATTGGGCTTTATGTGGTTCGGCACCAAAGACGGCCTGAACCGCTATGACGGGTATTCCTTTAAAGTATTCAAAAAGATAGAAGGAAACAAAAAGGCGATCGGAAGCAATTTTATTCATTGCCTGTACGAAGACAAACAGGGAATACTATGGGTTGGAACAGAGGGAGGATTGTTCAGGTATTCCTCTGTTACCGAAGAATTTTCCTTTGTCGCCGCTACCTCCAACATGTTTATCGATAAGATCGATGAAGATGTAAGAGGCAATATCTGGCTGTTGTCATACTATAAGCTTTGCAGGTATGACAGAAGCACGGAAAAAATTAAACAATATGACCAGGAGGCCTATTTTACGGCGACTACCTTCTGTAACAGTCCTGATGGCTCCTTCTGGGTAGCAACATCCCGGGGACTGCTGGAAAAATATGACTTTGCCACCGATAGTTTCTCGGGGTTTAACTTATTCAGTCATTCCACGCCATCTAACCGTCTTTGGGTGGAATGCTTATATATAACATCAGACGGACATTTTATTACAGGAACCTCCGACAATAAAATCAAAGTATTCGACCCGGTTCATTATACTTATACTGACATTGCTTTGAGTGGCGATGAGCATGCAAATTTATTCATTAAGAACTTCGTAGAGACCGCTAAAGAAGAATGGTGGTTTGGGACAAGCTCGGGCCTGTTTATTTATGACAGGAAAAATCAGTCGGTGCAGCAAATCAAAAAAGACTATAACAACCCTTATTCGATCAACGACAATTCCATCACTTCCATGTGCCGCGATAATGAGGGTGGCATATGGATTGGCACCTACTATGGTGGTATCAACTACTTCGCCAACCAAATCGTATTCACAAAATATTTCCCCCAGCGGGGCCAAAATTCATTGAACGGCAACGTGGTAGGAGATATCAGGCAGGACAGCTACGGAAACCTGTGGATAGGCACCGAAGATGAAGGTCTGAATATGTTCAACCCTGCCACCGGCAGGTTCACTCATTTTGAAGCAGATGGCAAAAAAGGCAGTATTTCCTATTTTGAAATACACGGTCTGCTGATAACCGGAGACGAATTATGGATTGGGACCTACGAGCATGGCATTGACATTATGGATATTCGAACCAGGAAAGTCACCAGACGTTTTAAAGCATGGAGAGATGGTTTTACGCATAATTACATCTATAACATTTACCAGGACAAAGCCGGTGAAATTTATATCTGTACCGCCAGCGGTGCATATATTTTTAACAAGGGGAAAAACAACTTTAGCGCCTTAGACGGCATTCCCCCATATTGGTGCACATCTATCATTGCAGACCGGAAAAACCGGCTGTGGGTTACAACATTCGGGTATGGTATATACCTGCGAAGCAAATATGCCGGTAAAACAGATCGCCTTTGCTACGATGAAAAAGATCCCACCAGTCTTATCAGCAACCGGGTAACTTCGATATACGAGGCCAGCAACGGCACTATCTGGGTGGCCACCGAATCTGGATTGTGCAAATGGAATGAAAAGGAGGGCAACTTTACCCGCTTTGGCATGGCGAACGGCTTCCCAAGCGATTTTATTTTATCCATCCTGGAGGATGCGGAAAAGAATCTATGGCTCAGCACTACCAAAGGCCTGGTAAGATTTCATCCTTCGACGGGAAAGGTGGAAGTGTTTACCACCTCAAACGGGTTAATCAGCGATCAGTTCAACTATCACTCGGCCTTTAAAACCCCCGATGGCTCCATGTATTTCGGCAGCACCAAAGGGCTGGTTAGTTTTCACCCCAGCCATTTTGAGCAAAGCACATTTATGCCACCGATCTACCTGACCAATTTCCAGGTAAACGGTCAGGAAATATCCCCGGACGGTCCCGATTCGCTTTTGAAGCAATCCATTTTGTACACAAAGCAAATCACGCTCCGGCACAACCAGTCCATCTTTAATATAGACTTTGCAGCGCCGAATTATTCAGCGCCGAAGATGGTCGAATATGCCTACCAGATGCAGGGCCTTACCAATAACTGGATCTATCTGAAGGACAGCCGGCGGGCAAGCTTTACAGAGCTGGCTCCCGGAAGCTATGTATTCCGCGTAAAAGCCTTCACCAGCAATGGATGGAGCAAGGAAACAAAATTACTCATAACGATATTGCCTCCATGGTGGCAGAGCCGCATGGCATACAGCCTGTACGCCGTTTTTTTCGTTTTACTGATCTTTGTTTTGGTGCGTTACTATCATCGCCGGGTAAATGAAAAAAACAAAAGAAAGTTCGAACTCCTGAGAATCGAAAAAGAGAAAGAGATGCTTGAAATGGAACTGACGAATGAAAAAATACTGTTACAGGCTAAAATTGATTTTTTTACCAATGTAGCCCATGAAATAAAGACGCCGTTGACATTGATTAAAGTGCCGCTTAAAAAGGTTATCAGGAAACTGGGATTCAATGCCGAGATTGGCAATAGCTTACAAATAATGGAACGGAATACCGACCGGCTCATCGAGCTGAGCGGCCAGCTATTGGACTTCAGGCAAACGGAACTGAAGAATGTTCAATTGTATTTCGAAAGAAAGGAAATCAATCAATTAATAGCCGAAGCCTGTTCGGGGTTTACCACTTTGGCGGAACAAAACAACATATCTTTTCAAATGGAGATTCCGCAGGAGCCCTTGTTTGCCTGCATAGATGTGGATGCTTTTAATAAAATTATTTATAATCTTTTCAGCAATGCGGTTAAATATGCGCACACCAGCGTTTGTATCAGCCTGCTGCCGTATTTTAACAGCGACAACAGCTTCACGCTTAAAGTCAAAAATGACGGAAATATCATACCTTACGAGTTGAAGGAAAATATTTTCAAACCATTCTTCCGTATCCGGCATACAGAAAACCCAACCGGTACGGGTATCGGGCTTGCCTTAGCCCTTTCATTGGCCAGTTTGCATGGTGGCAGCCTGGTGCTCGATACGCCGGAAGACAATATGAACGTATTCACATTTACCATGCCGGTCAATGACAGTCTGTGTGAAGACAATTCAGTAAAGAATATCCCTGCAGGCGATTAAATCTCACATATGAAACGGAAAATACTTTTGGTGGAGGATAATCCGGAGATGCTGGAGGTGATTGCCGACGAGCTAAGCGAGCATTACCAGGTACAGGTTGCCAGGGACGGCATTCAGGCAATCAAAGTTCTTAAGAACGAATCCGTAGACCTGGTAGTTACCGATGTTATGATGCCTTTTATGGATGGGTTTGAGCTTTGTAAGACTATAAAATCGGATGTTGAATTCAGCCATGTTCCCGTTATCTTATTAACAGCAAAAAACACCCTGCAATCGAAAATAGAAGCGCTGGGATTAGGAGCAGACGCCTACATTGAAAAGCCTTTTGATTCCGAGTTGTTGCTGGCGCAGATTGCCAACCTGCTCGACAACCGCAAAAAGCTTAAGCAGTATTTTGCGCACTCCCCTAACGTAAAGCTGAATTCGATGGCCTATACGCGTTCCGATGAATTTTTCCTGGAAAAACTGGATTCGACGATCCAAAAAAACATCGATGATACCGACCTGGATGTAGACAAGCTCGCCCGTTTGATGAATCTAAGCCGCACCAGCCTGTTTCGCAAGATCAAATCACTGACCGATCTGACGCCCAATGAGCTTGTAAATATTACCCGGCTGAAAAAAGCCGCCGAATTATTAGCCAACGATGATCTCCTGATCTATGAGGTTTCGGTTATGGTCGGTTACCGGTCACAAACGAATTTTGGAAGAAATTTTTTAAAACAGTTCGGCATGAGTCCCAAGGACTTTCAAAAAAGTAAACGAGGGGGCAAACCTGAGAACAAATAGTTTTTAGGAATAGACTTTCTGGAGTCTGAATAAGAAGAACCCCTTTATAATTCCTGGTGCTTTTGAGGTGAAAGAACAAATAATATGTCTTTCAATTTTAGGACTTTCAACCCTATATTTTTTATTGTGTGTTGTGCGTTCGTTTTTTATTTTTTTCTCCTTGGTCGATAAGTCATTTGCACAATTCCAGTACTAAAAGTATCAGTTTTTAAAAGCTCGAAAATTGTCTCCTTGGCTTTATGAGCGAATAATGGTAGACCTTCTCCTATGACGATTGGAACTATCCTTATTAGCAGTGCTTTGTTGCGGACACCTCACTTACGATATTATTCAACTAAGAAGAAAGGAAGTTATCAAAGGGCTGAAAGTAAACAGCGTTGGCAAAATTATTAAGCACCTGAAATCTTTCCTCAAAGACAGGATGCGGAAAAAGATTATTCCTTTTATGGATTTAGGAGTTTATAAAGTAATGGCGTAAATTGATATATTCATTTTTGTTAACTTTACTTTTATTGGCTTATGAAGCGGAATCTATGCTGCCAGGTGCGAAGTT
>Ga0136846_1221606_pt1 | contig 13204 bp, 12 predicted proteins | sample HopSoiMetagenom2_FD_96841 | JGI IMG/M metagenome (GOLD analysis project Ga0136846, IMG submission 96841) | Grasslands soil microbial communities from Hopland, California, USA - 2 Assembly 2016 (version 4) | ecosystem: Environmental > Terrestrial > Soil > Grasslands | place: USA: Hopland... | reverse complement strand
TGCCCGTTTTACCGGGATTCCGCGAGATGGCAATGCGGCGGATGTCAGCGGAACGCCGACGCCTTGTTACCGACCTGACGGCTCAGCGACGGGCTGCCGGACTCTCTCAGACCGAGATCGCAGCCAGGATGCGCACCTCCCAATCCGCCATCGCCAGGCTGGAGGCTGGAGACGCCGACATCCGGATTTCGACCCTCGAACGCTACGCCGCCGCCGTCGGCAGCCAGATCGCCTGGCAGGTGCGCCACGACACGCACACATCGGAGCAACCTCGATGACCGCACGTTTCGACCAGTCGACACCGCCGCCGTGGCCACCGACGCCTCCGGAATACCCTTGGCCACCACAGCGTCCAGAGACGCCTGAGCGCCCATGGCCGCAGCCGCAGCGGCCGATTCCTTCGCCCAGCCCCGCGCGAGGTGATTGGCCGGCGAGGTTGTACGACCGGCTGCTCGAACAGCGCATCGTCATGGCGCACGGACGGCTCGACGACGAGGCCGCAACTCGGCTATCAGCTCAGCTACTGACGCTAGACGCGGAGAACATGCAGCCGATTCGACTGGAGCTGCAGGGCCTCGACGCCGAGCTGCCTGCTGCCCTGACCCTGATGGGGGTTCTTGATGTCGTCCGGGCGCCGGTCTCCGCTTATGTCGGTGGCCGAATCAGCGGCCCTGCACTAGGTGTGCTCGCCGCCGCCGATCATCGCTACACGTACCCGAGCGCGCTGTTCATCCTTTGTGAACCGCGCATGCAATTCGATGGCACGGTGACGACGGTGGCGTCACAGGAAGAGATGGCCCGTGTCATGGAACGCGAGCTGGTGAGCAGGCTGGCCGCGGCCACCGGCCGCAGCACGGACGAGCTCCAGGCGGATTTCGAGCATCAGCGGGTCCTCACCGCCGGCCAAGCAGTCGACTACGGCTTGGTCCAAGGGCCGGCCGAGCCGCGAAGGCCCGCTCACGCCGGACTGCAACCTTGACTCAGCGCGTCATGCCGTCCATCTCGGGCATAGGTCCACCGCTCGGGATCGTCAGGCCAGGGATGGCGTCAGGAATGGTGGCACCCAGCACACCTAGCGTGAGCAGGATCGCTGCCGTGCCATAAGTGACGGCGGACCCCCACGGAAGCGTCTTCTCAGCGGCGATCAGGGCGGCGACGAACGCCATCCACGCGATGCTCATGACGCCGAGTACGAATAGCGATGCCATGAGCGCCCAGCAGCACCCACGCACCACGCACCGTGCTTCGCGGCCATCCGCAGCGCTCCGGACAAACCGTCGCGCCAGGAGCACAGTCCGAGCCGGGCGCGAGTCGAGGTGGAGCCGCCGCCCCAAACTTTGCCCGGCAGCAGATCCGCGGGAATGGTTCATTGGGTAACTCGGCTGATCTGCCGGACCGCCACGACGGCCGGATGCAGTTGGCCGGCGTGCCCGATTGCGGTCCGCGCCATCCACAAGTGCTGTTCGACCGGACAAAAATTTACGTACGTGACTGTAAATTCAGCGAACGAGGGGTGCGCTGCTTTAGCCTGTCACCCAGGGGGAATTTTATGGATTGCGAACAAGAGCAACTGCGCGGCGGGTCGGATCTGCTTGACCGGGTGACCGGCGATGACGTGCGGGTATGGCGGGCGCTGATACGCATTTCGCGGGCGGTCTTGGAAGCCCAACGGTTTGACGACGTACTAGAGGTGATCGCCGAAGAAACACTGGTGGCTCTTGGCGCGACGTCGGTCTCGATCAGCCGATGGAAGCACGAGCGGGGCGTACTACGAACTTTGATCAACGTTGGCGAGTTGGGGCCGGGCGAAGAACGCTGGCCCGCGAACGAGGAGTACTCGCTCACCGACTACAGATGTGTTCTCGACTCACTCCGACAGGGAGAGTCCTATGTCAACGCCGTAGACGACAAGGACGAGACGACCGCACCGTCCGTCGCACCGGTGCGCCGGCTGAAGAAAGCAAGTCAATTGGCCGTGCCGGTGATGTACGAGTCGCAGATGTGGGGTGAACTTTGGGCGACAGGTACCCGCGGACGGCTCTTAGGTTCCGACGACGTGCGACTGCTGGAAAGCATTGCCGCCCAGATATCCGTGGCGATCGGCCGGGCCGAGCTCTTCAGCGAGGTCTCGCGGTACGCCTACGAAGATCCGCTCACCCGACTGGCCAATCGCCGCGGGCTCGACGAGTGCCTGTGCGAACTGGCTGCCCGCGACAACGCACCGACGCTGCTCGTGTGCGATCTGGACGGCTTGAAGGAGGTGAACGACAGGGACGGCCATCCGGCTGGCGACGCGCTGCTGCGCGGCGTTGCCTGCGCCCTTCGCAATGTGGCGTCCGACTTCCGGGCTTCGCTGGTCGCACGCTACGGAGGTGACGAGTTCTGCGTCATCCTGCCGACTCCGTCCCTCACCGAGGCGGAGAGGTTTGCTCGGATCACCAGCGGCGCGATCGCGCGTGAGCTCGGCCCCGAGGTCACACTCTGCTGGGGCGCTGCCGCCGGCGATTCCGAAATCAGCAACCCACATGAGCTGATCGCCGCGGCCGACGCCGCCCTGATCGAAGCCAAACGACTCGGCCGCGGACGACTGCGGCTTCGCGGGCCTGGCGACCCCAGCATGCCGATGGGTCCAGATCGTCGTCGTGAACCTGTCGCCTCGGGTCGGCGCTCCGTTGACTCATTGATCGACCGTTATGTCGGACTGCTCGACCAGCGCCGGCCCACGACAACGCTTGCCGCCCTCGCGCTCCTTGCGTACGAGCTCTGCCACGCCGCCAACGCCGCCGCTTGGTCCTTGTCCGCTACGACGGACGATTTTGCGGCCCTTCGCACTGTCATGGGTGTCGACGCACAACTCGACCCGCACTCAGGTCTGCGCGTGGTCGAGCCGGCGAAAGACGTGTCCTACTCACTGTCCGACTACCCTGCCACCGCACATGCCATCACGTGCGGCAGCAGTTTCGTTGCAGGGCTCGACCTCGCCGGCTCAGACCCCGCCGAGGCCGAAGAGCTGCGCCGACTTGGATACCGAGCGCTACTCGGTGTAGGGGTGCGGGACTCACAGCGCGGCTACCTGCTCGAGGTTTACTCCGACGGCGATCACGCCGAACTGGCCGCCATCGCTTGCCACGCTCGTGTGCTTGCCCACTATGGCGTCCGGGCCGTCAGCGGACCGTCGGATGTAGGGGACGCGGACCCCGCGAGCTGACCGCTCCGCTCCGAAATGAATAACGGCGGGTGATCCGTTAACTCCGTTGCACCGCACCGACGCGGTCGGCTGCGGTCTTGACAGCGTCGTCGCGAGCCGCGCTGGCCTCGTCCTCGGTCAGGGTGCGGTCTGCGGCGCGGAATCGCAGCGCCAACGTCACCGATTTGCGGCCGTCGCCGATCTGCGGGCCGGTGTAGACGTCGAACAGCCGGACATCCTCGAGCAAGTCCCCCGCGCCGTCTCGCACGGCGTCGACCACCGTCTGAGCGGCGACATCCTCGCCCACGATCAGGCTGACGTCCTGGAAGACCGCCGGGAAGGGCGACACGGAAGGGGCGGGCAGCGCCTCGGTGAGCGGGATCGTGTCCAGGTCGAGCTCGACCGCGCACGTGCCCTTTGGCAGCCCGGCGCGCTCCACGACGGCGGGATGCAATTGGCCGGCGTGCCCGACGACCGTGTCTCCAACGAGCACCTCGGCGCAGCGGCCGGGGTGCCACGGCAACTGTTGTGCGACACGCAGTGTCAGCTCGACACCGGCGGCGCGGCCGATGACGCGCACCGCCTCGAATGCGTCGCTCGCCTCCACCGGCCGGCCGGGACCCCACGGACCCGCCGGCTCACGCAGCCCGGCCAGCACTACCCCGACGTGTTGCGGCTGGCGCGGCAGCGACGCGTCGAGGGCGGCGACCTCCTCACGGGTGGGCCTGCGATCGTTCGGAATGCGTTCGACCGCACGGGTTTCCGAGGTGGGCTCGACGACCTGTGCGATCGCGTACAGTGCGACGTCGACCGCACCACGGGACACGTTGCGCACCAAGGCTTCCAGCAGCCCGGGCAGCAGTGTCGTCGCGAGCTGCGGGCGGTCGGCCTCCAGCGGGTTGAGCACCCACGTGGTATTGCGGCGCGGATCGTCGACGGGCAGACCCCACTGGTCGAACACGCCGGCAGGCAGGAACGGTGTCGGCAGGATCTCGACATAGCCGGTGAGCGCCAACGACTTTCCGATCGCACGGCGGCGCTTCTGCGTCGGGGTGAGACCGCGCCCGGCCGGCGCCTGTGGCAGCACCGACGGGATGATTTCGAGGCCCTCCAACCGGAGCACCTCTTCGACGAGGTCGGCAGGCTCGCGGAGGTCCGGCCGCCAGCTCGGTGGGGTCGCCGTCACCCGGTCGCCGTCCGTCACCACCTCGGCACCGACCTGCGTCAGCCTGCGTTGCGTGGTGCCGTCGGCGTACTCGACGCCTGCGGTGCGGTCCGGCAGGTCGACGGCCATGCTCACCGGCGACTGCGCCCAGTCCTCCCGTGGCGGGTCACCGCGCCAGTCGGTCAGCTTGGGTTCGATTGTGCCGCCGGCGATATCGGCCAACAGCGTGGCTGCCCTGTCCAGGGCGGCAACCGAGACCGCCGGATCGACGGTGCGTTCATAGCGTCGGCCCGACTCGCTCGTCAGGTGTAGCCGGCGCTGGGTCCGCGACACTGCGGCGGGATCCCACACCGCCGCCTCCAGCATCAGATCGGTGGTGGTGTCGCGCACCTCGGTCGTGCCTGCACCCATGATGCCGCCGATCGCCGCGGTCGCGACGTCGTCGACGATGAGCACGTCGCGCGGATCGAGCTTGCGTTCGATGTCGTCGAGCGTGACGACCGTCTCCCCCGGCTCGGCGAAACGAACCTTGAAGCCGCCGGTGATCAGCGTGCGGTCGTGGGCGTGCATCGGGTGACCCAGCTCGAGCATCACGTAGTTCGTGACGTCCACCGCGGGCGTGATCGCGCGGATGCCGCTCAACAACAGCCGACGTTGCATCCACCACGGCGAGACCGCGGTCGGGTCGACACCGATGACGGGCCGCAGACCGAATCGGATGACGCCGGTGCCGGGCTGAATGGTCAACGGCAGAGCCTCGCCCTCGGCGGGCAGCGGCGGTACGTCGGCTGGATCGACGTAGTCGAGGTCGTAGGCGCAGGCGATTTCGCGGGCCATGCCTCGCACCGACAGGCAGTATCCGCGGTCCGGCGTGATGGCCAGGTGGAACACCACGTCGTCCAGGCCGAGCAGGTCGGCGGCCGGGGTTCCCGGCTCAGCGGTGCCGGGCGGAAGAACCAGGATGCCGGAATGGTCTGTGCCCAAGTTGAGTTCGGCCGTCGAGCAAATCATCCCGTCGGAGGTGCGCCCGTAGGTTTTGCGCGTCGCAATGGTGAAATCCCCAGGCAGCACTGTGCCTGGGAGCGCGACCACCACCAGGTCGCTGACGGCAAAATTCGTTGCGCCACAGACGATATCGCGCGGGTCGGCTTCACCGACATCGACCTTGACGGCGCGGATCGGCTTCTTGAACTCGGTGAGTTCCTCGAACTCGACGACCCGTCCGACGGTCAGCGGACCTGTGACGGGCCCCACCGGGATGATCTCCTCGACCTCGTGGCCGATCCGGATCAGCGTCTGCTCCAGCTCGTCGGGTGAGGGTTCCCACCCGGGTGCGCCGACGTTGATAACCTCGCGCAGCCAGCTGTATGGAAGCCGCATCAGGCTCCTACCCCGAACGGCAGCGAGAAGCGGACGTCACCTTCGACCATGTCGCGCATGTCGGGAATGCCGTTGCGGAACTGCAGGGTCCGCTCCAGCCCCATGCCGAACGCGAAGCCGGAGTAGACGTCGGGGTCAATGCCGCAGGCGCGCAACACATTCGGGTTGACCATGCCGCATCCTCCCCACTCCACCCAGCCAGGGCCGCCCTTCTTGTTGGGGAACCAGACGTCGACCTCGGCGGACGGCTCGGTGAACGGGAAGAAGTGCGGGCGGAACCGGGTACGGCCCTGCGGGCCGAACTCGGAGCGGGCCAAGGCGTCCAGCGTGCCGCGCAAGTGCGCCATCGTGAGGCCCTTGTCCACCGCCAGTCCCTCCACCTGGTGGAAGACCGGGGTGTGGGTGGCGTCGAGCTCGTCGGTCCGGAAGGTCCGGCCGATGGAGATGATGTACACAGGCAAGTCGCGTTCCAGCAGCGCGCGGATCTGCACCGGCGAGGTGTGCGTGCGCAACACCTGGCGGGAGCCTTCGGGAGCGACATAAAAGGTGTCCTGCTCACTGCGCGCCGGGTGATCGGGCGGGAAATTCAGCGCGTCGAAGTTGAACTGCTCGGTCTCGACCTCGGGTCCCTCGGCCAACTCCCAGCCCATCGCGACGAACGTGTCGCCGATGTGGTCGGCCAGGATGGTGATCGGGTGCCGGGCGCCGATCGGCTGGCGAGTCGAGGGCAGCGTGACGTCGATGCGCTCGGCGACCAGGACGGCGGCGTCGCGCTCGGCCCGCAGGGCGGCCAGGCGCTCGTCGTAGGTGCGCTGCGCCTCGGTGCGCGCCACGTTGACCCGCTTGCCTGCATCAGCTCGGTCGGCCTTGGGCAGCGAACCAAGCGCCTGGCGGGCCAACGCGATCGGCGAGCGGTCGCCGAGATGCTCGGTCTTGGCACGGCCCAGTTCGTCCAGATCGGCTGCCAGGTCGAAGGCATGCTGGGCCGCGCTGACGGCTTTGGTCAGCGCTTCTTCCGATAAATCCATTGGCTGATCAGCCACCCGGCGATCATAGGCGATGGCGTGATCACGCTTCGCAGGCGTTTCTTTGCGTCGCGATGGCTCGAGTGTGGGGATGGCGCACGGGTTTGCGACGGATGCGCGTCTTGACCCAACACTCGGCGATCACGGCACCAGCCAGACCAGCGGCCGTTGCGACGAGCCAGTCGGTGCTGGCCAGCACCAGGTAGCCGAACGCTGCGCCCACGCCGAGCAGCGTCAACCGCACCGGCGTCCAGTGGTCCGGCGGACGGAACCGCGTGGCGAACAACATGCCCAGCGCCAGCGCCACCCCATGTCCGACGTCGGTGAAGTCATGGCCGGCAGTCACCACCGCCACCCCAAGGGCCAGCAAGCATCCGATCCACGCCGGGCGCCAGCGCACTGGTATCCCCGCGGTCAGTGAGCCCAGCACCGCCGCGGCCCCGTAGCTCATGCCGACGTCCGATGCGCGGCTGACCGACAGCGGCAGCCATCCCAGTTGGATCGCCGCCGTCAGGCCTGCGGCGACCACCAGGGTGGCGCCGATGTGCCCGGCGGCGAACGTCACCGCCAACAGGCCGCTGCGATACGTCAACTCCGCCGCCGCGAGAAGGCAGACCAAGCCGGGCAGCCACACATAGATCGGCCCGGCATCGACGACGAACGCGCTGCCCAGCAGCGTGCCGAAATGCCCGTGGCTGAGGTTGTGCAGGTTGGTGCTGACATGGCGGATCACCCCTTCCTGCACCTGCGGGCCGAGGGCGTACAAAGCTACGGTGACGGAGGTCACGATCACTGCATACGCGACGGTGACGCGGACCCGTGCCAGCCGGGTTACCAGTTGGAGAAACATCTGAACAACCACTATGCGCCCGCTGCGCCTTCGCCGTCGTCCTCGCCGCCTGGCAACTGCCTGCGAGTTCTCAGCCGGTACATGGTCAGATCGGCAGGCACGCCGTCCTGCTTGGCCGTAAAGACTTGCCTGCGAATCCGTTTGGCCGTCACGCCCAGCGTTTCGAAGTCCTCGTCGGAAATGGCTTCCAGGGTGGACGCAGATGCCACCAGTTCGCCCCTGGTGGCCCGCTCCATCACCCGTGCCGCGATGTTGACGTCCACCCCGAGCCAGTCCGAACCGATCCGCTGCGGACGGCCGGTATGGATGCCCACCCGCATCCGCGGTGTATAACCATCGACATCAAGGGATTTCACCGCCTCACGGGCAGCTATGGCGGCGCGCACCGCGGTGACCGGTTCCGAAAACACCGCCATAATGCCGTCGCCCATCCGCTTGACGATGTGACCGCCCGCCTCCAGCAGCGGCGGCTCGACGACTTGCGAAACGCGGCGCAACAACTTCAACGTCGCCTCATCGCCGACCCTCAACGACCACGCGGAGAAGCCGACAAGGTCGGTAAACACCAGCGTCACCTCACGATTCGCGGGCTTACCCGACACCCGCTCGGTCAGTGCCTGCCAGACCTGCAGCGCTCCCAGACTCATTTCCCGTGAGGCGGCCTCACGCTCCAGCAGCCGATCGGCGGCCCTGGCGGCGGCGCGCGGCCCCCCAACTCCGTCCACCGACAACGGATCTCCGAACTCTGGATCACCCGGCAGTGCCCGCCGCGCGCGGCGCAGGAAAGCGATGATCGCCGGGCTGTGATTGGTGTCCTTCAGCCATCCCATCGGTCCGGATGACCGTGGCGGCGAGGCCGGCCGATCCGGCGCCTCGTCGATTTCCCCGATACCGCCGGATCGTTCATCGAACGACTCGACATTCACAGCGCCAAGCGTATGTGCCGCTGCTCGCGAGCGGCAATCGAGCGGCAAACAGGCCGGTCACGAGGGTGTGGCACGCCGGTAGCCGGTGCATAACAGTGCGCCGCCACGCCCCGCAAATCGTAGACAACATGCGTTGTCAACATTATCGTTGAGCTGTGCGTTCAACGACGACCGCAAACAGGGGCGGCCCACTTGGTCCCGACTCACTGACGTGGAAGTACTTCGGCGACCTGCGCACCGGCATGCTCGGCGTGTGGATCGGTGCGATCCAGAACATGTATCCCGAACTCGGCGCCGGCGTCGAGGACCACTCGGTCATCCTGCGTGAGCCGTTGCAGCGCGTCGCGCGGTCGGTGTACCCGATCATGGGCGTGGTCTACGACGGCGATCGCGCCGCGCAGACCGGTGAGCAGATCAAGGGCTACCACAAAACGATCAAGGGCATCGACGCCGAAGGTCGTCGCTACCATGCGCTGAATCCCGAGACCTTCTATTGGGCCCACGCCACCTTCTTCATGCTGATCATCAAGACCGCCGAGTACTTCTGTGGCGGGCTGACGGACGCTGAGAAACGCCAGCTGTTCGACGAGCACGTGGAGTGGTACCGGATGTACGGCATGAGCATGCGGCCGGTCCCCGAGACCTGGGAGGACTTCCAGGAGTACTGGGATCGCAAGTGCAGCGAGGAGCTCGAGATCAACAAGGCCACGCTGGACATCTTCACGATCCGCATTCCCAAACCGTGGTTCGTGCTGATGCCGACCGCGGTGTGGGACCAGCTGTTCAAGCCGATGGTCGGAGCACAGCGCTGGATCGCGGCCGGGCTGTTCGACGACGCGGTGCGCGAGAAGGCCGGCATGCGGTGGACGCAGGGCGATGAGGTGCTGCTGCGGCTGTTCGGCAAGCTCGTCGAGCTCGCGTTCGTCGTGGTGCCCGACGAGATCCGGTTACACCCGCGGGCGCTGGCCGCCTACCGCCGCGCGCAGGGCCGCCTGCCCGCCGATACTCCGCTTGTCGAGGCGCCGGCGTTCATGTCGCCGCCGCCTGACCGGCGCGGCCTGCCGATGCACTATCTGCCGCCCCGCAAGACGCTGCTTGATCGTGCCGGGTCGCTGGTGCACACCACATTCTCTCTGGCGGGTCTGCGTCCGGCACGCGGACGCGGTAAGGCAGCCTGATTGCATGCTCGAGTGGTCTGATGTCGACCTTGCCGTGCGCGATGCCGTCCGCGAGTTCGTGGAAAAGGAGATTCGCCCGCACGTCGATGCGCTGGAAAGCGGCGAGATGGAGCCCTACCCCATCATTCGCAAGCTGTTCGCGACGTTCGGCATCGCGGACATGGCGCGCGATTCGCTGAACAAGCGACTGGCCCGATTGCGCGAGGGTAGCGAGTCCTCCGGCAAGGCGTCCTCGGGCGGCATGTTCGGCGACGGCGCCCCAGGCATGGGTTTCGTCGTGGTCAGTGAGTTGTGCCGGGTGTGTATGGGCGTCGTCACCGGGATGGGCGTCAGCCTCGGCCTCACGGTGCCGACGATCATGGGCCGCGGCACGCTCGCCCAGCAGGAACGCTGGCTGCCGGACCTGGTCACCTACGACAAGGTGGGCGCGTGGGCGATCACCGAACCGGACTCGGGGTCGGATGCGTTCGGCGGCATGAAGTCCTATGTGGTGCGCGACGGTGACGGCTACATCCTCAACGGCCAGAAGACCTTCATCACCAACGGTCCCGACGCCGACGTCGTGGTGGTCTACGCCAAGCTCGACGAACCCGGCGTCGACAAGCGTGACCGCAAGGTGCTCACCTTCGTGCTGGATCGCGGCATGGAGGGCTTCGTGCAGTCAAAGCCGTTCCGCAAGATGGGCATTCACAGCTCGCGTACCGGCGAGCTGTTCTTCAGCAAAGTACGGCTTGGCAGGGATCGGCTGCTCGGTGAAACCGAGGAAAACTCGGGTGACGGCCGTGCCAGCGCCCGCGCGAATTTCTCCGCCGAGCGCATCGGGGTGGCGGCGATGGCACTGGGCGTCATCGAGGAATGCCTGCGGCTATGTGTCGACTACGCGAAGAGCCGCAAGCTGTGGGGTCAGGAGATCGGCCAGTTCCAGCTGATCCAGCTCAAGCTGGCCAACATGGAACTGGCCCGAATGAACGTGCGCAACATGCTGTTTCGGGTGATCGAGGCGACGCAGACAGGTAAGCAGATCTCGCTGCCGGAGGCGTCGGCGATCAAGTGGTATTGCTCGCAGGCGGCCACCGATGTCGCGATGGACGCGGTGCAGCTGTTCGGCGGCAACGGGTACATGACCGAGTACCGGGTGGAACAGCTGGCCCGCGACGCCAAGTCGCTGATGATCTACGCCGGCAGCAATGAGGTGCAGATCACGCACGTGGCCCGCGATCTGCTCAACGGCGGCTAGGCGGCCGGGAAATCGGGGCTATAGCCTTCGTGCCCGGCTCTGCGCGACATCTCAGCGACACGCGCATGTAATGCCAAGACTCGTTGGCTTATCCGATGTTCGGTTCCTCGCGGCATTGATACCGGGCCATATCGGCCGCGACCCAGTCGGTGAACCCTGCCGTGAGTCATCTCCCAACGCAATGCGTCGGATACCGCCTTCGACGGCCGTCCACCGACACCGAAGCCGTGGTAGGTCAGCGCATCGACGAGTTCTGCGACCGTAGCCGGGCCATGATCGAACAGATACGTGGTGAGCAGGTACCGGAGCTCGGTTCCCTTAACCCGCAGTGTGTTGCTCATCGCCAGACCATGACATACCGGTGTGACATCCGGCTGTTGTCGCTGAGTTGTCGCTGGGAGCCGGGCAAACAGCTAGTTGCGGCGACCGGCGCGGGCGCTTTGGTAAAGACAGATCGAAGCGGCGGAGGCCACATTGAGGCTTTCAGCGCCTCCTCGCATCGGTATGTGCACCCGGTGAGTGGCCATGTCCGCCAGTTCGATTGGCAGGCCCTGCGATTCGGGTCCGAACAGCCACGCCGTCGGCCCGTCCAGTGCCGCGTCGTCGAGACTGACCTCGCCGTCGACCGTCGTCGCCAGCACCTGGAGATCGGCGTCGCTCAGCGCGCTGACGACGGTGGCGGCCTCGGGGTCGGATACCACCGGGATCGAGAAGATGCTGCCCGCCGACGCCCGCAGGCACTTTCCGTTGTAGGGATCGACGCTGTGCCCGGCCAGCACCACGGCGTCCGCACCCATCGCGTCGGCGATGCGGATCAGCGTGCCCGCATTGCCGGGTTCGGAGATGTCCACCGCAACGGCCACCAGCCACGGCGAACCGGCGAGCACGTCGTCCAACGTAGTTTCGGGCACCGAACACACCGCCACCAGTCCGGCCGGAGTCACGGTATCGGACAAGGCTTTTGCCGCACGCTCGGTCACCAGATGCACCGGCGCGCCGGTGAGCATGGTGCCGAACCGGGTCAAGGCGGATTCGGTTGCGAACACCTCAGAGACGAGTCCGCGCCGCAGCGCGGCCTCGACGAGATTGGGCCCCTCGGCGAGAAAGCGTGCGGCGCGGCGCCGCCCGACGTGGCGGTGCAGCTTGACCGCCGCCGCCACGCGGGCAGAGCGCTCCGTGAGCGTCAGGCAGCCTCGCCCGACGGCGCATTCACATCAGTGGGCAGCGCGCCCCTGGCGACCTCAACCAGCGCCGTGAAGGCGGCAGGGTCACTGACCGCGATCTCGGCGAGGTTCTTGCGGTCCACCTCGACACCGGCGGCCTTCAGGCCCTGGATGAGCCTGTTGTAGGTGATGTCGTTGGCGCGGGCGGCCGCGTTGATCCGGGAGATCCACAGCTTGCGGAACTCGCCCTTGCGGGCACGCCGGTCACGGTAGGCATAGGTCAACGAATGCAGCTGCTGCTCTTTGGCTTTGCGATACAGGCGCGACCGCTGACCGCGGTAACCCTTCGAGGCCTTGAGTACTGTGCGGCGCTTCTTCTGCGCGTTTACTGCGCGCTTCACGCGTGCCATGGGAGTGTTCCTATTCGTTCAGGTCGTACGGACTTGGGGGCTAATTAGCCGTTCAGCAGCTTCTTGACGCGCGAGCGGTCGTTGGCCGCCACCTCGGTACGACCTTCCAGCCGACGGGTGCGCTTGGTCGGCTTGTGCTCGAGCAAGTGTCGACGGTTGGCCTTCTGGCGCACGATCTTTCCGGTCCCGGTCTTGCGGAACCGCTTCGAAGCGCCGCTGTGGGTCTTCGCCTTGGGCATCTGTCCTCAGTTCTGTGATGTGTCGGTCTGTGCTTCGCTGGGCTGGGCGCTGGCGCGCTGCGCAGCCGGTGCGTCTGCATCGTGCGCCGCCTTGGCGCGAGTCTTCGCGCCGCGGTGCGGAGCCAGCACCATCGTCATGTTGCGGCCGTCCTGCTTGGCCGACGTCTCGACGAAGCCGTAGTCGGCGACGTCGGCGCCCAGCCGCTGCAACAGCCGGTAGCCCAGCTCGGGCCGCGACTGCTCGCGTCCGCGGAACATGATGGTGACTTTGACCTTCGACCCCGCTTGCAGGAAGCGGACCACGTGCCCCTTTTTGGTCTCGTAGTCGTGAGGGTCGATCTTGGGTCGCAGCTTCTGTTCCTTGACGACGGTCTGCTGCTGATTCTTGCGAGACTCGCGTGCCTTCTGAGCCGTCTCGTACTTGAACTTGCCGTAGTCCATGAT